>Ga0157369_10000412_pt1 | contig 56593 bp, 56 predicted proteins | sample C25metaG_FD_113461 | JGI IMG/M metagenome (GOLD analysis project Ga0157369, IMG submission 113461) | Corn rhizosphere microbial communities from Kellogg Biological Station, Michigan, USA - C2-5 metaG | ecosystem: Host-associated > Plants > Roots > Rhizosphere > Soil | place: USA: Michigan... | reverse complement strand
GAGAATCGACCTGCTGTCCGGCGGCATCGAGCCCGGGGCGATCCCGCCGATGTCGGCATGGTGGCCGCGGGCGGCGACGTACCAGGCGGGGTGATCGTCTTCGTCGGAGACGAAGACGGGCATGATCACGGTAATATCGGGCAGGTGGGTGCCGCCGTGATAGGGGGCGTTGAGGACGTAGGCGTCGCCGGGCTTGATGCCGCGGCCGTCCCTTCGCTCTCCGCGCGCTTCGATGATCGTCCGGATCGAATCGCCCATCGAGCCAAGGTGGACGGGTATGTGCGGGGCGTTGGCGATGAGAGCGCCGTCGCGGTCGAACAGCGCACAGGAGAAATCGAGCCGCTCCTTGATGTTGACCGAAGAGGCGGTGTTCTGGAGGGCGACGCCCATCTCCTCGGCAATCGCCATGAAGAGGTTGTTGAACACCTCGAGCATCACCGGATCGGCGTCGGTGCCGATGGCGCGGCGGGTCCCGCGCGGGGTGGCGCGGATGAGGATGAGGTTGTGCTGGAGGTCGACCTCGGCCTGCCAGCCGGGCTCGACCACAGTGGTGGCGGAGGGGTCGGCGATAAGGGCGGGGCCGGGGATGCGGGTGCCGGGGGTCAAGGTGGAGCGGTCGAGAACTGGCGCAGACGCATTCGTCCCGAGCGAAGTCGAGGGGCGCTGCACCGCGTCAGAGCGCCCCTCGACTTCGCTCGGGACGAACGATGTTCCTGTTGCCGTTGCCTCGACGGCTTCCACGATCGCCGTCTCGACGATCACAGGCGTGCCCGGGGAGGCGAAGCCGAATCGGGTCTGGTGGGCCGCTTCGAACGCCTCCTCCATCCCCTCCCCCACCGGCACTTCGAGTGCGGTGTCGCTGCCTTCGTAGCGGAGCGCGGCTCGGCGGCGGGTCTCGACCGCCTCGACGCCTTGCGCCTTGAGGGCGGCCTCGGCTTCGGCGGCGAGCTCCTCCAGCACCGTCTCCAGCCTTTCGCTCCCGACGCTGCGCTGGCGCAGCTCGACGCGGTCGGCGAGGCCCATGCCGTAGGCGGAGAGGACGCCTGCGAGGGGGTGGATCATGACGCGTTCGATCCCGAGCGCGTCGGCGACGAGGCAGGCGTGCTGCCCCCCTGCCCCGCCGAAGCAGACGAGGGTGTAGCGGGTGACGTCGTGGCCGCGGGCGATCGAGATGCGCTTGATCGCCTTGGCCATCTTGTCGACGGCGATGCGGAGGAAGCCTTGCGCGACCTCCTCGGCGGCCATGCCGGCGCGTGCGCCGATCTCGTCGCAGAGGCGGCGCGAGGCGTCGGCGTCGATCGGCTGGTCGCCGTCGGGCCCGAAGACCGCGGGAAAGCGCTCGGGCCGGATCTTGCCGAGGACGACGTTGCAGTCGGTGACCGTCAGCGGACCGCCGCGGCGGTAGCAGGCGGGCCCGGGAACGGCGCCAGCGCTGTCGGGACCCACTCGGAACCGGGTGCCGTCATAATGGCAGACGGACCCCCCACCCGCGGCGACCGTGTGGATCTCGAGCATCGGCGCGCGCACGCGGACGCCGGCGACCACCGTCTCGTTGGTACGCTCGTAGGCGCCGGCATAGTGGGACACGTCGGTGGAGGTGCCGCCCATGTCGAAGCCGATGATGCGATCGTATCCGGCGGCCTCGGCGGTCTTGACCATGCCGACGATGCCGCCCGCGGGGCCGGAGAGGATCGCGTCCTTGCCCTGGAAGGCGGCGGCATCGGTGAGCCCGCCTGAGGATTGCATGAAGAGGAGCCGCGTCTCCGCCCCCAGCGCCGCGACCACGCGGTCGACGTACCGGCGGAGGACGGGGGAGAGGTAGGCGTCGACCACCGTGGTGTCGCCGCGGCCGACGAGCTTGATGAGGGGACCGACTTCGTGGCTGGCCGAGATTTGGGTGAAGCCGATCTCGCGCGCCGCCGCCGCGACCGCCGCTTCGTGCGCGGTCCAGCGCCAGCCGTGCATGAGGACGACGGCGACGGCGCGGTAGCCTTCGGCGAAGGCGCTCTCGAGATCCGCGCGGGCCTTCGCGAGGTCGAGCGGGCGGAGCACCTCGCCCTCGGCTGTGACACGCTCGTCGATCTCGACGACACGGCCGTACAGGGCTTCGGGCAAGACGATGTTGCGGGCGAAGATGTCCGGGCGGGACTGGTAGCCGATGCGGAGCGCGTCGCCGAGGCCCGCGGTGATGGCGAGAACGAGCGGCTCGCCCTTGCGCTCGAGGAGGGCGTTGGTGGCGACGGTGGTGCCCATCTTCACGGCGCCGATGGGCGCCTCGCCATGCTCGGCCATCAGGCGGTTTATGCCCTCGACCGCCGCATCCTCATATTGCTCCGGATTGTCCGAGAGCAGCTTTGCGGTGTGGACCTGCCCGTCCGGCGCGCGCGCGACGATGTCGGTGAAGGTGCCGCCGCGGTCGATGGAGAAGCTCCAGGGCATCCGCGGCGGCGCGTTCTCAGCCGGCGATGTGCGTCTGGCCGACCATGCAGTAGAGCATCGGAAGCGACAGGATGAGGTTGGTGCGGCTCGCCATCATAGCGACGCTGGCCGAGCTCGCCTTGCGCGCGTCGTCGGTGGCGACGATGCCGAGCGCGCGCTTTTGGTTCGGCCAGATCACGAACCAGACGTTGGCGGCCATGATGATGCCGAGCCACATGCCGACCCCGATCGTGCGGTAGCCGGGCTGGAGCATGAGGGCGTGGCCGCTGTAGCCGCCCTGCTGGGTTTCGGCGACGAGCAGGCCGAGGATGACCGTCGCGAGCGCCGAATAGCGGAACCAGAAGAGCGCCGCCGGAGCGATGTATTTCGAGACCGCCGGCTTCAGCTCCGCAGGCACCTTCGGCATGGTCGGGATCTGCACGAAGTTGAAATAATAGAGGAGGCCGATCCACAGGATGCCGGCGAAGATGTGGAGGTAGCGCAGGAACTGCGACCAGGGGTAGCCGTGGCCGAGCAGATCGTGGTGAAGCCCGAACATCGCGGCGACGAGCAGCACGATGCCGATCAGCAGCGCCATGTGGAAGTTGCCGAGTATCTTGGCCATGTCCTTACCCCCTACTCTTTCGTCAGCGGGGGCTTCTCTACCGCAGCGGACGGCGGCGCGTCGAGCCGCCACATGACGCTGGTCGACAGCGGCGTCCAGAGGCCGGTGCGCACGCCCGCCGCGCGAAGCGCTCCGCCGGTCCATTCGTTGCAGGTGTTGAGCGCGGAATAGGTGCCGACCGCCTCGTAGAAGGCGTCCGCAGCGCCGTAGCCGCGGCCGGGAACGGGGATGGTGCGGCCGTCGCGCGCGTAGCGGAAGCTCGCGCGAATGTAGGTTACGAGGCGCCGGTATTCGTCGCGGCTGAGGGTGATCGGGCGCTGGGCTGGACCGGGCTGCGGATTGTGGTCGTGATCGGCGTGGACGAGGCTGGAGCCGGTGCCGAACGCGGCGGCGAGTGCGTCGCCGGGCCTGAGGTCGGCCCAGGTGGGGGTGTTGAGGTAGACCTCGCGATTGCCGTAGCCGATCGCGACGTAATTGCCGTTGCCCCAGCGCGGATCCTTGAGGTCGCGGCCGGGGACGAGCGGCCGCCAATCCATGTCCGCGGTCACCGTGGGAACCATGATCCACGTGTGGACGCCGTTGGTCCGAACGAAGATTCGCACGCCTTCCTTCGCCTCGTGCCAGCCCGGATTGGCGGGAACGAGGGTGAGGAGCAGCGCGGCCGACAGGTACAGGAGGGGGACGGCGAGGAGCGCGAGCAGGCCGGCAAGGCCGATGCGGAGGGCGCGGCGCATGGAGCGGGTATAACTCAACTTCAGCAGTAGAGAAAGAGCGGCTGGCGCCGGGCCCATACGTTGCCGTAAGCGTCTCCGCCATGAGCGAATGGACCATCGGCATCATCGGCGGCTCGGGCCTTTATGCGCTGGAAGCGCTCGAGGAGGCGCAGGAGATCGCCGTCGCGACGCCGTGGGGCGCGACGTCGGCGCCGCTCGTCGTCGGACGGCTGCACGGCCACCGCTTCGTCTTCCTTCCCCGCCATGGCCGGGGGCACGCGATCCCCCCGGGGGAGGTCAATTATCGAGCGAATATCGACGCTCTCAAGCGGGCCGGGTGCACCGACGTGCTGGCACTGTCGGCGATCGGGTCGTTGAGGGAGGAGCTGCCGCCGGGACGGTTCGTCGCCGTCGACCAGTTCGTCGACCGCACGCGCGGACGGGCGGCGACTTTCTTCGGGAGCGGGCTCGTCGCGCACGTGTCGATGGCCGAGCCGGTCTGCCCGCGCTTCTCCGGGCTCGCCGCGGCGGCAGCCGAGGCCGCGGGCGCCGACGTCAGCCGGGGCGGCACCTATCTTGCGATGGAAGGGCCGCAATTCTCGACCCGGGCGGAGAGCCTCCTCTACCGGCAATGGGGCTGCGACGTGATCGGCATGACGGCGATGCCCGAGGCGAAGCTGGCGCGGGAGGCGGAGCTTCCCTATGCGCTGCTCGGCATGGTGACGGACTATGATTGCTGGCGCGAGGACGAGGCGGGGGTCGAGGCGGCCGACGTGCTCGCCCGGCTCGCCTCCAACGCCGGGACGGCGCGGCGCACGCTCGAGGCGCTGGCGAGAGCGCTTCCGGAGAGGCGCGAGGCGGTGCCGGCGGACAGGGCGCTCGACGGCGCGCTGGTGACGCCGCCGGAGGCGCGCGACCCGGCGCTGCTGGCGAAGCTCGATGCCGTGGCAGGCCGGGTGCTCAACCGATGATCGGAGCGCTCCCGCCTTACGCCGCCCTGCTCGGCCTGCGGGCGGAGCGCCGCGACGGCGAGCTCCTCTGGACGATGCCGTTCGGCGAGGCGGTGGTGGGGCGGCCGGGCTACCTCCATGGCGGCGCCATCGCCGGACTGCTCGAGTTCGCGGCGCTTGGAACGGTCGAGGAGGCGCTCGAGGCCGGAGCACGGGTCAAGCCGGTCAACGTGAGCGTCGACTTCCTGCGCGGCGGCGGCGGCCACGACACGTTCGCGGCGGCGGTGATCACCCGGCTCGGCGGCCGGGTCGTCAATGTCGAAGCCCATGCCTGGCAGAAGGACCGCGACAAGCCGATCGCGGCGGCGCGGATGAACCTCATCGTCCGCCGCGCCTCGGAGGAGGCGGCGTGAGCGCGGCGCACGAGAGCAACCGGACGCTGCTGATCGCGCTCGCCGCCAACCTCGGCATCGCGGCGGCGAAGTTCGGGGCGGCCGCGTTCACCGGCTCGTCGGCGATGCTGACCGAAGGGGTGCACAGCCTCGTCGACAGCGCCAACCAGCTGCTGCTGCTCTGGGGCCGAAAGCAGTCGAGGAAGCCGCCGGACCGCAAGCATCCGTTCGGATACGGGCGCGAGCTCTATTTCTGGAGCTTCGTCGTCGCCCTGCTCGTCTTCGCGCTGGGCGCGGGGGTGTCGGTGTACGAAGGCGTCATCCACATCCAGCACCCGGAAGCGGCGGTGTCGCCCTTCGTCGCCTATGGCGTTCTGCTCGTCTCCTTCCTGCTCGAGGGCGGCTCGACGCTGGCGGCGTTCCGCGAGTTCAGGGCGGCGAAGGGCGAGCTCGGCTGGATCGCGGCGGTCCGCGAATCGAAGGACCCGCCGACCTTCATCGTGCTGCTCGAGAACGGGGCGGCGATGGCGGGGATCCTCGCCGCGGCTGCGGGGCTGGCGCTCAGCCAGGTGACCGGCAATCCGTTCTTCGACGGTGCGGCGTCCGTGGTGATCGGGCTGATTCTCGGAATGACCGCGATCCTCCTCGCCAAAGAATCGAAGGCGCTGCTGATCGGCGAGGCCGCCGACCCGGAGCTGGTCGAGTGCATCCGCGCCGTGGCGGCGGCGCGGCCGGGAATCGCCGGCGTCGGCGTGGTGCTCACCGTCCATTCGGCGCCGGACCAGATCACCGCGATGCTGAGCGTCGACTTCGTCGACTCGATCAGCGCCGGCGAGGTCGAGCGGATCGTCGCCGACATCGAGGCCGAGGTGGCGCGGCGCTGGCCCCAGGTCCGGCGGCTGTTCATCCGGCCCGAGCAGGGCGCCGCCGAGCGGCTCGAGGCGCTCCGCCGCGATGCGGTCTAAGGGCGTCGCCGAGGCCGCGGCCGCGGCGTTCGGCCTCGCCGCCTCGCTCGCGATCTTCTGGCCCGGTGTGGCGCTGTTCGACAGCGTCGAGCAGTATCGCCAGGCGCTGACCGGCGACGTCACCGACTGGCACCCGCCGATCATGGTGCGGCTGTGGGGGGCGCTTGCCCACGTCTGGCCGGGAACGGCGCCGATGCTCGTCCTCCAGCTCGTCCTCTACTGGACCGGCCTCGGCCTGCTGGCGGCGGCACTGGCGCGGCGGGGGCCGCGCTGGAGCGGGTGGGCGGTTCTGCTGGCCGGACTGGGCCCGCTGCTCTCCTGTTGGATCGGCGCGATCGTCAAGGACGCGCAGATGCTCGGCGCTCTCGCTGCGGCGGCGGGGATCGCCGGCTGGTTCGCGCTCGCCGAGCGGCGGCGGCCGGGCTGGGCGACGGCTTTGGTGCTGGCACTGCTCGCCTATGCGACCTTGATCCGCGCCAACGCGGCGTTCGCCACCGTGCCCCTCGCGCTGGCGCTGACCGGCTGGCCGGGGCTGCGGCGGGCGTGGGCGCGCTCGGCGGCGTGCCTCGTCCTCATCGCCGCGGTGCTGGCGCTGACTCCGGCGGTGAATCGCGGTCTTCTCGGAGCGGAGCGCGAGGGGGCGGAGAACAGCCTCCTCCTCTACGACATCGCCGGCACCTCGATCCGCGCCGGCACCGACTCGGCGGGCGTGCCGGCGGCCCGCTGGGCGGCGCTGGCGAAGGCGGGCTGCTATTCGCCCGAAGGCTGGGACGCGCTGTCTGAGCGGGGGCGCTGCACGATCGCGCCGAGGCTCGCCGCCGAGCCGGACACGCCGCCGCTCTGGCGCGTGTGGAGGCGAACGGTGGGGGCGCACCCGATCGCTTATGCCGAGCACCGGCTCGCCCACTTCAACGCGACGATGCGCTGGCTGGTGCGTGCGGACGAATATGGCGCCGTCTCCCCGGTCGACCCGGAGCCGAACCGCCTCGGCATCGGCGCGCCGCCGGGCGCGGCGGCGCGGGCGCTGCACGACGCAGGCGATGTGTGGGCGCTGCTTCCGATCGGATGGCCGGTGCTGTGGCTGGCGCTCGCGGTCGCCGGCTTGTGGGCCGCGCGCGAGGCGCCGTCCGGGCCTGAGACGCGGCTTGCGACGGCGCTGCTCGTATCGGCGGCGGCGGGCGGGCTCAGCTATGCGTTCGTCAGCGTCGCGTCGGACCTTCGCTACCATCTGTGGACGATGCTCGCGGCAGGGCTCGGCCTCGTCCTGCTCGGCGCCGGCGGCGGGCTGCGGCGCCGGCAGGCCGTGGTTCTGACCGGAGTGGCGAGCGTCGTCATCCTGACCGGGACCACGGCGCGGCTGCTCGCCTGAGGCGTTAACGCGCGCTTAGAGACCCCCTGCTAAAGCCTTCCGGTCATTCGGGGGAGCGGCGCAGCCATGGTGATCCTCAATTATTCGAAGCCCAAGCTGCTCACCGCGGCGGTGGGCACCGCCTTGGTCGCGATCTTCTACGTCTACATGCTGCTGACGGCGGAGCCGCCGCAGCGGATCAGGGGCACGGTGAGCTTCCTCCTGTCGACGCCGCGGCTGGCGCCGATCATCGTCGGCATCCTGATGGTTCTCGTCTGGCGGGCCTGCAACCTGGCCTTCGGCGGTTCGGGCGCGCTCGAGGGCACGTCGAGCGAGCTCGTCGCCACCAACTGGTGGAAGACCAGCCGCACCCCCTGGCGCTTCATCACCCAAATTTCGGGCGAAGTGACCCACACCCGCTACGGCCGCGTGGAGAAGCTGATCGTTCGCACCGTCGACGGGCAGATTACCGTCCCGCTCGCCTATACCGAGCATCAGCCGGGCTGCCTCCAGGGCCTGGTCGACACGATCCAGGCGCTCCAGACGGCGGCGATCAACCTCGGCGCCGGGCCGTTGCCGGCGAGCGGCGGGGCAAGAGCGCCGATCGCCGCAGCCGAGCCGCCTCGGCCGCCGCAGCCGGCGCGGCCGGCCTTCGGCCGCAAGGGCGCCTGAGCCGCCGCTTTAGCTTTCCGCCGCCAGCCGCTAGGAACGAGCCTCCATTCCAAAGGGAGGCCGCTCTTGCGCTCGATCCTCTTTTCCCTGCTCCTCGCCGCCGCGGCGCCCGCCTCCGCCGAGACCGTGGTCGTCACCGCCGATCATATGGTCGACGTCCTCGCCGGGCGGACGATCGACGAGCCGGTCGTCGTCATCACCGATGGCCGCATCGTGTCGGTGACCGGGCGCGGCGGAACCCGGCCCGTGATCCCGGCGGGCGCGCGCAGGATCGACCTTCCGGGCCGCACCATCCTCCCCGGCCTCATCGACATGCACGTCCACCTGACCTCGCTGGCGGAGATCGGCGGCTATCGCAGCTTCGAATATACCGACAGCTTCTGGAGCGCGGTCGGCTCGGCCAACGCGGCCAAGACGCTGCGCGCGGGCTTCACCACCGTGCGCAACGTCGGGTCCGACGCCTTCCAGGACGTCGGCCTCAGGCAGGCGATCGACGGCGGCTGGCTGAAGGGCCCGCGGATCGTCACCGCCGGCTATGCGATCGGCGCCACCGGCGGCCATTGCGACGAGAGCAAGCTGCCGCCCTCCTACGACCGCAAGGAAGTGAACATCGTCAACACCCCGGAGGAGGCGCGGGCGAAGGTCAGGTGGCTTCACAAATATGGCGCGCAGGTGATCAAGATCTGCGCGACCGGCGGCGTCTTCTCGCACGGCGATGCGGTCGGCGCGCAGCAGCTCACCGCCGAGGAGATGAGGGCGATCGCCGAGGAGGCGCACATGCTCGGGATCAAGGTCGCCGCCCACGCCCATGGCGACGAAGGCATCCGGGCGGCGATCCTCGCCGGCATCGACACGATCGAGCATTGCAGCCTGGCCAGCGACGCCACCATCGCGCTCGCCGCCCAGCACCACACCTGGTTCGACATGGACATCTACAATGACGATTACATCCTCGCGACGGGGACGGCGAACGGCACCGAGCAGGCGAGCATCGACAAGGAGAAGATGATCGGCCGGCTGCAACGCGAGACGTTCCGCAAGGCGGTGCGCGCGGGCGTTCCGATGCTGTTCGGGACGGACGCGGGAGTCTATCCGCACGGCGACAACGGCAGGCAGTTCGCGAAGATGGTCGAATGGGGGATGACGCCGATGCAGGCGATCCAGGCGGCGACCCGGAGCGCGGCGATCGCGCTCGGCCGCGAGGGCGACGTCGGCGCGATCGCGCCGGGCCGCTTCGGCGACATCGTCGCGGTGACCGGAGACCCGCTGAAGGACGTGCGCGTGCTCGAGCATGTCGACACGGTGATCAAGGGCGGCGAGGTGGTGAAGCGGGACTGACGGTGCGGCCCGCCCGCCTCGTCCTCGGTCCCGCCGCCGCCGCGCTGCTCGGTGCGGCGCCGGCGCCTGACACGGCACCCCCCTGCCCCGGGCCGCGCCTGGCGGCCGGAGCGGAGATCGCGGGGCCGACCCTGCTCCTCGACACGAACTTTCCGGACCCGTTCGTCGCGCGTTTCGGCGGCCGCTATTATGGCTATGCGACGGGGCGCCAGCTCGAGGCGCGCGCCGCGAACGTGCAGGTCGTCCGCTCGCGGGACCTGGTGCGCTGGAGCGCGCCGGCCGAGGCGCTGCCGACCCGCAATCTCCCCGCCTGGGCCGACAAGGCCGACCCGCAGGTCTGGGCGCCCGAGGCGATGCGGGTCGGCCGCCGCTATGTCCTCTATTTCAACGCCCGCCATGCGACCCTGACGCGCACGGAGAGCCCGCCCGGCGGGCCGCAGGTGCTGAAGCGCCACTGCCTCGGCGCCGCCGTCTCGACGCGGCCGGAGGGGCCGTTCGTCGGCACAGGAAGGCCCCTCGCCTGCGCTGCGTTCCAGGACGGAGCGATCGACCCGAGCCCGTTCCGCGACGCGGACGGGCGGCTCTACCTCTATTTCAAGGACGACGGGAATTGCTGCGGCCGCAAGTCCGCGATCTGGGGCATGCGCCTCAGCCCCGACGGGCTCGCTCCGTCGGAACGCCCCGTGCGCCTCTTCGAGAACGACCAGTCTCCGGCGAGGCATGACGATTGGGAATGGCGGGTGGTGGAAGCGCCGACGATGGTGCGCCGCGGCGGCGCTTACGTCCTGTTCTATTCGGGCAATTATTTCGGCAACAAGAACTACTCCGTCGGCTACCGGCGCTGCGCCGGCCCTCTCGGTCCCTGCCGCGACCCCGGCGACAACCCGATCCTCTGGTCCCATCCCGCCTCGCCGCTGATCGGACCGGGCCACCAGTCGGTGCTCCGCGACCGCGGCCGCGACCTCCTCTTCTTCCACGCCTGGAACCGCGACCCCGACGGGCGCGAGCAGCCGGGCGTGCACAAGAGGTGCCTCTACGTCAGCCCGCTCGGCTGGGCCGGCGGGCGGCCGCACGTCGCCGGAGGCACTCCGCGGGACCGTTGACAGGCCGCTGCACGGGGCGGCATCCTTCCGCGCATCGACCGAGTGGCAACTAGGGTTCCGGGCGCGCGCCGCGCCGCTGGTCCGAGCGTTGCGAAAACCGCGGCGGTGCCGCGGCTGCACCCGAGGGACAAAAGCCCAGAGGCGGAGACGTCGAGTTTACGCGCCCCGACGGGGGTCACGGAGACTCCATGCCGCTCGCCTCATTCCTCCTCGTCATCCTCGCAGCCCTCATCCACGCGACGTGGAACCTGCTCGCCAAGCGCGCAGCCGACGGCGGGCCGCCTTTCGTCTTCGCCTACAATCTCGTCGCGTGCCTGGCCTACGGACCGTGGGCGCTGTGGCTGGTGGCACGCGGCGACGTGAAATGGAGCCTGCCGGTGGCGCTCTGCATCCTCGCCAGCGGCGCCGTCCATCTCGCCTACAGCCTCGCGCTCCAGCGCGGCTATCGGGTGGCCGACCTTTCCGTCGTCTATCCGGTCTCCCGCGGGACCGGGCCGATGCTCTCGAGCCTCGCCGCCTTCCTGCTGCTCGGCGAGCGGGCGACGCTGCCCGGCGTCGCCGGCCTCGTCGCAGTGGTCGGCGGCATCCTCCTCATCGCCGGTCACGGCGGAGCGGAGGCGCTGCGCACGCCGGCCGCGCGGCGCGGGGTGCGCTGGGGCGGTGCGACGGGGTCGCTGATCGCCGCCTACACATTGGTCGACGGCTATGGGGTGAAGCGGCTCGGAATCGCACCGGTGGTGCTCGACTGGTGCTCGAACCTGTTCCGCTTCCTCGCCCTGCTGCCGCTCGTCCTCGCCGACCCCGGGGGGGCGCGGGCGGCGATGCGGGGGCGCTGGGGGCTTGCGGTGGCGGTCGGGCTGCTGTCGCCGCTCGCCTACATCCTCGTGCTCGGCGCGCTGCAATGGGGGGCGCCGATCAGCCTCGTCGCGCCGGCGCGGGAGCTGTCGATGCTGGCGGGCGCGCTGCTCGGCCTCCTGGTGCTCGGCGAGCCTGTGGGCCGCCGCCGCCTCGCCGGCTGCGCGCTGCTCGCGGGTGGAGTCGTGCTGCTCGGCCTAGCGTGACGGACGCGCGCCTTGGTCTGCGTAGCCCTTCATCAGCCCCTCCCAGGCATCCATCTCGGGAGTGGTCTCGAACGCATGCGGGGCGCCGGTCTCGGCCCAGGCGAGCTTCTCAGACGTCCAGAGGTCGACGAACGGAGCGAACCAGCCGTGCTCGTCGAGCGTCGAGGGGCGCAGGTTCACGAACCAGTCGAAGCCGTCGGCGCGCGTGAACATCCAGCTCTTGCAGCGCGGGCAGTGGAAATGGTGCTGCTGGGGGTGATGGGTGCCGCCGATCACCGGCTCGCCGGCCACAACCTCGAGGCCGTCCGCGGGCAGCGTGAGCGTGAGGGAAAAGGCGCTGGCGCTCATCTTCTGGCAGCCGCTGCAGTGGCAGGCGCCGGCGAGGAGCGGCGGCTTCGTCACGCGAAGGCGGACCTCTCCGCAGCGGCAGCCCCCCTCCCAAGGCAAGCTCCAGCCGTCCATCATTCCCCCTCCGTGCCGTGGCTCCCGAGCGGGTGTCCCGCCGGCGCCGGGCCGCTGTCAAGCCGGCGAGGGGACCGCTACTGGTTGCGGCGCAGCTCGGCGAGGTTGAGGCGGCGGGCCTCCTCCTCATAATGTTTGGCGAGCTGCTTCAGCCCGTGCTGCTCGAAGCTGTGCGCCATCCCGTCGGCGGCGCGCCGGCACTCCTCAGCCTGGCGATGAAAGAAGCGAATTTCGTCCATATGGCCTTAATCGCGTAACATGGATCAAGGTTCCGCCCGGGAACCGCGGCGCGTCCGGTGGATTGCGAAAGAGGCGGGGCGGAGTGGCCGCCGCGACACGAGGAGCGAGAGCGATGAAGGGTTATTGCGACGACATCCAGAAGCGGACGCTCGACAACGAGGATTTCCGCCGGGTGCTCTATACGGGGAAGAACATCCAGCTGGTTTTGATGACCCTGAAGCCGGGCGAGGAGATCGGCGAGGAGGTGCACGAGGACCGCGACCAGTTCTTCCGCATCGAGGAGGGGGAAGGAACGGTCTATATCGACGGAGCCGCCAACCGGGTGGAGGACGATTTCGCGGTGATCGTGCCTGCAGGCGCTCGTCACAACGTCGTAAATACCGGGAGCGCGCCGCTCAGGCTCTACACCATCTACGGGCCGCCCGAGCACAAGGACGGGGTCGTCCACCGCGACAAGGCGCAGGCCGAGCGCGACCACGACAACGACCATTGGGACGGCGAGACCAGCGAGTAGGATCCGGCCGGCGCGGCGCCCGGAAGGGCTGGAGCGGCAGCGGGCGGTTGTGGTAGAAGCGCTTCCGACAAGGAGGTTCCGATGCTGTCGCTCGTCCTCGCGGCCCTGGCCGCCCCCGCGGTCGTGACGCTGCCGCCGCAAGCCGCCCCGGCGCGCTGCAATCCGACCATCACCTATGCCGCGAAAAGGCGGGCGCGCGCCGTGCCGCAGAAGCTCGGCGAGCTGCCGCCGGCCAACCACTACCTCGCCGTCGTTCGCATCGTGGACGGGTGTCCGGAGCCGGCGGTCGTGCGGAGCGGAATCCGCCGCTGACCTGTCCGGAAGCGGACGCCGCGTCCGCTCGCGGACACCGGCGCGCGCCGTTCGCCGTCGCCCTGCGGAGGCGGGCGGCTCCGGCACGTTTCTTGCTGCTACGCCTGTAGCATCCAAAGCACCGGAGACCGCAACGATGAAGCCTTTCGCCCCCCTGCTCGCCCTCGGCCTCGCGCTCGCCGCTGCGCCGACCCGCGCGCCCGCCGCCGAGACCGTCGCCGTCCCCGCCTTCCGATCGGTGCAGCTGCGCGGCGGCGGCACCGTCATCGTCCGGCCCGGACCGGCCCAGCGCGTGGTCATCGTCGCGGGGAGCAGCGCCTTCACGCGGATGCGGGTGGTCCGCGGCGGTCAGCTCGAGATCGACGCCTGCAACGCGCGCTGCCCGCAGCGTTACCATCTCGAGATTGCGATCGAGAGCCCGACCATGCCGGACTCGGCCGTCGCCGGCGGCGGGCGGATCGTCGCGGGCGAGGGGTTCGCGCCGCAGGCGCAGATTTCGGCGGCGGTGATGGGCGGCGGCGAGGTCGATACCAGGGCAGTCGGCGCGCGCGTCGCCAATGCCGCCGTCCATGGCGGCGGAACCATCCTCGTCCGCGCCGCAGCGCACCTGAACGCCGCCGTCCAGGGCGGCGGACGCGTGCGCTACTGGGGAGACCCGCAGGTGACCAGCGCCGTCTCGGGCGGCGGCAGCGTCGAGCGCGGCCGCTAGCGCCGCCGCGCCGTGGCGCCCGTCGCGCACACGTCGGGGACGGGCCGGCGATCGAGATAGAAGATTCTGCGCCTGCCACCGTCCGGGAGCGTGACTGCGCGGCGCGCCGGGTTGACGATGGGAGGCTGCGCGAGCGTGCGGCACAGGTCCTCGGCGGCGATGTCGCTCTCGACGAAATCCGCATGGCCGATCCCGCTCGACACCCCCGACGTGTCTACAAGGTCGACTCCGTCCGGGAGCACCGGGTAGCAGGTCCTCAGCCCGATCTCCGGCTGCGGCGCCTTGCGGTGGTTGCGGCGCCAGAGGTCGTAGCGGCAGCTCGGATCGCCTGCGCGCGGCGCGCCGTGGACGTTCCACGACGTTTTCAAAGCGAGGTCGTGGAACGACGCATAGACGGTGATGCGCGGCACCCGCTTTGCCACCAGTTCGAGCTCCTCAGCGAACAGCTCCCGGTCTACGTCGGGGGAGGCGAGGATCATCTGCTCGATACGGGCGCCGTCGGTCTCGGGAAGGGTGGCGGCGAGGTCGAGCGCGGCGCGGTTGCCCATACTGTGCGAGACGAGCACCATCCGCACGTGCGGCTGCCGTTTCACCAGTGCCGAGACGAAGTCGCGAAGTCGCTTCCGCGTCCAAGCGACATTCTCCTCGTCCCACGTGTAGTGGAGGGTGTCGCCGCGGGAAGGCCAAGTGAAGGCGACGGCGGGGCCGGCGAAGCCCGTCCGGGCGACGATCGCCGCAGTCCGGTCGAAGACCTGGGCCGGAGTGTTGTTGTAGCCGTGGACGAAGAGGAGGAGCCGTCCGCCGCTCGCGCGGAGGCGGACCCCGAGGGCGTTTTCCCAATCCTGCTGCCCCGTCAGGTGAACGGCGCCCGGCCAGCGCCCGGCGCGGGGCGCGACGCCGACTGCGAAGGCCGGCTCGCTGCGCCGGCCGGTCGACAGCAAAGGCGGCCTCGTGCCGCGGCAGTCCAGCATCCGGGTCGTCACGATGAAGATACCGGTCGCCGCTTCCTCAGCGCTGACTCCCTTCGTCAGGCCCGGACAGGCGGCCTCGTAGACTTGGGGATCGGCGGTGCGGTGAACGCAGCCGCCGGCAAGCACCGCCGGCAGCAGACAGGCGAGCCGCCAGCTTCTCCCGAACCGTTTCGCGCGAAGAGGCATTCCCCACCCCCTTCCTCTCCGGCCCCTTCTACCAGTGCCCCACGCCGCCGCAAACGGCGATCCGCTCCGTAATGGAGGCCGGCGCGCGACCCGGCAGAACGTAGGGAGACTCGGCGCGACAGCCCCTACCGCCCCGGCTCGGCGCTGCCCTTGGCGCGTTCGCCGCGGGCGGCCCGGACCATTTCGGCCCAGCAGCCGGTGAAGCCGCCGGGGCCGACGGTCGAGCAGCTCTGGATGCCGGTGCGGCCGACATATTCGAGGCTCTGCGCGCGCTCGGCCCAGCTCATGTTGGCGGGATCGTCGCTGGCGCCGTCGCGAAGCTCCTTCGGGATCCGGTAGCGCTCCGATTCTGGGCGTCGGGCGCAGATGACGATCTCCTGGCCGTTCGACGCGGTCGGGCAGCGGTCGTTGCCGTAGATGACGACGCGGTTGTAGCGCTCGCGTCCCTGGGCGGCGGCGCCGGTCGGGGCGAGCGCGGCCAGGGCGGCGGCCGCACCGGCGAGGAGAGTGAGGGGCAGAGCGGCTTTCATGGGCGAAGCCTCCTTGGTCGATGCCTTTTCGCCCAAAGAAGGCGTTGACGCCAGCCTTTGTTCCGCCGGCGCCGGCACCGCTTCGGCGGCGCGCCCTCGCCTCGGGCGAGCCGCCGGTCAGCGCGGGTGGTCGGCATCTTCCTCGGCGCGGGCATCCTTGTCGATCCTGGCGAGCCGCTCGCGGCGCGCCTGCTCGATGAGGCTGTTCCAATTGACGTCGTCGCGGGTCGCGCGCTCGGCGCGGGCGGCGCGGACCATATCGCTGAAGCAGCCGGTCCAGCCGCCGGCGCCGGCGGCGCTGCAGCTGCCGATGCCCGAACGGCCGACATATTCGAGTTGGCTCGCCTTGTCCGACCAGGTCTGGTTCTTCGGATCGTTGGGATCGCCGCGCAGCCGCTCGGGGATCCGGTAGCGCTCGCGCTCGGGCTTGCGCACGCAGATGACGATTTCGTCCGGCCCGCTCTTCTTGCAGGCATCGTTGCCGTAGACGATCAGCTGGTTGACCTTCTCGTCGCCGGGGCGGGCGCGCTGGGCGGCGGCCGGAGCGGCGGGGAGCGCGAGGGCGGCGGCTGCGCCGGCGAACAGCGCGGCGGCGAGAACCGGCTTCATCCTAGATCCTCTTGGAAAGCGCGATGGCGAGACGACAGCCGGCGCGGATGGCGGCGGAGAGGATCGGATAGCCGAACGTCTCCTCGGCGCCGCTGGCGATCGCCGTGTCGCGATGCTCGACCTCCTCCGCCTGGAAGCGGGTGATGGTCGCGGCGAGATCGGGCTCGTCCGCCCCAAGGCTCGCGACCTGGGACCCGTAGTGGCGGTCGATTTCGGTCTCGACCGCAGCGGTGCAGGCCATGGCCGCGCCGGGGCTCATCAGGGCCGTCGCGGCGCCGAGCGCGTGGCCTGCGACCCGCCACACCGGCTGGAGCAGGGTCGGGCGGACGCCGCGCTCCGCCATCATGTCGTCGAAGGTGCGCAGGTGGCGCTCCTCCTGGCTCTGCATGCGGGCGATGAGCCCGGCCGCCTTCTGGTTGGAACCGAGCACGGCGAGCTGGCCGCAATAGATGCGGGTGGCGCCATATTCTCCGGCCTGGTCGACCCGCACCATCGAGGCGACGTCGGGGCGCTCCTCGCCGGGCCGCCAGCGGGGGCCCTTCGGCCGGGCGGGCGCCTCGCCGGTCATTCGGTTGCCGCCCGGCGGGGGGTCTTGAAGCTCAGCCATAGGATCAAGAGCGCCGACACCGTGGAGATCAGAAAGTTCCATCCCGCCATCGAGACGCCGAACAGCGACCATTGCACCTGGTCGCAGCGGACCAGGGGCGCGGCCATCACCTGGCGCAGGATCTCGTCCGCGCTGCCGCTCGCCACCTTGCTGCAGGTGGTGACGCCGGGGAAGACCTTCATCTCTACGCCGGCATGGTAGAAGCCGATGAGGCCGGCGGCGAGGATGGCGAGGGCGGCGAGCCAGACCATGCTCCGCCCGCGGTCCGGGAGCGTCCGCAGGACGTAGGCGAGCAGCGCGAAGGCAAGCGCCGTGAAATGGGCGTAGCGCTGCCACCAGCACATCTCGCAGGGGAAGAGGTGGCCGACATATTGGAAGGCATAGGCGCCGGCGAGCAGCGCCGCCGGCACCGCCAGCGCCAGCGCCTTCGCCTTGTCGAGGCTGGTCACGTCCTGTCCCCCCCTGCCCCGCCTCAACGCCGCGACACGGCCTTGCCGCCGGCCGGCGCGGGCGCCTGCGCGTTGCGGGTCTGAAGGCGGGCGATCGCCTGGATGGCATAGTGGAGCTGGAAGTCCTCGATGCCGCGCTTCTTGAGATCGTCCGCGGTGGCGGTGAAGCGCGGATCCGGCTTGCCGTCATCCTCGAGCACGTCGTTCTTGACGCTCGCCTCGTTGATGAGGTGGCGCCTGAGGTCCGCCTCGCGGAGGCGCGGCCGGTCCTTGTAGTCGGGATCGGAGAGCTGCGGCACCTCGATGTCGGGCGTGATCCCGCCTTCCTGAACCGACCGGCCCGAGGGCGTGTAGTAGCGCGCGGTGGTCAGCCGGAGCGCCGTGTCCTGGCTCAGGGGGAGCAGCGTCTGGACCGAGCCCTTGCCGAAGCTGCGCTGGCCCATGACGAGGGCGCGGTGGTGGTCCTGGAGGGCGCCGGCGACGATCTCGGCGGCCGAGGCGCTGCCCTGATCCACGAGGACGATGATCGGCGCGCCGTGGGTGGCATCCCCGGGCTTGGCGTAATAGCGCTCTATGTCGCTCTTGCGGCGGCCGCGCTGGCTGACGATCTCGCCGTTCTCGAGGAACAGGTCGGAGAGGCCGACCGCCTGGTCGAGAAGCCCGCCGGGATTCGAGCGCAGGTCGACGATGTAGCCGGCCGGCGCGTGGCCGAGCGCCTTTTCGATGCTCGTGATCGCCGCCATCGCCTCGCTGGTCGTGGTGCGGCTGAAGGTGTCCACGTCGATGATGCCGACATTGTCCTTCACCTTCCACTTGACCGCCGGAAGCTCGATTTTGGCGCGCGTGAGGGTGACGTCGAACGGCTTGTCGCGGCCCGGGCGGACGATGGTGAGCTTGATCGAGGTCCCGGGCGGCCCGCGCATCTGGTCGACCGCCTCGTCCAGCGTTCCGCCGTAGATGAGCTTGCCGTTGAGGTGGGTGATGAAATCGCCGGCCTTGAGCCCCGCCTTGGCGCCAGGGCTGTCCTCGATCGGAGCGATGACCTTCACCGCCCCGTCTTCCATCGTGACGTTGACGCCGAGGCCGCCATATTCGCCTTCGGTGGTGGTCATGAGCCCGCGATAGCCGCGCTCGTCCAGGTAGGAGGAATGCGGATCGAGGCTGTTCAGCATGCCGTCGATGGCGCCGCGGATCAGCTTCTTGTCGTCGACCTGGTCGACATATTCGGAGCGGACGCGCTCGAACACCGCCATGAACTGGTCGAGCTCGCGATAGGTCGAGACGTCGACCGCGGCGAAGGCGGCGCTGGCGGCGGGGATCACCGCGACGGCGGCGACGAGGATGAGCGGGCGGAAGAGGCTGGCGGCGGCGGGCATGGGGGGTGCGCTATCCTGCATGAGGGGTTCGGCTTGACGCTTAGCCTTTTTCTTAGCGCCGGAAAAGAAACCGGAGGTGAACGGGAGATGAGCGGGCCGCGCGCGGCCTCGCCATCTAGAGAAGCGGGGCGATGGCGACGGGGCGGCCGTCGCGGCGGAGCTCGACCAGGACGGGGCCCGGCGCCTTGCCGGTGCGGCCGAGCGGAGCGCCGGCGGCGACGCTGTCTCCCTTGGCGACGGCGAGAGAGCCGAGGTTGGTCACGGTGGATGTGAGGCCGCCGCCATGGTCGATGATGAGGATCGCGCCGTAGCCGCGGAAGCGCCCCGCATAGGCGATCCGGCCCGCCGCCGGGGCGACGACCTCTTCGTCCGCGGGCGCCGCGACGGCGAGGCCGCGCGCGTGCACTCCGGCGTCGGAGAGCTCGCCCGTGCCGGTGAGGAGGCGGCCCTGCACCGGCAGGCGGTAGGAAGGCGGCGAAGACGCTGGCACCTCCCCGGGGCGGAGGGCTGGGGCGGGAAGCTCCTCCAGCCGGGCGCGCAACGCCGACTGGAAGGCGCGCGTGCCCTGGAGCTCGGCGAGGAGACGGGCCTGCTCGCCGAATGCGAGAGCCTTGTCCGACTCTGCGATCGCCGATTGGGCGAGATCCTCCGACCGCGCCCGCTGCCGCGCCTCGATCTGCGCGAGCATGGCGCGGCGGCCGCGCAGATCCTCCTCGCTTCGGCGGAGCGCGGCCACGGCGACCTCGGCCTGGCGCCCGAGCGCGTTGCCGCGGGCGATCTCGGCGCGGACGGAGGCGGTGCGCGCGCGGATGACGGGAACGCTTGCCGCGAGCAGCGCGCGCACGTGCACCACCTCGCCGAGCGAGCCCGGCTGGACGAGGGCGAGCGCGGCGGGGCGGCGGGCCATCGTCTGGAGCGCGCCGGTGAGGCGGATGAGGGGTCCCTGCTGCTCGGCAAGGCGGGCGCGGCCGGCGGCGCGGAGCTGGCCGATCAGGCGAAGACGCGTCTGGCCGGCGGTGATGTCGGCCTCCGCCGCCTCGATGCGCGCGGCGACCGCCTCGGCCTCGGCGCGTGCCTTTTCCGCCGCGCCCTTGGCATTGCCCGCCGCAGCCTCGAGCTGCTCAGAGCGGCGGCGCGCCGCATCGGCCTCGCGGCGGGCGGCGGCGAGGTCCTGCGGCGCCGCCTCCTCGGCGGCGGCGGCCCATGCGCCGGCGGCGCCGGTGCAGAGCAGGAGAGCGGCGGCGAGGACGGTCCGGTTCACCGCCTCATCCTTCGCGATGATAGGGGTGGTTCGCAAGGATCGAAGTGGCTCGGAACAATTGCTCGGCGAGCATCGCCCGGGCGAGGAGGTGCGGCCAGGTCGCCTTGCCGAAGGCGAGGAGGAGGTCGGCCCCGGCGCGCTCCGTCTCGCCGAAGCCGTCCGCGCCGCCGATCAGGAAGCGCGCCTCGCGCCTGCCGCCGTCGCGCCAGCGCTCGAGCCGCCGCGCCAGCTCTAGGCTCGGCAGCTGCTCGCCTTTCTCGTCGAGGAGAATGGTGACGCCGGCTTCGACCGGCGCCGGCAGCCTGCCGCCGCTCTCCGGGAGCTCGGTCACCTTCACCGGCCATGGGATGCGCTTCAGGTAGCGCTCGACCAGCTCGGCTTCCGGGGAGCGCCCGATCTTCCCGCGCGCGACGATGTGGAGGATCATATGGGACGGACGACGCGGCGGCCGTCATTGCGAGCGAAGCGAAGCAATCCAGCCTCCGGGCTTGAGGATCGGCTGCCGCGTGGATTGCCGCGTCGCTGCGCTCCTCGCAATTACGGGGCAGGGCGTGGAATCAGCGGGCCGCCGTCGCCGGCGCCGCCTCCTCGAAGCCCCACATGCGCTCGAGATTGTAGAAGCTCCTGACCTCGGGCCTGAAGATGTGAACGATGACGTCGTCCGCATCGATCAGCACCCAATCGGCGACCGGAAGGCCTTCGATCCGCACGTGGCGGCCGAGATCCTGCTTGATCCGGTCCTGGAGCTTCTGCGCCATCGACGCGACCTGGCGCGTCGAGCGCCCGGAGGCGATCACCATATGGTCGGCGATGCTGGATTTCCCGGTGAGGGAGATGGAGACGACGTCCTGCGCCTGATCGTCGTCGAGCGAGCGAAGCACGAGATCGTGGAGCGCTTCGGCTTCGGCGGGTGCTCCGGACCTGGCCGGAGCGGTGTCGGTGGTGGGCAATGTGCCTCCTTATCCTATGGCCCTGCGCGTCACGCCGTCGCGCAGAGGCTTGTGTTTGAACGAATAGAGCGGCGATTCGTGCCAGCGGGGCGACGCGGCGCGAAGGCCGGTGGCGGAGGTCGGATCGGGCGGCAGCCTCAGGAACACGAGTGCCGGCGGTCTCCAGTCCGTCCAGTGCCTCGCCCCGGCCGCGGGCCGGACGGAGCCCCGAAGCCAGCCCATGGCGCGAGCCGCCCGGGCACCCGCATCATATCCCGGACGCGAAACGACCGCAATCGGAACCGTCTGAGCGATCCGCCGCCAGTCGCGCCAGCGGTGGAACTGGGTAAGATTGTCCTCGCCCATCAGCCACACGAAGCGGCGGTTCGGGAAGCGGCGGACCAGCGCCTCCAGCGTCTCGGCGGTATAAGGGGAGCCGAGCTCCCGCTCGATCGCGGTGACCCGGATCGGCAGCCGCCGGGCCATGCGCAGCGCCGAGGCGAAGCGCGCTGCGAGCGGCGCCATCCCGGCCCTCGGCTTCAGCGGGTTGCCCGGCGAGACCAGCCACCACATCTCGTCGAGGCCGAGCGCGTCGATCGCGGCCGCGCTGATCCGGCGATGCCCGCGATGGGCGGGGTTGAACGAGCCGCCGAGGAGTCCGGTCCTGATCACCCGCGGGGCCTAGCATGGCGCGGCGGCGCCCGGAACGCTCTCGACGGCGCCGCCTGCTTTCGCCATGGTCGCGGCATGGGACCGGAGGGTATCGAAGCAGTCGGAGAAGCGCTGACCGGCGGCCTTGCGGCGCGGGCCGTAGAGCCGGCGGCGGGCGAGCATCCGGACGGCGAGGCGCACGGCGCCTGCCTCAATTGCGGGGCCGCGCTGATCGGCTCGCACTGCCATCGCTGCGGTCAGGCGGGGCATGTCCATCGGAGCATCGCCGCCTGGTGGCACGATCTCGCCCACGGCGTATTCCACCTCGACGGGAAGATCTGGCGGACCTTGCCGATGCTCGCCTGGCGCCCCGGCGATCTCACCCGCCGCTACATCGCCGGCGAACGCGCGAAGTTCGTTTCGCCGCTGGCGCTGTTCCTGTTCTCCGTCTTTTTGATGTTCGCGCTGTTCAGCGCGCTGGGGCCCGAGGTCGGCGGCCTGAAGATGGGGCGCGGCGCGCCGAAGACGGCGCAGGAGGAGCTGCAGCTCGTCAACGCGCGCATCGGACGGCTCGAGGTGAAGCGGGCGGACAGGGTCGCCAGGCACAAGGATCTGGAGGCCGTCGACGAGCAGCTGGCGGAGGCGCGGACCGAGCAAAAGCTCGTCGCCGCGGCGGCGGCCAAGCCCGCGACCGCCAACAAGCCGGTCGTCGACACCGACCTCCACACCGGCTGGCCGGCGCTCGACCAGGGGGTGAAGAAGGCGAACGAGAATCCGGCGCTGCTCCTCTACAAGCTGCAGAGCAACGCCTACAAGTTCAGCTGGGCGCTCATCCCGATCTCGCTTCCGTTCGTCTGGCTGCTGTTTCTCCACCGGCGGCGCTACCGGCGCGACTACAAGGCCTACGACCACCTCATCTTCGTCACCTACTCGATCGCCTTCATGAGCTTGGTGGTGATCGCCGCGGTGGTGCTGCGCAGCATCGGGCTCCTGCGCGGGCCCCTCCCCCTTGCGCTTCTGCTGATCCCCGCCGTCCACATCTACCGGCAGTTGCGGGGTGCCTATGCGCTATCCTGGTTCAGCGCGCTGTGGCGGACGGCGGCCCTTTTGTGGTTCGCCTTCTTCTCGCTGCTCCTGTTCCTGCTTCTGCTCCTCGCGCTCGGCGTGATGCACTAGCCGTCAGCGGCCGCTCTGGTCGCGCGACTTGGCGAGGGCCTTCATCTCCTCCTCGGCGCGAACCCGCGCCTGGCGGAGCGCGTCGACATCGGCCTTTTCCGACTGGCAGAAGCCCTTCTGACCCGCGTTTAGCGCGGCGGCGGAATCGAGGCAGCGGGCGAGCGCGACGTGGCGGGGGAGCAGGTCGAACGGCTCGAGCGTCGCATCCTTCCGCTCGATCGTGCCCTTCATCGCGGTGAGGAAGGTGAGCCAGCCGCGGCGCATGCGCGCCTCGCGGACGGCCGGATCGGTCGGGCTGCCGGTCGGCGCCGGCACGTCGAGCGCCTTCGTCGGGATCTTCTCGAGCCGGGCTGCGGCCTCGTCGAACTTACCGAGCTCGCGAAGCGCGTTCACCGCCCGCGCCTCCATCCCGATCCACCGCACGTCGTTCGGCCGCGGCTCGACTTTCGCTGAGGCCTCGGCGAACTCGGCCAGGTAGCGGGCGCGCAGCTCCGGCTTGCCGTCGGCCTCCCATCCCGCCTGGAGCAGGGCGAGGAGCGCCAGCTCCGGCTTCACGCCCATCTCCTTCATCAGCCAGTAGGCGCGGTAATATTGCGTGTCGTCCTTGCGCATCGCCTGATAGGCGTCGGAGCCGACCAGCGGCTCGAGCTTCGCGACCTCCTCGGGGCTGTAATCCTTATAGAGGACGAGGCCGTTCTTCGGACATTCGGGGAGCGGGTTCGGGGCGACGGTGCCGTAAGGCTTCCCGTCCGGGCGCTCGCCGACCGACGGCGCGCCGACCGGGACCACATATTCGAAGCTGGCGCCGCCGATCGGGCACGTCATGGTCTGTCGCGCGGTGTCCTGCGCTCCGGCGGGCGCGGCGGAGCAGGCGAGACCGGCGGCGAGGACGGCGAGGGGGATGCGCATGGCGGGCTCCTTTACGAAGGATCAGGTCGCGACGGCCGGGGCGACGAGCGGGAAGCGGGGAATGTCGGCGGCAAACGCACGGCCGGACGAATCGACCATGAGGTAGCGCCCCTCCATGAAGCCGGTGGGGGTCGCGAGCGGGCAGCCGGAGACATAGTCGAAGGCGCCGCCGGGCTCGATCATCGGCTGCTCGCCGACCACGCCTTCGCCCTTCACCTCGCTCAGGCCGCCGCGGCCGTCGCCGATCGTCCATTCCCGGCCGATCAGCTGGACGGCGCCGCGGCCGCCATTCTCGATGCGGACGTGGTAGGCCCAGAACCAGCGGCCGCGCGCCGGCTCCGACTGCTCGGCGAGGAAGCTGACGGCGACGCGCACGGTGACGTCGCCGGTCGTCGCGCTGTGGGGAAAAAGGCTCTTCACAGGCGCTTAACTCGGCGCAAGGGCGGGCGAGGTCAACCGGCCTTCTCGACGCGGAGCATGCCGGCCGGGCATGGGCCGAGCAGCTCCGCGGCGGGCACGGCGTGGCTGAGCCAGTCTCCCCAGCGCGCCTTCGGGACAATGGCGATCTGCCGGTTGTGGTAGGGCGCGACGTCGGGGCCGGGGGGAACGGTCAGCATGGTGAAGGCCTCCCCCACCCCTTCGGCGGCGCGCCACAGGCCGGCGATGCCGAACCAGCTCTCGCCCGCGACGGTGAACAGCCATTTGTCCTTGCGCTTGTCGGCGCGCGGCTCGGTCGGAGTCGTGAACTCGTAGAAGCCGTCGGCGACGATCAGGCAGCGGCCCGAGCGGAACTCGCGGCCGTCGGCGCGGAAATTGTAGACCGGCTTGCCCCCCTGCCCCGGCCACGACCAGCGGCGCTGGACGAGCTCGGCCCAGCCCTGTCCCGGCTCGCCGCCCGCCCAGCGCAGGATCGGCGCCCGGTCGGTGATGCGGATATCCTCGCGCGGCTGCATGTTCGGGAGCCCTTCCGGGAAGCGCAGCGGGATCCTGAGGTCGTTGAACTCCTGGCCGACGGTGCCGAGCTCGACGCGGCTTCGATAGTCGTTGCACATCGCGGCGACCGCTATCCCGCCGGAGCCGTGAACGCCAGCTTGACAGGCGGGGGCCCTCCCCCATATGCGCCCTGCCTTCGCGCGAAGGCCCCTTCGTCTAGCGGTCTAGGACGTCGCCCTCTCACGGCGAAAACACGGGTTCGAGTCCCGTAGGGGTCACCAATAAGATCAAGCACTTAGCTGCTGTGCCCGTGGGCAACAACGCGAACATCCCCAATACATCCCCAATATCCGGCCTTGGACGGCTGTGGATTTCCTCGGCCGCTCGGTAGGAAATCGGACGCCCAATTCCGCGCCGGCGCGCGCGTTTGACTGCCTCGATTCGGACGTCGACCTGCGCTTGGACTATTTGTCCTGACCGGGAGAGTGGAAGCGGGGCGACCAGCGCGAGTCGTGGGCCGTTGACCGGTTACGGGTTCTCGCCGGCCGGCCTCGTCCGAAATATGCATACATTTTCGGACACGCTCTTTGCACTCCGTCCGAAATAAGACTACATATTTCGGACATGAGCCCCGACGCCTCCGACCTCAAGAGCCGCATTCTCGCGCGCATCGCCGCCCAGCCTGCGACGCGGGTCTGGACCGCAGCAGACTTCCTCGACCTCGCCACGCGCGACGCCGTCGACAAGGCGTTGCAGCGCCTCGTGAGGACGCACCAGCTGCGCCGAATCGATTGGGGCCTTTACGACAAACCGCGGCAGAACAGCCTCACCAAGCAGCTTAGCCCACCCGATCCGCGCGAAGTGATCGAGGCGGTAGCGCGCCGCGATCAGATCCGCGTGCTCGTCGACGGCATGACTGCGGCCAACGATCTCGGCCTCACCAATGCCGTGCCGGCGCGGATCGTCGTTCATACCGACGCCCGGCTGAAGACGATCCGGCTCGGCAATCTCGACATCGTCTTTAAACCCGCGGCGGCGAGCAAGCTCTACTGGGCGGGCCGGCCGGCGATGCGCGTCGTGCAAGCCCTCCACTGGCTCCGCGACACCACCGCACAGGCCGACGAAGCCCAGGCTCTGCGCCGCAAGCTGCGCAACCTTCTCGGAGACGACCCGACCGGCCAGAAACTGCGTGAGGATCTCCAGGAGGGCCTGACCACCCTTCCCGTCTGGATGCAGGAGCTGCTCAGGCCACTGATCGAGGTCGAAGCGGCAGCGTGAACGAAGCTTTCGACCAGATCTTTGCCGCCGACGATGACACGCGAGCCGGCCTGTTCACCACGACCGCGCAGCGCCTCAGGACGACTCCGCAGAACGCCGAGAAGGATTTCTGGGTCTGCTGGACGTTGGACGCGCTGTTCAACGGACTCCCCAAGGGTCCGCGGCTATTGTTCAAGGGCGGCACGTCGCTCTCGAAGGGATTCGGCCTCATCAGGCGCTTTTCCGAGGACATCGACGTCACCGTATTCCGCGACGACCTCGGCGAGGCCCGTACCGTCGAGCAGCTTCAAGCGCTGAGCGGCAAGAAGCGCAACGCCGCCCTCGAGGCGATCAAGGAGGCCTGCGAAGCCCATATCAATGGCCCCCTGCTGACAGCTCTTTCGAAAGTGGCGGCCGACGCCGCGGCTCGAATCGGCCTGCCGAACGGCGCCATCAGGATCGAGCCGCATCCGGACGACCGGCAGACGCTCCTCGTCCGCTATCCCACGGCGACGCCGGTCGACGATTATGTCGAGAAGTCCGTTAAGATCGAGTCGGGCGCCAAGTCCGCGCTCGACCCGAACAGCGTCCGCACCATCCGGGCCTATGTGGACGAGGACGTTCCCGACCTCGAGCTCATCGTCCCCAACGTCACCATCGTTGACGCCGAACGCACTTTCTGGGACAAGATTGTCATCCTCCACGGCCTCCGCCGCTGGTTCGACAGGCGCGGCGAGCTGCGCGCCGGCGGCCACCGCGTCTCGCGCCATTATTACGACGTCCACGCGCTCATGCAGTCCGACGTCGGGCAGCGCGCGATCGCCGAGCCCGCCTTGGGCGCCGATTGCGTGCTCCACGCCCGCATGTTCTTCAACCGTCCGGACTTCGATCTTGCAAGCGCGACTCCGCCGACCTTCGCTCTCGTACCCGAAGGCGCGATGTACGACGATCTTCGGCGCGACTATGCGGCGATGACCGGCATGATTTTCGGCGACGCCCCCGCTTTCGACGCCGTGGTCGAAAGTGTTGCGGCCCTCCAGGCGACGATAAACGGCAACGCCGAGAACCCGTGAGTTGCCAACGGCTGTCGCTCGCCCCCTTCAACAGGAGAGCTACCGACCCTGGCTCTTCAGGGGGGAAGCGATCTCGATGCTACGATCCGTCTTCGCCTTTCAACCCGGGATCTTCCCTGACACGCCGCCTCTCGATGAAAGCCCGCAGGCTCTCGACCAGGACGAGGGTCGAAGCCCCCACCTTGATGAACTCGATCTCTCCGGAGCCCATAAGCTCGTAGACCCTCGAACGGCTAAGGCCCGTCAGCCGCACCGCCTCGGGTATCCGCACGCTGATCGGCTCCAGGTGCCGATCGGATGCAAGGCCAGCTGTGCCCATCGCCGCCTACCTTCCGGTCCGGGAGCGGCGCGCGAAGCCGCGATCCGCGTCCAGGAACGCTGCGAGCATCGCCGGGACGAGCTCGGCGACCGGCTCCGCCTGGCCGTAGGCCGCCTGGTAGGCGGCTGCGTAATCGGCGAGGCGCTGGTTCAGCTCGGGCGTGAGGCTGATCGTCATTCGCACCGGCGTCCGGTCCGGAAGCTTCCAGAGGCGAAGCTCAGCCACGGGCCGGTTTCCAGGGCCTGAGCACCAGATCCTTGTTGATCACCGCGAGCAGCCGGAACCCGGGCGGACCCGCAGCGTGGGCTGCACGTCGAGGTTTCGCTGCGTGATCTGGTCGCCGGTCCGCGAGGCGTTCTGCTGCGTCGCCTCGCGTAAGGCACGGACGAGGTCGCCTTCGCCGCCGAGCCCCAGCTGCGTGGCGACGCCGAGCAGCGTCGAAAGCGACCGCAAGGGGCGTGTAACCCCGCGGCAGCTCGGCCCGAACAGGGGGCATGACCGACCGTTCCGCCCCCTGGGCCCCTCGCCTCCTCAGCCTCCTGCGCATCGTCGCGGCGCTGCTGTTCATGGAACACGGGCTGATGAAGCTCTTTCACTTCCCGGCGCCGCACCCGGGAGTCCCCGATCCGCTTCCGCCGCTGCTCGTCGCAGCCGTTTGCCTCGAGGCCGCCGGCGGGCTCCTGATGCTCCTCGGCCTCTTCACACGCCCGGTCGCCTTCATCCTGTCGGGCGAGATGGCGATCGGCTATTTCATCGCCCACGCGCCGAGGAGCCCCTGGCCTGCGATCAACCAGGGCGACGCCGCGATCCTCTTCTGCTTCCTGTTCCTCTATCTCGTCGCGACCGGCGCCGGGCCCTGGAGCCTCGACGCGCTGCGCCGGCGCTCCGTCCCGGACGACAGGGCGTAACGCCGAGATAGGCAGCTGGCGCTTACCTGCCGAGCGCTCCGCCCGGCCCGACCTTCAAAATCCGGGCAGTGGCTCCTCCCCGGGGTGGCTGCCGATATCGACGGAATAGGCAGCTCCGACCGGCCCAATGCCGGCTCCGGCGAAGCGAGCCTCCGCCGCGAGATCGCCATCCTCCTGCGCCACAGAGAGGAGATCGAGCTGCTCCGGGGCCGGCGCGCGGCGGCGCTTCGAGCGCAACGAAGGCTGGCGCGCCTGCTGCAGCCCGTCCCCTTCTCTGCCGCCCGCAAGGCTCTGCGCCGCAAGCCTCGGGTCCACCGGCCGCGGCGACCCGGTCCAGTCGTGCGGGCGTGCGGGCGGGCTGTCGCCATAGGGTCCGATCCTCAGCGCGGGCGGCGACAGCACCCGGCGCGAGAAGTTGCGGTCCGCGTAATAGCGCAGCTTGCGCGCCCGCAGCGGCGCCAGGCCGGAGACGAGCACCAGCTCGTCCTCGGTCGGCAGCTGCATCACCTCGCCCGGCGTCAGCAGGGGCCGTGACGTTTCCTGGCGGCTCACCATCACATGGGCAAGCCACGGCGCAAGGCGATGTCCGGCATAGTTGCGCATCGCGCGCTGCTCGGTCGCCGTCCCGAGGGCATCCGAGATCCGCCGCGCGGTACGCTCGTCATTGGTCGCAAAGGCGACCCGGACGTGGCAATTGTCGAGGATCGCGTTGTTCTCGCCATAGGCCTTGACGATCTGGTTCAGCGATTGGGCGATCAGGAACGCGCGGATGCCGTAGCCGGCCATGAACGCGAGCGCGGTCTCGAAGAAATCGAGCCGGCCGAGCGCCGGAAACTCGTCGAGCATCAGGAGAAGCTGGCGGCGCGGCGCCTTGCCGTCCTGCAGCCGCTCGGTCAGCCGCCGGCCGATCTGGTTGAGGATCAGGCGCACCAGCGGCTTGGTCCGCGAGATATCGGACGGCGGCACCACCAGGTAGAGCGACAGCGGCCGCTTGCATTCCAGCAGATCGGCGATGCGCCAGTCGCAGGCGGAGGTCACCGCGGCGACAGTCGGGTCCCGGTAGAGTCCGAGGAACGACATGGCCGTCGAGAGCACGCCCGAGCGCTCGTTTTCCGACTTGTTGAGCAGCTCGCGCGCGGCCGACGCGACCACGGGTGGACCCGCGTCGCCTCGTCCGTGCCGAGGTGATTGGTGGTCATCATCACGCGAAGCGCCGCCGCGAAGGACCTTGCCGGGTCCGACAGGAATGCAGCGACGCGCGCCAGCGTCTTCTCCTCCTCGGCATGGAGGACGTGGAGGATCGCACCGACCAGGAGCGAGTGGCTGGTCTTCTCCCAGTGATTGCGCCGTTCCAGCGCGCCTTCGGGATCGACGAGGATGTCGGCGATATTCTGGACGTCGCGAACCTCGTCCGCTCCGCGGCGGACCTCGAGGAGGGGATTGTAGCGGGCGGATCGCGCGTCGGTGGGATTGAACAGCAGGCAGTGGGAGAAGCGAGAGCGAAACCCGGCGGTGAGCTCCCAATTCTCCCCCTTGATGTCATGAACCACCGTCGAGCCGGTCCAGGACAGGAGAGTCGGCACCACGAGTCCGACGCCCTTGCCGCTCCGGGTCGGCGCGAACGCCATCACGTGCTCGGGCCCGTCGTGGCGCAGATATTCGCCGTCGAGCTCGCCGAGCATCACGCCTGCGCTCCCGAGCAGGCCTGCGCGCCTGACCTCGGCCGGCTCAGCCCACCGTGCCGACCCGTAGGTGGTCACCAGCCCGCCTTGCCGCGCACGCCACAGCGAGCCTGCGACCGCGGCGGCGCACCCCAGGAAGCCGCTCGCCGCTGCCAAAGCCCCGGCCTTGTCGAACACCCGCGGGGCATAGGCCTCGTAGGAATACCACCAGCCGAACAGCGCCCATGGACGGTAGACGGGCAGGCGCCCCATCAGGAACCACGGCGCCCCCAACTGCGGCTGGTAGCCAAGCATCGCCGCTGCCCATTGGGTTGCCGCCCAAACGCCTAGACAAATGATAAGACAAACGACCAGCATTTGGCCCATGAGCAATTTGGTGGGAGTCATGGCTCGCCCTTTCCGCCTATGTGACGGACGGCATCGCCCAGGGCGGCCGGATGCGTAACGGCTATTCGTCGCGTCGGCGTCGCCTCCGACGCCGGTGGTCGTTCGAACGTGATCGCGCCCGCTATTGCACTTCGCATGCCGCCGCACCGGGCCTCGCAGCCGGGGATTGGTCGAGGTGGCCGCTCGTTCGCGGCGTCCACCCTTCAGCGTGGAAGGCTGGCCCTGCCGTGTCCGTGCCCCACCTAAACCGTGCCGACCTGAGGTGGAGCGGCTATTGCGATCCATTTAGCGTTGCGTTCGTCCTGTGCGCGGCAGTCGGCCCTCTGACGCTCTGCCCGTGGCCCTGCCGCGGTCGCCTCCTCCTCAGTCGACCCACGTCCAAGCCGATCTTGGCTTCGCCGGGCGAGGTCGCGAACGAGCAACTGTTTCCACGCCCAACAACGGATTCCAGGGAGACGTCGCTCTGAGGCGCCTTGCCGGCCAACGCTGGCCGTCGCGATAGCCACGGCACGTCCGCCGGAGGCCGGCTGCTCGCCTTCAGGCGATAGCGACCCTGCAGGCTGCCGCGTCCGCCGGTATCCTCGTTGGGTGATTGCCGATGACGCCCTCGCGGATCAGGTCCTTCGCCCAGCTCGCATCGCAGCGGTTCTCGACCAGCCAGATCATCCGCGCACCGGCCGTTATCGGGTCCATCGCATCGCGCACATTGCATTCGGGGAGGAACTCGGGCGCCTGGTCATAGGCGCCATGGACCTTCTTCTGCGCGAGCGTATAGCGATAGAAGACATTTACCGCCCTGCAACGGACCTGCGGCTTCTCGAAGCTGCCGTCCCCCTTCGCCGGAAGGCGAGGCTCCCCACGCCCGGTATGCGAGCGCGAATAGCTGTCCTGGATCATGTGCAGAAGGGCGCCGGTAGCGACGCGCGGGATATCTGCGTCGGCGACGGCGACGTTGCATCCCTTCGACGTGAAGGGCTTGCTGCACCGAAAGCCGAAGAACTGCCGAACGGCCCATTTGCCGCACTCAGGGAATGTTGCAGGGGCGAGCGCGGGCCCGGCGGCGGGATATGCACGGGCCGCTTCGCAGAAAGGCTTCTCCGGCCCGGGAGCCCCCGTCGCCACGCCGAACGCGAACGCCGTCCAGCCGATGATCTTGTCGGCGGTGGTTTCGAACGACGGGTCCGGCGCCTCAGCGACCGTTTGGCCCGGCTCCAATGAAGCCATGCTGTGGAAGAACTGCATGGTCCCGTAGTGGCCGTTGCAGAGAAGGCCAGGGTTTGTGTTCCAGGGGCCGATGTAGTTGACGCAGCCGTCGATGGCGACGTTGCGTCCGAACTTGAAAAGTCCGGAGCCATCGCTTTGGCGGGTGGGGTCGTCCGACCAGCGGGCATCGTGCCAGTAGCGGCCCTCGTTCCATGGCGTATCGAGAAATGCCTTCTGCGATGCCGGCACGGGGCACTTCAACGGAAATGAGCCGAGCGCGTACATGAGGCAGCGTTCCGACAGGACCGTCATCCGCTCGTGAAAGCGACCCATCGCGCTGATCTTGTAGGAAGTTGCTGGCGCTGCCCACAAGACACACGCGCCTGCCACCACGGCACCGACTGCTCGAAATGCTCGCATATCATTCCCCCACCCGCGAGTAGACCCTTTTCGCGACAATATTGTCAATGCACCGGCTCCTTGACCCGCCGCAGCAATCGGACAGCACCAGCGTGTTCTCTTGCCCCGCACGCAAATAAATGTGATTTTCACCGGGCCGCAGCAGCCCCAGTCGGCTCGCCGCGGCCATATCGAACGCGACAGCATAGGGGGTGCTGAAATGATTCGACTTTCGCTCGTGGTGCTGTTCGCGCTGCTGCTCGCCAGCTGCGCGACCCGTGGTGCGCTCGACATCGCCTGCAACCAGATGCGCGCAGTCCCCCTGCCCAACTCGCAGCTGGTCGACGACATCCAGTCGGGCGCACGAACGATCGACGTGCGCAATATCGGCAGGGCCGCAGCGTTGCGCCCTCTGGCTCCGGACGCATCGATGCGCGGCACGCCCGCGACGGAGCTCCTCTCCGCGCAGACCCTCGCTCTCGGCGAGATGAGGCGACAGCTCGCGTCGGGGCCGACGTTGCTGCTGTCCGGGGGCGGCCAATGGGGTGCGTTCGGGGCCGGTTACCTGGCCATGCTCAACGAGCGTGGGCAGCTCCCGCATTTCAACACGGTGACCGGCGTCAGCACCGGCGCGCTTCAGGCAATCTTCATGGGCGCGATTGGGGATCCGGCGCTCGGATCCGACGAGCAGAGGCGCGACCTCTTCCGGTCCTTGATGGGGCGCTATCGTCCCGCAAGCGAGAAGGAGATCGTGAATCGAGATCCCTCGAAGCTGTTTGCCGTTGCGACCGGATCCTTTGCGGGCGTCCGCCCTCTGGAGAGGCGCGTAAAGCTCGCGCTGTGCGACCGGGAGGTCGATCCGGTCGACTGCCCCCTGATCAGGCATCTCGCGCAGTCCACCACCCACGTCTACGTGGGCTTCGTCCGGGCGGACGACGGGCACTTCTACATCGCCGACATCACCGCACTTGCCCGCGACGCTTATCCCGGCGGCTCCGCTCCCCCGGCACCTCCGGCGATGCGCGCCGAATCGCAGCGTTGCATCACGGGCGCGGCGATCGCCTCGTCGGCGATGCCGGTCTTTTACCAACAGATCCGGGTCGGGCCCCCGCAGCAGGAGAAGACCCTCTATGACGGCGGGGTCCGCCAGTCGGTCTTCGAGGCAGCGCTTGCAAGCCTTGTCGACGCGGCCGGTGCCGGAGGCCCCTCGTCCATGCCAAGCGACATCTACGTCGTCCGCAACGGACCCACCGGCGTGGTCGGCGACGAGAAGGCCAACCGCAAGAGCGATGCGCTCGGACCGGCGATGCGGGCAGAGGCGATCGTCGTCAACCAGCTTGAAGTGCAGTCGATCGCCGACCTTCGCCTTGCGCACCCGAGGGGCAACATCTTCCTCATGACTGCGGACGGCTACGACCGTGAGCATGCCCAGCCGGGCGACGACCCCGGCCTCGCCGGAAAGCCGTTTTACAAGGACGCTTCGGCGGGCCCGGAAGTCTGCGTGAAGGATCCGCCGGAGGCGATGTTCTCCCCGAGCTTCATGGCATGCGTGATGCGCTACGGGCGCCTGATGGCTCGGGATGTCGGCTGGAGAAACCTGAGCGAACTCCAAATCGACCAGCCGGCCGTCCGCCGATGAGCGCCTGGACCCGCCGGCGTCTGCTGGGCGCCCTCTCGAGCCTGGCAGTGGCGGGCCTCCCGGGATGCGCCCGCCCCTTTCTCAAACCATCGCCGCCCGCTCCCGCCCCCGGGGGTCTGCCGCCTCTCATCGACGCCCACTGCCACCTTTTCAACGCCACGGACCTGCCGGTAGCGCGGTTCGCCCAGATCGTGCTCCTCAAGGATTACCAGCATCGGGGGCCTCAGAAATGGTGGGAGCGGGCCCTAGCCGCCGCCTTACGCGACATAGAGGATCTCCTGCAGGGCGGTGTCCTCCGCGCGTCTGAGGAGGCAAACCCGGAAGCGCGTCCGCTCCTGGAGCCGACGATGGCACTCAGCGCCGATGCCGAGATGAAGCTAAAGCAGCGCCAGCGCGATGCGGAGCGGGCGCTGGCGGCCAGCGACGGGATGGACGCTGCCGCCGCATGCAAGCAGTCGGGCAAGCTCTCACCGAGCCTGGAGAGCATCGTCGGATGGATCCGCACCCTCAGGTCTTCGCGAGCGGGCCTTACTGCGGCGCTCCGTGATGCCAATGCCGCGAGCGGGTATCAATCGAGCCTGCTTTGCCCCGCGCTCGTCGATTATTCAAACTGGATCGAAGAGGATCTTGCCTCACCCCTGCCCGACCAGGTTCGCGCGCTCGGGACGCTGGCGGCGAGGGCCGACCTCCCGCCGGTCCACGGCTACGTCGCGTTCGACCCGCTCCGCGCCGCTCTCCTCCGCCACGGAAGCGCGACGCTGGGAGGCTCCTGGGATCCGTTCCGGATTGCGGAGGAGGCCCTGCTCGACAACGGCTTCCTCGGCGTGAAGCTCTATCCGCCGATGGGCTTTCGACCTGGGGGCAATGCCGGTTCGAGGCAGGGCTACCCGCCCAGGATCGAGGACACGTTCGGCGGTTCCGAGGCCGTGAGCGCGGCGCTCGACGAGGCGCTCGAGGACCTCTGGGCTTTTTGCCTCAAGCATGACGCTCCAGTCCTTGCCCATGCCGCCAATTCGGTCGGCGCGGGGCCTGACTATAGCCGCCGGGCCGACCCGGCCTACTGGCTGCCCGTGGCGACGAAGCATCCGGAGCTGCGCATCCTTCTTGCGCATTTCGGCCGCTTCGACTCCTACTCTGCCGGCCACGAGCGCGTTGACGACTGTGACCCGCCTTTCGGCGCGACATGGGAGGCGGCGTTCGGCCGCTTCGTCGCGGAGCGGCGGGACTGCCGTCTCTATGCCGACATCAGCTACCTCTCCGACATCTTCACCCCGAAGGACCGTGCCCGTGCCCGCAGAGGCATGGAGGCCTATCTGAAGCTCGACCCGGGCGGCCGCCACCTCGTCTACGGCAGCGACTGGGTGATGCTGGGCATTGAAAAGGCCTATCCTGGTGGCGGCGGCTATCCGCACCGGGTCGCGCGCTTTCTCGCGGAATGCGGCCTTTCACCCGGTGAAGTCCGAGGAATTATGCGCGACAATGCGATTCGCTGCCTCGGACTGACTGCGGAATCTGGGGCCCGTAAGCGGATCCTGAGCTTCTATGCGAAGAACGGACTCCCCGCGGCCCGGCTTCCGGGTTGAGCCGATGAGGTCGACTGCCCCACACCGCAGGCGCGACAGGCCGGTCTCTGCCTCGCCGAGTGGGGGAAGAGCGCAACCACCGTTTCCGCGGGAGGAGAGGCAGTAGATGGCGGCAAAAAAGCTCAGCACCGCGGAGCTCAAGGAGCTGGCGCACAAGGTGATCGTCGCGCAGGGGAACGTCTTCATCAAGGAGCTGCTGCGGGGCAGCGGTGCTAAGATCGGCGCGACGAAAGACGACTTCGTCGCCAATCTCGACGAGGCGATCGACGGCGGCCTCATCACCCAAGAGGTGCTCGAGGCATGGCTCGCCGAGGTCGAAGGCTGGGGCGACCAGCACCTCTACCTCGTCCAGCCTCCGAAGGTCGACCCTGCTGCCCTCGCCGCAGGAATCACGGCGAGCCCACATGCCGCCTCGGTCGGGGCGATCGCCAGCCTCGACTTTCCGGACGCGCTGGGCTTGAAGCATATCGACCTCGACAAGACGGGCATCTCCATCGTCTGGCACCAGCGCAAGCAGGGGTGGAACCGCTGGCGGGCGAAGGACTTCGTTGAAGACGAGGGGCTCGAGCGGTACCGTTTCGATGCGTATCGGCAACGCTTCGACCGCAGCATCGTCCGCTACGAGTGGCGCTTTGACGATCCCTATTGCGCCATCCTCATTCACCGGAACACCGAGATCGACCACCAGGCGGTCATCGCGGACGTCCGCGGTGCCTTGGCGGAGATCGGATGCCCCGATGCTCCCTTCGTCCCTATTGCACTCAGCCAGGCGGTGCGTTTCGCAGCGAGTAAGGCCAAGGGCGTCCACTCGACCCGGTTCGAGCTCGACAGCGGCTATGTCGAGATGGGCTCGACGCTCCCCGAGGGCGGCATCGATGCGGTCGAGCCTGTCCGCCTCGCGCTTCAGGCGGTCGATACGACCAAGTTCGACAGGGCGCAGGGCATGTTGCATTTCGCTGCCGAGGAGCACGGGGTGAGCCGACGGATCGCGGTGCAGGTCTACGGAAACGAGGCACGGGTGCGCATTTGGGCGCAATGCAGGCGGGAGGACGTCTGGCAGATCCTTGCCTTGCTATGGGCCTATAACAACGGATGACCGGTCAGCCGGAGCCGCCGGAGACGGCCTGGGAGGCGGAGATCGCCCGCCGGCTTGAGCAGGGCGACGGCCTCGAATTCTCCGCCGCGCAGTTCGCTCAGGGCGTCGGTACCGCTCCAGGCGAGGCCGTGGGCGCTTTTCTCGACGGCCTAGTGCAAGGCGAGCGCGCCGCGAAAATCGACAGCTACCGCTGTCCAGTGAAAGACTGCGCCAGAACGCTCAGTCCAGCGGGCGCGCCTTACCATGTCTGCCCCTATTGCGGTACCGACTACCAGCAGGAAGGCGAGGAGGTGCTCGTCGAGCATTTCTACCGTCTGGAAGGAGACGTCAGCCGCGACATCCGGTGGATGGTCGTCATCCATGGGATGAACAGCCGCGCTCCGTGGCAGGAGGAGTTCAGCTGGCAGATCGCCAACCGGCTCCGCTACTCGGCGCCGGTCCTCATTTACAAATATGGATGGGCAACAGTGGACGTGCTCGTCTCATGGATGCATCTCAGGCTGGCCAAGCGCCTCGGCCAGCGGCTGAGGATCGCGGTGGAGCAGGCGATCGAGAGTCGACGGCCGGAGCGGCCCGACATCGTGGCGCACAGCTTCGGTACGCGCCTGCTGGCCCTCATCCTCGACGACCCGGATTTCACCGACCTATCGTTCGGCCGCATCATCACTGCGGGGAGCATCATCCGCCCCGACTACGACTGGGACAGCCACATCGCCGCCGGCCGCCTCGAAGCAATCCTCAACCACGTCGGCGCCAAGGACATGGCTGTGCCGGCTGCGCAGTTCACCATTCCGGGCACCGGCCCCAGCGGAAGGGCTGGCTACACCTCGCGCGCTACAATCAATGTGCAGGCGGAGGGCTTCAGCCACTCGAGCTTTTTCCAGCCGAAGAATCTGCGAGCGCTCATCGCAGACGGCGGCCTCTGGCACAGCTTCCTCACGCATCCGCTCGCGCACTTCTCGCCCGCGGGCGGCTTTGTCCCGGATCCCGAGTGGAAGGCAGCGCCTTGGATCCTGCGCGCCCCTGGGCGATTGCTACTCTACTGCCTCTTCTGTCTCGCTGCCCCCGTCTCATGGATTCGCCGACGGCTCGACCCATAAAGTCATTGCTAGTTCATGAGAACAGAGGTTTCGGCGGAGCGGGAGGAAACCACAACTTGACCCTAAATGGTTGCGATCGCTTCGGTTATTTTGTCGTGTCCTTCGCGATGCTCCCCCCCATCCGCTGCGGCTCCAGGGGCGGCGCAATCCTGCTGTATGAGAGCTCCTCATTGACGACTGCCTTCCCTACTGAGTCGAGTCTCGAGTTCGCACTCTCAATCCGGAACTCCCGCACGTTGCGACCTCTAGCAGTTCCTCAGGTGTCAGAACGTTTGGAATCCCCTCCATGGCAAAGCCGTACTCGTCCAACGGCACGAGGAATTCGACTGTCGGCGTGCACACGAGCCACCTCACGTGAGTATCCCCCGGGAACTCCGTCCGACCCTCCGAAATCTCTTCCTGCAAAGCCGATGCTGCGCGCTTGGCCTGCCTTACCGCTTCGCGCACCTTCGATCGACGCCGTTGAATCGCTTCAGGCTCGCCCCTCATGAAGGCCGGCGACTTCCCAAGAGCTTTGCATTCGACGGCCCAGAGGACATTTTGGGAATGGATTAGAAGATCGACATCTCCCATGGAGCCATCATCCAGGCGCACCGGACGCTTTGCGCGTACCGCGGCGCCCGTTGCGGCCAACTCGATCCAGCGCATCAGCGCCAGGGTGTACCGGTCCCCGTGTTGGCTCGAGTACCAGCGCTTTCCGCTCTCGAGCAATCCGTGAAGAAAGTCAGGGAGCAGGAGAATATCAACATAAATATTTTCTTCCGTCGACTGGTGTATGAAAGGAACACGAGCCGGATCCGTCACGTCCAAGCTGCGAGCAGTTTCGCTTGTCATCAAAAATGTATCGATAATATTCTGTACTTGGGCGGGTAGATCGCCAGCGGGGAAATTATCCGGAATGCACTCACTTATCTGCTCCACAAGATATGTCTTCGGCATACGTAGAAATCCTGTGCGGCTAATCGAGTAGAGAAAACGAAGCTCATGTTCGAACGCTTGGTGTCCCGCGACGCCAGAAATAGTGGACGCATTGAGGTCGACGCGTGGAACCGATCTTGCAAGCAGCGATGCCAAGGCCGTCAGAAATTTGAGCAGGGCATCCGGCGTTGTATTCCAATCGTGCTGAATGGGTTCATCATAGGCACGAAGCAGCTGCGCATAACCTCTGCCGTCTATCACGGCCGGTATGCGATCAAAGAAAAGAAACCTTCGACTCCCCGCTGGCGCTTCGAAATAGGCGGGGGGGAGAGTTGCGATCATTGGAATTAGGTAGCCAGACGGACGAAGCGCCCGAGCTTCCTCGAAGAACCCTCCAGAATGGAACAGGCGCGCTGCAGGCCTGCGACGCTCATACGCTTGCACAGCCGAGTAGACGGTGTCTGAGAGGTCGACCCACACTCCCAGATGCGCATCGCGTCGAAGCGTTCCACCCTTACCGAGCCATCGGCGAAGGCCTTGCAGATTGTGCATGGCGCGCGTGATTGCAAGGAGTGTGAAGACGCATGCCACGTCGTCGTGCGTGATGATAAGGCCGGTCAAAAACTGCTCCCCCCGACGCTCGGTGAAGCTCGCCCCGGGGTCAGGCGCACTGTGTTTGACGATCAGGGCTGCGAGCAGCCTGTCACCTCCCTCCGTGAAGGCAATCGGCGCTCGTCGAGCGAGGGCCATTAGGAGTTCCTTGGGGCGGCCCCGGCAAGTGGAGGCAAAGCGACACTCCGCCCTCTCCAGCGCGGCCGTGATGAGTCCGAATTGAGCGGACCTCCCACGAGTCTTCGGAAGCTCGGCACGAATTGCCGCTGCAAGCTCCTCAGAAGTGCGCTGTCGCTCCTCCATGATTTGCTGAGCATGATGCCTTAGATAGTCTTCAAGGACGGCCAGCAGATCATCATAGTTCATATTTGCACTTTCCGCCTACTGCTCACACTAAGACGATGTCGGGCTTGGTGATGAAGGCATGGCTCAGGGGGCCTTATGGTCAGTTTCATTCGGAACGCCGCAACACGCCGCGACGGCCAAACCGCAAGTGACTTGGTATTCGAGGTTTGTGTCGGGCGATCGGAGATCCATCACTCGGGAGGTCGCCCGAGCGCATAGTCAAATTTGGTCCAGTACTCGGCAGACGGCATCATTAGGAAAGTATCGCCTCCCTGCCGATGTCTCGTGGCCTTGGTCACGACAGCTGCGAAGCGTCGCCCCACCGTACCCATGGAAACAGAAAACGGCAGGTAAGGACGAGCAGAACATCGAGTATCGCAGCCAGTGCGGCTGCGGCGATGCTCGCGGCCACCAGACTCCCCAGCGAAAATGTGCTGAGTGCTACCGTGATGACGTGACCTAAACCTGCAGTGGCGCCCATGGCTTCCGCGATGATGGCCAGCATAACCGCAAAGGACAGGGCGAACCTGTAGGTGGGTATCATGGCAGTTGCGGTGGCCCTTATGCCGTCGCCGATAACAAAGGCCGCATTCGAGCGTCCGAAGCTTGCCCAGACCTCCTCGTACGTCCGGTCCAAACTCCGAAAATGCGCTACAAAGACTGGATAGACGACGAGCAGGACGTTGACCGCAATAAGGGCAACCTTGCCTGTCGGCGCAAAGCCAAACCATAAGATAAAGAAGGGGATGAAGCACACTGGCGGCACCCCGCGGAGAACGTCGGTGATCGGCCCAATCAAGGTGGCAGCGGTCCGCGAGAGCAGCATAGCGCAACCAAGCGCCCACGACAGGATGATTCCTGTAAGGAATCCCGAAACGATCAGGCCGAGCGTCATAGCGGCCTGCTTGGCAAGTGGAGGCTGCATGGATCGCGCAGCTGAGAACACCTCGTTGGCAGCCGGCCACCATGTAGCACGCAGCAGCCCCAGCGCATCAAGCAGCAGCCAGAAAAGCATGACGCCAAGGAGGACGGCCAAATAGCGGAGTGGCTTTATACTTCCCACGTTGCCCTCACAGAGCACCTATTGAGCGCGCGATCGACACGCGAAAATCGGTCGCTCGAGGATCCTCAGGCGGGAGACCAACGACCGGATTTTGTACCGCTTCGACCAAGCCGGGGGCATTATAACGGAAGATCAGTATTTCCTGGCAGAACTCCGCGACGATCCGAAGGTCGTGCGAAACCAGCAACAGCGTGCCACCAGCCGCCGAGACCTTTGATATGAGCCACCGACGGGCAGCGGCGGCCGAGGCTACGTCAAGGGCCGCGAACGGCTCATCTGCAAGAGTAAGCGGCGACGGACGCAAGACGGCTCGGCAAAGCTCCACCCTCTTGCGCATCCCGATGGAGAGCTGAAAGGGAAAATTCCGCAGCACGGCCGGTGAGAGGCCGAGCGCCTCCAGGTTCTCGTGCAGCCCAGCGCGCTGTTCATCTGACGCGGCTTCAGGGAACGCAGCTAATATGTTGCTTTCAACGCTTCGCCAGGGGAACAGACCGTCGGTCTGTGTGACCAGTCCGTAATGCCCGTGGCGGCGGGGATCCACGGAGGCATGCAGCGCGATGTGGCCGCCCCTAGGGCGTAGCCGGCCGGTAATGAGACGGATCAGCGTGCTCTTGCCGCAGCCTGATTGGCCTACGACGCCGATCATTCTGCCTGATACCACAGCGTGGCTGAACGACATCAGAACCGGCGTCGATTGGTTCGGGTAGGCAAAGCTCACGTCAGCAAAGGAAATCAGCGGGCCACTCATAGTTTTCGCAAAGGAGCCGCTCGACGAGCTTTAGAAATATCAACCACCGTCCCGGACCCGTCGCGAAGCTCGAGAAGGTCAATGCCCAGTTCTAAAAATTTTTCGATGCGGTCTTCCGTGTCACTCTTGACGAACGCCTCGATTGCTCGTGCCCGTATTTCCTCGTATAGGTAAGACTCGCTGGTTCCCCGACTCCACCTTCCTCTTCGCATCAGCGCTGGCAAGAGTGGTAAGGAAAAACCGACTCCGAGTGGAACCTCAAGGCCGTGGTTAACGATAAGAATGTTGTAGTTCTCCCGGCACTCCTCCTTCTTAACGACATCATCGATCACACGCTTATGACCCAGATCAAAAAGGGCACATCGATCTAAGAGACGGGCCTCGTCAAAGTCTTCTTGCACCTCATTAGCATGGGAGAACTCTGGAAATATATCCAGTTTACTTTCGTCTTTAACGTTTTGGTCAGGGTGGCGCGTAAGCAGAGTATGAATATCTGGAACAAGATCGCCCTTGGCGCTGCTCTGGAACATTTCGACCAGTAGGTCGCTCATTACGAATCCAGGGCGACAGAGAATGCTGCCTTTGACCGCATTCAACTCCCGGATAATTGGCTTGAGAAATTTTATTGTAGAAGCCGTGGACCATGTGGCGCCCCCAACGCGAACGCCGTCCGCGGCCCGCGCCATCTTCAACAGGGCGCTGCTTAGCGGTCCTGTCGGCGGTTCGAAGTTTGCCGCATCTATTTCTGAGAAATCGACACCATAGACTTTACGCAATAAAGGATCCGGGATAACCATACCAAAGGCGCGCTGGTGCCCAAGCGGAATAACTTGCCAGCGATCCCTGCGGCGCGCCTTGGTGCGGTAAAAGAAACCAAGAAGCAAAAGGACTTTTGCGTTGTGAGCGAAGCGTGAATCTAGGTCGGAAATGGTGTTACGGTTTGGAACGACAAACTCACCGCCAAACACGCCGTCAGCGGCCAGACGCAATCTCTTAAGACTTTCTAGAAACTTCTCGGGCCGCTTATTATACTTAGAAAGGCCTAGTGGATAATTGAACTCCCTGGCCTCGATGACACCCGCTTTGCTGATTCCGATTAGGTCGCTGACCTCGTCCTTATTTAGGTAGTCACTGACGGCCTCACGCAGCTCTGGCGGATGGGGCGCATTAGCGGAGAAGTCCCCTACAAGCACTTGCTGCGCTGTCAGCATCTCCACCAGCTCGGGGGAAGGCGCCAGATCCGTCCGCGCTCTCTCGTCAGCGCGCTGAAGTATGTCAGCCCAAGGACGGCTAAAAGTGCGCGCAATCAGGCGCTCACGCAAACGTTGTCGATGTAAGGCAGGTATCGGTCCGAGCACTGCGAGGATGAACTCTTCAGCCGCTGCCGCGGCCGCCTCTGATTCGGCAATGCCTGTCCGGGCCTCAACGGCGTCCGCCAACAACAATTCGGCATCAGCCGTGGTGAAACCCTCCAGCACGCCCACGAACAGGCCCGTGAGAGCCGGGGCAAGCTGCGGATCGCCGGGATGGTGTCGGATGATGTAGTCGATCGCGTAATGCCGGGCGGGGCCAAGCAGATTTTTCTTCCAGAAAGTCAAGCCGGCCGTAGGGGTGGGGAACGTGCTCGTGACAGCCTCAGCTGCGGCCAGGAAGGCGCGATGGGAGATGTCGAGCTTAGTCGAGCACACCTTGAAGAGGGCGCGAGCTGAGGGAGCCAGGTCAGGCGTGTTCACCAATCCGGCAAAAGCCGCCCAACCCGCGACCAAATCGGAAACTGGCCTCGGCAGTTCGAGGTCGTGCGACAGCGCCCTCGCGATGTCGGTCGCGGCGGCGCGCGCCCCGTCCAGTAGCGCATTGGCTCGCACTCGTGCGTCCGGACTCGCCTCCCGCTCCAGCCGCTCAAGCTCGTGGACGATGAGCTCGTGGGAGCGTCCTGAGCCTCGGGTTCTCGCCTCATAATTGGTGATACGTCCTAGAAGAATGGAGCGGCTTGCCTCGTGAAGCGCCTGTGGATCGGTGATCAACGGGAGTGCGTATGGGACAACTGACGTGTTCATGCGTGACCTACCTTGCCTGTCACCAAGCCACTAGGCAGAACCAGGGCGCAACCGTGCACGGCCTCACGCAAGCCGACCGCGCCGCCAGTCGTCCTAGTCCACCCGCCTTGCCGCGTGCACGGTCGGACCACCTCAAACAGTTCGTGACTGAGACCGTCGATTGGGGTGGGCGTCCGCGGCACCGGTTCGGCTCCTATGCCCCTTTCATATTCGAAAATGATGACCCGGGTTACCATCGCCAGATCCACTAAGCCCAGCTTTTCAACGGCCTCGCTTGCTTGCGAGTCACTCAAGCTGTTCGGATAATCGGGCGCGAACGCGCCGACATCGTTCAGGTCCATGGCCCAGACGAGATCGCTTTTGCCGCAGAGATAGAAGCCTCGGATCGCACACGTCTCCATATAGCGCTCGAACGCCCCGTGGGAGAGCGCCCGCAATTTAGCGGGATTCAATGCCGCGTCAGTCCAGAGGTAGGGTGCGATGTATTGAAGGTCGATATCCCTAGCGATTTTTACCATCTCATCGAACATGGGGCCGTTGACCACACACCCCTTCAATAAGTACCCCGGATTGTCCCTATGAAAGTCCGACAGCAGCTCGCTGAGGCTTGCGGTAGGCAGTCCAGCGCCGTAGCGATTTTCCAAGAAGCTGCCGAAGTTATCGCGGAACCGGTTCCAAAGGGCGGCGAAACGCGGGCAGAAGTCCTCCATCTCGCCGATGCACTGCGAAGCACCGGGAAATTCGGACATCCATTCCGCGAAGCCGCGGGAAGCGGTTTCCGTCACTGTTGTGTTACCTGGCGCGGATAATAGTAGGTGTACGGTACCGGCGTCCGGGCCTTGCCCGTCCCAATGAGGTATGCGTTCACGATATCCCATGTCCGCCGCCAGTAGAAGCGACCCGATGGTGTGTTAAACATCAAGTCGGCCTCGGCTTGAGTCGGTGGGAATTCTTGAGCCTGTAGTGACTGCACGTATTCATCGAATGTGTAGTGCGTTGATGCGTTTTTATCGAGGTAGGCGAGAACTCCCCTCGAAGCACGCCGTGGATCAGAACGAAGAAGCTGAATGGTATCGAACCACGCTCTACGGATTGCCTCAAGCTCCGCACGATGCGACTGCGCGATCGAACGCTTTGTCACCAAGCCGATAATCTCCGCAAAGCCCAGATCTTCGGTCTGGATAAGGACGTAGTGTCCATGTCTAGCGGCCTCCGTGCGCTGCGTCACGCCGGCGGCGGCCACATCCAGAGTGCCGGATAGGAGAGCGGGCAGCCCGTCAGCGATCTGCACGTCCCTGAGGTCAAACGCGCTGACCTGCGCGCCGCCTTCTCGAACCGCTTGCAATAACATCTGCTCATAGGGCGTGCCTGAGGGCACCCCGATGTGCTTACCTCGCAACTGGGCCATCAACTCCCGGAGCGCCGCGGGCCGGTCCCCTTTGTTGCGCGCCAGCAGGTCGCGATATGGCGTCAAACCGGAGCCGCTGCGTGCTACCAACGAAGCGCCCTTAAAAACATACAATGGCGCGTAAAAAACGACCGGGTCATCTCGGCCTGCATTAACTGCGGTCGCGCGCGGCAGGAACGTGTTGATCGAGCCGATGGCCACGTCCACGGTCCGACCGTTCGACGCGAGCGCTGGGATAACGTTTTCCCACTGAATTGTCTGTAATTCGACCTGAACCCCCTCTCGCCGGAAGAAGCCCTCCGTCTGGGTGATTACGGGCATAGCCGTGTCTTGATAGGGGCTTATTCCGAGTTTCAAACCTGGACGAGCACGATCGAAGGCGCCCAAGAGGTAGAGTCCAGCGAACAAAATAAGCACCGCCACGGCGGCGGCTGTCCAAAGCCGTAGACCAAACCGCATCGCAAGCCCCCTTCTTGCCATTCACGAGTACTTTAGGCCCAGCCGTGGGAGAGTCCACAAGCGAAAATCGTTTTGTCCGGAACACAAGTCACAGTGTGGGTGTAGGCCGTCGGTGAGCGTATTGCGAGCCTGAACTGGGTCGGCGAGCTCGTCTTACACCGGAGGTAGGTGCCTGTGGCGCTCGGCGCTAGGAGCCGAGCTTTTGAAACTCCGCGAGGATCTCCGGGTGGCATTGCGCCAGGTAACCGACGACGCGAGCATTGCCCAGCAGCCGTGACACGTACCCCTTCGCCAGCACGAGATCTAGATGATCGGCCCCATAATCCTTCTCGATCACCTTGAAGTGCCGCTGGAGCTTGGCCGACTCCTCCTCCATCAGCGCGATCTGCTCGGCCGTCAGCCCCTTCAGCACCTTCGCCTTCTTCGGCTTGCTGAGCTGGCTCTCAGGTGTCGCCGCCACCAGGGACCGCGCATACCCGATGGCGTACCGGTTCATCGCCACCATGAGCTGCGCCGCCTCGATCTGCCGCTCGGGCTGAAGACGCCGCAGCTCCCGAAACGTATTGAAAGCGACGTGCTTGTCGCGGAGCAGCTCGGCCACCTCCGGCCAGATGCCGCCGAGCAGCCGCCGCCGGCTTCGGATGGCCTTGATGTTTACGTTAAGAGCCCGCGCCAGCCGCTCCTCCGACACTCCCTTGTCGAGCGCGGTCATGATCATCCGGTGCTCCTGGATGATGGCGAGGCGATTGATCCTCTTGTTGTAGGTATAGGCCTCGTCGTCCGTGGAGATGAGGCAAACCACGGCGCTGATCCCCTCGTCCTTCAGCACCTCGATTCAGAGGTGCCCATCGAGGAGCTGGTACATGTTCGGGTCGGCCTCCCGGATGACGACCGGCGGCTCGATGATCCCCACTCCCGAATGGAGGCCGCGATCTGCGCGTACTTCACAGACTTCTTCACGTTTTCCGGCACCGTCCGGAGAGGCAGTATCTGCGAGATCGGGATGCGGACGCTCGCGGCCTCGAACCGAGCTTCAGCTTGTCCTTCACTCCACCGCCCCCACCAGCTCCGGAATCCGGGCTGCGAGGTTCGCAGGGACGGTGATCAGATCATCTTCCTCCAGGATCGCGAAGAACCCGTCCTCCTCGATCAGGCTCCTGATCGCCTCGGTGATGAAGCTCAGCCGCGCCTTTGCTAGCTCGGACCGCGCGATCAGGTCCTGCTTGCGCTGCGTGTCCTCCTCGTAGGCCTTCACGAGCTGCTGCGTGGACAGCGGCCGCCGGTTTCTCTGCTCCACCCGGAGCCCTTTCCCGTCGGCGGCGGAGCTGCACCAAGCGACGGGCTGCCACGAGCTTGCGGCCCTTGAGCAGGTTCTGCTCGTAGGCCGATTGTATGGGCCCCCTGGATCTCAGTGTCGTCGCAGTCCGCCATGCCGACGGCGACTTGATCGGGATTGCCCCGATTTGACGCCCGCAACACCCGCTCCTCGCCCCTCCTCAGAAGCCCGCTGACGCCGCTCACATATTCGTAGCAGAGGCCAGTCTTCCTCGCGATCGCCTCGCTCATCGCCCCGATGTCGTCGAGGAGGTCCAGCGCGCGGTGCTGGCGCCGCGCGCAATTCTCGACAAGGCTCGAGTCGAGGCAGTCCTCCTGGTCGGCTGTGACGACCAGCGCCGGCACCTCTTCGTAGCCATGCGTCCGGCACGCCCCGACCCGGCCCTGCCCGCAGACGAGATCGTAGAAGGTCTCCTCCCCTTCCTGTCGGCGCGTCACGGTGATCGGCCGCTTCAGACCCATCAGCGCGACGGTCTCCACGATCTCGTTGAAGATGCGGCGGTTGCGAACGCGCGGATTGACGATGATCACCCGATCGATCGGGATCATCTCGACCTGCTGCGCAGGCGTCGCCTCGGTCATGCCTCCCTCCGCAGAATGACCCGCCGCGCCAGCTTGTCCAGGGAGGTAAAGCGGTAGGCCCAGCGAGAGCCCGTTGTACTCGCAGAGCCGCACCACCGCCTCCCGGATGCCGATCTTCGGCAGGAGATAGAAGTCGAGCCGGTAAGCCTGCCGATCCGGCGGAAGCCGCGGTCGCGACGGCGAAACCGAGCGCCCGGAGCGCGCGACGGCCGCTAGCGGGCGCTCGGCGGGTTCTGCAACCAGCGCTCCGTCCGGATCATGCATCCATTGTGAGCACTGGACGTGCAGGGTGCACGGCTTGGCCGAAGACGACGCTTCCGGAGCCTCTTAGCCATTCAAGACGGAGGTCCGTCGGCGCCGTGCTTCCTCGTGCATATTGACGGGCGAGGCGCCCAGCACACGCCCCACCATTGCGGCGAGGAAACGACCGGGCGCAAGCTCCGCCGGCGTCCGATCGCTGAGGATCGTGACCTTGGGGAGCATTGCGACGATCTGCTCCACTCTCGCCTCAGGAATGGAAGCGGGCACCGCTTCCTGACCTTCGAGTTCTAGGCCTGGAACCAATATCCCGGTGACATCAGCTTCGGTTTGGCCGTCCGGTAATGCCGCGTCGTCCGCGTAATCCATCAGGACCAAACACGTGGCGTGATAGGCATCGTCTTCCTGGCCGAGCTTGGCGAGCAGGTCAAACAACCATTCGGCCGTCTTGGGCTCCTTGTGCAGGATGTCCGAGCGAAGGCCGAAGAGGAAACCCAGCGCCGCCAGCGGGTGGCGCAGCCGCAGGTTCTTGGCGTCCCCATACGACTCCTCTATCCGGTTCGGCGCGTTCTTGCCGTAGGACGAGTCCATGCGCTTGGTGGAGACGAGCAGCTCTGGCCCGGTCGCCCAGTCGGTGATGATCACGTCCACCTGCTTCAGGTAGTTCTTCCCCAAGATTGCCGCTGACGAGGAGGTGACGCCCGGTATCGAGGAGTTCTTCGCCAGACGCTCCGCAGTCTGGTCCCGAATAGTGGCGGGGAGCGATTTGACGACGGCGGAGACCGCGGCAGGGAGGATGCGCGGGTTCTTGGGTCTCGGCCACACCTGATCCTGATCGAAGCCCGCGCGCCGCAGCTCGTAGCTGAGCCAGACATCGAGGGCGAGGGCCAGTACGCCTGACTGGGTCCCTGCCTTCAGGTGGAGAGGGACCCCGAGCAGCTTTGAAAGCGTCGCGTAGTCGGGTTCGAACTCCAGCTGTCCGTCCGCGCTGGCGGTCCAGGGTTGCTGTGAATCCCCGCGGGCGCGGCCTCGGCAACGATATGGTCGAACAGGACCCAGGCTTCGGCCTTCGCGGACGGCTTCACCGCCACTGACCGCGTCCTTCCAAGGGAGGACGCACGAGGCCTGCTCGCGCGGGATGCTCGCCAAGCGCAGCAGCGCGCGGACCCCGGGGCGGACGCCGCAGAAGAGGCTCCCGGGCTTCAGTCGGCATAATGGCGCCATTGCCGAAGCTTGACGATGGAGCCTTCGAGCTCGTCGTCGGCGCCGGCTGGAACGGCGGCGGCGGACGGGAACACGACCCGCCCCGCCTCGCGCGGCTCCAGCTTCAGCATTCCGCCCCCCAGTGCATGGCCCTCGAGCTCGAAACTCAACCTCACGAACGGTGAAGACCATTGTGGCAGGAGCTTGGCGGCCAGCCCTTGGTCCCGCACCCGAATGGCGTGGAGGTGTTGGTGCAGGAGACGCCAGCGGAGTTCCTCACGAGGTTCACATTCCGCCCGGACATGTAGCTCATCACGAAGTCCGGGATCTGGACGTCCGGCACAGCGTACCACGGCGCACGGTTGCGACACTTATAGCCCTGCCTGGCTTCGCGATCGGCGCTGCTGTCGAGGTAGTTGCGGACGGCGGCCGGGAATTCCTGGTCGCGCGTCAGCCTCAGCAGCAGCACTGGATCGTCATTGCGCGTCCATGCGTCGACCGTCGCCTTGGTGATCTGCTTTTCAGGCATGGCGCGGCCGTTGCGAAGTGACGGCTGCAGAAAGGCGGAGGGGATGCGCAGGCGCTTCGCCTCGGACGGCCTCAGATGGAAGAAGTCGTTGTCGCCGCTGATGTAGCCGATACCGACGGACGCAAAGTCTGCCAGCCGGCGCGTGCCGGGCTCCGCAAGAGCGCTCGCGTAGAGGTGACGCACCGATTCCGGCCGAGGTAAGGGCGCAGACGCCGCGTCCACACCGAGCGCCATTCCTCAAGGTCCACCTTCAGCGTCGGTTTCGGCGGCGCCTTGGCCGGCACGTATGAGTCCACAACGGTCAGATCGATCGTGGCGGCCTTTCCTCCAAACCCCTCCGCATAGAGGAGCCAGCAATCTTCCGAGAGGGCCGGAAACAGCTTTCGCCGAACGGCCACGATTTGGACCGTCGAGAATGACGCAACCAGATATTCCAGGAGCGGCGCTGCATAAGGCGCGTGCCCGATTTCGGCGGGAACCACGAACGCCATTCTGCCGCCGCGCTTCAGCAGCCCCGCGGTCGCGACTATGAAGGGCGCCCAGGAGGAGGATAAGCCGCTGAAGCGGGCTCCAAGTTCAAGGCAGAGGTCGAGCGCCCGCTGCCGGACGTCGCCTTTGAAGGTCTGGTATCGTATGAACGGCGGGTTCCCGGCCGCACATTCGAACCGCTCACCTGTCTCCATCGCCCAGGTGAAGAAATCACCCTCATGGACCAGGGCGCCGGGGGCGCGCTCGATTGCCCGGTGCGCGGAGACGGGGTTCTGCTCGATACCCACGCTGTTGCGGTGGAGGGCGAGGAACTCGCCGTCGCCGCAGGAGGGATCGAGCATCCGGTCAGTCGGTTTGCGGCAGGCCCAGGACACGAGTGCCGCACTCACGTCCTTCGGCGTGAAATAGGCTCCAGACCGCTTCTGGCAAAATTCCGGAGACGTCCCCACCATCGAGCCACCTTACCCTCAGGTCGCCGAAGAGCAACCTTTTGACGAGAGAACATACACAGAACACGATGGCCTCGCAAGCTGCGCCCTGCCAGCTCGCTGCGGCGGGTAGGTGATCATCTCTCAACGGCCGCCCCCTACCTCCAGCCGGGGAATTTCCAGGACCTCCGCTGCGCTTGCGGCGAGGGCACCATGTGATAACCGTTGGCTCTTGCCGTTATCGAGGAAGGATCGGGCCCAGTGCGCTTCTCCGAACCCGTGGAAGACCTTCTGCGCGCACTGGACGTCGGCGGCCTTGCGGCATTTGCAATCGAGCTGCGGTCCCACCTGGACGCGGGGACCTCGGATGCGCAGCGACCCTCGCTCGAAGCGATCCTCCGGGACGTGGCACCGGAGCCGGAGATGAGACGCTTCACCCCCCGCGAGGAAGTGATTGAGGCCTGCCGGTTCGTGCACGACCACCTGGTCCGACCGTACGACGACATCATGGAGGCTCAGCAACTGGCTGTTGAGCTTCGAGCCGCGGTAGGGGCTCCTTCCAGGCAGCGGACGATCATGCTGGTCGACCAGAGGTTCGAGGATGCGCCGCCCACTCCCGCAATGAGTGAGGCCGAGTGGAAGGCAAGCAGCAAGGTCGCGGAGACACTCGCCGGCGCGCGCGACAGGATGCTGGCCCGCCTCCCTTCCGATGGAAAACCAAGCGGAGCACTCCCGGTCGCGAGCCCCGCCCGTGTATCCGACGACGACCCCGCTGCGGCCCGGCGAGATGACGGGGATTCTTGGGCAGGTCACGACTTCCCGACCGGGCGACGGCTGGAGCAGCTACGGCGCGAGCTTGGATATCAGGAGGCCGAGGACGGTGGCGACTAACCCGCCCGCGATCAGCCAAGAGGAGCGGGAGTTTCACGCCGCTCTTGTGGGCCTCGGTGCTGCTCGGGGCGTGAACCCCTTCCCCACGTCCCCGGGCAAGGCGTTCGAGATGTGGCTGGCGTTTCGAATAGCCCATTACTGGCGATCCAACGGCTGTGCTGTTCGCCTGCTGGACGGCCGCGGCCAGCCGCTGGCGGCTACCTCGCAGGTCCTGATCCGAGGCAACCCCGGACAAATCGCGCGGAGCAACGCTGCCAAGCCCGGCTCAATCGAGGTGGTATTTCCAGCGCCCGCGACGGCCCGGATACGGAGGCGCATTTCGACACCGGCCCCACCGCCTGCGGCGTTCGAACTGCACATCAGCCTCCAGTTCCGGGCGAGAAGCAGGGCTCTCCACGAGTGCGATCTCTCCCTCGTCCCGAGAGATGTCTGCGACAGGATCCGCGGCCGGCCGGCACGAAGCGGCCGCGGATCTGGGGCACCGATCGGACTTCCTCCAGCCGCGATCGAATGCAAGAAGCACGTCAGCAGTGGCCCCGTGGGCGAGGCGCGCGAGATGGTGGCGCGGCTTTTCGACCTCTCCCGGACCGTCGGCCTCCCGCCCTACAGCCCGTGGCAGCTTCTCTGGCCGGAAAGCGCGCCGGCGAGCGGCGGGGGGAAACGCTTCAAGAGATACAAGCAGGCTTTTGCCCACGGCTACTACGCGCTCGCGCGCAGCTCCGGATTCGGCGCGGGCGCGATCAAGATGCTGGTCCATTACGAGCTCCACCCGTTGTCGAACGTCGCAGGAAGACGGTCGGACGTCCTGGCGGATGAGCTCCTCAAGCACATGCGCGCGATGGAATGGCCCTGACAAAAAATCCTTGGCGTTGTCCTCGCGTTCAAGTGACACGCTGGATTATACCCTTTGAACCAGGATGAGCGAGGGGCGGATTGCCGCGCCACACCACCTCCTTTAGGTCTCCTGGCGAGACTGCGGGACGTGGGGTTTGAGATGTCAGAATTCCGAACGGCGCTTTATTACCCGTACATCGACATCGATGACCCTCAGTGGCTCCGGACTGCGATTCTGTTCTGGGACGGCATTCAGACCATCGTCCCGAGCGAGATCTCCGACCCGTACACCAATCCGGAAACCCGCCTGTTGCAGGGCGAAGGTCTTCTCACCCCTCTGGCGTGCGATCTTCAAGGCGAGCTCCTTGAGGACCTCGGTCGCCGCTTGGTCAAATATGTTGAGCAGCCGGGTATGCCGCATGGAGTTCTCAACGCAGTCGTCGGTGCATCTTTCGATACATTGCAGCGACCCTATTCGCTCCCAGGGGCGCTCGCCGACCGCTCAGTCCAGGCACGCCTCCACCCGAGCAAGATGTCCCGCACAATGCGCGATCGCCTGGCCGGCGCCCACTACGATGAAGATGGATTCCTCATTGTCGAAGGTCCGTTCGCAGCATTCTACATGGCCGCGCTCGCGACGCGTCTCGCACGCGATACCGGCACCGTTGCCTTGTCCAACGACAGCAACGCGTTCGGTCTACAGCTGAGCACGATGCTCGACGCGGTGACATCCCAGGCCCCCACAGCGGGCAATGGATTGCTCATGAGCGTCGTGTTCGAGTCGCTGACGCTCGATGCGAGCGTTCCCATAGAAAGGGTGGTGAAATATCGGCGGCAAAACGAGCGGCGCCTTCAGGCCCTCGCGATACGGCTTGAGGATCTGACGGAGAAGATCGGAAACGCCGAAGACCCGCGGGAACTGCGGGAGAAGGCAGGGCGCTACTACATGCGCCGCGTGAGACCCGAAATCGAGAACCTGAAGGACTCCCTAGCGGATGCCGGGATCGGCGCCTTGTGGGCAGGCGTACGGAACGCAGTCACGCTCTCGGCCGGCGTGGGAACCGCGCTCCATCAATTCCTCGGCTGGTCGAAAAATATCCTTCTCGGCGCCGGCGCCTTTGTAACGGTCGCCGATATCGGCGTTCAGGCGCACCTTGCCGGCCGCAAGATTCGGCGGGAATCCCCCTTCTCCTATCTCCTCGACGTCGAGCGCCGGTTCGCTCTCCCACCTCATCTGACGCAGTGAGCTGAACGTCACTGCGCGCACTGATGTTGAAGTTTTCGCGTGACGGCCGCAATTGGCGTCAACCCTCCCGTTCGAGTTGCTGTGTCCCTACCCTTATCGACCATAGCGATCGACGTCAGTGCGGGCACCGCCGGCAGGCGCGCTATGGCCGGCTTCCTGCTGCAGATCCTCCGGAGCATCAAACTCGGGCTGGACATGAGCCTGACGCTGACGCCGGTCGACGGGGGGGCGCAGATGACCCTCCATCTGGAGCCCGCCGAGGGAGGCGATCACCAGGTTCTCGGCGGCCCCCGGGACCTCGTCGAGCAAGTAAAGATGCGCAATGCCGGCGGGAAATGGACCAGCGGCGAGGTGGCATCAAAGGTGCTCCCCGACCTCTTGAGGGCTGTCCGCCTGGGAAGGGAGCAGACGTTCCGCTTCGTCACCAACAATCCGAACGGGCTCGGTCGCCTCCAGGCCTTCATCGCTTCGCGCTGCAGCCCAGAACAACGTCATCGCTGGGGGAGCGCCCTTCTGACGCGGGCGGAATTCGAGCAACGGCTGGCGGAGTCCGCAGGCTTGCCGCAGGTCACGCCGGAGGTGCGCCACCTTCTCGACAGTTTCGAAATCGAGATCATCGGCGCCCGGGCGACCGAGGAAGACATCGACAGCGCGATTACTCCCCTGCTCCAGCCGGGCGAGACGGCAAGTGACAAGCGCTTCCAGCTGCTCGGCCAGCTCGCGGCACTCTCGACCGGAGGAGCCAGCCTGACGGCCGGCGACCTGCTTGCGCTCATAAGCCCGCAGGGGCACCGGCTGCTCGCGCACATCCACTCGCTGCCTGCCCTTCTGGCGCGCCACGTGGATGAGGACGCTAGGCTGATAGGCTACGTCCCGGCCGAGCAGGCGCGGCGCGCACTTCCGGAGGTGGAGACGGATTTTGCCGTCCTGTCAGGGGAGTCGGGTCAGGGAAAGACCTGGACGCTCGCCCAACTCGCCTTCGCGCAGATCGCCCGCGGCGAACTTGCGATCGTAACGAAATCGCCGTCGACGCTCGACGAGGTTGAGAAGCTGGTGAACGAGCGGGTCTGGCAGCCGGCGCACCCTGGACGAGCAGCCCTCAGCGTCATCGAGAAGCAGGTGGGCAATGCCTTCCGCAACGCGGACGGCCATTGGCTCACGATCTACATCGACGACCTCCAGGACCGCAGGTTTGCGGAACGTCTCGCGCGCACCAAGTGGGAACAGCAGGGCATAAGGACCGTCGTCTCGGCGCAGCCCCGCATCACCGAGGTCATCCGCTCGATTCGCGCCAATGCGCAGGTGATAGACATCGGCAACTTCCGAAGCGCCGATCTGTACAGGTTCCTCGGGCATCACGGGCGCGCCGACGCGCTGGAGGCGATGCCGGACGACGTCTTCGAACTGCTCCTGAAGCCGGTTCATGCAAGCATCTTCGTCCAATTGCCTAAGCGGGAATCGTGGGCCGGGGTCTCCGAGTACGAGCTGTTCAGCGCCTATTGGGAGCAGGCAGTCTTGCTGGCGCGCGATCAGCCCGACCATCCCGGAGATCGGTCCGCCCTCAGCAGACTCGCCGGGAGGCTCACAACGGGGGAGAGTCACTATCCCTGGCGCATAATCGACCTGCGTGCGGTCGGCCTCGACGATCACGCGATCCTGCGGCTCGAGGAGGTCGGACTGCTGCGTCGGCCGGTGCCCGTCCGTATCCAGTTCGCGGCGGACCGGATGCTCAACTGGGCCGTCGCCGAGTCGCTCGCGGAGACGATCTGGGAAAAGGACCTGAGTCCAAAGGAGGCTGACGCGCTGCTCGGCGCGGTGAGCGCGCTTCGTACCAGGGACAAGGAGCAGATCGGCGCCAGGCTGGGATACGTCTATTTCGACGCGCTATGGCTGCTCGCGGGCGTCTGCGATGCCCAATACGTTGCGGATCTCATCTGGGAACATGTTGTGCGGCTGCCGCAGGAGCACCGCGCCGAGGACCAGTGGCGAGACGGCTTCGGGAGTATCGGGCCGCGGCTCCTCCCTGCGTTGGAGCTGCTCGCGAAGCGTGCTTTCGACGAGGAGCGCGATTGGGACATTCCCAGGAACCTGCCGTTCGCGCTCGCGGCGATCGCCGCGTCGGACCCGGATGCCGTCCAGCAGCTCATCGCGCGGCAGGTTTCCTCCGACGTTGATCGCGAAGTCACGATGGGGCTTCGCGTGGCTCGGCTCGTCCCTGCGCCGGCCGCACTCGGACCGATCTGGAAGGCGCATCTCGAGCGTGCGAGGGCTTTGGACGCGGTGAACTCCGAGTCGGACGTGCAGGAGCGGTCGGATGCCGCCTCCCGGCAGAGCCTCAGCTCCGAAGCGCTTCACCTTGCTGCCAGTCAGGACACGTCCTGGCTGGACGCAAAGCTGGCGAGTGAGACGGAGCAGATGGCGCTGAACCAGCTGCTCTGGCTCCTGAAAGACGAGACGGCCGTCGAGAGCGCAGCCGCCTACGATATCTGGGCCAGGCATCGCGACAGGATCGTCGGTCTGATGCCGGTTCCCAGTCGCGCCCTTATCGAGGCCATCGGTCACTTTCGGGACGTCCCGCTCGCGTCGGTGCTCGAGGCCGCGGATAGGGCTGACGAATGGAATTATGATCGTGTGTTGCGAAGCCGCGCCAGGCTCGTGCCAAAGGACGCCATCCGCCAGATCGCGGAGGGAAGCGACGCCTACGGCTGGCGGTCCAGCAACTGGTGGTTTGACGAACTCCTGGAGGCCGACGGGGAAGCGCTTTCCGAAGCGATCCGCGTCCGCGCCTCGAAAGGCGACGACGCCCTCACCGACACGATCCTCTACTATCGCTTCAATCCAGAGGCGATGGACGCGCCGACGCTGGACGGCGTACTCGACGGCTTCGCCGTGAAGCTGCGCACGTTCAACGACGGGATCGAAGATCCGGACGAGCAGCTGGGACGATTGCACCACCCGCTGCGCTTCCTTCCGCGGCTCAGCGAACCCTGGCAGTTCGACGCCCTGCGCGCCCGCGCCGGCACGGCGCTCGAGCGCGAACTCGTCCGGTTTGCCTCCAGACGCCGGGGTCGGGCCTCAATGACGCGGGACACCACCGGCAACGAGGCCGGACGGATCCTCGCCATGATCGCCGGCGAAGGCTACGATCAGCTCGTGCTGGCCGAACTCGCGCGGCCGAGCGTCTTCGGCCGCCAGGACGGCTACATCGCGTCGCGCTGGTCGAACGCCGCGGCGGTGGCCGCAGCGCTCGCGGAGAGTCCGGCGGAGCATGAGGCGCAGCCTTTCGGACAGGTGGCGAGGATGGAGGCGCTTGCCGTCCACAGCGCTGACGCCGCGCTCGAGGAAATGATCCGCGCCGGCACTCCAATTTATGTCGACGCCGCCAGCATCCGAAGCAGCGAGAGCCGAGACGTCGCTCCTCTGCGTAAACGCATCACCGCCCTGCTTTCCGCGGCAGACCCGGACTCCCTCGATACTGCCGCCGCCCTCTCGGCATTCCTCGGGGAAAAGGAGGACGCGCTCCCTCTCGTCGCGATCTTTGTGCGTCCGACCATGCCGGCGCGCGTACGGCGGCGGATCATCGCGTCGCTTCGCGCGCTCGACTTCTACGCGCCCGAGCTGCTTCCGCTGGCGCGGCAACTCCTCGCCGGCCAGGTCGACGAGGAGGCGCAGTTCATCGCCACCTATCTCGCCGAGACAGGTGACCAGGAGGCTCGCCAGGCGGTGATAGAATGGCTTGAGCCGCAGGACATGGGCACATGGTCGACCTCGAGACGCGGCTACCTTGAGGCTCTGCTGGACCACCCGGACGGCAAGGCCGCGGTATTGGCTTTTCTCCGGCGCTCGCGCGCGAAGGGCCATCTCGTCGTCGACGGCGCCATGCTGCAGCTGCTTGCCGAGGCAGGCGAGGCGTGGGCGCAGGAGGAGCTGCTAAAGGCCTCCTACCGTTATACGGGATTTGCTCGCCACAACGCGATCTCGGCCATCGACTATCTTCGGAACGAGGAGCCGGAGGAGGCCTACTTCGCGGCCCAGAGGCTGCTGAGCCGCCATGCCCTTCCCGCCGCAGCCGATCTCATGCTTATGATCGATGCAGGACGCGCGGGGCCCGAGCTCATTGAACGCTATCGACG
>Ga0157369_10000410_pt1 | contig 56813 bp, 45 predicted proteins | sample C25metaG_FD_113461 | JGI IMG/M metagenome (GOLD analysis project Ga0157369, IMG submission 113461) | Corn rhizosphere microbial communities from Kellogg Biological Station, Michigan, USA - C2-5 metaG | ecosystem: Host-associated > Plants > Roots > Rhizosphere > Soil | place: USA: Michigan... | reverse complement strand
CATCGACTCGGAGAGGATCGCCGGGGCTTCGCGGAGGGTCTTGCCGCCGGCCATCGGCATGACCGACATCAACAGGCCGAACGTGCGTTCCAGGTTCGCCGCCGGCACCTTGGAAATCGCGTCGCCCCTCCAGTCGGACATCTGGGCGCCGAACATCGTCAGCGTCGTCGCGTTCTCGGGAAGCTGCGACTCTACCGCTACACGCGTGGTCGCGGCTGTCCGAAATTCGGTCAGCGCGTTGCCTTGAATGCTGGCCAGATAACGGCCATCTCTCGTATCGAACAGCACGACGACGAAATTGAATTGCCCGGCCAGCGTGGAGTACACCTTCGCGCCGCACATATGGGCATCGGCCAACACGCCGCCCATCACGCTCAGCGTCACGTCGCCCAGTTGCTTGCGCGTTCTTTGAAGCGATGCCGCGCGGCCGTGTGCATCGGCCATAAACGCCTCGCGTACGACAGCGCTGCTTTCGCCCAAGGTTAGGACGCTACGGACTTGCTCGTCGGAAATCAGTTTCATGGTGAGCGCTTGGTGTACGGCAGCCGAGCGGCGGCCTACTTTGGAAAAAAGTTCGGTGACGCCGATTGTTGACTGCGCCGCGAGCGCCGTCCAATGCAATTCGTTGGGGCGGGATAACCGGTGGTTATGGGGATGGTTAGCGGTGCTTTTGCGGATGTCCGGCGGAACCGCCTTAATCGCCTGAGGGCCCGAATCGCCGTGAAACCGGATCCAACGCCATTTAAATTTCTACTCCCGGAATGGGGCGGCGATTTTCACGAAAACGAGTCATCATCCTTACGGGATTTAGCCAAACGTTAGCTGACGACCTCGTTATAGTGTGTCGCGACCGACATCGCTCGGATGTCGAGCTTTTCTCTTAAGAGGAGTGAGTCTCATGGCTGTTGCCCCGATCGGCGGCGGCGGGTACGCGCCCGCGCCCTATGAAATTGGCGCGTCGGATTTCACCGGCGCTCAATCCATACTCGACAAGCTCGATTCGCTGAAGGTCACCAAAAACGACTATAAAGACGCGATGGACGATGGGCTATTGCACAGCTGGTTTGGCGACAAAGACGAGAAGCAGAAGCTGATCGATCAGCAAACGCATTTAGAAGACGATGCCCTGAATCACCTTTACAGCATCGCCGCGGCGAATGAACGTGGACAAGTCTCGCCCACCCTGCTCAAGCAAGCGCAACGCCTCGCAAGCGGGCTGGATTGCCGTATTTGGCAAGACGAGGAGAACGCGAGTGCCGCGGCCCACGACCTCGGCGGCGACTTGCCCTCCGGCACCTCCGAGCGCGACACCAAATCGATCGTCCTTCGGCTGGCCCTCGCGCAAGGCAGCGAGCCCGACGTCATCGCTTTGTCGGATACGGCGTCGTTCAAGGATCAGGTCAACGCACTCGATCGCAAGATAAAAGCCGACGTCGATGCCTGCCAGCACGGCGCGACCCAAACCGATAGAGACGCGGCCAGGGCGCAGTTGCTCGGGCCCGATGACGCAAAGCTGAACGATCTGCATGACAAGCTGAACCGGCAAACCGGCGTCGGCTCGCAACCGTGGGGCATCGACTTCTTGAAGATCTCCGAGTTGCCGGATGGGGATCCGCAGAAGAGCGCTTATATCCAACAGTCCAAGGACTTGCTGGCGCTGGTGAACAGGGGCGGCGCATTATTCGAGGACAGGGGCTTGCTCGACTCGGTGCAGGCGCAATAAGCCCGCCGCTCTTCGCTGACCGCTTGCACGCAGTCGCCCGGCACTCGGCCTCGCTCGCCGCTCTGTCCCGCAGTTGCCCCAACCCTTCGCCACCGATTGCAACGCCCGAAAGCGTTACAATTGCCATCTTTCGAGTATGAAACGCCCACCGGATCGCTCAGTTACGCTGCGATCCGCGCTGTTTCGTCGCTTCCCCGAATTCATCTTGCGGCTACCGTCGCCTTGCCCCGCGGCAGGCGCGCTCCTCAGCGAACCGGCCGCAAACCGTTGATCTGAAAGGTTTCACATGAGCCTCAAATGCGGCATCGTCGGCTTGCCCAACGTCGGTAAGTCCACCCTGTTCAACGCGCTGACCAAAGCGGGCATCGCCGCCGAAAACTACCCGTTCTGCACGATCGAGCCGAACGTCGGCGTCGTCGAAGTGCCGGATGCGCGGCTCAAGGCGCTCTCCGAAATCGTCAAGCCTGAACGCGTGGTGCCGGCGGTCGTCGAGTTCGTCGACATCGCCGGCCTCGTCGCCGGCGCGAGCAAGGGTGAGGGCCTGGGCAACCAGTTCCTCGCGAACATCCGCGAGACCGACGCCATCACGCACGTCGTGCGCTGCTTCGAGGACGAGAACGTCATCCACGTGGCGGGCAAGGTCGATCCGCTGTCGGATATCGAAGTCATCAACACCGAACTCGCGCTCGCCGATCTGGGCACGGTCGAAAAATCGCTGACGCGCTACGCCAAGGCCGCCAAGTCGGGGAACGACAAGGAAGCCGTCAAGCTCGCCGCCGTGCTCGAAAAAGCGCGCGCGCAGCTCGATGCGGCCAAGCCGATTCGTGCGCTCGATCTAACGGACGAAGAAGCGGCGCTGCTCAAGCCGTTTTGTCTCATCACGGCCAAGCCGACGATGTACGTCGCGAACGTCAAGGATGACGGCTTCGAGAACAACCCGCATCTCGATGCGGTGCGCAAGTACGCCGAAGCCGAGAAATCGCCGGTGGTGGCGGTGTGCGCGGCGATCGAAGCCGAGATCGCCGATCTGGCCGACGAAGACAAGGAAGTGTTCCTCGCCGATATGGGCATGGACGAGCCGGGCCTGAATCGCGTCATTCGCGCCGGTTTCAAGCTGCTTGGGTTGCAAACGTACTTCACGGCTGGCGTGAAGGAAGTGCGCGCTTGGACGATCCACATCGGCGATACGGCGCCGCAAGCGGCCGGCGTGATTCATACCGATTTCGAACGCGGCTTCATCCGCGCGCAGACGATCTCGTTCGATGATTACGTGGCGTACAAGGGCGAACAAGGGGCGAAGGAAGCCGGGAAGATGCGCGCCGAAGGGAAGGAATATGTCGTGCATGACGGGGACGTCATGAACTTCTTGTTCAACGTGTAAATCTGCGCTGGCGGCGAGCCATTCGACGCATCGTTCGCTGTCCTGAGCGGCCGCACAGAGAGACAAGCCCCGCTTCGGCGGGGCTTCGTTTATGCGAACCAGACACTTCCTACCCCGGCGCCTTAACCGGGCAAATCCCCCACGCCCGTAGCTCGCGCCCCTCTTCCGTCCATCGTTCGATCGCGGAAACCGCCGCTCGCAAACCATTCTCTTCCCGCATCGCTGCACCCAATTCGGCGGCACGTGCTCGCGTCGAGGGCTGCAACGCGAATTCGATCGCGCGGGCCAGCGCCTGCGCCTCGGGCGCCTTGCCATTCACCGGCGCCGCCGCCGCGCCGAGCCGACAAAGCCGCTGCGCCCAGAAGAACTGATCGCCCGCGAACGGGACGACCACCGAAGGCGTCCCGGCGCGCGTCGCCGAATGCGTCGTGCCGGCACCACCGTGATGAATGACGACCGACACACGCGGGAACAACCAAGCATGCGGCGTCTCGCCGATGACATGGAAGTTCGACGGCAGCACCGACGTATCGAGACTGCTCCACCCCGGATAGAAAAGCGCCCGACGCCCCCCGATCGCCGCGACCAACGCCTGCGCCATCCGAGCATGATCGAATCCGGCCATGCTGCCGAAGCCAACATAGATCGGCGGTTCGCCCGCATCGAGAAACGCGGATAGCGCGGCGGGCGGCGTCCATTGCGCGTTACCAACCGGGGAGCCGGATAAACCATGCGGGTCGTGCGGATCGGAAACCTCGCGAACAACACTGCCTCCGCCCGCCGCCGGCATCGTCCACTGCCCACACACAGGCGTATGCTCCGGCCAATCGACAGGCCGCGGCAGCAGCACCCGCGACACGCCGTACAGGATCGGATGATCGGTCCAATTGCGCTTGCGCGGCGCGAGCCCGCACACCTCCACCCGGGCCGCATTCGTCGCTTCGCGGAACGCGCGCCAAATCATATTGTTGACGAACGTATGGCTGGCCCGATTGAGAAAACCAGGCGTCATGCCCGGCGGCAGGAACGGCGAAGCGAACTCGCGCGTCGGCGTGATCGGGATCATCGAAGCGCCGATTGCGGGGATACGCAGATGCTCGGCCACCGAGAGCCCGACGAACGACGCCAGCGCCGACATGATGATGGCATCGCTATCCTCGGCCGCCGCCTTGACCTCGGCCATCCATGCCCGCGTGTTCGCATTCGCGATAGCCGCCAGCGCCTTGGCCGTCGCTTGCACGCCGCCGCGTCGGCCCACAATGGCGCCGAGCGCCTGGCCGGGATCCAACGCTTGCTTGATATCGCCAGACAGCGGCGAGCACGGCGCCCCCAAAGCGTACGCCGCATGCAGCGTCGTGCGATCCGCGAGCAAGCGCGCTTCATGGCCCGCATCGATCAACGCGCGACACAGCGCGGCAAGTGGACGCGTATCACCTTCTGTCCCGTACGTCGCTACGGTAAATTTCACAGTTTGTCGTGGGCCACGCTTGTCGCGGGCCGCTCCCGTCCAAAGATTGGAATACGACGTATATTAATGCACATCGTGCATTTTTTCAGAGAACCGCACGCATGACAATTGTCGAGGAGTTGGGACGCCGCGAGCGCAAGCGTTTGCAGATGGTCGCCCATTTGGTCAGCGTCGCAGCACGCCTGTTCGAGACGCAGCCGTACGAGAGCGTCACGATGGAGCAAATCGCGCTGGAGGCCGACGTCGCCAAACGCACGCTGTACAACCATTTCGCGACGAAGGAAGCGCTGCTCGCTCATTGGATGGAAGCGACGCTCAAGCGCGATCTCGAAAGGCTGCAGCCGGAGCTGAACCGCCGCCGGGGCTTTGCGCAACGGGTATCCGTCGAGCTCGACGCCTCGGCCGAGTGGTGCCAGCGATATCCGGCGCATCTGGCGGCCTACCTGCGCCATCGTTTTCTATCGATGGGCGACTCGACACCGCAGGCGCGCGCGCCGTCATCCGATCGGGGCGATGTCGCCGTGTTGTGGCATGCGTTGATTGTCGATGCGCAAGCGCAGGGCGAGCTCACGGATCGCTACAGCCCGATGCAATTGACGACCTGGTTCCACCATCTGTACCTCGGCACGCTGATGCGTTGGCTCATGGAGCCGACGATCGCGCTAAGGGAGGAGTTCGCTCAGATGGTGACGCTCTTTGTGGATGGCGCGGCGGTGCGCATTGTCAGAGATGAGCAGAGGTGAGCGACGATTTAGTTGGTCGATCACGCAACAAGGTAAGGCACAAAGCGCGGCTTACCGATCGCACACGGCGCCTAATCCGTACTTGCCGTCGCTGGAGCGGTGCCGCGACCATTTACCGCCCCGAGCGATAGGCAGTCTTCGTTTCCTTACTGAGGTCGCGACGATCGGCTCCCGACGCTTAACAAATTTCAAGTGACCCAAACGCCGGCGCGGCAGCTGCCGCACTCGCCGGGGCCATTTTGCGATCTGCAAGCGGCAAACGGATCACGGCCCGGCACCACCGATAGCGAGGATTTAGGCGCAAGATCATTCAATGCAGACCACGACCACGCGCCCGCGATCGGCTCACCGATTCCAACTAGGGCCCTGCCCGAAAAAGAGCAGCCACGGACACGATATGCCCGGAAGGCTTGCGATTGACTGGCTGTTCGAGCGAACCGCTGCTCACCCTCCAGACACCGATGTCATCGTGCAAACCGGCCACAAGTAGAGATACGAGAGCGAAAAGCTTCGGTCCAAAAGGTATCAACACCACGTTGAAGTGCGGTTTCAACATATCGACGAGCGAATTCATGTCGTGAAATAGCTGAGCCGGCTCGTTGAGGTCATACGGCTGACACCTTCCGTCGGCTTGAATGATATCAAGCAACGAATGGTTCGCCTCCAAAACTCTCTGGTAATACTCCGGAATCGGGCCAAGCGGATAATATGCCCATGTTGCGTTATTAATTTCCAAGTGATCAACAATACCGATAGCCTTGTTCGGCTCATAACCAAGACCAACGATAGCGGCGGGCGGTCGATCAGGCCTAGTCGTCCACCCCGCAAACTGCGGAGTGACGGGCTCGACACTGACTGTCGGCGCTGAATCATCTATCGGCGGCGTAAATTCAGCAATAGAATAGCGAAAGGCGATCTCGACCTCAGCACTAGAGATATTCCGCAACGCATCAACCAAATGAGCAAGACGGAATCGGTTAAAGCAGGAAATATCGACTTCAACCCTCCGAATATCGCCTTTTAATGCATATTGATACAGATATTGGTCGACAGTCTCGCGAAACGAATCATCGCTCGTCTCTACGAAATCGAAGCCAACACTCTCAAACCAAGCCTTGTTAGTTTCGTACTCAAGTTCGCGCTGCGACGCAAATCCGATCGCCAGTTTTCTCTTCGCGGTTTCGTGGAACTCCTGAGCTGCCGACCTCGCGCGACCTTCGTAACCACACGCAGTAACGAATACATCAACGCCCGCGGCGGACTTACGCTCGACGTTCCGAATCGAAGTTAGTGTAAGCATCTCAATCCATATCCAATGAAAGCTGGGTCGAACCATTCGGTGGCTTCGCCGGCTGATCCGCACGAATCGGCAAAAGATTTGAAAGCCGCACCGTCTTTCCTTTACGGAGAACCAGACCGTATTTGGCGGCAAGTAAGAAACTCAAGCGCAAGTTGGCATTAAGCATTTCACCTACGATTGCTTTAGACGACGATTCATCAACAAGCATAACCGCCCCTCGATTCACCGCCGAAGCTAGCAATGCTTGCGTCCGCTCCGACACATTCTCGTCAACCACGAAACTCTGCGCTGGATCGATACTAAAATGCTTTTCCACCAACTCACTGTGCAATCGCAATCCGATTGCCTCCAACAGCACGTCGAGCGGAAGCTCATCGCCTTGAGCGCTCGCGTGCTCGACTGGAATCGTTTTTATAAGAGCGATCATCCGATCGGCGGCCGCATCGATCTCTTTTGCTTGCTCTGCCCCTGGGACCCGGCGCTCACCGCTCTTAGCAAGAAAGCTGATAAGCGGCGACGCAAGGCTGATGAAGGAACGAGGATTCCCCTCGGTAATAGCAAAAATCGAATCGGCCCCAGCGTAGAGTTCGAGCGTCTTTCGCTGCCGCGCAGCCACCTCACCGTTCTTGGTCTGATGCAAAAAGAAGTCGCGCACCGCTGCAACCGGTGCGGCCTTGCGCAAAACCGTGTCCCTCTTGCTCGCCCAAAGGCTCTCGGCGGCGGACAAATCAATACCCTTCTGTCTAAGAAAATTGGCGAATGAGTGATCTTTCTTTTCTAGGGATGTAAAGACTTTGTGCCAAGGCTCGCCAGGACTGTAAGGGCTGCGGCGACGCACTCCCCGATTGTCTTTGGGCTCGAAAACGGATCGACCTAAAGCCTCTTCAGCCGTAATTTTGAGATCGTGCTTTTGGCTCAAAGAAGCCCATAAGGCCCGACAGAACGTCTTTGAGTCGGCACGATCGGAATACCACAGGCGGATCTGTTGATAGTCATGCCCCAAAGATGCCCCGTCCTGCTTGAAAAGCGCTCGATATGCCGTCGCCGAGACCGGGCTAATTGCAAGCTTCAGATAAAGCCTTGGATCCGACGTACGGAGAGCGGAGAATAGTTGATCGACGATCCAATCGGGAGCAGTCTCCAATTCGTCAAAAAGAAGACTCCATCTGGCTCCTGTCTCACCAACAGCTTCGTTAAACGTCGCACAAATATTTGAGCAAATATCGAGAAAATCGAGATGCAAATAATCCAACGAGGCTAGTCGCACAGAGCATTGCTCATGCGATAATAGACTACAGGAATTCGCGAGCAATCGAATTTCCGACAATCGGTTCCGAAGCGCCTGTCGGACCGCAAGAAGGCTGGGAATTTCCGGCCGAACCCTTAGTGCAGCGGCAAGCTCACGAGCTAGCAACGCTTCCTGGTCGGCACTAACAATGACCGAACGGTATGCATAGGACGAGTTTACGCGTGCCGCCATTGTTTCCAGTACGGCATGAATCACGTGGGTAGTGAAGCACGCTAGAACGAGGATCCGATGATTCTGTTCACTTAGCCTTCCATACCCGAGAGAATTCAACTGCTTTGACCAGCTAATATCCGACGCAATAAATACACCGCTATATTTAATTGCAGATCGAAAAGCTTCAGCCGTTGACCCAACCCAAGTCGCGAGCGCGCTAGGTTCAAGCATTTTAAGCAGGGTGGTTTTTCCGCTGCCTCGCGGGCCAATCAAAACCGCATGATAATCACCCGCAAGTCTCTCAAAATGAGTAGAATAGACGAATCCGTTAGCCACCTCGGCAGGGTCAAGATATTTCGCATTGAATGCTTCCGCATTAATCGAAAGATTTTGTCGTTCGATTTTTTTCATACCGCCCTCACTCCTAGCTCGAACGGAAGACCAGTCCCATCACACGTGATGACAATACCGTGGCTGCTATTGAGCATTTGGCTTAACGCATTAAACTTTCGTGGCGTTAGATGCGCCAGGTCTGGCTGCAACTTCAGCATTGCATCCCATTTCATTAGCTGATGATCGCCCATTGATTCGACGACGGCGCGAGCGAGTTGCTGCACATTCCCTTGGAATCCAAACCCTAGTCGACTCGGAAATGTGACATTCGCATTACCATAATCCTTCCATCCGTATCCAGCAACCCAGTTCCATGATCTGACGATACCGCGTAATTCTGCGTCCTCCCCGAATCGCTCCACTTGCACCATATGGAAATAATTTCTTGAAACTGTGGCGTTTGCGCCTTCGAGTCTTCCTGAGAAACTTCCACAGGCAAGCACGACAGGTTGCTGAAACTCGCCTTGTGCAAGTTCGATTTTTGGATGATGCTTGTGGCCATGAATAACGAGCCACGCGCCGTCACTAGATAATGTATCAAGCAGCCGTTGGCCGTTAAGCATGATATCGCCACCGAGATCCAATTCACTATGCACATGTGGATGGTGGTGACAGACGGCAACATTGAACTCAGCGGCAGATTGTTCCTCGAGATCCCTCCGTAGCTTCTCAATGGTATAACCCGTAACCGCTCCATGTTCTAGTTCATCTCGGTGCTCGTGCAGCCACGACGAATTGAGCACAAGAAACCGCACTCGCCCAATGGTGGCCAGGAAATAGCCGTGCGCCCAGAAATGGTCAGCTAGAGTATCTTCGGCAATCGGGAACCTCGGCACCAAGCGCATCAACGCTTCGCGAGGAATCGTTCCCACGTTGTGGCCGCGAGAGTCGACATCGTGGTTGCCCACCGTCGCAACGACCTCTTCGCCACACAACTTTTTCTTTAAAGCATGTAGTTGTTCCCAAACAAACTTCAGGGCACCCCCATCTGCGCGGTTCGTCATATCACCAGGGCAGATAACGAAGTCAGCAGCAAGAGCCTCGCGGTCTATGAGTTCGTAAAGCGAAGAGAGGGGATTGTCATGTTGCCCAAAACTGTCGCCATCGGAATACAGCTTTACCTCTGTCCCCTTTGGGTCGCTGCTCCTTGGGGCGGCGTGTAGGTCGCTCAAGACCGCAAATGTGACGGGTTTTTGCATCATCATTGGTGCGCGCCTACTCATAGTTGCGGAGTTGGTACTCGCGCACCGATTTGCGTCCCTTTGAAAATCCGGCGACGCTACGGCGAACCGGCGCGTACGTGAGGTGCCAACCGGGCAGCGCTTTACGAAGCGTGTGAGCCCGGTTATAAGAAATCAGAATCCGAACTCCTCGCTCGTTAGCGGAACGGACTTCATCAATCAGCCGTTCCAGATCGGTGTCCGAAAAGGCATTCCAGCCATATTCGCCGCGATTGCGAACAGTACCGTAGTAGTAGGGCGGGTCGAGGTAGATGAAATCATTAGCGTTTGCAGTCCGGACGGCTTGAGCAAAGTCCCCGCAGTAAAGTTGGGCGCTCTCTAAGCGAACAGAGAACCGCCGAAGCTCCTCCACCCCGGGGAGCGGCCCTGTGCGATACCCCCCGAAAGGGACGTTGAATTGCCCTTGACGGTTTTCTCGGTAAACGCCGTTGAAGCAATACCGGTTCAGGTACAGGAACTTTGCTGCGTCGAAAGCCGGGTCTTTACCGGCGGCCAACCCACGCAAATGCAGGTACGTTTCCTTGTCAACGTTCCAGCCGGCGAGAATGGATGCGACCGCATCTGGAGCCGCTTTTAACGCTGCGTAAGCAGAAATCAGGTGCGGATTGACGTCACCGAGCAGCGCACGGATTGGGTTTAGCTCCAAAAACAGGCATGCAGATCCGCAGAACGGTTCGATGTAGCGCCCGCGAATATGCGGCGTCAAGCTGGTCAATTTGGGCAGTATCTGTCGCTTGCTGCCGGCCCATCTCAAGACGGGTTTTACTCTCGCGTTGCTTGTCATGTTTGCCCTGTTTCCCCCGGTGAGCGTTGCGCGATTTTAAAACAATGGTTCAGACCTGGGGGGCGTCGTCGAATGGAGACGCCTCCCTCATCCAGTCTGATACGTAGCGGTGCGGGCGTATCATCGCAGCATCGTTGGGAAGCGGGGAGCTGCGCCACTCATTTTCGGACGATTACCCGTCGTCTTCGCGTTCGTAACCGGCTAGCCAGGCCCGTTGCTAAAATACCCGGTCGCAAGCGGTGACCAGTTTCCTCATTCCGCCTTCATCCACCCCGACGCCGCTTCTTCCCTGGGCGGCCTCCACGTTCGTTCATTCACGCAATGGCCCAATACGTCTTCACCATGAACCGGGTCGGCAAAATCGTGCCGCCCAAGCGTCAAATCCTGAAGGACATCTCCCTCTCCTTCTTCCCCGGCGCGAAGATCGGCGTGCTCGGCCTGAACGGCTCGGGCAAATCGACGCTCATTCGCATCATGGCCGGCGTCGATCGCGACATCGAAGGCGAAGCCACGCCGATGCCGAACCTGAACATCGGCTATCTGCCGCAAGAGCCGCAGCTCGATCCGGAAAAGACGGTGCGCGAAGCCGTCGAGGACGGGCTCGGCGATGTCTTCCAAGCGCAGAAGAAGCTGGACGAGATCTATGCGGCCTATGCCGAACCCGACGCCGATTTCGATGCCCTCGCGGCCGAACAAGCCAAATACGAGGCGATTTTGGCGACAAGCGACGGCGGCAGCGCCGAGCAACAGCTCGAAGTGGCGGCCGATGCCTTGAGGCTACCGCCTTGGGACGCCAAGATCGCGAACTTGTCGGGCGGCGAAAAGCGCCGCGTGGCGTTGTGCAAGCTGCTGCTCGAAAAACCCGACATGCTGCTGCTCGACGAACCGACCAACCACCTCGACGCCGAATCGGTCGAATGGCTCGAGCAGTTCCTCACGCGCTTCCCGGGCACTGTCGTGGCCGTCACCCACGATCGCTACTTCCTCGATAACGCCGCCGAGTGGATTCTCGAGCTCGACCGCGGCCACGGTATTCCTTGGAAAGGCAATTACAGCAGCTGGCTCGATCAAAAGGAAGACCGCCTGAAGCAGGAAGAAGCCTCCGAATCGGCGCGCCAAAAGGCGATCAAGAAGGAACTCGAATGGGTGCGCCAAAATCCGAAGGGCCGCCAAGCGAAATCGAAGGCGCGTATCGCCCGCTTCGAGGAGCTGTCGAGCCAGGATTACCAAAAGCGCAACGAGACGCAGGAAATTTTCATTCCGGTCGGCGATCGGCTCGGCAATGAAGTCATCGAATTCAAGAATGTCAGCAAGGCCTATGGCGATCGGCTATTGATCGACAATCTCAGCTTCAAGATGCCGGCCGGCGCGATCGTCGGCATCATCGGCCCGAACGGCGCCGGTAAATCGACGCTGTTCCGCATGCTGACGGGCCGCGAGACGCCCGATTCCGGCGAAATCGTGATGGGGCCGACGGTCAAGCTGGCCTATGTCGATCAAAGCCGCGACGCACTGGACGGCAGCAAGACGGTGTTCGAGGAAATCTCGGGCGGCGCCGATGTGCTGACGGTCGGCAAGTACGAGACGCCTTCGCGCGCCTATATCGGCCGCTTCAACTTCAAAGGCTCCGATCAGCAGAAGAACGTGGGCAACCTCTCCGGCGGTGAACGCGGCCGGTTGCATCTGGCCAAGACACTGATCGCGGGCGGCAACGTGCTGCTGCTCGATGAGCCGTCGAACGATCTCGACGTCGAAACGCTGCGCGCGCTCGAAGATGCGTTGCTCGAATTCGCCGGTTCGGTGATGGTGATTTCGCACGATCGATGGTTCCTCGACCGTATCGCGACGCACATCATGGCGTTCGAAGGCGATTCGCAAGTCGTCTTCTTCGACGGCAACTATCAAGAGTACGAAGCCGACAAGCGCAAGCGGCTCGGTGAGGAAGGGGCGAAGCCCAAGCGCCTGCGCTATAAGCCGATTACGCGTTAAGGCCGCGTTCATCGGTTGTACCAACGGCGGGCCGTTGATCGACCGATGATGAGCCTTGGCGAACGCGTTGCTCGAACGGCCGCCGCAGGGCGGCCGCTTCGTTTAGATCGCCTGCGTCCGCGCTTCGAGCCAAGCTTTGGCCGCACCGCTCACGTGCGGCGTGACGCGCTCGCGCACCGTAGCGTGATAGGCGTTCAGCCAGGCACGCTCATCCTCGCGCAATAGCGGGAGAAACAGGCAACGCGTATCGATCGGGCAAAGCGTCAGCGTTTCGAAGGCCAAGAAGGCGCCGAACTCATTCTCGCCGTCGGCCACGCTCAGCACGAGATTCTCGATCCGCACGCCCCATTGGCCGGGCCGATAGACGCCCGGCTCCACCGACGTGATCATGCCTTCCTCGAGCGCCGTATGCGGTTCGGGCTGCGCATAGTGGGAGATCACTTGCGGCCCTTCATGCACGTTCAGGAAGTAGCCGACGCCATGACCGGTGCCGTGGCCGTAGTCGCAGCCGGCCTCCCATATCGGCGCACGTGCGATGGCGTCGAGCATCGGGCTGCGAATGCCGCGCGGAAAGCGCGCACCCGAGAGCGCGATCATCCCTTTGAGCACGACCGTGAAGTCGCGCTTCTGCGCCTCGCTCGCCGAGCCGACCGGCACGACGCGCGTGATGTCGGTCGTGCCCGTCATATATTGGCCGCCCGAATCGATCAGCAATAGCCCATCGCCTTCGATCCGCGCATGCGCAGCCGACGTGGCCCGATAGTGCGGCATCGCGCCATTCGCGTTAAAGCCCGCGATCGTGGCGAAACTCGGCGAGACGAAGCCGGGCCGGCGCGCGCGAGCGGCCGTCAATTGCTCGTCGATCGTGAGTTCGGTGATCGTCTCTCGCCCCAGCGCGGCTTCGAACCAAGCGAAAAACTCGGCGAGCGCCGCGCCGTCGTATTCCATCGTCAAACGCACGCGGTCAGCCTGCGCCGGGGTCTTGCGCGATTTCGCGAAGGTGGACGGATTCACCGCTTCGACGATGTTCACGCCTGCCGGCACGGCCTCGCGCAAGCCGTATGTGACGCGGCGCGGGTCGATGAGCAGCGTGGCGCCCTCGGCTAGCGCAGCGAGCGCCGCGCGTGCTTCGCCGTAGGCCGCCACGCGAATACCGTCGCGCGCCAGCGCTTCGACGATCGATGGAGCGACCTTGCCCGCCCCGACGAATAGCGTCGCGGCGTCCAACCCGACCAAGACGTGCGCGACGAACACGGGATTGAAGTTGACGTCGTCGCCACGCAGGTTCGTGAGCCACGCGACATCGTCGAGCGTCGAGATGAAGTGCCACTGCGCGCCTCGCCCGCGCATCGTCTCACGCACGAGCGCGAGCTTGTCCGCCCGCGAAACGCAGGCATCGTCCGCGGCGTGTTCATATACCGCGCGGCCGGGCAGCGCGGGGCGATCGACCCACACTGAATCGAGCAGATCGAACTCCGTCGCCAGCCCAATCCCGCGTGCCCCAAGCGTTTCTCGCAGCGTGCGCTCGGCCGCCAGCGCCAGCACCGCGCCGTCCACGCCCACGCGTTCGCCGGCGGCCAGGCGATCCGCCAGCCAGTCGACATAAGCTTGCCCCTGCGGCCCCCCTGCCATCTTCATGAGCTCGATGCCGGTCCCGGCCAACTGCGCCTCGGCCTGCACCCAATAGCGACTATCGGCCCACACACCGGCGCTATCGGCCGTCACGACCAGCGTGCCGGCGGAGCCGGTGAAACCCGACAGCCAGCGCCGCGCCTGCCAGCGCTCCGGCAAGTACTCCGACAGATGCGGATCGGACGAAGGAACCACATAAGCAGCCAACCCCGCGTGCGTCATGGCGTCGCGCAAGCGGGCGAGACGCCCCGCGATTGGCGAGTCGGGCTCGCCTTCGCGGGCGGGTTGGGGAAGACGATCGTTCATGGCTATCACCTGAAACCTGAATTCAACGACGGGAGGACAAGCCGACCGTCAAGGCGACAGCGAGGAAAGCGAAGCCCGTACAGACAGGCCATTCGAGCGTCTCGCCGTCGTGGAAAAGACCGGATATGTTGCCGAGCATTTTCGCGGCTACGGCGGCGAGTACGCCAGCTATCAAGGCAATGGAGAGGCCCGCGCGGCTCGAGCGCCGCAGCGGATGGAACCACCAGCCCGCGAGCCCTACCGCGAAGCCGAGTACAAGGACGCCTGGCCAACCCATCAGCGCCTTCCCGCGCCGAATGCCACTTCGCCACCCGCCGCGAGCGGGCGGACGGAACCGCAAAAACCCATGATCGTCTCTTATTGTCAGTATTAGAAGCCGTCGCCGCCTTTGTCCGAGCGCGTCGGCGGCGCAAGCGAGCCCCAATCCGGGCCAAACTGGACCGATCGAGCCCCACGCGGGCCGAGCGAACCACAGGACGGAACCGCTATAATAACCGGCTGAAATATGAGCGCCGCCCGCCAGCAGGGCGGCCACCGCGCCCCCACGTATGCAACTGCTCACGATCGGAATCAATCACCACACAGCGCCTGTCGCCTTGCGCGAGCGCGTGGCGTTTCCGCTCGAACAGTTAAAGCCGGCGCTCGACGCCTTCCAGGGCCTGTGGCGCGGGCGCGCTTCGCTGAGCGCGCCGGAGGCGGCGATTCTCTCCACCTGCAACCGTACCGAACTCTACTGCGCCACCGACGATCGCGCCGCGCGCGACGCCGCGTTGCAGTGGCTATCGAGCTACCACGGGCTCTCGGTCGATGAACTCGCGCCGCACGTCTACGCGTTGCCGCAATCGGAAGCGGTCCGGCATGCGTTCCGCGTCGCCTCGGGGCTCGATTCGATGGTGCTCGGCGAAACGCAAATCCTCGGCCAGATGAAGCACGCGGTGCGCTCGGCGTCCGAGGCCGGCGCGTTGGGCACCTACCTGAATCAGCTGTTCCAGCGCACCTTCGCGGTGGCGAAGGAGGTGCGCGGCACGACGGCCGTAGGCGCCCAATCCGTCTCGATGGCCGCCGCGGCCGTCCGCCTGGCGCAGCGCATCTTCGACAAAATCGCCAGCCAGCGCGTGCTGTTCATCGGTGCCGGCGAAATGATCGAGCTGTGCGCGACGCACTTCGCGGCGCAAAACCCGCGCGAGATCGTGATTGCGAACCGCACCATCGAGCGCGGCGCCAAGCTCGCCGAGCGGCTGAAAGGCCGGGCGATGCCGCTCTCGGATCTGCCCTCGCGCATGCATGAGTTCGACATCATCGTCTCCTGCACGGCCTCGACCTTGCCGATCATCGGCCTGGGCGCCGTCGAGCGCGCGGTCAAAGCGCGCCGCCGCCGTCCGATCTTCATGGTCGATTTGGCCGTGCCGCGCGACATTGAGCCCGAGGTGGCCGAGTTGCAGGATGTCTTCCTCTACACGGTCGACGATCTCGGCGCTATCGTGCGCGAAGGCAACGCTTCGCGCCAGGCTGCGGTCGCCCAGGCCGAAACGATCATCGAAACGCGCGTGCAGGACTTCATGCAATGGCTCGAGGCGCGCAGCGTCGTGCCGGTGATTCGCCACATGCACACGCAAGCCGATGCGCTGCGCCGCGCCGAACTCGACCGAGCGATGAAGATGCTCGCGCGCGGCGACGATCCGGCGCAAGTGCTCGAAGCCCTCTCGCAATCGCTGACCAACAAGCTCATCCACGGCCCGACGCACGCGCTCAACCGCGCGAGCAGCGACGAGCGCGCTACGCTCGTCGATTTGCTGAGTGGCTTCTACGGTCACGCCAAGCCGTCCGAGCCGTCGGGACATTAGCGGCGCTCGCCGCCGCCGGCGCTCAGCCGCGCCCATCCGTCCGATCTATCACCATCTTTTCCGGGGAGCCTCGCTCCGCACCATGAAAACGAGCATGCAACTTAAGCTCGACCAGCTGACGACACGGCTGGCCGAACTGACCGATCTCCTTGCCCGCGCCGACGTGACGGCCAATATGGACCAGTACCGCAAGCTCACGCGCGAACACGCGGAAATCGGGCCCGTCGTCGAGCACTATGCGTTCTGGCGCCAAGCGCGCAGCGATGCGGCGACTGCGCAGGAACTGCTCGCCGATGCGTCGATGCGCGAGTTCGCGGAAGAAGAGGTACGCGCCGCACGGGACAAAATGGCGCAACTCGAGGACGATCTGCGCAAGATGCTGTTGCCCAAGGATCCGAACGACGAGCGCAACATCTTCCTGGAAATTCGCGCCGGCACGGGTGGCGACGAATCGGCCCTGTTCGCCGGCGATTTGCTGCGCATGTACCTGCGCTACGCCGAGCGGCAACGCTGGCAGGTGGAGATGATGTCGGAAAGCGCGTCGGATCTTGGCGGCTACAAGGAAGTCATCGTGCGGATCGCGGGCCAGGGCGCCTACTCGCGGCTCAAGTTCGAATCGGGCGGGCATCGCGTGCAGCGCGTGCCGGCCACCGAAACGCAGGGCCGGATCCATACCTCGGCCTGTACGGTGGCCGTGATGCCCGAAGCCGATGAAATCGGCGAAGTCGAAATCAACCCGGCCGATCTGCGCATCGATACGTTCCGCGCCTCGGGTGCGGGCGGCCAGCACATCAACAAGACCGATTCGGCCGTGCGCGTGACGCACTTACCGACCGGCATCGTCGTCGAATGCCAGGACGATCGTTCCCAGCATAAGAACAAAGACCGGGCGCTGAAGGTGCTCGCCGCTCGCATCAAGGACAAGCAGCATCAAGAGCAGCACGCGAAGGAAGCGGCCACGCGCAAGAGCTTGGTCGGCTCGGGCGATCGTTCCGAGCGCATTCGCACGTACAACTTCCCTCAGGGGCGGTTGACCGATCACCGGATCAACCTCACGCTCTATAAGCTCGATGCGATCATGGACGGCGATCTCGACGAACTCATCGCAGCCCTTGTCAGCGAGCACCAGGCTGAATTGTTGGCCTCGCTCGGCGATGCGGACTGACGTAGGCCTGCGCTTCTCACCATGACGAACGATCCCGCCTGCACTCTCACCGCCGGCGACTTGCTGCACGCCGCGCCGCTACCGGCGCTCGAGGCGCGCGTGCTGCTCGCGCATGCGCTCGGCTGGCGGCGCACGGAACTGATCACGCGCGGCGACGAGCCGCTCGGCGCGCCCGCGCTCGCGTGCTATCGCGCGCTCGAAGCGCGGCGCCTTGGCGGGGAGCCTATCGCTCAAATCGTCGGCACGCGGGAGTTTTACGGCCTTGAGTTCGACGTCACGCCCGATGTGTTGATTCCGCGCCCCGAAACGGAGCTGCTCGTCGAAACGGTGCTGGCGGCGATCGAGCCGATCCCGTACGCGCGCGTGCTCGATCTTGGCACGGGCAGCGGGGCCATCGCCGTCGCGATCGCTTCGGCGCGGCCCGATGCGCGCGTATGGGCGGTCGATCGTTCGCAGCAAGCCCTCACGGTGGCCGCGCGCAACGCCGCGAAGCTGCTCGATCCGGCGCGGCCCGGTGGCAAACTTCAGTGGCTGCAAAGCGATTGGTATGGCGCGCTCGACGCTTCCTATTCGTTCGATATGATCGTCAGCAATCCGCCTTATATCGCCGCCGGCGATCCGCATCTCGATACCGGCGATCTGCGTTTCGAGCCGAGAGGCGCCCTCACGGATGAGGCGGACGGACTCTCCGCGATTCGCACTATCATTACCGGATCGCACGCGTTTCTGCCCCGGGGCGGGCAGCTTTGGCTCGAACACGGCTATGACCAGGCCTCCGACGTGCGCGCACTGCAAGTCGCGCACGGTTTCATCGACGTACGCTCGTTGCCGGATTTGGCGGGCATCGAGCGCGCCACGGGCGGCTCGCGTCCCGCCGAGCCCGACCAGTGAGCATTTCGCTTCGTCCGACTCGTGTTTTACATTGATTAATGCACTACTAGTATTGTTATGATCCATGGTCGCTCCGACGGCTGGAGCAGACCAGGGCCATGCATCCCCTTTAAGCAATCTCAAGCGGAGCACCTAGTGAAGCGCGTACTGCCCAGCACTGGCAAACGTTTGACAGTTCGCGGAACCGAGCTCCGTTCGGACGACCCGCCTGACGTCAAGCAAAACAAGCTCGCACGTATCGCTTTCGATCAAATTCCGGCGTTTATCGCGCTGCTCGGTTGTGATGGCGTGGTGCTCGAGTGCAACCGCGATGCGATCACGCACGGCGCGCCGCGGCACGGTGAAATCATCGGCCATCCGCTCGTCGATGCGCTTTGGTCCTCGGCCGAAGAAAGGCATTCCCGCGAGGCGCTGCAACAGGCGATCGCGCGCGCCGCCGCCGGCGAAACGGTGCGATTCGATTCGAAGCTGCCGCGCACGCAGCCGGGCGAGGCGGCGGTCATGCTCGCTTTGACGCTGCGCCCCGTGGCCGACGATACCGGCGCGGTGTCCTTCGTGCTATTCGAGGCGTGCGAAGCGACGCACCTGCGCCGCAATGAAGCCGCGCCGCAGGAGAGCCGAGCGCAAGCCGATCGAGGGTATGCGACGTCGGCCCAACTGCAGCAGAGCGAGCAGCGGTTTCGCCTGCTGGTTGACAGCGTCGTCGATTACGCGATCTTCATGCTCGACGTCGACGGGTATGTGTCGAGCTGGAACGCCGGCGCGCAGCGCATCAAAGGCTATTCGGCCGACGAAATCGTCGGCCAGCACTTTTCGCGCTTTTACACACCGGAGGAGCGGGAGAACGGCGTACCGCAAAGCGTACTGCAGACCGCCGCGCGCACGGGCAAGTTCGAGGGCGAGGGCTGGCGCGTGCGCAAGGATGGCTCTCGGTTTTGGGCGAACGTGCTGCTCGATGCGATCATCGGGCCCGAGGGCGACGTCATCGGCTTCGCTAAAGTGACGCGCGATCTGACCGAGAAACGCAACATCGAAGCGCAGTTGCGTCAGTCGCAAAAGATGGAAGCCATCGGCCAGCTAACGGGCGGCATCGCCCACGATTTCAACAACTTGCTGCAGGTGGTGATCGGCAGCCTCGAAGGGCTCCAGCGCCGCGCGGGCCAACTTCTGCAAACGCCGCAGGGCGCGGATCTGCAGCGCTTCATCGATAACGCGCTGCGAGGCGCCGATCGCGCCGCCAATCTCACGCGGCGCTTGCTTGCGTTTTCTCGTCGCCAGGCGCTCGACGCCAAACCTACCAATGTCGGCAAGCTCGTCGCCGGCATGTCGGATCTTCTACGCCGCACGTTGGGCGAAGCGATCGCGATCGAAACGGTCAATGCGGGCGAGCTCTGGTCCGTGCTGGTCGACGCCAATCAGCTCGAAAGCGCCCTGCTCAATCTCGCCGTCAACGCCCGCGACGCCATGCCGGCCGGCGGCAAGCTCACGATCGAGACGGCCAACTGCCAGCTCGACGAAGCGTACACCGCGCGCTATGAAGGCTTGGAACCGGGCCCGTACGTGATGATCGCCGTCAGCGACAGCGGCATGGGGATGACGCGCGAGGTGATCGAGCGCGCGTTCGAGCCGTTTTTCACCACGAAGGAGGTTGGGCACGGCACGGGGCTAGGCTTGAGCCAGGTCTACGGCTTCGTCAAGCAATCGGGCGGGCACGTGCGAGCGTACAGCGAGGTGGGCGAAGGCACGACGATCAAGCTCTACCTGCCGCGGCTGGCAAGCGACGCCGCCACCGAGGAGCGCACGGAGCACAAGAGCGTGCCGGCGCGCGGCGTGGGCGAGACGATCCTCGTCGTGGAAGACGACGACAACGTCCGCACCGCGACGAGCGACATGCTCCGCGAGCTCGGCTACCGCGTGATCGCGGCGGCGGACGGCGCCAGCGCGCTGCACCTCGTCGACGCGCGTCCCGAGATCCGACTGTTGTTTACCGATGTCGGCTTGCCGGGCGGGATGAACGGGCGGCAATTGGCCGACGCGGCGCGCGCGCGGCGGCCCGAGTTGCCCGTGCTGTTCACGACGGGCTATGCGCGCAACGCCATCGTCCACCATGGGCGGCTCGATCCGGGCATCCATTTGCTGTCGAAACCGTTCACCTACGCTGAGCTCGCGGACAAGCTGAATCGGATGCTCGCCGAACGGCCGAGCCCGCGGCCGCAGTAGGTTCGTCGGGAGTCATCGGCTCACGCCGATGAAATCCGCTATCATTTCACTCTATCTTTTCCCGTTTTTTCCCGTTTCGTGCGCTGCGCGAAAACACAAGGTCAGTTATGGATACGCAACAACGCATCAAATCGATCGTCGACGAAAACACCGTCGTCCTGTTCATGAAGGGCAACGCCCAGTTCCCGATGTGCGGTTTTTCGGGCCGCGCCGTGCAGATTCTGAAAGCCTGCGGCGTCGATCAATTCAAGACGGTCAATGTGCTCGAAGACGAAGAAATCCGTCAGGGCATCAAAGAATTCTCGAACTGGCCCACCATTCCTCAGCTTTATGTAAAGGGCGAATTCGTCGGCGGCTCGGACATCATGATGGAGATGTACCAGTCGGGCGAGCTGCAGCAGCTGTTCGCCGCTTAACGCTTAAGCGCGCAGCAGCCGCGTTGCGCCGGCTCCCCCGCCCCCGCTTCATCGTCCCGCCATGTCCCTCGCCAGTGCGCCGCCGCGCCGGCTGATCGTCGCGATCACCGGCGCCACGGGTGCGATCTACGGTATCCGCCTGCTTCATGCGCTGCGACGCATCGATGCGCTCGAGGCGCATCTCGTCGTCTCGAGCGCCGGCTGGCTCAACATCCAGCACGAGCTCGGATTGACGAAGGACGACATTCATCCGCTCGCCGATGTCGTTCATAGCGTGCGCGATGTTGGGGCGAGCATCGCGTCGGGCTCGTTCGCGACCGACGGGATGATCGTCGCCCCCTGTTCGATGAAGACGCTCGCCAGCATCGCGCACGGGCTGTCCGACAATCTGATCGCGCGAGCGGCCGACGTCACGCTCAAAGAGCGCCGGCGCCTCGTGCTGCTCGTGCGAGAAACACCGCTCAATCTCGCGCATCTGCGCAATATGACGGCCGTCACCGAGATGGGTGGCGTGATCTTTCCGCCGCTGCCCGCCTTCTACAATCGTCCGGCCTCGATCGACGAGATGGTCGACGATACGGTCGCGCGCGTCCTCGATATGTTCGCGCTCGGCCCCGCGCGGGCCGCGGCGTGGCCTGGGTTGCGCGGCGAATCCTGAGCGCGCGCCCCGCATTCGCTACTGCCGCGACACGGTTCGTTTCCTGAAAGCCCGTTTATTGCATCGGCGCATCGGCATATCCTGACCGGTACCGCTCCCGCTTTCACGCTCATACCATGTCACGCTTGCCTTCGCTGTTCTTATCCCACGGTGCCCCCACGCTGCCCATCGACCCGGCGATGCCGTCGGCCGAATTCGCCACGCTGGCCGAGCACCTGCCGCGGCCTCGCGCGATCCTGATGCTGTCCGCGCACTGGTGTACCGCCGCGCCCGTGGCGAGCACCGCCGAGGTGCCCGAGACGATTCACGACTTCTACGGCTTTCCGCGCGAACTCTACGCGCTGCGTTACGACGCGCCGGGTGCGCCGGAGCTGGCGCGCCAAGCCGCGGCCTTGCTCGGCGAGGCGCGGATCCCGGCGCAAACGCAGCCGCACGGGCTCGACCATGGCGCCTGGGTGCCGCTGCTGTTGATGTATCCACAAGCCGACATTCCGGTGGCGCAATTGTCGATACAGCCGGATCGCGATCCCGCGCATCACTACGCGGTGGGGCGCGCCTTGCGCCCGTTGGCCGAAGACGGCGTCCTGATCGTCGGCTCGGGGCAGATCACACATAATCTGCGCGCGGCTGATTTCGGCGCGCGGCCGGGCGATGCCGATCCGCGCGTGGCCGAATTCACCGATTGGTTCGAGGCGCGACTGGCTGAGCGCGAGGTCGCGGCATTGCTCGACTACCGCAAGCGCGCGCCGCATGCGGCGCTCATGCATCCGACCGACGAGCACTTGCTGCCCGTGTTCGCCTCGCTCGGCGCGGCCGACGACAACTATGCGCTGCAGATCCAATCGTTGGGGACCTATCAACGCGCGCTGGCGATGACGAATTACATTTTCGGTTGAGCCAGCGCCCGTGGGGCGGCGCGCCGGCCGTTCGCGGCCGCTAAGGCCGCCGCTGTCCGCTTCGTTGGCCGCGGCGCGGCCCCGCCCTCCGCCCTTTCCGGCCCATCAAAGCAAAGGCCCGCCTGACAACTCGTCAGGCGGGCCTTTTGCCGCTCTTGCATGGCGTACTACTGCGATGTGACGCTGCGGTGTACCCGCGGATATTCCCGCGGGCGTGATGCGGCGTATGCGGCGTTAGACACCCACCCCTTCGAGGATGTCTTCTTCCGATTCGCGCTCGTCGAGATAGCGCGTACGGTAGCCCGTGTTGACGCCCCAGAAATAGAACGCGAGCGCGACCACAGCCACGACCAGCATGTCCCAGCCGTACGGCAGGATATTCAGGCCGCCGAACTGTTTGCTGCCGATAACCGACAGTACGGCCATCGTCGGCAGATAGGCGACGAGCCACAACGCCGCCTTCAGATCGCCGCCCCAGCCGCCCCAGCCCGACTTGCCTTGGTAATAAAAGTAGACGGGCAGCGCGACGACCATCAGCAAGATGATTTCACCCGTAAGCGGCCATTTCGCCCAAAACAGCACGAGCGAGGCGCACACGAAGGCGAACGGCGCGATGACGTTCATCAGCGGCAACTGCAGCGGACGCTCGACGTCCGTAGCGGTGCGGCGCAGCGCCATCAGGCTGATCGGGCCCGTCAAATAGGAGATGACGGTGGCGACCGAGATCACGGCCGCCAGCGAGCTCCAGCCGCGGAAGAAGAACATGAAGATGAACGACACGATGAGGTTGAACCACATCGCGTTGCGCGGCACGCCATAGAACGGGTGGACGTTGCCGAACATCTTGGGCAGCGTGTTGTTGCGCTCCATCGCGTAGATCATGCGCGTGGTGGTGGCCATGTAGGTCGTGCCAGTGCCGCTCGGGCTCACGAACGCATCGACGTAGAGCAAAATCGCGAGCCAGTTCAGGTTCAGCGCAAGGGCCAATTCCGCGAACGGCGACGCGAAGTTGAAGTGGCTCCAACCCTTCGCGACGTCGGCCGGATTGACGGCGCCGATGTAAGCGATTTGCAGCAGCACGTAGATCACGAGCGCCAACAGGATCGAGCCGATCACCGCGAACGGCACGCTCTTGGACGGGTTGCGCGCCTCGCCGGCCAGGTTCACAGGGCTTTGGAAGCCGTTGAAGCTGAACACGATGCCGCTCGTGGCCACGGCCGTGAACACGGCGGACCAGCCATACGGGGCGAACTCGCTCGAAGTACCGAAGTTCTCGCTATGAAAGCCCGATGCGACGAGGCCGAGGATCGTCAGGCCCGGGATGATGAACTTGAACACCGTGATCGCCGTGTTCGCCCGTGCGAACACCTTCACGCCCCAGTAGTTGAGCATGAAGTAGACGATGACGAGCAAGGCCGACAGGAAAAGGCCTGGTGGAGTGAGCGAGCCGTTGATGAACAAATTGTGCGCCCACTCGTAGGGCCACGTGCTCATGTACTGGATCGACGCCTCGGCCTCGATGGGGATCACCGAGACGATGGCGATCCAGTTGGCCCACGCGCTGATGAAGCCGACCAGCGCACCGTGCGAATAGCGCGCGTAGCGCACCATGCCGCCGGACTCGGGGAACATCGCGCCGAGCTCGGCGTACGTCAAGGCGATCGCGAGGATCACGACGGCGCCGATGATCCAAGCGCACAGGGCCGCCGGCCCCGCGATCTTGGCCGCCTTCCAGGCGCCGAACAGCCAGCCGGACCCGATGATGGAACCCAAGCCGGTGAGCATCAGCGCAAAGGGCCCGATGTTCCGTTGAATAGAACTTTTCACAACCTCTCCTTGGGGGATGTACGAATGGCGCGCGGGTGAGGGACCGCGCGCTGGTTCTGCAAGAAGCGTGCAACCGGTGAGCGCGCCACGGCGAGGGGAGCCGCAACTTAGCGCAACCGCACCGCGCGGCGCGTAGTTTACCGGTTGCATTCACTTAATTGGTGCGAATTGATCGGACACCAAGAAAAAAAACGTCATGAAAAGAAAGCTTTGTAAGAGACCAGGCCCTCGGGCCCACATGTTGCGACGCGAAATTTTGTTGACCTCAGTCCAATTTAGCCGTATAACAACGGGGCAGGATTTCAAGTGGCGAGTGTGGATTGGTCTTTCGTAGTTCGCCCCCATCAGGTACTCCGGTTGTCCTATTACCCTTCCTTGATCTTCATGCGCTCCCGGGCTTCGGCCCTTTTCACCCAGTTTTAGGAACACGTAATTATGGAAACCGGTACCGTCAAGTGGTTCAACGACGCTAAGGGCTTTGGCTTCATCACTCCCGATGGCGGCGGCGAAGATCTCTTCGCGCACTTCTCGGAAATTCGCGTTGAGGGCTTCAAGACGCTCCAAGAAAACCAAAAAGTGACGTTCGAAGTGAAGACCGGCCCGAAGGGCAAGCAAGCTGCGAACATCAAGCCCGTCTAAGGGCTGACCGTTGCAAGGCGCACGTCGCCTTGCGGCGCTCGATCGGCGAAGCGTAACGCGCTTCGCGAACAAAAAACCCCGCACTACGTCACGCGTAGGCGGGGTTTTGTATTCGTGGCGGTAACTTAGTCGCGCAAACTTAGCAGCGCAAGCTAGCTGAACAGCCGCTGCGCGTGAATGCCGAGCCCCGCCGCGACGCTCGCCAGCCGATCGCCGAACACCGGCCGGGCGGCGGGGAATGCGTCGGATAAAGCCTTCGTCAGGAAATGCAGGCCCGTCGAGCCGCCCGTGAAATACAGCGCGTCGACAGCGCCGGGCGCCACGCCCGCTGCCCTCACCGTCTCGCGCGCCGCCTCGACGATGCGTCGCGTCTCCTCCGCCCCCGCCTCGATCAACTCGGCTTCATCGAACGCCACGCGCAAATCGTTCTCGACATCATCCAAATCGATCGAGGTCTCGCCGCCCGCGGCCACCCCGATCTTCGCCTCTTCGGCTCGCGCCGCCAGCGCATGGCCTAGCCGGCGCTCGACGACCCGCATCAGCCGCTCGTGATGCCGCACGTCGCGATAGAGGTGCCGCATCAGCGCCAGTTCGCCGATGCGCTTGCCGGTGTAGATCGTGTTGATGAGGTGCCAGGTGGCCAGATCGAAGTACACCCGGTTCGGTACTTCGCGGCCTTCGGGATCGAGCGAGCCGTAGCCGAGCTCGGGCAGGATCGCATCGAGCTCCGTGCGCCGATCGAAATCGGTCCCGGCCACATGCACGCCGTGGTGCGCCAGGACATCTTCCTTGCGCTCGATGCGTCGCATCCGCTCGGGCCCCACGCGTACGAGCGAAAAGTCGGACGTGCCCCCGCCGATGTCGGCGACGAGCACGAGGGCTTCCTGATCGAGGCGCGATTCGTAATCGAACGCGGCCGCGATCGGCTCGTATTGAAAGTGGATTTCCTGCAAGCCCGCGGCGCGAGCGGCGTCGGACAGTTGCCGCTCGGCCAGCGCGTCGGCGCGCGCGTCGTCGTCGACGAAAAACACCGGGCGGCCCAGCACCGCGCGCTCGATCGGCACGCCGGCGCAGGCTTCGGCCTGGCGCTTCAAGAACGCCACGAAAATCGCGATGACTTCCGTGTACTTGATGCCGCTGCCGTCGCCGAGATCGGTCGTGGTTTCGGCCAGCGACGAACCGAGGATGCTTTTCAGCGAACGCATCAAGCGTCCGTCGAATCCGTCGATGTACTCGGCCAGCGCGGCGCGGCCGAAGGCGCGCGTGTGCTCGTCGGTGTTGAAAAAGACGGCCGTGGGCAGCGTCGTCGAAGCGCCTTCGACGGGGGCCAGCACCATCGTCTCGCCGCGCGGCAGCGCCACGGCGGAGTTGGACGTCCCGAAGTCGATCGCGCAGTAGGGCATCGCTTGCATCGCAACTCGCTTTAATGCCAACAGAAGGGAGCGCTTTTTATCACGAACTGACCGGCACAAGCAATCGGTGCGCCATTCGAGGCGTTCGTTTGCACCAGTGTCGGGCACAAACTTTGCGCGGCAGGGCAACGATTCGCAGATTCCGCATTGTTATACCGTCAGGAGATTGATCGGCATGGAACCGCCCTCGCGCGCCATCACATCCTCGCCGCCGCCGGACGCCGAAATCGGCACTCTGCAGGCCGGCGCGGATTTGCGCAAGCGCGCCGGCGCGATCAGCGCGGCGCCTGGGCCATCGGCGGACGTGATCGAAACGGATGTGCCGTCGCGGCTCGATCGCCTACCGTGGGGGCGCTTTCACACGCTGATCGTCATCGCGCTGGGCGTCACCTGGTTGCTCGACGGGCTCGAAGTGACGCTGGCGGGAGCCGTCGCCGGCGCGCTAAAGGCGAGCCCGGCCCTGCACTTGACCGACGCCGATGTCGGCTTCGCGGGCAGCGCCTATATCGCCGGCGCGGTGCTCGGCGCGCTGGGTTTCGGCTGGCTCACCGATCGGCTGGGCCGGCGCAAGCTCTTTTTCGCGACTCTCGGCCTTTATTTGCTGGCCACGGCGGGGACGGCCTTTTCTTGGAGCTTCGCCAGCTTCGCCGCGTTGCGCTTTCTGACCGGCGCCGGCATCGGCGGCGAGTATGCGGCCATCAATTCGACGATTCAGGAATTCACGCCTGCCCGCGTGCGCGGCTGGACCGATCTCGCGATCAACGGCACCTTCTGGGTCGGCGCCGCGCTCGGCGCGGGCGGCTCGCTCGTCTTGCTCGATCCTCATGTCGTGCCGGGCGACCTGGGTTGGCGGGCCTGCTTTTTTATCGGCGCGGCGCTTTCGCTCGTGATTGTCTTCATGCGTGTCTGGGTGCCCGAGAGCCCCCGCTGGCTGCTCACCCACAACGCCCCCCACGAAGGGCATCGCGTGGTCGACGCGATCGAGGCGCGCTTTCGCCGCGCGGGGCGTCCGCCGTTATCCGGTGAGCTGCGCACGTTGCGCTTCGCGCGACGGGAGGCGACGCCGTTAGGCGAAGTGTTCACGGCGTTATTTGTCACGCACCGGCGGCGCTCGCTCGTCGGTCTTGCTTTGATGACGGCGCAGGCGTTCTTCTACAACGCGATTTTCTTCACCTATGCGCTCGTTTTGACGGACTTCTACCATGTGCCGGGCGGCCAGGTCGGCAAATACCTGTTGCCGTTCGCGCTCGGCAATTTCCTCGGCCCCATCGTACTCGGCCATGCCTTCGATGCGATCGGCCGGCGCACCATGATCGCCTGCACCTACGCGCTATCCGGCCTCCTGCTGACCGGCAGCGGCTATCTGTTCGCCCAAGGCATGCTCACGGTCGAGCAGCAGACGATCGCCTGGATGGTGATTTTCTTTTTTGCGTCGGCTGCGGCGAGTTCGGCCTATTTGACCGTCAGCGAATCGTTCCCGCTCGAGATTCGCGCGCTCGCCATCGCGGTGTTCTATGCGTTCGGCACCGCGCTCGGCGGCATCGCGGGGCCCGCGCTGTTCGGCCGCCTGATCGATACCCAGCAGCGCAGCGCCGTGTTCGAAGGCTATCTGGTGGGTTCGGCGTTGATGCTTGCCGCCGCGATCATCGCCGCCATCTGGGGCGTCGACGCCGAACGCCAGCCGCTCGAACAGGTCGCCACACCGCTCTCGACGGTGAGGGAGGACGTTACGCAGCCGTAGCCGCCACGCCGCGCACGGCGCCGCTGCGATGAATCCTCAGCACGAGGATCGCGCCGATCAAGCACAGCCCGCCCGAAATCATCGATGCGACCGTGTACGTGCCCAGGTTCGCACGCAGCAGGCCTGCGCCGTAGGCGGCAAACGCCGCCCCGAGCTGATGGCCCGCCACCACCCAGCCGAACACCACCGGCGCCGATTCCTTGCCGAACACATCGGTCGTCAATCTCACCGTCGGCGGCACCGTGGCGATCCAGTCGAGCCCGTAAAAGACGGCGAAGAGCGGCAGCCCGAAGAAATCGAAGCCGAAGGCGTACGGCAGGTAGATCAGCGAGAGCCCACGCAGTCCGTAATACCAAAACAGCAGGATACGGCTGTTGAAACGATCCGAAAGCCAGCCCGACATCGTCGTGCCGAACAGATCGAAGATCCCCATGGCCGCAAGCAGCGAGGCGCCTTGCACTTCGCTCATGCCGTAATCGCCGCACATGGCGATCAGGTGAGTGCCGACGTAACCGTTCGTGCTAGCGCCGCAGATGAAAAAGCTGAAGAAAAGCAGCCAGAAATCGCGCTTCTTGCTGGCCGCCGCCAACGTGCCGAAAGCGATCGCCAGGGGATTTTGCGCCGCGAGTCCATCATTGCGCGGCGCGTCGTGCGGCTCACCATAGGGCCGCAGGCCGACGCTCGCGGGACGCTCCGGCAGCAAGAAAGCGACGAGCGGCAGCACGAGCGCGGCGACGAGCGCGACGATCCATACGACAGGCCGCCAACCGTGATGCTCGGCGACGGCCGCCAGCATCGGCAGGAACACGAGCTGGCCCGTAGCGGAACTCGCCGTCAGCACGCCCATGACGAGCCCGCGCCGCTGCGTGAACCAGCGATTGACGACGGTGGCCGATAAGGTGAGCGCCGCCACGCCCGTCGCACCGCCGACCATCACGCCCCAGACCAGGATCATTTGCCACGGCGCGGTCATCAGCGACGACAACGCGACACCGCCCGCCATCAGGGCCAGCGCCGTGAGGAGGGTCGGCCGGATGCCGAAGCGTTGCATCGACGCGGCCGCGAACGGACCGGTGAGCCCATAGAGCGCGATATTGACCGAGATCGCGAGTGAAATGGTCGCGCGGCTCCAGCCGAATTGATGTTCGAGCGGAACCATCATCACGCTTGGCGTCGCGCGGGTTCCGGCCGCCGCGAGCAAGACGAGAAACACCACCGCCGCGACGACCCACCCATAATGCGCGCGCCCGCTTATTTTTCTGGCAATCCAGTTCATCGACACTCCTGTTCGCGCGCGGCCGGCCAAGCCGGCTGGGGCGCGCATGATTAGCGTTGTTGTTTTCATCGGCGCCGCGGCCGGTTGGGCGAGACGTCCGGTTGCTCGTTGTGACTAACCTGTCACAAATACGAGTTGCCATCCTAGTGACCGATCAGTAACATGTCAAGCAATCCGATTCGTAGCCTTGATGCGTGGGGCGCAGAGCCCGACGGTCGCGGTTTGAATCACCGTTTTTTTATCGCCGAACACTTCACCATGACAAATCGAAGCGCGGAACCTTCTGCCCCCGCCCCGACGCGCGCGTCGGTGGCCAAGCGAGCCGCCGCCAAGGCGCGCTCCCACACCGATGCGGCCACGGCTCAGCAACTGCTGCTGCGCGCGGCCGGTGAGCTGTTTTATCTCGAAGGGGTGCGCGCGGTCGGCGTCGACGCCGTCGTCGAGCGGGCCGGGGTGAACAAAATGAGCCTGTACCGGCAGTTTTCGTCGAAAGACGAGCTCGTCGTCGCCTACCTCGAGCAAGCGAACGACTGCTTCTTTAGCTACTTCGATCAGAGCATCGGGCAACACCCTGGGGATCCCGTTCGGCAGATCGAGCAGTATTTCGAGGATTTGCAGTACCGCGCGTCGCGCGAAGGCTATCGCGGCTGCCCGTTCGTCAACGTGGCGGCCGAATTTCCGGATCCGTCGCACCCCGCGCGGGAAATCGTGGCGCGCAACAAGGCCCAATTGATGGAGCGGCTCGTGGCGCTCACCACCCAGGCGGGCGCCGAGGATCCGGCCGGGCTGGCCGACGCGCTCGCTTTGCTGCTCGAAGGGGTGTACGCCGCCAGCCAAACGTACGGCCCGGGCGGCGGGCCTGTGCGCTCGGCGGGGCGGGTGGCGGCGCAATTGGTGGCGGCGGCCTGCCCTAAACGCGTCCACGCGTAGAATGCCGGTCTTCCCTTTCGCGGTATCACCGAATCGATATGAGTGAGCACGCCTCGAATTCGCCGGCCGGCGCCGGTGACGAAGCGATCGTCGCGGCCACACGCCATTGGCTCGTTCGCGCGGTGATCGGGCTGAACTTGTGCCCGTTCGCGAAAGCTGTGCATGCGAAGGACCAAATTCGGTACATCGTCAGCGCGGCGCGCGATGTGGAAGGCATGCTCGCGGCGCTGGAAGCGGAGCTACGCGGCCTGATGGACGCCGATCCCGACTGCGTCGACACCACGCTGTTGATCCTGCCGCATGCGTTCGCCGATTTTCTCGAGTTCAACGACGCGCTCTTTTTCGCCGAGCGGCTACTGGCGCAAATGCATCTCGAAGGCGAGCTGCAAATCGCGAGCTTTCATCCGAATTATCAGTTCGCTCAGACACAGCCAGACGACATCGAAAACTATACGAACCGGGCGCCCTACCCGATCCTGCATTTGCTGCGCGAATCGAGCGTCGAGCGGGCGACGCAAGCGTTTCCCGACGCGGCCGATATCTACGAGCGCAATCAAGCGACGCTGCGCAGCCTTGGGCACGAGGGCTGGCGCAAATGGATGGACGAATAGCAGGCGCCCCGGCGATGCGGCTCGCATCCCTGGGCCGCGCCCCGCGCCTTTCGTTTCCATCGACTCCAATCAAGCCGGCGTAAAAAACCGCTCGCGTAGCGAATCGAGGCCGAACGTATCGAGGATCTCGTTGAGCCGCTCGCTGGGCCGCCGCCGCGACACATCCTTGTATTGCGCGACGATGAGCTCGTTCTTCATCGAATGCTCCCATCCCACGAGCTCGGTCACGCTCACCTGATAGCCGTGCGCTTCCAATTGCAGGCAACGCAGCACGTTCGTGATTTGACTGCCGAACTCCCGCGTATGCAGCGGATGCCGGTAGATTTCCGTCAGCGCATTGGCGAGCGATTTACCCTTGTTGCGCCTCAAGACGCCAGCCACCTCGGCCTGGCAGCACGGCACCAGCACGATATGGCGCGCACGCTTTTCCAAGGCGAAGCGGATGGCGTCGTCGGTGGCCGTATCGCAGGCGTGCAGCGCAGTGACGACATCGATGACATCGGGCAATCGCGCCGAACCGATGGAATCGGCCACCGACACGTTTAAAAACGACATCGCTTCGAACCCAAGCCGCTTCGCTAACGCCTCGGATTTCTCGACGAGTTCGGCGCGCGTTTCAATACCGAAGATTCGCGACCCGGTACCGGCGGGCAACGCCTTGAAAAAAAGATCGTAGAGGATAAAACCAAGGTATGACTTCCCCGCGCCGTGATCGACGAGCGTCACGGCGCCTCGCTCGCGCAAGACATCCTGAAGCAGCGGCTCGATGAATTGGAACAGGTGATACACCTGCTTGAGCTTGCGGCGGCTGTCTTGGTTCATCTTGCCGTCGCGCGTCAGGATATGCAGCTCTTTCAGCAGTTCGATCGACTGCTCGGGGCGGATTTCGTAGGTCTTCGTGGACATAGTGGGACGGCTCTCGGACAAGTCGCCTCCAACGTGCGACAGCCTACAGAAACACAAAAACAATCGCGTCAGTTTACCCAAAAGCGGAAAGACGCCGGCAACGGCGCGCGGGAACGGTTTATGCGTTGACGCGCGGACGCATTCTTTCACGTCCGGGCAAACAACGGCGGACACCGGCGAGCAGGCGCGGCGCGCGCTGCGAGTCACTCGATGCGTTACGTAACGTTACGCATCGGGCGCAGCGAGCACCGGGCACCGAGCAACGCGCAGCAGGAACAGTTGACGACAGGACGAGGACGACAGCAATGGCTACGATACCTAGCGGAGACGCCGAGCAGAAGTTTCAAGCGATGCTCGCCAACCTCCTCACACCGCCGACGGGCTGGTCGGAAAAACAGCAGCTCGAACTCGAGATGGCGCGTGACATTTCGGTGGAAATGCTGCGGCTCGCCGAAACGATGCGCGATTCGGATCCCGGCCTGGAAGCCTTGCTGACGCTGCTCAAGTACGCCAAGGTGATCGATTTCATCCTGACGACGCTGGCGTCGCACCGCGATATCCGGCCGCAGACGCTGCGCGTGATTTTCAAGCTGGCCGGGCTGAAGGTCGACGAAGCTTATCCGGGGTAAGCGCCGCTCGCCGCTATCTCGCGCCGAGCCGCCACAGCGAAGTGACTTCGGCGGCCCGAGCGCGATAGAGCGGATCGGAAGCATCCGCCGCTTTCGGATGCATCGGCCGCACGTCGTCTCTTGCGATCACCTTCAACCCCGCCGCCTCGATCATCGCCAGCAACGTCTCACGCGAGCGCAAGCCCAAGTGTTCGGCGAAATCGGACAAGATCAACCACCCTTCCCCGCCCGGTTCCAAATGCGCGAGCAGTCCGTCGAGGAATCCGCGCAGCATACGGCTATCGGCGTCGTACACCGCGCGCTCGATCGGCGAGCTCGGCCGCGCCGGCAGCCAAGGCGGATTGCAGACGACGAGCGGCGCGCGGCCAGGCGGAAACAGATCGGCTTCGATCACGTCGACCTGCCCGGCCAGCCCTAAGCGAGCGAGGTTCTCTCGCGCGCACGCGAGCGCACGAGGGTCGGTATCGGTGGCGACGACACGCGCGACGCCGCGCTTGGCGAGCACGGCCGACAGCACGCCCGTGCCCGCGCCGATGTCGAACGCGAGCGCGGGCAGGCGCGCAGGCAGCGGCGCGCGCGCCACCAGATCGACATACTCGCCGCGCACGGGCGAGAACACGCCGTAGTAGGGGTGAATGCGTGCGCCGAGCGCGGGAATCTCCACGCCCTTTTTACGCCACTCGTGCGCGCCGACGAGGCCGAGCAATTCGCGCAGCGAGAGCACCGAGCGCATGCCGTTCGGATCGGCTTCGCCGAACACCTCGCGGCAGGCGTCCGTGACATCGGGCGCGCGACGCAGCGCGATCGAATAGTCGGCTTCGAGCGGGATCAAGACCATGCCGAGCGTGCGCGCACGTTGCGATTGCGCTTGCCGATGCGCGTTGAACGCATCGAGCGGCGAGGCAGGCTGCTTGCGTGGCTTGCGATCGATGCGGCGCGCCATGGCCTGAATCAATTGCCGCGCGTTCTGAAAATCGCCGCGCCACAGCAGCGCGACGCCTTCGCAGGCTTGGCGATAGGCGGCATCGGCGGTCATGCGATCGTCGGCGATGACGACGCGGCGCGGCGGCGGTACGCCGGCTTCGGAGCGCCAGCGGGCGCTTTGCTCGGCGCCGGCCTCATGCCAGGCGATAACGGGAAAGGTGGGGGCGGTAGTCACGAAACGAGCGGAAGGCGAGCCGGGAAGGTTGCGTCGGAGCGCAAACTTAACACGGCCGGCCCTCGCGTGCGCGTCGCCCGCCCGCCTGCGAGAACGCGGCGATTAGACCTTGAACGCGCCGACGACGTCGGCGAGCACGCCCGTCTGATCCTGCATCGATCGCGCCGAAGCCGCGACTTGCTCGACGAGCGCCGCGTTTTGCTGCGTCGTGTTGTCGAGCTGGGCGATCGCTTGATTGACCTGCTCGATGCCGCGGCTCTGCTCGCCGCTCGCCGTCATGATTTCGCTCATGATGGCGGCCACGTTGGTAGTTGCGGTGATGATGCCGTTCATTGTCTGCCCGGCCTGGCCCACGAGCGCACTGCCCGATTCGATCTTCTCGGCCGAATCGGAAATCAGCGCCTTGATGTCTTTGGCGGAAGCCGCCGCACGCTGAGCGAGATTGCGCACTTCGCCCGCGACGACGGCGAAGCCTCGGCCTTGCTCGCCGGCGCGCGCCGCTTCGACGGCGGCATTGAGCGCCAAGATGTTCGTTTGGAACGCGATGCTATCGATGACGCCCGTGATCGCGACGATCTTCTGCGACGATTCGTTGATCGAATTCATCGTCTGCACGAATTCGCCGATCACGTCGCCGCCGCGCGTCGCCGCGCTCGACGCCTCTGTGGCCAAGTGATTCGCCTCGCTCGCGTTCTCGGCGTTTTGCTTGACCGTGCCGGTGATCTCTTCCATGGAGGCGGCCGTCTGTTGCAGCGATGCGGCCTGAGCCTCCGTTCGCGCCGAGAGATCTTCGTTGCCGCTCGCGATTTCACGCGACGCCGCTGAGAGCGATGACGTACCCGTCACGACTTGCTGCACGACGTCCTGCAAACGTGCGACGAAGCGATTCAAGCTGCGCGCGACCGCGCCGAATTCCTTACCGCCCGTCTCCGGCACGCGGCGCGTGAGATCGGCGTCGCCAGCCGACAATTCGTCGATGTTGGCCTTCAGCACGCGCAAACGCTGCATGAACATGCGGATGCCCGCGATCATCAAGACCAACAGTGCGATCGCCACCGGCACTTGCACGGCCGCGAGCCCCGCCAGAATACGATTGCTGTTCGCCATCAGCATCGACGACGGCACGCTCGTGGCGATGAACCAAGGGCTGCCCGGAATCGCCTGCAAAAACAGGGTTTGCTCGCCGTCGGCCGTATCGTACGTGCCGCTCGCATCGCCACCCGATTGCACGTCGCCCAGCAACTTCTGAATCTCGGCGGCCATCGGCGAGCTCGCCGCGATGTCGGACACGTTTTTCAGGACGATATTGCCTTGGATCTTCGTGCTGTTGCTGACGATCTTGCCGTCCGCTTCGACGATCAGAATCTGGCCGTGGATCTTCTCTTCCATGTCGGCCACGAGCCGATTGAAGAAGCCGAGCGTGACGTCGATCGTCGATACGCCATAAAGCTCGTCGCCCTTATAGATCGCCATCGCGCAATTCGTGCGCGGCTGCGGGCTCGCATCGTCTTGATAGGCCTTGGCCCATTTGCAATGCCCCTTCGGAGCCGTCTTGCCGTTCTCATACCAGGGCTGTTCCCAGTAGTTGAGCGATTCGGGCGAGTTCCAGTGCGTATTGACGGCGAGCTGGCCCGTGGCCGCATCGCGCGCGTAGAAGGTGCTGAATTTATCGCGCCCCGCTTCGCGCTTGCCGGGCAACGGCCAGATCCCGCCGCCAAAGACGTTCGGATCGCCGTATTGATCGACGAGGCCGGGCTGCAGCTTGTCGATTTGATCGCTGTCGAGCAGCGCGACCGTTTGCGTGATGCTGCGCTGCTGCGCCTCGACTTGCCGCAATTGCTCGCTGATGCGCACCGAGATCTGATCGACGTCGCCGGCAATGACCTTGCCTTCCAGCGTCGCTAGTTTGGGCGTCACGAATAGGCGAATCACAGCGAACGTGGCGAGCAATAGGACAGCGAATGCAATGCATGCGACGACGGTATAGCGTGTCTGAGTAGACGCGGGGGCTTTCATTGAGTGGTTACTTAAGATGGAAGGGCAGCCTGTCTATCGGCAGATCCCGCGCCGTCTTAACCAAAAAAATAAAGGGATCGTAGAGCGAGCACTCAGTCAGGCCGCGACGCTGCGGCGCGGGCCGTCGCGTTCGGACTTCGGCGGGATCGGCAGCGTGGCGCCTTGCAGCAGCAAGCGCGTCGCCGCGTCGGCATCGAGCGGCTTGCTGAACAGAAAGCCCTGGGCGTCGTGGCAGCCGAGCGCAAGCAGAAACGCACGCTGCGCATGCGTCTCCACCCCTTCCGCGATCACCGAAAGCTCGAACGCGTTCGCCAGCGTCACGACGGCCGTGGCGATCGCGCCGGAATCGCCGGAGCCGATGCCCCGCACGAAGGCGCGATCGATCTTGATGCGATCGACGGGCAACGTGCGCAATTGGCCCAGGCTCGAATAACCCATGCCGAAGTCGTCGATCGCGATGCGCATGCCGATGCGGCGGAACTCGGCGAGCCGGCGCGCGGATGCCTGCGGGTTCTTCATCAGCGCCGTCTCCGTCACTTCGAGTTCGAGCAGCGAGGGCGCCATACCCGTTTCATCGATGATGCGCTGAAACGTTCGCATGATGTCCGCCCGCTGCAACTGCAGCGGCGAGACGTTGACGGAGATCGGCACGAGCTTGACCTGCAATTCGCGCCAGATGGCGAACTGTTCGCATGCGGCGCGCAGCACCCACTCGCCGAGTTGCGAGACGAGGCCGGACGCTTCGGCCACCGCGACGAAATCGACCGGACTCACGAAGCCGAAATTTTCATCGTGCCAACGCACGAGCGCCTCGAAGCCACGCACTTCGCCCGTGCGCATGTCCACTTGCGGCTGGTAATTGAGGTGGAGCGCGCCGCTCTCGATCGCTTTGCGCAGGCGTCCCGACAGTTTCAAGCGCGCGTCCGCGTCGTTGCGCATGCGGCGCCGATAGAACTCGTAGCAGTTGCGTCCGCGGCTCTTGGCCGTGTACATCGCCATATCGGCGGCGCGTATCAGCGATTCGGCGTCGACGCCGTCCTCCGGGAACACGCTGATGCCAATGCTCGCGCCGACGACAAGCTCATGCTGCCCGACGACGACCGGCGCGGCCAACGCGGAGAGCACGGCGTCGGCGAGCCGATGATGGCCTTCCATGCCGCCGTGCGTCTCGCTCACGATCACGAACTCGTCACCGCCGTAGCGTGCGACCAGATCATCGTCGCCCGCGCAGGCCGTCAGCCGCGCAGCCACTTCGACCAACAGTTGATCGCCGACGTTGTGGCCGAGCGCATCGTTGACGGTCTTGAACGCATCGAGATCGATGAACAGCACGTCGATGCCTTGCGCACGAGCCATCTGCGCTTGCAGTTTGGCCGCGATCGTCGCGCGGTTCGACAGGCCCGTGAGGCTGTCGCGCTCGCTCAGATCGCGCAGCCGGCGCGACCGCTCGCTGAGCTTCAAATAGACGTCGTACGTCGTTTTCGCCAGCACGAGCGGATAGCCGATGAGCACGGGCAGCCAGGCGAGCGCGGTATGGGGATGCATCGCAGGCGTCACATGGACGCCGAAGAACAGCGCGCCTACCCCGACGCCGGCGGCCATGCCGATGAGGCCGTACCCGAACAAACGCCAGCCGCCGGCCGCCATATTGTCGATCGCGAACATCAAGAACACGACGACGGTGGCGACCGGCGCGAACTGCACCGCCACCACGAACCACCCGCCGTTGATCGAATCGACCACGAAATTCCAGCGCTCGCGCACCAACGGCTCCTGCACGCGGCGCACCAACAGGAAGGCGAGATGGGGCCAGAGAAAGCACGTGCCAGCGACGGCGATGATCGTCGCCAGCGGCGCGTGCTGCGCCCGCAGCAGAATAAAGAGGGGAAAGAAGCCGACGCCAAAGCCGAACAGGCGCAGCCAGTAAATGCGCCGCACGAAGCCCGCCCCCACGCGCGGCGAATCCGCGCGGTGCGCGATCGATCTTGCAGTCAAGCGTGTCGGCTCATAGGGCATAGCGAGGATGTTAGAGCGTGCGAACGCCGACAGGGCGCCACAGCACATCAGATGCGATGCGATTGTCGTACTAACGGCCGCTCGTCCTAAAAGTTTAGACAAAACGACCGTAATGCGCTCGCTGCGGCATCATCCGCGGCGCACCTTGCGCGAGCGACGCGTGATCGTCGAATGCCTAGCAATTTCCGCGCGCGGTGTTCTGTCGGCCAACGAAGGTGTAGCTCCACCATCGACGCTTCACAGCGAAAAGGGAGCGGCGCGCACGCCGCACGCCGCACGCGCATGTTCGCATTCAAGCAGGCGCCCCTTGTCATCGGAAGGAATTTCCTCCTCGATCAGTCGACAACCGTTCCATTCTCAGCAAAACCAAGGAGCACGAACCATGATCGAGTTCGCACAACATCCGGCTGCGGGTACGCCGCGCGTCGGGGAATACTGGCCGGGGCAAGGCGGAATATACGCGGGCATCATGCCCGATTACGAAGGACATTCACCGTATCACCTCGTGCTGTCAGCCGATGAAGGGCAGCCGCTCGCGTGGGGAGGCTACCTCACAGACGACGAAGAGGCGGGCAGCGACAGCAATGGGCAAGCCAATACCGACGCGCTGGCGCGCTGCGGTCATGCCCATCCGGCGGCGCGCTGGGCCGCCGATTACCAAAAGGACGGGCACAGCGATTTCCATCTGCCCGCTAAACGCGAATTGGACATGCTCGCTCAATCGGTGCCCGATCACTTTTCGCGCACAGCTTGGTATTGGTCCAGCACGCAGCGAACCGATACGTCGGCGTGGGGGCACAACTTCAACGGCAGCCCGCTCGGGGATATGTACAAGGCGTTCGCCGGGCGCGCACGCGCCGTGAGGCGCATCTTCGTCTCGCCATCCGTTTAACCCTGCGTGGCCCCAGCGAGCGCGAGCACCACGCCAGTCGTCCTAAAAATCATCGAGGAACGCCCGATCGCGCCGCTTCGCGCCAACATCGCCATCGCCGAGCCACCGCCCGCGTTCGGCAGCGGGCTTTCAACAAAGAGAGGAACCACCATGGACGCGATCACCTCGCACTTCAAACCATCCGATGCGCCGCCTATCGGCGAATACTGGAAGGGGCAAGGCGGTATCTACGCCGGCATCATGCCCGACTATGTCGGCACCGAGCCGCGCTTTTTGGTGTTCGCCACCGATGAAGCCGTCGATTTGAGTTGGGGCGGCTTTGGCTCGGCCGAGCCCGGCGCGCGCGATCCGTACAACGGCGTCGGCAATACGCGCAACCTCGCCAGTTGCGCGCGCCGGCCGCACATGCACGACGCCGCGCATTTCGCCGCCGATTACGAGAAGGACGGACATCGCGATTTCTATCTGCCTTCCAAGCGCGAGCTCGACCTGGCGTACGAGACGATACGCGATACGTTCGAGCCGACCGAGTGGTACTGGTCCAGTACCGAGGAATCGAAAATCATGGCCTACGGCCGAACCGCCGACGGCCCCGGCATGCCGTCGTTCTTCAAACACGAGGAGGGGCGAGTGCGCCCCCTTCGTAGCTTTCCTGTCGCCGGTGAAGGGCCGGCGGCATAGCGGCTAGCTGATCAAACAGCTTCCGGCGCAACGGGAAGCCCACACTCTGGCCTCCCGTTGTATGCGCCGCAGCGCGTGGCTTCGACGCGTCAATGCTATTTCGTTATTGCGGCAGCGCCGGGATCATCCAAGTCAGCACGTGCTGCTGCAAGAAGACCAGTACGCCCAGCAGCAGCGTCAAGAACACGCTATGCCAGAACGTACGGGCGAACACGAGGCCTTCTTGGCCCTTGAGATCCGTCGTCGAGACGCCCGTCGCGATGTTCTGCGGCGAAATCATCTTGCCCATCACGCCGCCCGACGAATTCGTCGCGGCCATCAGCACCGGGTCCAGCCCGAGCTGGCGCGCCGCGACCACCTGGAGATTGCCGAACAGCGCATTGCCCGACGTATCGCTGCCCGATAAGAACACCGCGATCCAGCCGAGCGTGGCGGAAACGAGCGGGAACAGCGCGCCGGTCGACGCCACGCCCGTGCCGAGCGTATAGCTCATCCCCGAGTAATTGAGCAGATAAGCCAGGCCGACGATCATCATGACCGTTGCGATCGCAATGCGTGTTTGACGCCACGTCGCCGCCACGCAAGCGAAGAAATCGCCCACGGCAAGACGTGACCAAGCGGCCGTGACGATCGCGGCGAACAGAATCGCCGTCCCGGTGCCAAGCGGCTGGAAATCCCAAACGGCCGCGTACGGCTTGTGATAAAGCGGGACGTACACCGCGTTATGCAGGCCGGGCCACTTGATTTTGACGTCGCCGATCGCGGCGATATTGGCATGTACCCACACGATCACGACGACCGAGACGACGAGCCACGGCAGCCATCCACCCCATCCCGGCCGTCGACGCTCCGTGCCGACGCCCACCATCCCATCGGCGCCGCGCGCGATCGCGAACTGCGCATCGGCCTCGGGGCGCCACACTTTGAGGAAAGCGATTGTCACGATCAACGAACTGAGCGACGACAGCACATCGGTCAACTGATAGCTGAGGTAGTTCGACGTGATGAACTGCGCGAGCGCAAAGCTGCCGCCCGAGACGAGCAATGCCGGCCACAGTTTGCCGATCGAGCGCATGCCGCCATAGATCCCGACCACATAAAACGGCAGCAGCAACGCAAAAAACGGCAGTTGGCGTCCGACCATCGCGCCGAGCGTGGCCGGGTGCAACGCCGTCACCGCGCCGAGCACGGTGATCGGCACCCCGAGCGCACCGAAGGCCACCGGCGCCGTGTTGAAGATCAACGTGAAGGTCAGCGCTTCGAGCGCCGGGAAGCCGAGCGCGATCAAGAGCGCGCTCGTGATCGCGACGGGCGTGCCGAAGCCGGCAATCCCTTCGAGCAAGCACCCGAACGAGAACGCGACGACGAGCAAGACGAGCCGCCGATCGTCGGGCAAGTGTTCGAGCATCCAATCGCGGAATTCGTCGAACCGGCCGGTTTTCACGGCGATGTTGTAGAGCAGCAGCGCATTGAAGACGATCCACATCACCGGTACGAGCGCCAGCGCCATGCCCGCGCCGACGGCGTCGAAAGCGAGCCCCGCTGGCATCCCCCAAAACGCGATGGCGATGACGAGGGCCACGAGCAAGCCGGCCAGCGATGCCTGCCATGCCGGCCGGCGCAGTACGCCGAGCATGATGAGCGCGACGACGATCGGCAGCGCCGCCACGAGAAACGAGAAAAGAAGGGAATGACCGACCGGCGTCAAAGGTTGCGCAAACACCGCCCCGGGCGGAAGCGCCACTGTTGGGTTCATGCTGTCTCCTTATTCGTAGTTATCGGATGACAGATCGATATCCACCCGTGCCGTCGTTTCGCTGCTCCGAATAAAGCGACAAGCACGTCACCGCCAGCGGCCCCGTCATCTGCGTTCGACCTGCACCGCCCCTTGGCGAGACGGGCGGCCTAATGACAGCGTGGGCCTAGGACTTGGCATCGTTCCGTCGGCGGGGCAACACAACGCTTTGCGTCGCACGTACGATGCGGCGCAGTCGGTGCGCCGCCGCCCCAAAGGCGGCGCATCGGTTCAAACGGCGAGGCTTTGAATGCCGGCCTTGGCGATTTGCGCATCCTGTTCCGACTTGACGCCGGATACGCCGACCGCGCCCACCACTTGGCCGCCGACCACGATCGGCACGCCGCCTTCCAGCGTACCGGCTAGCGGCGCACTGAGGAAGGCTGTCCGGCCGCCGTTGATCATGTCCTCGTAGGCCTTCGATTCGCGCCGGCCGAGCGCCGACGTCCGCGCCTTCTCCGTTGCGATATGGGCGCTCGCGGGCGATGCGCCGTCCAAGCGCACGAGCGCGAGCGGATGGCCGCCGTCGTCGACGAGCGTGATCGACACGGCCCAGCCGTGCTTCTGCGCCTCGGCGCGCGCGGCCGCCATGATCGCGTCGATTTCGGCCAGTTCCAGTACGGATTTCGTTTGCATTCTGCGAGCCCTCAAGATCCAAGGTGATGAAGTGCGCCGCACCAAGCCCCTTGCACGGTTCCCCGCGCAGCGTAGGCTCTAAGCGACGGCTCGGCGGGTGTGCATGCCGCTGCCGAACCTCAGCATAGATGCCAAACGGCGATGCAGGTAACGCGGAAGCCGATACGCGGCATCAGCCACGGCGGCATTGCCTTGGATCGCGTTAGCTCGCCTGCGGCACGTCCGAGCGGGTCGATCCGACCGCGCCCACACCCCATCCATGCGATGAGACCAGTTGGCCGGCGCCGCTCGCGGCATCCCACCACACGACGCGCAAGAGCGGAGCGAACCGGGCGATGTGCAGAGCCTGCACCGGATCGCTTTCGAGGAAATGGGTGCAGGCGAGCGCTAAAGCCGCTTGTGCTTTGTACGCCGCCACCTGATGCGGGGCGTCCCCATGGCGGGCAGGATCGCGCATGACGAGCCGGGGGCGGTCAAAGCCGTGACGCGCCAGCCAACCTTCCGTGCGCGCGCGGTCCATTTCCGGGCGCCCGGTGACGATGGCTTTGGCGCGCGCCAAATCGATGTCGGGCAAACGCTCGAACGGCGTCAGCACGTCGCGTTCGGCTAGGGCCGCCGCTAAATCGGCTTCGTAACGCGCCGGCGCCACATCGGGCAGCAAAATGCCGTCGAGGTCGATCGCGTAGACGGCGAACTCATGATCCTCGCCGATCGCGCCGCGCGTGCCGGCGCGCGTGGTGCGCCAGGCATCGCGATAGGCGTCGGTGTAGGCATGACGCTCCCAGGGAAACAAGACGAAATAGCCGCGCGCGTCGACCCCATAATCGGGACGGATCCGGCTCAGATCGTCGAAAGCGGCGACCAGCGTCTTGACGGTAAGCCCACGGCTGCGCAGAAACGCGATGCAATCGTCGAGGGTGTTGCCCGCGCCGGCGATATCCTCGCAGAGCAGCACCTTACTGCCCTCGGGCGGGATCGGAATCGACGAATCCCAGGTAACGGTGCGGGACGCGCGTTCGTAGCGCAGGAAGGCGGCCGGCACGCCGATCGCATGCGACACCATTAAAGCGAGCGGGCCGCCCCCGCGCAGAATGCCGACCGCACAGGCGAAGCCCTCACCGGCCAAATCGGGCTGTAGCGAGGCGACCCAGTGATCGATTTGATCGTAGGTCAGCGCGAGAACGGGTTTTTGCATGAGCGAATGAGAGCGGTGTCCGCGGCCAAACGCGAACGGAACGCATCATTATTGCCAATCGCCGTCGAACCGTCCAATCCGCGAAGCGCCCGCCGCCGGCGCGATGACCACGCTCAACGTACGCGCCTCTCCCGGCGAGCGCGATCCGGAGCGCATTTCTTTCATCGATTCAAACGAGCGTTCTCGTAGGGCGCTGGAGCGAGCCGTGCCAGCGCACGTAGGAAAACGCTGACAGAACACCCGGGCCGGACGACACCATCTTCCGACGCCGCTGATTGGTGCCGGCATCGATATGAACAATACTTTCATCCGACGCATGCACCACGCCGCGCGACTTGCGAGGCGACCGAATTGAGAGGCATGCGAATCACTTTATGGCAGCGGAGGCTAACGGTGAACGATAGCGAAGTGCTCGAAACGATTCGGGAAATCAACCTGTCGTACCTGCTGCTGGCCAAACACCTGCTCAACGACGATTACGCCGAGGGCTTGTTCAAGCTCGGCATCTCGGCGCAACTGGCCGACATCCTCCACACGCTGACCCCGGCCCAAACGATCAAGCTCGCGCAAGCCGGCGATCTTGTTTGCGATTTCCGCTTCAACGATGCAGCGATGCTGACGGCGCTCGCCTCGACCGAAAAGGGGCTCGACGCCACCGCCACGCACGCGGCGATTTTGCTCGCCGCCCAGCCTGCCAAGCAATTCGCCTAAGAGGGAGAGCACCATGCCGAAGACTAGCCTGATCGAAGAAGCTCAAGAAGTGTCGCGCGCCGTGGCGCTGATCGAACTGGGCGCCCGCATGCAAGTGCTGGAATCGGAGCTGTCGCTCTCGCGCGAGCGGCTGATTCGCCTCTATCGCGAAGTCAAAGAGGAATCGCCGCCGAAGGGGATGCTGCCCTCCTCCGCCGATTGGTACATGACGTGGCAAGCCAATATCCATGCGTCGCTCTTTTATCACACCTACTCGTTCTTGAAACAAGAGGCGCGCTGCTCGCACGTCGATGCGCTGACCAAAGGCTATCGCCTTTATCGCGAGCACTGCACGAACGCCGGCTTGGAGATCCATCTCGATCTGACGCGCGCTTGGACGCTCGTGCGCTTCTTCAACGGCGGCATCTTGGAGATGCATCAATGCTGCCGCTGCAAGGGCAAGTTCGTCTCGTACAAGCACGACCTACCCCGCGCCAAAGCGTGCGTGATGTGCCAGCCGCCCTCGCGCGCCGGCAAGAAAGCGAAGACGTTGAATTAACGCCTGCTTAGGCCAAACCGATTTCCGTTTGCTTGCACGTTAAACGCGTATCCGGGTCCGCCGCCGCTCCGGCTCGTCAGCCTCTCCCGGCGCCTCCCAGTGAGGCAGCTTCGAATGACTGAGAAAGCCGAAGGTGGTCACCGCCGACAATATGGTGATTCCAGCCAGCACATAGAGCAGCAGATGAAACGCGGCGCTGTAAGCGGGAATCAGCTCGGCGCTCGTCGCGTGCGGCAGTAGGGCTGCCGCCGTCTGCAAATCGCCCATCGCCAAGCGATTGGCCGCCTCCCCGAGCGTCTCGGCGTCCACGCCCGCGTAAGCCCCGCCATGCAAGTTCGCTTCGGTGAAGCTCGCGAGCAACGCCGTGACGACGGCGAGCGCGATGCCCTCGCCGGCTACGCGCGTCGTATTGAAGATGCCGGTCGCCATCCCAGCGCGCTCTTTCGGCACGACGCTGACGGCCAGTCCGTCCATCAAGCCCCACGGCAAACTTACGCCGATGCCGATGACGACCATCGCCATCAACATCGGCGCGATCGGTTGCCCCGGCGCGCATTGCGCGAGCCAGAGCTGACCACCCGCACACAGCAGCAGACCGACACCCGCGATCACCCCCGGGGCAAGCCACCGTGTCAAATGGCCCGCGACCATCGGGATCACGAGCATCGGCGCCGACAGCGCGAACATCATTTGCCCTGCGACCACTGAGCCGTACCCTTCGATACCGATGAAGCGCACAGGGAGCAAAACGAGCAGGACGACATACGAATAAGCCGGCGCCGCCGCCAGAAACTGCACGCCGATAAAGCGGGGATAGCGGAACAGCGAGAGATCGAGCATCGGCCGCCGTGCGCGATTCTCGACCACCACGAACCCGGCCATGACAACGGCCGAAGCGGCGAGCAGCCCGAGCACGAGAGCGCTGGTCCAGCCGCTATCGGGCACCCGCAGCACCGCATAGGTCAACGACGTCAGGCCGCAGGTGAAGGTGACCGCGCCGAGCAAATCGAGGCTGGTGGCGTTCGGATCGCGCGTTTCACGGATGCACTTGCCCCCGAACACGCACGCAATCAACGTGATCACCGTGACGCTCCAAAACACCGAGCGCCAGCCGAAATGGGCGATCAACGCACCGGCGACGATCGGCCCGAAGGCGAGACCGACACCGAAAGTCGTGCCTAGCACGCTGAACGCGCGCGTACGCGCCTCGCCCTCGAACTCCTGGGCGAGCGCGGCGGCGCCGGCCGATAGTGCAGCGGCCCCGGCCATGCCTTGCAACGCGCGCAGCAGATCCACGGCGAGCATGCTGCCCGCGCGCGTGGCGATGATCGACGACAGCGCAAAGCCGAGCGTGCCGCAGAGAAAGACGCGCTTGCGCCCGAAGCGATCGGCGAACGTGCCCGCTACGAGCAAGCAACCGCCGAACGCCAGCATGAAGGCATTGGTGACCCAATTCAACGCAAGCGGCGAGCCGCCCAGCGCATGGGCGATGGCCGGCAGGGCGACGGCCGGTCCCGTGAAGCTGACGGGCATCGATAACCCGGCAAGACAGACGGCAGCCAAGATCAACAGCTTCTCGATTGCGCTATGTGTTTCGACCGCTCGGTTGCGCATTTCCAATCCTCGAACGAAGTTTCCGTTTCGCGGCGACGAACCACCGCACCGGAGGAAATATTAAAAGCCAGGCGATCGTGTTTAAATGAGCCCGCATTCCGCTCTATCAGGACAAATACTCCTCAATCGGTCAACGTTATGGATTCGCTCAGTGGACTCGTCGCTTTCGTTCGTGCTGCGGAAACCCGCAGTTTCGTCACCGCGGCCCGTGCGCTCGGCATTTCGGCTTCCGCCGTCGGAAAAAGCGTCGCGAAATTAGAAGAAGATCTCGGCGTGCGGCTGTTTCAGCGAAGCACGCGTCAAATCAGCTTGACCGAGGAGGGTTTGATTTTTTTCGAGCGATGCCGCAATGCGCTGCAAGAAATCCAGGATGCCGAGGCCCAATTATCGAAAGCGACGATCGCGCCGCGTGGCCGATTGCGCGTGAGCATGCCCGCGATCGGCTATCGCTTTTTGCTGCCCGTGATTCCCGAATTCCGCTCGCTCTACCCTGAAGTCGAGCTCGATTTGGACTTCAGCGATCGGCTCGTCGATGTCATCGAAGAAGGTTTTGACGTCGTGATTCGCGGCGGCGAGCCGGCCGATTCGCGTCTGAAAGCCAAGCCGCTCGGGCCTTACCGCTTTGTCGTCTGCGCGTCTCCGCAATACTTCGCGCGGCACGGCGTGCCCCAGCATCCGAGCGACCTCGCCAGCCATGTCTGTCTGCGCTTCAAATACCGATCGAGCGGAAAGCTGCAAGAGTGGTTGATCGACGGCGAATCCCCGCTGCAGGGCGCCGGCGCCGCGACGCCGATCGTGCTGAACAACGCGGAAGCGGTTTTATCGGCAGCGATCCAAGGGCTCGGCATCGCCTATGTGCCCGATTTCGTCGCGCGCGACGCGTTGACGGAGGGCCACCTGTGCATGGCGCTCGAATCGTCGAAAACCTTCGAAGGCGTATTCCGCGCGCTGTGGCCAACCAATCGCCACATGCCGCCAAGGCTACGCGTGTTCGTCGACTACCTCGCCGGACGGCTCGCCGAACGGCGTGGCGACTATCCGGCCGCGCCGCCCCTCTGAGCGCTGGCGATATACGCCTGCAGGCCGCGCACGAGCGCATCGAAGGTGGCCGTGCAACGCGGGCTGGTACGCAGATCTTCATGCATGACGACCCAAGCCGGCAGCGCCAGCGCGGCCGCATCGGGCAGGATGCGCACGAGCGCATCGCGCGCGGCGATCCCGATCTGGCAGAAACCGATGCCGCAGCCCGCCCGAATCAATGCGAGCTGGGCGAGATCGCTGTCGGTGCGTACGGCAAACCGCTCGCGCCGCCATAGCGGGAAGGCCTTGCTCGCTTCGCGCAGAAACGGCGTCATGCGATCGAAGCCGATCAGTGCATGCTCGGCTAAGGCGGCGAGGGTCGTGGGCGCGCCATGCTGCGCTAGGTAATCGGCCCGCGCGTAAAGGCCGAGTTCGATGTCGCCCGCTTTGCGCGCAATGAGCGCGTCCTGCGCGGGCGAAGCCATCCGCACGGCAATGTCGACTTCGCGCTGCAAGACGTCTTGCAAGCGATTGGTCGGCACGAGTTCGACGACGAGTTCGGGATGGCTGCGCCGCAGTTCGGCGATAACCGGCGGCAGCACCTCCACCCCCACCACATCGCTGGCGGAAACCCGCACCACACCGCTCACGCCATCGCCATGGCTAGCGGCCGCACGTTCGAGCGCCGCCGCGATACTGCTTAGCGACTGTGCGTAGCCGCGCAACGCCAGCGCGGCCTCGGTGGGCAACAACCCGGCTTGCGAACGCGTAAACAGCATTTGACCGAACGCCGCCTCCAGCGTCGCGACATGCCGCCCGACGGTCGGCTGCGTAATGCCGAGCGAGCGCGCCGCGCCGGAGAGAGAACCCTCCGTGAGCACGGCGAGAAACGTTCGATAGAGTTCCCAACTGAGATCTGATGCCATACATAAATGTATAGCGACTTGCCGATGCTCGCCAATTTCTTTCTATCGCCAGGCCGCCCACAATGCCTCCATCGAAACACGAGAGGGAAGGAGCGAAATGATGGACGACAAGCAAGCAAGACAAGGCGGGAATGACAAGCGCGCACTGGTGCTGGGCGCCACGGGCGGCATCGGCGGCGAGCTCGCCAGGCAATTGCGCGACGCCGGATGGAAGGTGACGGCGCTCACGCGCGGGCTCGATGCGACGCGCATCGAGCGCGACGGCATCGTCTGGTTGCGTGGCGATGCGATGGACCGCCAAGCGGTAGTGGACGCGGCGCGCGGATGCAGCGTGATCGTTCATGCGGTCAACCCGCCTGGTTATCGGCGGTGGTCGGAACTCGTGTTGCCGATGATCGACAACACGATCGCCGCGGCCACCGCCACGCGCGCGACCGTGGTGCTGCCCGGCACCGTTTACAACTATGGCGACGACGCCTTTCCTCTGCTGCGCGAAGACTCGCCGCAGCGCCCGTCGACACGCAAAGGCGCGATCCGGGTCGAACTGGAGCGCAGGCTAGAGATGGCGACGGCGCAGGGCGTCCGCACCATCGTCGTCCGTGCAGGCGATTTCTTCGGCCCGCAGGTCGGCAATAGCTGGTTCGCGCAGGGCCTCGTCAAGGCAGGCCGCCCGGCCCGCACCGTGCAGTTGCCGGGCCGACCTGGCGTCGGCCATCAGTGGTCTTACGTGCCCGATGTCGCGCGCACGATGCTGGCCCTGATCGAACGCAGGGAAACGCTCTCCCCGTTCGCGAGCTTCCATATGGCCGGACATTGGGACGAGGACGGCGCGCAAATGGCGCACGCCATTCAGACCGTCATGCAGCGAGGAGGCATTCAGGCACGGCTGCAGCGCTTTCCCTGGTGGTTGGCTCGGCTGGCTTCGCCATTCGTCCCGACGCTGCGCGAACTGATGGAGATGCGGTACTTGTGGCGCGTGCCGGTGCAAATGAGCAACGCTCGGCTCACTGCCGTACTCGGCCACGAACCGCACACGCCCCTCGATGTGGCGGTCGAAGCGACGCTGGCCGGGCTCGGGTGCTTGGCTTGATCGTCGCGGCAGTCGGCCACCGCGCGCTCGGGCGCGGTAGCGGGCACACCCGATCGCATTCCTTCAATTTCGCCAGCACTGGCTTAAAAGCACGAATCATCGTCCGAATGGGACGCGTCGACTTCCGCGGATTGATTCAATAATCCGAGCGTATTCGATTCACTCGTCCTTTTTTAAAACAACCCTAAACCCTTACAGGCGAAAAAAGCCGGCGGCACGTTCACACTGCGTTAATCGCTGGGAGACCGAAACGAAACACGAATCGATTCGAAACCTAAGCCATGCAACATGAGGAGACGGCATGCAACGCAAACCGAACGTAATCGCGCAGCTCAAACGAAAACCGATACCGCTGGCATGCACGATGATCGCCGCGCTTTGCGCCACGATGAGCGCCGCGCATGCGGGCGCACTGCCTCAAGGCGGCCAGTTCGTCGCGGGAACCGGCTCGATCGCCACGAGCGGATCGGCGCTGACGGTCACGCAAAATACGGCGCGTGGCGTTATCGATTGGAATAGCTTCTCGATCGGCAACGGTAACCAGGTGCAGTTCAACAACGGCAGCGGCGCCACGTTGAACCGCGTCACCGGCGGCAACGCTTCCTCCATCCTCGGCTCGCTGTCGGCCACGGGCAGCCTCTACATCATCAATCCGCAAGGCGTCGTGATCGGCTCGACGGGCGTCGTGACGACCGGCGGCCGTTTTGTCGCATCGACGCTCGATATCGACAACACCGCGTTCATGAACGGCGACGCGCTCACGCTAACGGGCGCCTCGAACGCCAACGTCGTCAACCTTGGCAGTATCGGCTCCACGCACGGCGACGTGTTTCTTATCGCGGCCGGCCAAGTGCGGAACGCGGGCAGTATCAGCGCCCCGCAAGGCACGGCCGAACTCGCAGCGGGCCGTCAGATTCTGTTGCAGGACAGCGCCACGGGCCGGCAAGTATTTGTGCAGACCGGCAGCAAGGGAACGGTGCTCGACAGCGGCGTGATCGCCGCCGCGCAAGTGAGCCTGCAGGCGGCGGACGGCAACGTCTACGCGCTGTCGGGCAACCACGACGCCATCCGCGCGACGGGCACGGCCACGCGCGACGGCCACGTCTGGCTCGTGGCCGAAACGGGCACAGTCGAGTTACCGCAGGGAATCACAGCGACGAACGCCAACGGCACGCTCGGTACCGTCGACACCGTTGCGGGCACCCTCACCTTCTGCAACTGCACGCCGACTGTCACGGCCGGCAACTGGAACATCACGACGCCAAGCTACAAGATCGACGACACCGCAGCCGCCGCATTCTCGCGTAGCCTGAACGCCGGAACGTCGATCAACGTACTGACGACCGGAGCGGCAGGAACCGAGGGCGACATCAACGTCACCTCGAACCTGGCCTGGACGGGCAATGCATCGCTTGCGCTCAACGCGTTTCGCGCCGTGACGATCGGCAGCGGCAAAACGATCGCCAATACCGGCGCGGGCAACCTGACGCTGCGGGGGGACATCACCGGCATCGACAATGGCGGCGGCGTCCTGAGCGTCGGCACGATCGATTGGTCGAAGAGCACCGGGCTGGTCAGCCTCTACAGCGACATGAACGGCACCTATGTACCGGGAACGCTGATCGGCAATCCTGCCTGGCAGAAGCCGGCGCTCGCGAGCGGCATCATCAGCCAAATCACTGCGTACCGGCTCGTCAATTCAGTCAGCGACTTGCAAAAGGTATCGCAGAACATGTCGGGCAACTACGCGCTGGGGCGCAACATTCAAGTCAACGGCAGCCTAGATGCACTCGGGCTCGCCAACGGTACGGCGTTCACGGGCCAGTTCGACGGTCTCGGCCATGCGATCGACGGCGCATCGCTCGGCACCGCCGGCGTCTTTTATCAAATCGGCAGCAGCGGCGTCGTGCGCAACCTCGGCATCACGAACTCGGGCGTTTCATTCGGCCACTGTTATACGAGCGCCTGCTACACCGGCTTGCTCACCCAGGAAAACGACGGCCTCGTCACACGCTCGTATTCGACGGGTGGCTTGTCGTTCGCCGATTTCGGTCCGGGCGCGTCCTACTCCGTCGGGGGGCTGGTCGGTCTCAACAACGGCACGATTGCGCAATCGTGGAGCAGCGCCGGCGTATCGGGCATTCCGGATTTCACGGGCGGCCCGGGCTCGGGCGATCTCGGCGGCTTGGTCGCCGACAACAACGGCGCGATCACGCAGTCGTATGCAACCGGCGGTGTGACTGGCGGAGGATGGGCGTTCGTCGGCGGCCTCGTCGGCCGCAGCAACGGCACGGTCGCGCAGTCGTTCGCTACAGGCGCCGTATCGGGCGGAGGCGGATCGTTCTGGTTCGGCCCCGGCGGCGGCGCGGGCGGCTTGATCGGCGCGGGGAGCGGCGGCGGCGCCGATGATTACTGGAACGCGCAGACGTCCGGGCAAAGCAAGGATAGCGGCGGCGTGCCCGCGCAAAACGGCCTGACGACCGCTCAGATGAGCAACCCGGCCAGCTTCGCCGGATGGGACTTCAGCGCGAATGGCGCATGGGTGATGCCGTCGGGCGCGACGTATCCGGAGTTGCGGTGGCAGGTCGGGCCGGCGGGGGGAGCGCAAGCGGCTGTGCATTCGCGGTTGTAGGGAGCGACTTGGCGGCGAGCGCGACGGTTGTTACGTCGCGCGATCGGAGAGCGAGCCGACGAGTCGAAGTGGCATTTCATGAAGCTGCTAGCACACGGCTTCACGTGCGGCGGCTTCACGAGTCACGCTTCATTGCGTCCGATTTTGGCGGGAGCTGCGCCGCATTCCATATGCGGCAAGCTACGATCGCACGATTTCCCTCGGATGGGCTCATCCCATATGCAACACCAGACATTTCGCATCACGTACGACGGGCCGGCGCTCGACGCCAATGAAATGGAGATCCGTGAGCTCGCGCCTGCGCTACATGCCTTGGGCGATTTACTGGAACACGCCAACCGTGTCGTCAACGGCGAGAGATCCAAGGTCGCCGTCCATGTCAAAGGTTCGTTCAAGACGGGCAGCTTCGGCATCGATCTCGCGCTGTATCAATCGATCGCCGCGGATATCGTCGATTACTTTTCGACGAAGGAAGTACAAGCGGTAGGCCTTGTATTGACCTACCTGGGCCTGAACACGCGTGACGGCATCGCGGCCGCGAAATACGGGCTCATTCAAGTTCTCAAATGGGTGCGGGGGCGACCGATCACAAGCGTCAGGACCACCGAGTCGGCCGCCATCGTCGTAGTTGAAAAAGAGACACTTGAAATCGAGCTTCCCGTGTTAGCGCTTTTGCGAGATTTCAAATCGAGGCAAGCGCTTGAAGCGCTGATCACGCGGCCGCTGAGTCGCGACGGTATCGAAAGCTTCTCTTGCGGTTCCGATGTGGCAATTTACGAAACGGTGGATCAATCGGAAGCGCCTTATTTTCTCGTCCCCGCAGAGATCGATGAGGAGGTGGTCGAAGCGCGCTACGCCACCAATGTGCGCATCGTGCGGATCGAGTTCAACGAGGAGAACAAGTGGCGTTTCACCGATGGCGATCACACCTTCTACGCCTCGATTCTCGACGAGGCATTTCTTCGCAAAATCGCTGCGGATGAAGTCTCGTTCTCGCGCGGGGACGTTCTACGAGTGGTGGTTCGCCGGCGTCAGAGCATGATCGGCGATCAGATCAAGTCGACGTACTTCATCGATGAGGTGCTCGAGCATCGCACTGCGCACAGGCAGATTAAGCTTCCGTTCGCCGACGGCATGCAAGTACCGCACGCAGGGCCGGCGATTCATCACTAGCGCAGCGCCGGCCGCGACGCATTGGGTCCTGTACTGCGAAGGCGCGTTCAGCGTTGAGAAAGCGCGTTGAGAACGGCCATCGCATCGTCCGCGCGATCCGCTGGCACGAAGAGATGATCGTGGTAAAACGCGGACACCGCGTTGCACGAAATCCCTTCGCGCGCCAGCGCCGCGCAGATGGCGGCAAGAAAGCCGATCGCCGCGAGATCGGAGTGAATCGTCAAGCTGATCATGCGCGACTCGAAGACATGATCGATACGTTTGGCCTTTGCCGTGGCCATGTCGATGATCGCGGTGAGCCCCTCCGCCTCTCTGAACTGGCAAACGGGCGCCACGCCATCGGGCAGCGTGAAATCGGCAAACGTGCAAAACACGTAAGGCGTTGCTGCAAGCGAAGGCTGCATGTTGCGCAATAGAGCTGTTAGATCGCGCTCGGCGTGCATAGGGGGCGGTCCTGGCTGAAGTCGACGAATTGGCGATGGTAGCAAGAAGCGATTGCTGGCATCGCTTAATTCTCGACCAATGAGCACCTAGCCTCGCTCGCAGCAGACAAAGGAACGGAGCGCAAGCACGGCGAAGAAACTCGATGATGTGATGAAAGCGCTGCCCGCAGCACGTCGCACGAAAATCGAGCGACGTGCGCAGGAACTCTCCTCCTTGAACGACTTGCGACGAGCGGTCGAGAAGACCCCGGTCGATTTGGCCCCGGCTCTCGACCTCGCTCTACGAATTCGCTCGGGTCGCTGAAAATACAAAAAGACCGCTCGAAAGCGACCTCGAATACTGAGAAGCGCTCGCCCGGGTAACTTACAAGCGTCCGACGCACCAGCGCTTCACGAGAGCATAGCGCCTGACTCCGGTCGGGGCCCGCGCACCGCACTTGAAAGCAACAAGGGGCTACGCAAACATCGCACAACCCCTTGTCAGATACCTGGGCTCATGCATCACGCCCGGCTTTCGAGCCTGCGCATGCGATCGCTCAGGACTGCGATTGCGCCGCCGCGATGTCATGCACCAGGTACGTTACTATTGCCGGCGTCCAAGGTACGACCGTGTCGTACGAATCCTGCAGCCGCGACGATAATTGACTGACCGCACCGCCCTGACTCAGGGCTTGATAAATGATGGTGCAGCAGTTGTTAATGCCGGCCCTATAAAGATTATCTGCATTCGCAAGATATGACGTCCACCATGCTTTGACTGCCGCCTCGTCGACCTTCGCCACACCAAGGATCAGGTGTGGAGCATATCCCTGGTTACTCACATCCTTTTCATAGGTTATGTCTTCCGGATCCGGATGCGTCGCCACCAGCGGGTAAGGCATGAACGCCGATATCACCGAGTCGCCGGGCCACCAGCCAATATACGTGCCATCGGAAAGCATCATTGAAGCGTGGCCCGTATAAAGATTGAGCCATCTGCTGGGCCAGACAAAAATCTTGGTTGCCCCTGCAGGAGGCATACTGACGGTTTGGCTGTCGCTATATATGACCAGCCCATGAACGTTACTCGACTGGCTTTGGTTAGGGATGTCCTGATTGACAGTGAAATGATACTCGTACCCGGTTTCGATGTTCCACGCGGTAACGCTTTCCACCTTCAAATTCGTATTGAGTTGACTTGACCCAATCAACGTCATTTCGGTGATTTCGTCGGTACTGAATTTTTCCGGGAAAGTGTAGGTGCTGCCTGGTGCCCAAACTGTTACGTCAAGCGCACGCCCGGTCTTGTCGTTCGGAACGTGTACTTTTATCACGCCGTTATAGTAATCCTTAACGTCCGAGGAGACGACGATCGTAATCATCCAGTTGTAGCTATTGACCGGAAGGGGCTCCGCGGTAAGCACACGCGCCTCGGTCTGCACGTCAGCCAAATCGGCTACCGCGGCCTGTTGCGCAGTGCCTGCCGGGCCCAGCAGGCGCACGTTGACCGTTCCCGATTGCAATCCCGCCACGAAACCTTGGCCCGCAGCAATGGTATCGGCGGCCCCGGCGATCGGCATCCAGATGTTGAGATCCGGGTGATATTCCTGAACCGAACCTTTATCCGCTGTCAGGCCGAATAATCCGATTCCCGACACGCTGAGTTGCGCAAAGCCGTCGCCGATCTGGGTCCATTGCAACGGCGTTCCGGAATACGAAAAGACCGCGCCCGACGCATTCGTTCCGTACAGGCAACTGCCGGCGGCCAGAATGCTGGCGAGCGGGCCGCCAATCGTGCTCCAGTCGCCCGTATCCGAAGGACGCATGACCACGCTTTGCCCATCTTCGGTGATGGCGAAACAATAGTTGTCATTGGCGGTAACTGCTTGGAAGGGTCCGCCAATCGCTGTCCAGACATTCGGAGTGCCGCTGTACATCCAGACCGTGCCTTTCGCGTCAACGCCGTGGAGCGCGTTCAAAGCGGGAATGAGCTGCACCATCTGATTGCCGAAGGTTGCCGTTGTCCCAATCGCGGACCACGCAAACGTCTCCGCATCCAGACACATGACCGTCGCTTCATCGGATGTGATCGCGTAGATAGCGTCGCTCGTTCCGACATACTGCGAAGCCGTGGGCCCGCCCATGGGCGTCCAAGTACCCGGCGTGGCAGAGAAAACCGACAAGCTATTTGCGGCGTCAAGCGCAAACAGGAGATCGCCGCCACTCAATATGCCTGTGAAACCTGTTCCAACTTCGGACCAGCCCGACATTTGCTCTGCCGGCGGCGTAGGCAATTCGATCCAAGCGCCCCAATTGCCGCCAGCCGAACTCTGAGCGATGCTCCACAGGGCAAGGCCGCCGAATTCGAGTGCGAAGAGCTCGACATCGCCGTTGTTCTGGCCCGCCGCGGCCGTACGCGAAATCGGAACGGTTTGCCCCTTGAAACCAGGGCCCTCCCATTTGCTCCACGCGCCTCCGGGGGTAGTTTGATAGAGCGTCCAGATCTCACCGCTCTCATCGGTTGCCCAAAGTTCAACGCCACGGTTCCCGGATTGCTGCGCCGCTGATATCTGATGGAATGGCTTCGGCTGATCCGCAAGATTGGGCCCCGACCAAGCGCCCCAATTGCCGCCGGGCGATACCTGCCCGATGGACCAAACGGAGCCGTTGGTGTCGAGCGCGAACAACATGACCGATCCGGTGTTCTGTCCGGCGGCGGCCACCCGTGTCATGGGCACGCTTTGTCCTTTGAAGCCGGGCCCTTCCCAGTGGCTCCAAGCCCCGCCCGGGGTGGTCTGATAGAGCGTCCAAATCTGACCTTCCGCATCAATCCCCCAGAGTTCCACGCCCCGATTCCCGTTCTGCTGCGACGCCGCGATCTGAAAGAATGGACAAGGTTGGCCATTCAGCGAAGGGCCACTCCAGGCCCCCCAATTCCCGCCCGCTGATTGCTGCGGGATGCACCAGACGCTCCCTTCCATATCGAGCGTGAATAACATGAGATCGCCGGTATTCTGATCAGCCGCCGCAACTTGCCATGCCGGAACCGGCTGCCCTTTGAAGCCGGGCCCTTCCCAGCCGCTCCAGGCCCCGCCGGGGGTGGTCTGATAGAGCGTCCAGATCTGACCAGACAAGTCGGTTGTCCATAATTCCACACCGCGGTTTCCGCTTTGCTGCGCCGCAGCCATAGCATGAATGAATCCTGACGTATTCGACATTTAGGGTCTCTCGGTTCACGTTGGGTTATTCAGATTGGCTTCACAAAACCATCATCTACATCGTGGTGTTCGCCTCGCCTGCGTGTTTGCCCTAAGCGGCCACTGGGTATCGAGACCAATTTCCTTTTACCTATTCAGCCGCTCTCCTTGTCGGATTACGCCGTGGACAAGCATGGAAATTTTTGGGCGACCCCATCATAACTCCTCACACGAAAGCAGTTGGCGCAATTTTTTGACTCTGAATTGAAACGCGTGCCAGTTGAAATCGGCAAACGCATGCCACCTCATTGAGCAACGCGAGTGATTCGCCGAATTCGAAAGTGAAGATCTCGGGAAAATACCGATAAAACAGAAAGGTCTCGACCTGAACGCAAACGGCTGTCCAGTGGCAATTACTTTTGCGTGTGGCAACAACTAGATTTTCCGATTTTCGACGGCTGACCTGTTGAGGTTTCTGCCGTCTGCCTAGCAAACGTAAGCGTGTCGCGAGCACCGTCTTGACGGCGGGGGCGTGATGTTCAGTTGGCGTTGCGGAGCTGATCCGCTACGACCCACGGCATGAGCTGGTCCACGCGGTTGATCGCGTGATCGGCGAT
>Ga0157369_10000409_pt1 | contig 57069 bp, 53 predicted proteins | sample C25metaG_FD_113461 | JGI IMG/M metagenome (GOLD analysis project Ga0157369, IMG submission 113461) | Corn rhizosphere microbial communities from Kellogg Biological Station, Michigan, USA - C2-5 metaG | ecosystem: Host-associated > Plants > Roots > Rhizosphere > Soil | place: USA: Michigan... | reverse complement strand
GGATCGTTCTCGCAATCGATAATCGGTCGCGCTTGCCCGAGCGTCGCCGCGGATGGCTTCGATGCGGCGATCCGCCGGCGCGCCCGGCCCAGCCGCTCGGCCACTAGCGCGTCGGTGTCATCGCCCGTCGGCTTTAACTCGGCGAGCCGATCGATTGCATACTGGGCCCGCCCTTGGGCCAACCAAATATCGGCCGCAATCGCGCGGGCGCTGTTTTGCATCGAGCGCGTCGTGTCTTGATTGCGTAACGCGACCCCAAGATCGGCATCGGCCGGTGTCGCCCGTTGTTGCATAGCCCGGGCATAGGCGCGAAACACGAACGGCATGACTTCGGTGTCGTCGTAGGCGATCGCATCGCCCGCCGCCGCCTCCAGCGCCGGCCAATCGCCGGTCTCGATCAACACGTCGAATAACTGAACGCGATAGTCGATGTTGTCGGGCGCGTAGGCGACGGCTTCGCGTGCGGCGGCGATCGCGCCGCGCAAATCTCCTGCCGCGCGAGCCACGAACGCGCGCCGGGAAGCCTTCGGGCCGAGTCCATTGCCGATGAAGGTTCGCCGCAGCCGAAGTTCGTCGCTATCGCCGAAGCGTCGCATTGCATCGACGTCGGACTGCCAGGCCAGCACGTCGTTGCCCGCGCCGCTCGCCGCATCGATCAATAGCAAGCGCAAGCGCAGCACGTCCGGGGCCAGCGCAATGGCACGCTGCGCCCACTGCGCGGCTTCCGCGTAACGTTTATCGGCGTATGCGCGGTACGCCTGCTGCGCATCGTCGAATGCCTCGCCGGTCAAGGCGTCTCCCGCTGCGCGCGGCGTCTGCTGCGCACGCGCGAGTTTGGCTGCGGCCGCTGTCAACGAATCGATCTGCGCACGACGCTTCAGTAAAGCGCGTTGCGGCCCGAACGCGCCGATCGCATCGCTCAGTGCGCGGCTCGCCGCCGGATAGCGATGCTGTGCGGCCAGCACGTTGGCCAGCAACAGCCGCAGTTCGAGCACATCGGGGCGCTGACGTATCGCCTCTCGCGCCCGCGCTTCGGCGTGGGGGTAATCGCGTTGCTCGTAGTCGGCATAAGCTTGCGAGGCCACGCGATAGGCGGCGCCGCTTAAGGCTGGAGCTGGAGCTGGAGCTGGAGCTGGAGCTGGAGCTGGAGCAGGAGCTGGGGCCGGGGCTGGACCCCAGGCCGATGCCTGAAAAGGTCGCTCGTCCGCATACGCAGCCACCTGCATGAATGCCATGCACGCCGCACATGCCTGCACGGCGCGCCGCAAGCGATGTCCCTCGCGCATCGGCGATCTCATCATCGACATCGAATCCCGCTGACCATCGATGCCTGCCGCACCGTGCAAGAACGCATTCGCCGCCCCGCTCATCGCGCCGCTCCCGGGAGGCCGCTCAAGCGACGTTGCTCCTCGATGACGCGCTCGATCGCCTCGCGCGATACGACGCCGCACGCGACCATGAAATCGCCGATGCGGCCATGGCGATCGGGATGGTAATTCGTCAAGGCGGCTTCGAACGCTTGCCGTCGCACGAACCCGCGCTCGATCAGCAAATCGCCGATAAGCGGGACGTTGCGCGGTGCGTGCGAGCCTTTGCCACGGACACCGCCATCGGCACCGCCATTGGCATTCGCATCGGCATCGATCGAATCTTTCGGGACGCCTCTGAGCCAACGCAGCCCGGCTGCAATCTCCCCCTCGCGAACGATACGTTGCGTCACGTCGCAACCCAGTTGCTGCGCCAATTGAGCCAGCAGCGCATCGCCGAGTGGGCTAGCCGTCAGCAAGACGGCGCACCCGGCCGCATCGACGCCCTGCGGCAGCACGCGCAGGCGCACGATCGTCTCGAGCGGCAATTGCGCGTGATGACGCGCGAGCGCCGCCTCATCGAGTACGCCGCGTTCGATATCCGCTTGAAAGGCGATGGCCTCGGCCAGCGTCTCGTCATCAAGCCAGCCCTTGGCCATCAGCACGCGCCCGAGCGGAGCCTCGCGCGCGTGCGCTTCATCGAGCGCATGCTTTAGGTTGTCCGCATCGATCGCTTGCCACGAAATCAGCAGTTCGCCCAACCGTTGCCGACGGTCGAGCAAGCCGTCCGCCGAGGGGAAGTCATGCATGGTCTTGTCCCACGCGAGCCGCTTGCCGGTGACGAGATGGACGGCGAACAACCGCCATGCGCGCGCCACGGCGAGAAAGTTGATGAAGTTGGCGATGACCATGCGCGGCGCCGAAAGCACGCCATGCTCCCAGCCGTACAAGCGCGTGACGAAGTAGATCCGCTGCACCGTGCGCAGCATCAGCGCGAACGCGTTGAACCAGAGCAACGTGCGAAACCACGCCGAGTCGGCCAGGGGGGAAGCCGCAAACGGCGGCGCGATGCCGAGGCCATCGGCCAGCGCGAACAACAAAAACTGCACCACCAGCACGTAAGCGAGCATGCCGACGATCGCCGTGATCGTGCCCTTTCGATCGCGCAGCAGCAGATAGCGGTTGGCCAGCGAACCGGAAAATCCGGTCTGCCGCCAGCCTTGCAAGCCGATGCCGAGCGTCCAGCGCGCCCGTTGCCGATAGGCGGTGCGCCAGGTGTCGGGAAAGAATTCGCGCACGCACAAGGGCATCGTCAGCGCGTACTCACGCACCGGCCCGAAGCCAAACCATGTCTTGCGACGCGCGGCGAACGTCACCGGGAAGCGCGCGAAGATCGATTGCATGCCGAGTTTGGCGAGCCGCGCGCCCACGTCGTAGTCTTCGGTCAAGCTCTCGGTGTTGAACGGCTGATTGTCTGTCTGCGCGATCAACGCCAACAACGCCCGGCGAGAGAAACAGGTGCCGACGCCGGCCGACGGCACGGCCCCAGCGAGGCTTTCTCGGACGACGAGATCCTTCGCATGCCATTCGGCGAATTCGTCCATGTAAGTCCCGGCGACGAGCTCGAACCAGTGGCGTTCGAGCGAGGCGACCGGCAGCTGGATCATGTCCTTGCGCGGCAGCAAGTAGTTGAAGAACTTGAGCTCGAGCGGATGCAGCACATCCTCGCTATCGTGCAGCACCACGCCCGCGAACTCGATGTCGGCCTCGCGCTCGTGCTTGAAGATCGCTTGAATGACCCAGTTCAGGCAGTCCGCTTTGCAGGTGGGGCCATCGTGCGGCACCTCCACGCGACGCAATTGCCGATAGCGTCGCCGCATACGTTCGACTTCCGCGATCGTGCGCGCATCGTTGCGATACGTGCCGACGAAAACGACGTAGCGGCGGTAGTCGAGCACGCGCACCATGTCTTCGAGCATCGCGGCGATGACGTCGTATTCGAGCCAAGCCGGCACCATGATCGCGATCGGCTGCTCCTCGCGTACGTGCAGCTCCTCGACCGTGAGCGGTCGATAGCGCCGCTTCACGGTGAAATGCCGATAGAGCTCGCGCGACCAGTACCAGGCATCGACGAAAAGATCGTCGAGGCTCGAGGCGAATATGGCGACAGCCACCACGGCGGCCAGCAGTTCGAGCGCCGTGAAGTAGCGGCCCATCGCATAGCCGCCGTACCACGCTAGCGCCGCGAAGCTCATCGCGCCTCTTCCTTCGCCCGATGGCGGCGACGTTCGATGCCCGCAATGAGGACGAGCGCCGTCAGCAAAGCGACGATGCCCGCGGCGATCAGCCATGGCAGACGGCGCGAGAAGGCGTCGTCGGGCGCGCGGTCGGTCACGACTTCTCCCGGATGATGCGAATCGAACAAACGAGCGAGACCATTCGAGGAGACGAGCGCCACGTCTCCGCGCACGAGCCGCAAGGTTGCCGGGATAGACGGCGCGGCCGGCCCCAGCGTTCGATAAGCGATGCCGGTCGCGCCGTTCGCCTGAGCGATATCGATCACAGCCAAGTTCGTGAGCCCCGATACGTCCGCATACGCGCGGCCCGAACCATCGACGAGCGTCAAACGATCGGCCGACAACTGCGCGAGCGCGTGCGTTTCCTGCAACGCGACATCCACCGCAAGGAACGGCCCGCTTGGCGCCGCAGCGGCATCGCTGGCCACGACCGACAACGTCGCATGTGCCGGCGCGAGCCCGGCGAGATTAGCCAGACGCGCCAGACGCGGCAGCGTCTGCGTCGCGTCGCCGAGATAGGCAGCCGGCACGATCAAATTCGCTGCCGTGGCGAACCGCGCCCGCATGCCGATGAAATCGTCGATCTCCGCCGCGCGTGCGAGCCTGAGATGGCTCGTGGGCAGGACAGCGACGGGATAGCCCGGCGAGCGCGCTTCGCAGCCGCCGTCGGGGCGCCGCTGAAACACGACGCGCAACGTGTTGGTCGGCGCGAGCGCGTAGCGCGGCACGTGGGCGGCGATCGTATCGGGCTTGCCGTCTTCGCGCAGCAGCTTCGAGCCGATCAGCACGCCGTTGAAGTAGACGGATGCGATGTCGCCGTCGTGTCGCGGCGTCGGCGCCGCCGCCAAATCGAGCACGACTTCATCGGGCAATCTACCGCCCATCGCGACAGCCGATAGATCAAAACTCGCGTCCCACATCGCGCGGCCGAGCACGTCCAGCGTACGCGGTTCGCCGCCGAGCGCCGACAGCGCGATCCGATCGACGTCATGGGCCAGCGTATCGTCAAGCCGATGCACCACATAACGATCGGCGACGCCGATCGGCCGCCATTCTCGACCGAGCGCCTGGGCGGCAAGCGGATCGCCAACGACGATCGCCGCTTGTCCTGGCAGATGGGCGAGGCGAATTTCACCGGGCGCGAGCGTTTTTGTGATGGGCGCGAAGGCCCGCTCGCGCCAAGCGTCGAACGCGCTAGCGTCAGCCGGCGCTATCGCAGCGATCTGAACGCGCAGTGCATCGAGCGCGTCGTTGGTTTGGCGTCGCAATGCGTCGTCCGCGACGATCACGTCCGGCGCGAATACGTGGCGCGAGCCGAGGGCGAGCGCGGCGCCTACCGTCGCGCTATCGGCCAGCTTGACGCTGCCGCCGGCCGCCAATGCGGCGAACGCTGGGATGGCGCGCAGCGCGGGCGGCACATCGGCGGCATCGATCTCGACGGTCTGCCCCACGGCGGGCCACGCACGCGTCACGGGACGCCGCCCCTCGCGCTCCATCAGCGCTTGAACGCGCCAAGCGGTATCGAACGCCGTTTCGCCGACGCGCTGCCCCGCAATCGCGACGACGGGCGCAACGGGCAACGCGCTCCATGCCGTGCGCACGTCGACGATCGCACTCGGATCAAAGCGATAGCTCAAACGCGAGCTCGGCGCGACGCGCAATACATTGCCGATGGCCGTTTGGTCGGTACAAAGCCGATCGTCGATGACGGACGACCATTGCAAGCCCACGCGCACGAAGCCGTTCGCACGCGGGGCGCCGTCCACGCCGATGCTCGCTTGCGCATCGCCCTGCGGCTGCGTAAAACTACGGGCGCTCACCGGCGCACCATCGAGCGAGACGAGCATCGTCTCGCGGCCGCCGTCCGCATGAAGGAAGTTGCCGTCGATCTGAAGCGTTGCGTCGTCGATCGGCAGACCGGCGGGCACGGGCAGATATAGCTCATGACGCGCGTCCGGCGCGGACAAGACGAGCGGCTCTTTGACGCCCAGATCCGCGAGCGCGACGCTGCGCGCGATCGTGCGGTGCGCGCTTAAATGATCGAAGGCGTCGACAATGCCGTCCGTGCGGGCGACATCAACGGTCGCGCCATGAACGACATGCGCCAGCAGGAGCAGCGGCGCGGCCGCTAAAACGGATCGAAGGCGCGTGACGGCGCGCGGTAAGGTCTCGGAATTCACGGTATCTCTTTGTTTTTAATTTCGTCGAAAGGAAAAACCGGGGTGCGGTGATCGCTCGGCTCGTGCATGACTGCATGGCTGTATTCACCGCGCGCCTGGACCGCTAGAGCGACATCGCATGCTCCAGCGCTTCGGCGGCGCTCGCGTACGGCCTCGCGCCGCTGGCAAATTCGATGAACGGTCGGCCGGCGATGGCCGCCGCGATACGCTCCGCCGCATGGCCATCGCCGTAAGGACTGATCGGCGCGCGCGCAACCGCGGCGCGTTCTTCCGCGAGCAATGCGCGCACGCCTTGCACGATCGTCTCGGCGCGCGTGCCGACGAGCCGCACCGCGCCCGCCTCGAGCGCTTCAGGCCGTTCGGTCAGCTCACGCATGACGAGCACCGGCTTGCCGAGCGCGGGCGCTTCCTCTTGCACGCCGCCCGAATCGGTCAACACGATCGCCGCGCGCTGCATGAGCCGGACGAAGCCGAGGTAGTCGAGCGGCTCGATCAAATGCAAGTTGGGCGTCGCACCGATGCGCGCTTGCGCAGGCCCGCGCACATTCGGATTGAGATGGATGGGATACACGATTTGCACGTCGCCGCTGCGCGCGAGCTGATCGAGCGCCGAGCAGATCGAAGCGAAGCCTTCGCCGAAACTCTCGCGCCGATGTCCGGTGACGAGCACGATCGGCAGGGCGTCGTCGAGTTCGGGCAGTGAATCATCGAGCTTCGCGCGCAGCGCCGCATCGCCATCGATGCGGGCCGCCGCCATATACAAGGCGTCGATCACCGTATTGCCTGTCACGACGATGCGGCCGGACAGCGCTTCGGCCGTCAGATTGGCCTTCGCGCTGGCGGTGGGTGCGAACATCAGATCGCTGATGGCGTCGACCACGCGGCGGTTCATTTCCTCCGGCCAGGGGCTCGACAAATCGCCCGTGCGCAAGCCGGCTTCGACGTGACCGACGGGAATGCGGCGATGAAACGCCGCCAGCGCCGCCGCGCAAGCCGTCGTCGTATCGCCATGGACGAGCACGCGGTCGGGGCGCTCTTGCGCGAGGATGTCGTCGAACGAAAAGATCAGGCGCGAGGCGAGACCGTTGAGCGTTTGATTGGCCGTCATCAGCGCGAGATCGTAGCGCGGACGGATATCGAATAATTGAAGGACTTGTTCGAGCATCGAGCGATGCTGGCCGCTAACGCAAACGATCGATTCGAGCCCATGGGTTTGCTGCAGCGCCGTTATCACGGGCGCCATCTTGATCGCCTCGGGCCGAGTGCCGAAAACGGACATGATCTTTTGTGTCATCGCTGATATTCCCCGTTTCGCTTATTGCTTGCTGCCGCTGGTTTTATGGATCGATTTCTCAACTAACGAACTAGCGGCATGCGTCATCCGCATGTCGCGAAGACAATCGACCGGCAAGCCGACGCAATCCCGATACGCGATCGCACGCAGCGCCGGATGCGGCGCATCGAGCGGATTCGTCATTTACTTTGGAGCCGACACGGAGCGCGAGCCGAACGGGCCTGCCGCTTCGATACAGATCGGTTGACACGGGCGCTTAAAAAGGCAGCGCGGTTAGCGCGCTAGCAGAAGTGCGCAATGGCGTCGGAATGGGATTTTCCGAATTTTGGAGAGAGGGCTTGCAAACAATCGTTAAAACAACTGCCAAACAAACGTTAAGCCGATGGGTAATCGCCGCGCAAACGATTGTCGTGGGCTAAAGGGGGTGGGGGTTTTGTTTGGGCCTCGGATCACAGGACGACACGCATCTCGCCTCACGCCGCCAGCCTGTAATGAGGGGCCGTATCGGTGCGCCGCCTCACGTGCCGGCCCGCACGATATGCAACCGCGTAGAATACGCCGACACCGCTCATCACCTAGGCTTGCACCGCCGAACTCCGAACCGAAGCGCCATGCCCAATTTAAGCATCCAAAAGCTGAGCCTCAAAGGCTACCGCTGTTTCGAAGAGATAGAGATCGATTTCGACGAGCACTTGACCGTGCTGGTCGCCTCTAACGGTGCAGGCAAGACGTCCATTCTCGATGCGATCGCGGTCGCGTTCGGTCCGTACATCGGGGCATTCGATGAAGGTGTGGGGCGCCACTTTGCGCCGAGCGATATTCGTCTGCTGCGCGTTCGGAAAACCGAAAGTAACGAGATGGAATACACGCCCGGGGGCGTTCGGCTCGTCGCAACGGGGTGGATTCCCAACAGCCTGTTCGAGCGCCTGGGGCAGCCGTCCCCTACGATTTGGCGACGCGGTCTTGCCGGACCAACGAAGGCGAAGACGACCATACGCGACGCGAAGGAACTCATCGCCTATGGCAAGAGCATGCAAGAAGCAGTGCGGACGCCCGACACAAACGTCCGCTTGCCGCTCATCGCCTACTACGGCACCGGCCGCCTTTGGCAACAAAAAAAGCTCACCGACGGTAAGCTCACGACGACGTCCCGCACCGTCGGCTACTCCGACTGTCTCGATCCGGCCTCCAGCTACAAAACCTTCGTCGCCTGGTTCCGCTACTGGAGTATGAACGCGCTCAAGGCCGACCTCGACGCACATCACGCGCAACGCACACCCGAACGATCAGAGTTTCACCGCTATATCGAAGCGGTAAGCGGCGCAGTCAACGTTTGCTTGGAGCCGAGCGGGTGGAAGGACATCGCTTACTCGATCGCGCGCGAGGAGCTTGTGGCGAGACACGAGCAACATGGTGAGTTGCCGGTCGAACTCTTGAGCGACGGCATCCGAAACATGATCGGCATGGTGGCCGATATCGCCTTTCGAGCGACGAAGCTCAATCCGCATTTGGGCGGGAAGGCGGCCCTCGAGACACCCGGCGTCGTCTTGATCGACGAAGTCGACATGCACCTGCATCCGGCTTGGCAGCAGGTCGTGCTGAGAGGCCTACGGTCTGCGTTTCCCTCGATGCAATTCATCGTCACCACCCATAGCCCTCAGGTATTGAGCACCGTCCCCGCGCAGTGCATCCGGATGCTCAGCGTACGTTGGAACGACGAAGCGCGGAAATATCAAGCCGTCGTTGAAAAGCCCGCGATTCAAACCGAAGGAATGCCCAGCGCGGACGTACTCGCCGTCGCGATGGAGACCGACCCCACACCCAATGTCAAACCCGCCCGGCAGCTCAGCGACTACAAGGCTCTGATTCAGCAGAACCTGGAAGAGTCGGACAACGCTCTGCGTTTGCGCAAGGAATTGCTTGAGCATTTCGGCGCGGGCCATCCCGTTATGCTTGAATGCGATCAGCTCATTCGCGTTCAGCGATTCAAGCGTAAGCTGCCGGCGAAGGAGTGAGTTGCATGCATAAGCTCCAACGATCTGCAACGCCAGCTTGTCTCGCCGATTTTCGCCACGGTCACAACGCGTGGAGCGATGTCTCCCCGGAACATAAAGAAGAGATTTGGCAGCGCCTCGAAGAAATGCAGGGCCGCCGATGTGCATACTGCGAAGCGCCTATCGAGCGGGGGAAGCGTCATATCGAGCATTTCAAGCAACGCAACCGTTATCCTCAGGGCACCTTCGACTGGGGAAATTTGTTTGGTTCGTGCAATCACGACAAAAGCTGCGGCAAGCACAAGGATCAATGCGGCCGATACGATTCCGCGGATCTCATCAAACCCGATCAAGAGGATCCCGAGCGCTTTTTCGTATTTGTCAGCGATGGAACGATCAAGGTACGCCAGGGACTGAGCAATCAAGAGGAGCATCGCGCGTGCGAGACGTTGCGGGTCTTCAATCTGGATGCGAATGGCGGTCGCTTGCGGCAAATGCGAAAAACCGCCATTGCGCCTCACCTAGACACCGCAAAGGCCCTGATGGCGTTGGCTGAAGAGCGCCCTGTCGAAGAATTGCTGCCCTTATTAGAGGACGAGCTAAACGCGATCGCAGACCAGCCGTTCGTTACGGCGATTAAGCATACTCTCCAGCCGTGACACGCCGGCTCCGCCCGCCATCGCACCGCCACCGTTGATGAGTGTCGTAACGTCACTCCAGTGGCGGCGCACCGATTGCCGCGATCCCGCGCGCCAGACTTAAAAGAACCCCAACGCCTCCGCCTGGTAGCTCACCAGCAAGCACTTCGTCTGCTGATAGTTCTCAAGCGCCTTCTTGTGCGTTTCCCGCCCGATGCCCGACTGCTTGTATCCGCCGAACGCCGCATGCGCCGGATAGAGGTGATAGCAGTTCGTCCATACGCGGCCCGCCTCGATCTCGCGGCCCATGCGGTATGCCCGCGTGCCGTTGCGCGTCCATACTCCCGCGCCCAAGCCGTAGAACGTATCGTTGGCCAGTTCGATCGCTTCCTGCTCGTCCTTGAACGTCATCACCGACGCCACGGGCCCGAAGATCTCCTCTTGAAACACGCGCATCTTGTTGTTGCCGAGCAGCATCGTCGGCTGAATGTAGTAGCCGTCGCCAAGCTCGGGCGTGGGCGCCGTCCGTCCACCGCCCGTCAGGCACTGCGCGCCTTCGCCACGGCCGATGTCGATGTACGAGAGGATCTTGTCGAGCTGCTGTTGCGACGCCTGTGCCCCGATCATCGTCTGCAAATCGAGCGGATGCCCGGCCTTGATGCGATCGACTCGCGCAATGGCCTTTTCGATGAAGCGCTCGTAGATCGATTCCTGAATCAGCACACGTGAGGGGCAGGTACACACCTCGCCCTGATTGAGCGCGAACATCGCGAGCCCTTCGAGCGCCTTGTCGAGAAACGCATCGTCCTGATCGAGCACGTCGGCAAAAAAGATATTCGGGCTCTTGCCGCCGAGTTCCACCGTCGAAGGAATCAAATTGTCGGCGGCCGCACGCAAAATATGTTTGCCGACCGGCGTCGAACCGGTAAAGGCGATCTTCGCGATGCGCTTGCTCGTCGCGAGCGCTTCGCCCGCTTCCTTGCCGAAGCCGTTCACGATATTGATCACCCCGGCCGGGAATAGATCGCCGATCAACTCCATCAGGACGAGCACGGAAGCCGGCGTTTGCTCGGCCGGCTTCATTACGACGCAGCATCCCGCCGCGAGCGCGGGAGCGAGTTTCCATGCGGCCATCAGCAACGGAAAATTCCACGGAATGATCTGGCCCACGACGCCCATCGGCTCATGAAAGTGATACGCCACCGTGTTGTCGTCGATCTCCGAAATCGCGCCTTCTTGAGCGCGAATACAGCCCGCGAAGTAGCGGAAGTGATCCACGGCGAGCGGCAAATCCGCAGCCATCGTTTCGCGCAGCGGCTTGCCGTTGTCGATCGTTTCAGCCACGGCGAGCAGCTTCAGATTCTTCTCCATGCGATCGGCCGCCGCCAGCAGCACGTTCGAGCGCTCGGTCGTCGAGCTCTTGGCCCACTTGCGCCGCGCGGCATGGGCCGCGTCGATCGCGGCCTCGATGTCTGCGCCGTTCGAACGCGGGATGCGGCAAAACGGTTTGCCGTTGATCGGCGAGACGTTCTCGAAATACTCGCCGTTGGCCGGGGGCGTCCATTTGCCGCCGATGTAGTTGTCGTATTGCTTGCGGTACGGAAATTCGATATCCAGACCGAGTGCTTTGAGGTCGAACAGGTCCATCGCATGTCTCCTTCGATCGCGTTCTATGAGAGTGACGGCGCCGAAATGGCGGTCCTTACAAGGCAACAAGCATGCCAATTGAAAGCTTCGATGCATGCGGCAAAGGCTTTTTGCTTAGCCGCTGCGGGTGCTTCATTTCTAGACAGATGTGACACCGGCAGGCGGGCGACTGTCGCAGATTGAGACAATCGCCGCTGCATGCGCGGCGCAATACATGCGCTCGTTCAACTGAGCGCAACCGCTGTGCGAAACGCGCTCATTTCGCCGAGACGGCGGCGGTGTTGCCGTGCATCGCGCTCTGCGGCCCAGCGTTCAGAGGCGTCGTCGATGCCTTGACGCTGTCCGCTGTCATCTTCCCGCCGCCTGGCGCGTATCCGTTTGCGTTCAAAAGAAACGCCATGATGTCGGCGTACTCTTGATCCTTGAGCTTGCCGGGCCGATCGGCGGGCATGTTGGTCGCCATGTAGGCATAGACCCCGCCGATCGTCAGATGGGCGTTGCTCGCCGGCGCGAACGCGGCGCCGCTCAGCGCCGGCGCGGTGATGCCTTGCATGTCGGCGCCGTGACACTTGGCGCACTGGCTCGCATAGAGCCGCTTACCGTGCAGCGCCTGGGCGCGATCGAACGATGGGGCGGCGGCGACACTCGCGCCTACGGCGTCCGATACCTTGATGAGGTGGCCCTGCGCGCGCGCAGCATCATTGGCATGGCGCACGGCATCCAAACGCGAGCCAACGGGGGGGCCGCCGTCCAGATAAGCGAAAGCAGGCGGCTTGGCCTGGGCAGCTTGAATGTCCGCCGGCGGCATCCACGCGCGCGTCAATGAGGCGAGGCGTCCGTCCGCCGCCATCACGCCAAGGGCATCGTCGATCCGATGCTGCAGCCGCTTCGCGCTCGCGCCGAATGCGAAAACGAGTTGCCAATCCGAATAAGGCGAGCGCGTTCTACGCAGATCGAAATGGCCGACCCCATGCGCGAGCTGATAAGCGACGACCGCCGGATACCAGACGACCGCGCGTTGCGCGCGCCCCTCGGCCACGGCCGCCACGGTCTGCTCGGGCGTCGTCTCCAATACGAAGCGCACATGCTTTTCCTGAACGGCGATCAACTGAGAAGGGCTTCCGTAGGTGGCGGCGACGACCTCTGGCGAAACGTTCGCCTGAGCTTGCGTTGGCGAAGCAGCCGCCACGCTCACGTAGCTCGTACTCAAGTAGCTGCGTGAAAAGCGCATCGTGGCGTGGGTCGAATCAGAGGAAACAGAGGAATCGGAGGACTCGACCGCGTCGGCCGCCCGCGAGCGCGGAAAGCCCGCGATGACATCGCAGTCGCGGCCCAGCGCCGTGCGCAATTCCTTCAGCGATACGCCGTCGTCATCGCCCGCGCCTCCGAGTTGCGTCAACGTCCCGGCGATACCGGCTGTCTTCAAGGTTTCCCGCGCTATGACTCTATCGAGCGCGGCCGTTGGGCTGCCTGCGAAGGTGCAAATGCGAAGCGGCGCCGCCGTGGCGCGCGGCGTCATAGTAAAAGCGAGCACGGCCGCGACCGATACGGCCGCCGCGAGGCGATTCAATGGCGTATTCATGATGGGGAATTCTCAGGTGGGCCGCGTCGCGTCATGGAAGCGCCCTCAACCAGGGCAGCTCGATACGACGCGGCAGTAAAGCGCCACGACAGCGCTACGGCGCGAACGCGCTACCAATCAACCGCGATGAAGCGCGAACACGTAGAGCGTTCCGCCGCGCGGCACCTTCTCCGAGATCTTCGCCATCGGGCCGCCCCAGATCGGGTTCGCGCCGCCATAGCCCGCGAGCACGGCGACATATTCCTGCCCGTCGATTTCGAAGACGGAAGGCTGCGCGATGATGCCGCTCGCCAGACGCGGGCTCGTCCACAGCACCTTGCCCGTCGCTTCGTCGAAGGCATAGAGGTGACCGTCGAGCGAGCCGCTAAACGCCAGCCCGCCCGCCGTGCTCGCGACGCCGCCGTTCCACGGCATCTTGCTCCAGTGGCTCCACACCTTCTTTCCCGTATTCACGTCGATCGCCTGCAGCTCGCCGTAGCCTCGACTGCCCGGTTCCGGCTTGATCGCGAAGCCTTCGCCGAGGTAGGGCAGCCCCTCCATGTAACTGACCGATTTGCCGGAGAGCGTCATACAGGCATGCAACGACGGCACGAAGGCGAGGTGCTTGTCGGGATCGTAGGAAACCGACCACCAGTTCTTACCGCCGAGAAAGCTCGGGCACGTCTCGATGGTCGTGCCGGCGGTCGGGTACTTCGTCTTGTCTTGGATCGGTTGGCCATCGGCGGTATAGCCCGTCACCGAAGTCGCTTTGACAAACGCGTTCGCGTAGATGAGCTTGCCCGTCGTGCGATCAATTGCGTGGAAGAAGCCGTTGCGGTCGGCATGAATGATCGCGTCGTAGTCCTTGCCGCCGTATTGGATGTTCGCGAGGATCGGCGTGTTGACGCCGTCGTAGTCCCACGTGTCGTTGCGCGTGTATTGGTAGTGCCACTTGATGTCGCCCGTCTTCGGATCGAGTGCAAGCAGCGAATCGCTGTAGAGGTTATCGCCCGGGCGCAGCGCCGCGAGCCACGGCCCGGGATTGCCTACGCCCCAGTAGAGCGTCTTCGATGCCGGATCGTAGGTACCCGTGAGCCACGACGCGCCGCCGCCATGTTCTTGCATGCCGTCGGGCCAGGTCTCGCTGCCTTTCTCGTTCTTGGCGGGAATGGTCATGTGCTTCCAGAGCACGTTGCCGTTCTCGGGATCGAGCGCGGCGATGAACCCGCGTGCGCCGTACTCCCCGCCTGAATTGCCGACGACGATCGCGCCGTCGATCGCGAGCGGCGCCAGCGAAAACGCGTAGCCCGTGCCGGGATCGAACATGCGTTTGCGCCACGCGACCGCTCCCGATTGCGCATCGAGCGCGACGATCTCGCCGTTCAGCATCGCGATGTAGGCGTTCTTGCCGTACAGGGCGACGCCTCGGTTCACCACATCGCAACAGGCATTCTTAAACGCCTCGGGGCCAAGCTTCGGCTCGAATTTCCAGAGCGGCTTGCCGGTCAACGCATCGAACGCATAGACATTATCCTTAGGGGTACTAACGAAAAGATAGCGCCCGTTGACGATGGGCGTCGCTTCGAAGCCTTGCTGCAGGTCCGCCGGAAATTTGTAGGTCCATGCGATGGCCAGCTTGCCGACATTCGACGTATCGATTTGCTTGGCCGGCGAGTGCGATTGTCCGCTGTAGGTTCGATAGTAGGTGAGCCAGCCCGGATCGCTCTGCGCGTTCGCCAAACGGTCGGGCGTCACCGCTTGATAATCCGCGGCGGCCATCGAGTGCTGCGATGCGAGGCCCGCAAGCGCGATCGCGCCGGCAGCGAGCGCCACGCGCCACGACGCTGAAATCGAATGTCTCTTCATGAATGTCTCCTGTGTCAGCCAGAGTCTTTCGCCGTATGGGCTCGCTACACGCGTGCAACGACGCACGCCGCCGCCATTTGCAAAGCACTCCGTCCGCTCCGATGCAAGGCATGGTTAGTCGATTTATCGCGGCATGAATCAAGTGACCCTTGCCGGTCGCGATTCGCGAAGAGATTGCCGCGGGCCTCGCTAATGCAAGCGGTATGCCATTGCATATGCCATTGCGCTAATGCGGCGCATTGACGCTGGCCTCGTCTTGTTTTGCGAGAGGAGAAGCCCCAAACGCAGGCAACCGGCGATCGAGCCGATCCGTTCCAATCTGAAACACGGTTGATCGCCGCTTGTCGCGAAACGAGACACCGAGCGAGACACTGAGCGAGACAGCAAGCGCGACAGCGCAAAAGGCGTGAATGCGCGGCCGCGGCGGAATCGACCGGGCGGCGTGCGGAGCACAAAAGCCATCACCGAAAAATCAACCTCATTGGCATGCTTCTCGCGTTGCGACGGGCCGCATCGCAGGCCTTATCGATCTATCAAGACAAGACATGAGGAGGAGACCATGAAGCGGCCGCGGCGCGCGCTTTCGTCGATCGATCGACGATACGGCGCAGTTGGCATCATCGCGAGCGCGTGTGTCTGCGTCGTCTGCGCCACCGCACACGCCGAAATCACAAAGGGCGCCACGGCCGAGGCGACGTCGCCCTCCGCGGCAAGCGTCACGCTCGCGCCGATCATCGTAGTGGCCGCGACGCCTTTAACGGGCGTCGGCTTGCCGCTCACGAAGGTGTCGGCCAACGTGCAGACGGTGCGCGCCTCGCAACTGGAAACGCAGCATCGCGCGACGCTCACGGACTACTTCGAAAAAAATCTGCCGAGCGTCGATGTGAGCGATCAGCAGGGCAACCCCTATCAAGTCACGCTCAATTACCGCGGCTTCACGGCGTCGGCGCTGCTCGGCGCGCCTGAGGGGCTGTCCGTCTTCATGGACGGCGTGCGCATCAACGAACCCTTCGGCGACGTAGTGAACTGGGATCTGGCGCCGCGCCAAGCGATCGACACGATCGAGCTGATACCGGGCTCCAATCCGATCTTCGGTCTCAACACGCTGGGCGGCGCATTAGCCATCATGACGAAGAACGGCAAGGACCACCCCGGCGGCGACGTGGAAATCTCGGGCGGCTCGTGGGGGAGAAAGACGATCGACCTAGAGCAAGGCGGCACGGTCGGCGATTATCTCGACTACTACGTGACCGGCGATCTCGCCAACGACAACGGCTGGGCGCAAAGAAACGCGAGCCGCATCCGACAGACGTTCGGCAAACTGCGCTACACCAATGCCGATACAAAAATCGCTCTCTCCGCGGGCGGCGCCTCCAACGACTTGCTCGGCACACAAACCATTCCCCGCTCGTTTCTAGACGATTTCCGGCAGCCTTATACGTTCCCCGATGAAAACCGCAATCGCGTCGGCTATGTGACGCTTTCGGGCGAGCGTGACTTCAGCGATGCCGTGCTGCTGAACGGCGCGGCCTACTACCGCCACTTCGTCAACCGCAATACGAGCAGCAACACGAACGCCGATTACGGACAGCTTCAACCCGACGGCGGTATCGACACGCTGCAGGCGACGAACGTCGATTCGACCGTGGCCACCGATAGCTTCGGCGCGAGCCTGCAACTGACGCTGCTGGGCAAACTGGCCGGCATGGACAATCAGCTCGTCACGGGCTGGGCCGCCGATTTCGCGAACGCTCGCTACATGTCATCGTCGCAGGATGCGGCCTTCACGCCGACGCGGGCGACTATCGGAATCGGCAGCTACGTTCAACAGGTCAACGCCCACACGCGCGACCGCAACCTCGCCGCCTATCTGCAGGACACGCTCTCGCTCACGCCTCAATGGGCGCTCACGCTGTCGGCCCGCTACGACTGGTCGAAGAAAGTGATCGCCGATGCAAGCGGCGCACAGCCGAAGCTCGACGGCAGTCACGTCTTCTCGCGGTTCAATCCCGCGCTCGGCCTGACTTGGCATCCGGCTTCATGGCTCACGGCTTACGCCACCTACAACGAGGGCATGCGCACGCCGACCGCCATCGAGCTTGCTTGCGCCGATCCGGCCGCCCCTTGCTCGCTGCCGAACGAATTCGTCGCAGACCCATCCCTCGCCCCCGTGATTTCGAAGACGCTCGAAGCCGGGGTGCGAGGCAAGCTCGGCCGTGCGACCACGTGGAGCGCCGCCGTCTATCGCACCACGCTGCTCGACGATATTCAGTTCGTCAGCGCGCCGGCCACGACGCAAGGCTACTTCCAGAACGTCGGCAATACGCGTCGGCAGGGAATCGAGCTCGCCGGTCACACCCGGCTCGGAGCCCTTGAGGTGACCGCAAGCTACAGCTATATCGACGCCACGTATCGTTCGAGTTGGACGGCCACCAGCCCGCGCAATGCGAGCGCCGATGCAACCGGCCATATCTTTGTGAGGCCAGGCAATCGGATCCCGGGCATTCCGGCGAACTCGCTCAAAATTCGGCTCGACTACGCCGCCACGCCGAAGTGGACGGTGGGCACGAACGTCACATATCGCAGCGGTATCTACGCGCAAGGAGACGAAAACAACGCCGACGCCAACGGCAAGATCGCCGGCTATGTCCTCGTCGACTTCGACACGACCTACCGCATCAACAAGCGCTTGCAGCTCTTCGCGAACGTCACGAACTTGCTGAACAAGCGCTACGCGAGCTTCGGCTCGCTCGGGCAAAACGTTTTTAGCGGCCCGAACCACACGTTCGACGGTTCGGCGCCCATCAACGAAGCCTTCGTCGGGCCCGGCGCCCCGCGCGGCGCGTGGATCGGGATGCGCTATGCCTGGGACTAGCGGCGAAAGAGGCTCGCCCACCCCCATGGGGATAACCCCCGATATCCGCCTAACGCCAGGGGGCGCATCGTATGAAACCGGCGTCGATATGACGACACTTTGCTGACTCGACGGGAAGCCATCCGCGGCAGGCGCGACTTTTCTGGCGCAGTTCTTGCTCTTTTCGGACGCGAGAAAGTGTAGGCCATGTGCCGACGCCCGCCCCGGAGGAGACAATGCCCAACCTTGTTCATCGTCCGTCGCAACCGCTTGCGGCCGGCGAATCGAGTTGGCTCACGCCGTTTATTCAGAAGGCCCACGAACGCTCCGAGGGCTACGGCCTGAGCGCCTGCACACGGCCCGACTACGACGTCCTGCCCGCCTCCGAACTCTCGCTGCGCGTCGAGCAAAGCCGCATTCTCTGCGCACACGCGATGCCGGTGATGGAGACGCTGCGCGAGCAGATAGTCGGCACCCAAAGCATGGTCGTCTTGACCGATGCCCAAGGCCTGATTCTGCATTCGATCGGCGACGACGATTTTCTCGAACGCGCCGAGAAGGTCGCGCTACGCCCCGGCGCTCAATGGTCGGAGGAAAAACAAGGCACCAACGCGATCGGCACGACGCTGGCCGAGCGCAGCCCCACCGTCGTCCACGGCGATCAACACTTTCTCGAAGCGAACCGTTTTCTCACGTGCTCCAGCGCGCCGATCCTCGATCCCTACGGCGATCTCATCGGCGTGCTCGACGTGACGGGCGACTACCGCAGCTACCACCAGCACACGATGGCGCTCGCGAAGATGTCGGTACAGATGATCGAGAATCATCTGTTCGCCTGGACTTTCCGCGACACGCTGCAGGTGGCGTTCCACAGCCGGCCCGAATTCCTCGGCACGCTGATGGAAGGCATCGCCGCGTTCACGGGCGACGGGCGTTTTCTGTCGGCCAACCGCAGCGCGCAGTTCCAGCTCGGCATGCCGCTGGCCGCGCTTCGCGCGCACACGCTCTCGTCGCTGTTCGGTATGACTAGCGCTCAGCTCATCGATCGCATGCGCGCCAGCCGCGATGCGCCCCTTTCGCTGAACCTGAACAGCGGCGCGCTCGTCTGCGCGAACGTCACATTCCGGCGCATGACGCTTTCCAGCGCGGCCGGGCAAACCGAAGCGAGGCGCGATAGAGCGGCCGAAGGCTACGCGAGCGCGGCGACGGTGACGACGCCTTCGGCTCGGCCGCTGCGGCTCGCGTCGCTCGATACGGGCGATCCTCAAGTCGCCGCCGTCATCGCCAAGGTGCGCAAGGTGATCGGCAAGGACATCCCCGTATTGATCACCGGCGAGACGGGCACCGGCAAGGAATTGCTGGCCCAGGCGATCCATTACGATTCGCCGCGCCGCTCGGGCCCGTTCGTCGCCGTCAACTGCGCGTCGATCCCGGAGACGCTGATCGAATCGGAACTGTTCGGCTACGAGGAAGGGGCGTTCACGGGCGCGCGCCGCAAGGGCGCCGTCGGCAAGCTCGTGCAGGCGCACGGCGGCACGCTGTTTCTCGACGAGATCGGCGACATGCCGTATCCGCTGCAAGTGCGGCTGCTGCGCGTCTTGCAAGAGCGCATCGTCAACCCGCTCGGCTCGACGAAGTCGATCCCGGTCGATATCGCGATCGTCTGCGCGACCCACAGGGACCTGCGCGAAATGATTGCGCAAAACCGCTTTCGCGACGATCTCTACTACCGCTTGAACGGGCTCGTCGTGAAGCTGCCGCCGCTGCGCGACCGTAAAGATCTTGCGACGGTGATCGGCAACATGCTCGAGAGCGAGACGCTGACGGGCGGCGCGGGACAATGCCTCTCCGTCGCGCCCGAAGTGATGACGCTATTCGAGCGATGCACTTGGCCGGGCAATTTCCGTCAGCTAGGCAACCTCCTGCGCACGGCTGCGGCGATGGTGGATGACGACGGCGAGATTCGCCGCGAGCACCTCCCCGATGATTTCTTCGACGATCTGAGCGAAGGCGACGCCCTATCGGGCGGGGCCATCGAAGCGGCGCCCGCAGGCGAGCGCGAAGCGCCCGTTGCGGCGCCTCCGAGTACGAGGCTGCAGGATGTCGCCGCTCATGCCATCGCGGCGGCGCTCGCGCGACACGGCGGCAACGTCTCGGCGGCGGCGCGAGCGTTAGGTGTATCGCGCGCGACGATCTATCGCAACATGTCGGCCCTGTCCGCCAATAAGCGCGGTAAAGAGGAATAGGCGCGGCGCGTTTTGTTCCTTGTGGGAAGCGCATCTCACGGCCGGCGTTCGCCCCCTCGTCTTCGCTGTTGCGAATGTCCAACCGTGTCGCATTTTGCGACACCGCTGTCGCCGAATGAAACAGCGCCGCGCCCACGCGTGCGGGCGCATCGCCTCGATTGCTCGCCCACGAGTCCATCAGCTCATCAACCCATCAGCGCATCAAGCACACTAGCCGATTAGCGCGCTGTGCGCCGGCGGCACGCTCGCCGCCAATCCATCGTCTACCGCACCGTCGCCCCCGGCATGCCCCTTGCTTGCTCGATATCACCGCAGCACCGATCGCGGTTTTGCTTTTTCCATCGACGCTTTCCCAACCAGGAGACAACCATGCAGTGGACGACGCCCGCTTACACCGATCTGCGCTTCGGCTTCGAAATCACGATGTACATCGCCAACCGATAAACCGCCGGCCCAGGCCGCGCACGAAGCGATGAGCGACTTTCTTCGAGCGCGGCCGCCTACCCTCGCATCGTCATGCTGATCAAAGTTCTCGGCTCCGGCGCCGGTGGCGGCCTGCCGCAATGGAACTGCAATTGCGCGAACTGTACGCAAGCGCGTTCCCGTACGGGCCCCGTGAAGCCGCGCACGCAATCGTCGATCGCGGTCAGCGACAACGGCGACGACTGGGTGCTCGTTAACGCCTCGCCCGATCTGCTGGCTCAGTTGCGCGCGCAGCCCAGCCTGCAGCCGGCCCGCGCGGTACGAGACAGCGGCATTGCCGCCGTGCTGCTTTGCGATGCGCAGATCGATCACGTCACCGGCCTCGTCATGCTGCGCGAGCGCACGACACCGTTGCCGCTGTATGCCACGCAGCCTGTACTCGACGATCTCTCCAGCGCGTTCCCGCTGATCCCGTTGCTCGCGCATTACTGCGGCGTGGACGGGCACGCCATCGAACTCGGCACATCGTTCCACATTGCGCCGCTCGATGGCGTGCGCTTCACGGCGATCGAAATCGAAAGCGCGCCGCCGCCCTACTCGCCGCATCGCGCCGCACCGGTGATCGGCGACAACATCGCGTTCGTGATCGAAGACGTGGCGACATCGGCCACCGCCTTCTACGCGCCCGGCCTTGCGCGGCCATCGCCGTCGATCCTCGCCGCCATGCGCTCGGCGCGGCTCGTGCTCGTGGACGGCACGTTTTGGACCGATACGGAGATGATCGCGCTCGGCTTATCGAGCAAGCGCGCCGCCGATATGGGGCATCTTGCGCAATGCGATGCGAACGGAGAACCGGGCATGCTCGCGCTGCTCGATTCGCTGCCTGACACCACGCGCAAAGTCCTCATCCATATCAACAACACGAATCCGATTCTCGATCCGCGATCCGACGCCTACGCCATCGTGCGCGAGCACGGCATCGAGATCGCGGAAGACGGAATGGAACTACAGGTATCGCCGTGAACGACATGTCGATCGATGCGCCCCCCTTGCATGAAACGCCCTGGCCGCGCGATGAATTCGAAGCGCAACTGCGCGCGCTCGGCAAGCGCTATCACATCCATCATCCGTTCAACGTGCGCTTGAATAGCGGCCGCTGCTCGCCCGATGAAATCCGCGGGTGGGTGGCGAATCGCTTCTATTACCAGATCAACATTCCGCTGAAGGACGCCGCGATTCTGTCCAATTGCGAGGATCGCGACACACGCCGCCTGTGGGTGCAGCGCATCCTCGATCACGATGGTTACGGCGACGATGCCGGCGGTATCGAAGCTTGGGTGCGGCTGGGCGAGGCAGTCGGGCTCGCGCGCGAAGAACTATGGTCGCTCTCGCATGTGCTGCCCGGCGTGCGGTTCGCGGTGGACGCCTATGTGAACTTCGCGCGCCGCGCACCATGGCAGGAAGCGATTTGCTCATCGCTAACCGAGATGTTCGCGCCGCAAATTCATAAGGACAGGCTCGCGACTTGGCCCGACGCTTACCCGTGGATCGCGCAGGAAGGTCTTCAGTACTTCAGAAGCCGGATTCCGTTGGCGGGGCGTGACGTCGAGCATGGGCTCGCCGTGACGCTCGATTATTTTCGAACGCCAGCCGCGCAACGGCGTGCGATCGAAATCCTGCAGTTCAAGCTCGACATCCTGTGGTCCATGCTTGATGCGATCGAAAGAGGGTACGCCCGATGAATTACCCCGATGCTGCCGGCGGCGCGCCATTGCGCCCTCGTCTTCGGACGCTGTTTCGTTTGCAATGGGAGGAGGTGCAGCAAGCGTATGTGCTGCTTTATCCCGAGGGGATGGTGAAGCTCAATCCGAGCGCGGGCCAGATCCTCGTGCGGTGCGACGGCACGCGCGAGCTCGATCAGATCATCACCGAGCTCGAACAACTATTCAACGCGTCGGATCTCGCATCGGACGTCTACCGGTTTCTCGACCATGCGCGGCAGCGCGGTTGGGTGGATTAGACGCTAAGCCAACAACTGTCCACAACCGGCCTTCAGGCCGGGGTTTCAAACCGAGGCTAGATTTACGATGAACGAGACGCCCGCCCTCTCCCCGCCGCTGTGGCTACTTGCGGAGCTCACGTATCGCTGCCCGCTTCACTGCCCGTTTTGCTACAACCCTGTCGACGCGGCGAGCCACGGGCAGGAACTCGACACAGAAGCTTGGCTGCGTGTGATCAGCGAAGCGCGCGCATTGGGTGCGGCGCAGATCGGGTTTTCGGGCGGCGAGCCGCTGGTGCGCGACGACCTTGAAGTCCTGGTGGCGCACGCGCGCCGGCTCGGCTATTACACGAACTTGATCACCTCGGGCGTCGGCTTGAACGAAGTACGGATCGCGGCGTTGAAGGAAGCAGGCCTCGATCATATTCAACTGTCGTTTCAGGATTCCACGCGCGAGTTGAACGATTTCTTATCGAGCACGCGCACGTTCGAACTGAAGCGCAAGGTGGCGGGCTTGATCAAGGCATACGGCTACCCGATGGTGCTCAATTGCGTCCTGCATCGCTATAACCTGCCGCATGTGGCGCAAATCATCGAGATGGCGATCGAACTCGGTGCGGAGTATCTCGAGCTTGCCAACACGCAGTATTACGGCTGGGCGTGGCTCAATCGCGATCAGCTGATGCCGACGGCGAAACAGTTGCGCGAAGCGGAAGACACCGTCAATCGCTACCGCGCGCGCATCGGCACGCAATGCCGGATTTTGTTCGTCGTGCCCGATTATTTCGAGCAGCGGCCGAAAGCCTGCATGAACGGGTGGGGATCGGTGTTCCTCGGCGTCGCGCCGGACGGTACGGCGCTGCCGTGTCACGCGGCGCGGTCGCTGCCGGGGTTGGCGTTACCGAGCGTGCGAGAGATGTCGCTGGATAGAATCTGGTACGAAAGTTCGGCGTTCAACGCGTTCCGCGGAAACGCGTGGATGCGCGAGCCCTGCCGCAGTTGTGACGAGCGCGATACGGATCATGGCGGCTGCCGCTGCCAAGCCTATTTGCTGACGGGGGATGCGCAAGCGGCTGATCCCGTCTGTTCGAAATCGCCGCATCACGGCGAGGTGGAGCGGGCGGTGAAGTTCGCTCGACCGACGGCGAACGTTGAGGAACACCCTCTGGTGTTTCGTAGTATGTCGAGCGGCCGTTAGGGGCTCAGCAAAAAACCTCCGAACGTTCGGCGCGACGCTGGATGATGTGCGTCGGCGCGCGCACGTCCGTTCGATTCGGCGCTCGATAACAAGCGGCAGGCGATGTCGCATGGCATCGCGCGCCGAGAGCACGATTTCGCGCGACTCACTACAATAGCGAGCAATACGTTCGTCCCCGGCCGCCCCATATAAGAGCCGCAGGACGCTTGCCCCGCTACCGACGCTGTTATGACTCCATCTATTTCCGATCGCCCGGCCGCTGCCGTGCGACGCCCGAACTCGCCGCGCTTCCTGCTGCTTTTGATTTGTTTGTTCTCATCGGCGGGACAACTGGCTATCGACATTTACGTCCCCGCGCTGCCGGCGATGGCGCGTTACTTCGGCATGTCGCCGCAGGCGATCCAAACGAGCGTGTCGGGCTATATGGCGGCCTATGCACTCGGTCAGCTGATGTTCGGCCCCATCGCCGATGCTTACGGACGCAAACGCGTCCTCGCGTTCGGGCTCATCGTCTATACGATCGGCTGTACGTTATCGCTTGTCGCGCCGAACCTCGAAACGTTCATCCTCGCGCGCTGCCTGCAGGGTTTCGGCATTGCCGCGACGAATTTGTTGGCGAAGGCGATCATCACCGATTCGTTTTCAGGGCAGACGTTGATACACGCGTACACCTACATGGCGATCGCGTGGGGGCTAGCGCCGATCATCGCGCCGGTCATCGGCGCGCATTTGCAGACCTGGTTCGGGTGGAAATCGTGCTTGGTCTTTCTGCTCGTCTATTCGTTGCTCATGTGGGCGATTCTCTGGCGCTATCGAGAAACGCTGCCCTCGCCTGTGCGATTAGAACCGCGCACGCTGATCAAGAATACGGCGATGGTGCTGTCGAGCCCCGTCTTCCAAAGCTGTTTTCTGGCGCAGGGCCTGTGCTACAGCATTCTGCTCGTGTTCAACATCGTCGGGCCGTTCATGGTGCAGAACACGCTGCATAAGGAACCGACCTACTTCGGCTATCTGGCCCTCGCCATTGGGTTGATGTATTTCCTGGGTGGCTTGTCGAATCGCCTCCACGGGCCGCGGCTGCCGAACCCGGAGACGCGGCTGCGTTGGGGCGCGCGAGCGATGGTGCTCGCATCGATCGTCATGCTCGTGCTCGCGGCGACGATCGGCTTGCGGGTGTGGACGTTGGCGGCGCCGGTCCTCTTCATGGGGTTGTGCGCCGGCGCGATGTATCCCACGTTGATGGCGAAGGGCAATTCGCTGTTTCCGCATATCGCGGGCTTGACGGCGGCCATTCTCGGCTGTGCGCTGCTGCTGGTTTCCTCGGCGATGATGGGCTTGGCCGGCTTCGTGTCGGTGCATGTGCTGCTGCCGCTCGCCGTGTTCTTCGTGATCTTGGCCTGCACGGTCGTCGTGATGGTGACGAAGCTGCTCAGGCATTTGGAGCAGGCGCAGGGGGAAAGCGTGGGGTATCGGCGTGGGGAGGCGGCTTAGGTTAGGGGTTGATTCACTCGACTACGGCACAGCGTTCAAAGCAAGTCGGGGCGGTTCTTGGCGAGCCAGGTCTTAAGTGCGTTCAGCAACGAACTCGCGCAAGCCAAGCACGTTTGCACGGCGGAGTCAGGTACCGGGCCTCCATCGTAGTCGGCCAAATTCCGCTGCTTGCGCAAGGCGTCGAGGACAATCGTTTCTCGGTTCGCGGTTACAACATCAAGCGTCTTTCCCAACAGATTCTGCAAGGTCATCATCGTTTCCGATCAGGAATATTTTCGGTTTGGCGAGCACGTCACACGCGAAAGTATCCCCGGCCGTAAGCTTGGCCTGCCACTCGGCCGATCGATATATTTTTGGGTTGATCTCCCGGCCGAGCGTGGCCTGAACCGGATGCAAAAGGCGCACGGTCGTCACGAAGTCGATGTCACCAATGACGAGCAGATCGATGTCGCTGCCGGACTGTTCGGTACCCTTCGCCACCGACCCAAAAATAAGCGCGACGCGCAGGCTTTCGGCTACAGGCGCCAATGCTTGGGCGAGGACTTCGGCCACGCCCGACGTCTTGCGCAAAATATTCGCCAATTCTTCAAAGATGGGGCAGGTTCGATCAGCGCTGTAATACACCTGATTGCCGGACTCTTCACGTCTTAAGACGCCAGCGCGCGCGAGACGGGACAGCTCTTTATGAAGCGTGCCAGCGGACGTTCCCGTGCGCCGAGCAATCTCGCGAACGTGATACTGCGCCTCGGGCTGCAGCAATAACATACCCAGCACGCGGCGTCGGTAGTCGCTAAAAAGAAGAGACGAGAGATCATGTAGCATATATAGCTACGAATGTAGCCTTTTTTGCTACGCACATCAACTTTGCCGTAGCTCTTTTTGCTACATGCGTAGTCTTTCTCGCTACGAAGCGACGCCTGCGGGCGAGGAACGCCGCACCGTCTTCACGCCACCTTCGGCAGCGCCCATTGCCGGCGGACGATATCGATCAGTGTCCGAAGCGCCGGGTGGTTGTAGCGACGGCTGCTGTAGTAGATGTGAAACGGATCCTCGACGTACGCATGTTGTTCGAGCACTAACTGCAATTCATCGCGCGCCAGTTCGTCGGCGATTCGCGCTTCGAGCAGATAGGCTATCCCCAAGCCTGCCTTGCAGGCGTCGATCGTCGTCGCCGTGTCGTTGATGGTGAGCGATCCAGGTACGCGCAGACGCCGCGGCGTTCCACCATCGTTGATTTCCCATCGATAGCTGGAGTTGTCACCGAGCAGCAGCTGCAGGCATTCGTGTTCGCCTAAGTCGTCAATGCAACGAGGCGAACCGTGGCGCGCCAGATAAGCCGGGGAAGCCGCCATCACCCACCGCTGTGGGCCGGTCAGCGGCACAGCCACCATATCTTCCGGAACGTAATGGCCGTAGCGAATGCCCGCATCGTAACCTTCGGCGACGATGTCGATCGGCCGGTTCTCCACGACGACGGTCAGCCGCACATCCGGACATAGGCGCACGAATTCCGGCAGCGCGGGGGCGATGAGCAAATGAGCCGCGTCGGCGAAGACATTCAAGCGAATTTCGCCGAGCCTCGCGGCGCCCGGGGCATCGAACGTCTCCAACGCCGAGCCGATCTGATTGAAACCGTCCTCCAAGCGCTCGGCCAGGTCGCGCCCGACAGCGGTGGGCGACACCGCCCTGCTGGTCCGGTTCAACAGCTTCGCGCCGAGCCTGTCTTCCAACCGCCGCATGGCGTGACTGAGCGCCGAAGGCGTCTGTCCCAGTTCAATCGCAGCCAGCCGGAAGCTGCGGCTCCTCACGATAGCGAGGAACGACTTGAGATCCGCGAAATCGATTCGATCGGTTTTGGTCACGATGAGTAGCGTTCAGCACGGCAGTGAATGCCGTTCATTCTACGCCGTGCAATCATGCCGATCTTGATGTGTTCGCAGGCCGCTCGGCCTTCCGTGTCGCCGGCTTTACATCAACACGCGCCGTTTTTTTCGAGGAGATCGTATGCCGAGTTTGGACCGACTGAAGATAGGCGATCTAGCGGGTACACGAGTGCTGATCACCGGCGGCTCGACGGGAATCGGCGCCGCGCTGGTTCGCGCCTTTGCGGCCCAGGATGTGAACGTCGTCGCCCATTTCAATGGCAGCGAGGCGGCGGCACACGCGCTGCGCGCGGAACGCCCGGACCGGATCAAGCTTGTCCAAGCAGACATGAGCACGCCCCGCAGCGCATCGCGCGTGGTGGCGCAGGCGGTGGACATGCTCGGCGGGCTCGATGGCCTGATCAATAACGCCGGCGCGATGTTGGGGCGTATCAAGACGACTGAGATGGACGAAGATCATTTTGATCGGGTCGTCAATCTCAACGCCCGTTCGGTTTGGGATGCGACCGTGGCAGCGCATCCCTTCCTGAAGCAATCGGGCGGCTACATCATCAACACCTCGTCCGTGGCGGCACGCACGGGTGGCGGCGGCGGCGCGGTGCTTTACGCCGCCACCAAAAGCTTTGTCAGCAGCTTGACGCGCGGCCAGGCGAAGGAATTCGTCGGCGACGGCATTCGCGTCAATGCGGTTGCGCCGGGGCTCATCGAGACACCGTTCCACGACAAATACACGCCACCGGACGTGCTGGCGGCGCAAACCGCCTCAGTGCCGATGGGCAGAGCGGGAACGCCGGACGAATGCGTCGGCGCGTTTCTGTTTTTGGCGTCTCCCGCGCTATCCGGTTACATCACCGGCCAGATTATCGAAGTCAACGGCGGCCAACTGATGCCGTGAAAGAGGGCAGAAAATGAAACAACGACCGTTTGGGAAGACAGGAAAAACCGTTTCGGAAATCGGCTTCGGCGCGTGGGCGATCGGCGGTTCGTGGGGCGACGTATCGGAAGCCGATGCGAAAGCCGCGCTGCATGCGGCGCTCGATAGCGGCACGACATTCATCGACACCGCCGACGTGTACGGCGACGGCCGTTCCGAGCGCATCATCGCGGCCGTGCTCAAAGAGCGCGGCGGGGCTCGTCCGTTCGTCGCGACGAAGGCGGGGCGTCGGCTCGATCCGCATGTGGCGCAGGGTTATACGGCGGCCAACTTGAATGCGTTCGTCGAGCGGTCGCTCAAGAATCTGGAAACCGATTGTCTCGACCTGGTTCAGCTGCATTGCCCGCCGACGGACGTCTATTACCGGCCGGAAGTGTTCGAGGCGATGGACGCCATGGTGGCGGCGGGGAAGATCCGCGACTATGGGGTGTCGGTGGAGAAGGTTGAGGAAGGGTTGAAAGCGATCGATTATCCGGGCGTGAAGTCCGTGCAGATCATTTACAACATCTTCAGGCAGCGGCCGGCGGAGTTGTTTTTGAGGGAAGCGAAAGCACGCGGGATCGCGGTGATTGTGCGGGTGCCGCTCGCTTCGGGATTGTTGACGGGAAAGATGAAAGCCGACACGCAGTTTGCGGCCGATGACCATCGCCATTTCAATCGCGAAGGGCAGGCGTTCGATAAGGGCGAGACGTTCGCGGGCGTGCCGTATGACGTCGCGCTGCAAGCGGTCGAGGAGATTCGCTCGTTGGTTCCGCAGGGAGTTTCGATGGCGCAGTTTGCGCTGCGATGGATTTTGATGAACCAAGGCGTGACGACGGTGATTCCGGGGGCGAAGAACGCGGAACAGGCGAAGGCGAATAATGCCGCGAGCGAGCTGCCGGGTTTAACGGACGGAGCGATGGCGGCGCTGCGGGAGATTTATCTGGAGAAGGTCGCGCCGTTTGTGCATCAGCGGTGGTGAGGACGTATCTTGCGGGTGTCGGCGCGTACGCACGATTATGCGCGCCGCTTCTCAAGCCCTCTTCCGGATTTCGTTGACCAGGTCCGGCTGGGCGCTTTCGTCCAGCTTTCGGAAAACGCCCAGCGAGTCAGATTTCAATCGGCGTTGACAGCTAGGTAACCCAAGCCGTTGGTTAGCTCTCGGTTCTGCCGATTGGCGCCGACCGTTTCTGAAAGCGTCAGAAGTCGCGTCGAGGAAAATCCGCGGGCAGGCAACCAAGCAAAGACAGCACGCTTGAAGTCCTTGTCGCCATCAGAAATCCAACTCCTCAAGCTCGGCCTTACTTAGCTGCCGTACGCGTTGGGTGAGTTCGCGGGCCCTCAGCGCTGCAAGGGATGAGTCGGACTCCTGCAGCAAGTTCAAGAGCGTAACGCCGGGAGCGATGGCCTCCAAATAGCGCAGAATCTGCGCCTGCGTACGACTCAAGTCGCCTTTTTCGATGAGCGCAGCCGTGGAGCGCGCCATCCCGGCGCGTGCGGCGGCGTCGGCCTGACGCAGACGTCGTGCCTTCCGCAGCCGAGCCAGCTTTTCGCCAAGCTCGCGCGCTTCCATCAATCTGGCGGGCGAAAGCAAAGGGGTTTCGTCGCGCTTCATGTCCGTAATTACAGCCACAACGCTGTTTGTGTCCGCGATTGCAGACAGTACAGCATCTGTGGCCATGAGGCCAAGTCCGTAATCGCGGACATTAAGTCGATAATGCATTCGATTACGGACATGCTGTGGACATTCAGCTCGTCCCTCCCTTCGAGCGGAACGGGAAAGCCGCGAATGTGCGTTCAACAAGAGGCCTTGGTTGCAACGCGTTTCAACATCTTGGCCTGGTTCGCTTCGGAAAATTTTCACGCACGCGTCGGTCCGTCGTCTCGCCGACGATTTCTGGTCCATCGCCGAAGCGGAGCAACCTCAAGTGTCGACGCAAGCACGTTGCGGTTTGAAGTAGATCGCAGAGGCGTCAGGTGCGCCGGCCACCAACAGGCGGGAAAGACGTGATGACAGGTGTACTTTGGCTGCCCTTGTCAAAACATAGAATGCAGAAAAACCGCCGGAATCCATATCAGCCGTGGCGCGCCGGCTATGGTCGAACCAGCAACCCTTGCCTTCGGAGGGCAGCACGCGAACCCATCCCTATTGTCGGCATTCAAGCGACTGATAGCCCTCATCTTAGGCAAACCCGATCACCAGCTTCTTTCCGCACGCAGCCGCATACTTCCGCAGCGTGGCGACGGACGGCGAATGTTTCTCGCTTGACAACGATCCCTCCAACCTCGATACCGCAGAAGCCGTCGTCCCCATCCGTTCAGCAACCTCAGCTTGCGTCAACCCCGCCGACCGACGAGCGGCCAACAGAGCACCTAGCGCCGCGTATTCGTCCTCCAACGCATCGTAAGCTGCCTTAAATTTCGCATCGGCGAACAGACGAACATCATCCTCACGCGTATGCGCAACGGGCTCATAGCGGTCTATCAACTCCCGCTCTCGTCTGGCTTTACCCACAATGCAGCACCTCCCTTAAACGCCGCCGCGCCACCTGCAACTCATCATCCGGCGTGCGCTGCGACTTCTTAACGAAGCTATGCAGGATGACCACCGTTGAACCCGAGCACGTACAGTAAAACACTCGACCAATGCCCTCCCGTCCGTGCGGGCGTAACTCAAACAACCCCGCACCCATAGCGCGCGAATACGGCATCCCCAAATCTGGCCCGTGCTCAAGCATCACCGCAACCAAGCGCCGATAACCGGCCAAGATACCTACAGGGAAGCTCAACACGTCGCGCTTCACGCGCTCGTTGTAATACGTGACTGTCCACGTCATATGTTAGCAAATCCGCTACTAAAAAGGGAGGATGCCTTGCACCGCCCCACGCCCTTGATCGGGCGATAGGTGCGCGTAGCGCTCCGTCACAGCAATGGACGAATGCCCGAGCAGGTCCCTGACGACATACAACGAAACTCCCCGCATCACCAGCCACGACGCAAAGGTATGCCTCAGATCGTGGATCCGGAAATCCTCAATTCCCGCCCGCAAACATGCGGCAGCAAAGCCCTTCTGCAACGTGCCTACAGGTACATCGAACCGAACAGCAAACACCCACCGTGCGCCAGGGACATAGCGACTCACCCAATCGCGTTGCTCGAGCAACGCGGACATCGCCGCAGCATTCAACGGAACCAAGCGCCGCTTTCCGTTTTTTGTATGCACCCGATCCAACATAAAGCACTCACGTTCGAAATCAACCCGCGACCACTCTAGCTTTAGAAGCTCCGACTTGCGGCACCCGGTATTCAAGCCCAATCGGACAAAATTCGACAAATGCGGACGAAGCGCAAATCGCCCAGCTTCAGCAACCAGCACCGACGCCTGCTCACGCGTAATCCAACGAATTCTTGAATCGTCACCACCAAGGCCTAAGCTCTGAACTGGGTTTCCAAGCTCGGGACGGTCATACTCAAGCCGCACGAAATTAAGCGCAGCCGAAAATAGCTTCAATTCGCGCTTAACCGTCGACTCTTTAACGCCATCACTCAGTCTCGCCGACACGTACCGCCGAACATCCGCCCGTTTCAATTTCGATACTTCAACGCCCGAAAAATGCGGACTCAAATGTTTCAGCGAATAATGATCGCGCTGCTTACAACGATGCCCAGACGCCGACATATAGATGCCTATGACCTCTTCGAAACGCATTCTTCCCCCACAACGCGCCCTTCGCCGGTCGTGATTTGATTCACAGGTCCACCCCCCAACCGCTGAAAATCCGATCTCAGCACGTCCGCAGGAACACGGACGCTGCAATAACGAACAAGCGGAAGCCCCGCCCCTGCCGCAACGTCATCTTTAACCGAGTCGCGATACCGCGCGGCATCCGTCAAATGCGACCTATCATCCAACTCGATCACGTAAAGCACGTCCGCGTCATGCGAACAAATAACGAAATCGAAAATCTTCCGATCAAATCGGTTTCGAGCAGACCGCCTTCCTCGCACATCAATAAGTGCAGCCATCGCTACTTGCGAATGCACCACAGCCTCGGGCACGGCAGCACGAAAAACACTCAGAAACTCTTTCTCTCGCGCAGTCATCAATTGCCGCCGGAAATAAGGCGACCCTGGCTTGCCGCCACTGACGCGCGCCGCTTCCGCTCCCGGCTCGCGCTCCGGTTCGTCCCCGCCCGTCTTACCTGACTTAGGTATCGCAAGAAACAACACAAACAGCGCAGCCACTATCAACGTGATCGGACCCATAACGCCTCAATTCACCCAGAAGAGCACGCATGTTCCCAATTAAGCATCGCCGTCAATTAACAGGTTACTTACATATTTACAAAAGATTTCAGATGCCACTTACAGTTGACCTACAGCGCTGCTAATCGGTATTTCCGGTCGCCATCCATAAAACCCCGATCCCGTGGTTCCAGAAGACCTGTGCATCAGCAAGGCTAGCCCCTCCCGTGTCAACGCAATCGAACGCCGCCGCCACCGCATCCCCCGCCCTGGACTCCGGGCCAAGATGCGCATACGTCACCACCTCCGGCACAACAATCCCCCTGCTAGTCCAGTAGCGCTTCTTATTGAACGTCGACGCGTCGGCGTCCTTACCGACGTACTTAGCGATGTACGTGGCGATTCGATGACGCATACCGCGCCCTTTCCCTCCGATCTGCCGAAACAAGCAATGTTTCTTGCCATTGCTAATGCTGTCATTCACCGCGCCGTCCGTCCCTGCCTTACTAAGGACCGATAGCCAGATCGACCGGAGCAGACGCCAGTTTTGTCGACCACTCACCGCCACATGGATGTGCCAAGCACCGCGCTTTTGTCGCTCCAGCACCGCCACGTAATGAAAATCCTGCAACGCATTCAGCCTACGCCGGAACGCATCCCACCACTTCGCCCAAACGTCGAGACGTGTCTCATTGGACCGCGTGGAAAACGTCAGCATCCGGTCCGCCCGAATCGCCTTACAGCGCTTGCGAATCATCCGCTTCGAGCGCTCTATCGACGTCCGTAGCGACTTCGACGCCTTCGCCGACAAATCATCGTCACTCTCACCCTCCAACCGCTCCCGCTTCCCACGCGCACCCCGAGGCCGCAATCGAATCTCCTGAAAGTGACGCCGCACCGCCGTACTAAACGACACCACCTCCTGCTGACCATCAGCAAACTTCTGTGTCCGGATGATGTACTCATCGCTGAACGGCGAGAACTGCATCAGCCCATCGCCGTACGGGTCCCCGAGATCGACTACAATAGATTCACTCACGTTGGATAGGTCCTTATCCGATGTTGGTCACCGCCCGGGATCGCTGCGAACGATCGCCGGGTTTTTCTTTTCATCACGCCTTACCGCGCTTGCTGCTAGCGCCCTGCTGCGGCCCATTTCCGTTAAGTGTTAGAGGTACAAGTTTAGGCGCGCTGCGCGCGCCGGCCTCTGCGGCCTGCGGCTCGCTGGAGGCCCGCGCCCGCTCGCGCCCTACTCGCGCCTTCAACACCATCGGCCGGCCGCTCCACGTTCGTTCTCTGCTGTCCAACGCGACGCAATCACAACAACACACCCTAGACGGAGCGCTACGCGCTATAGGCGCTCGCCGCGCGGCGTTTTTCTCGCCCCTACCGCCATCGCTTGCTTGCCACCAGTCCGCCGACTTCTTCGCCATTGCCGGGCACGGTAGAGCACGTCCGCTCGCTGGCCGGCGCTGCGCGCCTTCAAGGGGGTATCCGTAAAAGTCGAACCGCGCGACTTTTACAAACCCTCCCCCTTGACCCGCGTTCGGCCGCGCTCTACCTCGGCAACGGGCGAAAGAACTCAGCGGACTGGCGGCAAGCACAAACGCAACGCCTGTGCGAGAAAAACCGGTTTGGCCGGGCTCTCGAATCTAACGGCCCGGCAGCCTCAACCCCACGGAGCGCACGACCATGACTCAGCTCTCTTTGCTTCTCATCGGCGGCATAGCGACCGCCCCGCTTTGGTTCGCCAAACCCAAGCGCCGCGCCTGCGTTCGACGCCTCCTACCGCTCGCGCCTTGGCGGCAACTCAAGCTACGCCTGTACATTCGCCCGCTCATCCGCAAGGGCAACTACTTCACCTGGACGCGGCCCGACGGCCGGCAGTTTGTCTGCCGCAACATGCGAAGCCTAGTCGCCCGCGTCATGGACTACGACGGCCACTTGCTGCAAGGCCTGCTCAAAACCGTAAGCCGCTGACCCGTTCATACCTTCTGAACTTGAAGCACAAGCAGCACCTCAGTACGCCCCTTTGATCCGCCGCTACCGTCGAGGAAATGTGGCAACCACCACTCATGGTTATTCGAAACAGATTCGGAGTCCTGCACCAGCCCACCAAGCACAACGACTTCTCCATCCTTCAGGCTTACGGTCGTATCCATCTGCCGCGTGTTCTTCGTCGGCGAACCGTTGACGCCTGATGTTGTCGGCACGAAGCTCGAGATCTGTTCTTGCAACTGCAACTGGATCACATCCCCTAGGACCACGGGCTGAACCGAAAAGATGACGCCCGCGTCTTGGTAATCGACCGACTGCACAGCCGTTCCAGCTTGGCCTTGGTAACTCACGCTCCCGAGCGTTGGCACCCGCGCGCCCACGTTTAGGCTCACACGTTGACCTGATACGACTCGCACATGAGGATCGCTGATCTCTTTAAACCGCGTATCTGCATCAAGAGCCGACACCGCCACATCGAGCAGATGCGACGAAAACGTCAGCGCCGAACCATCCGAGGCCGTAGACCCGTTAGATATGCCCACCTTCGCGCCGAACACTTGCGCCGCAATCGAAAACGCATTGTTCTTCGCATCGGTGTTAGACACCTCATACACCCACCCCCGCACCACGACCTCGCCCGGCGCGGTATCCAGTTGCGGCAGCAGCGCCTTCAACAAACGTACATCCGCAGCCGTCCCTGCAAACACAAAGTCATCCGATGCGGACACACCGCCCCGCGGCAAAGACGAGCTCGACGACGACGGAGCCATCCCACTTGGCGCCGCAACACCGGACGCAGAAGAGGGAGCCGCAGGGATCGACGCGCTAGCGAGCGAAGAAGACATGGCCACACGTCCGCTAATCAAAGGCTGCACCGCATTCGACAAATACTCAGCAGTACGGAACTTCGGGTGATACACCAACGTTTCCAGCTCCGGTTTCGTCTGGTCCGCCGGCTTGCGCGTGATGAAGTCCACGCCGTCACGCGTTTGCACTGCAAACCCCATCGAATCAAGGAACACCTTTACGAACTCGCGCAGATCGCCCTTTTTGTCGTCGTACTGAAACGAAACCTGACGCGTGTCGGCCAGCACATCCGAATCGATAACGTGCGGCACGCGCATCACATCGCCGTACAACAGGTCGACAAGCTGACCGACGTTCACGAACCGCAGATCGAACGCAGAGCCCTTCACACGCGGTAATGGTGCCAACGACGGCATTCCACTCGGCAACGGAACCGGAACGCTCGACGCCAGAGCGATCGGAGCGGAAGTGCCAGGCGGCAACACGGCAGGGCGTGATGCCAATGACGGCAACACCGGAATCGGCGGCACTTGCTCCGCAGCAGCGGCCGCGAACCAAGAGGAGCACCCCATCACAATCAACAAACCAAACCGGATCCACATCATTGACGCGCCCCCATTGCGGCCACCGGAACTTGACCATGGCCACCCGTCCACGTCGCAACCCGCTGACCGTCGACCACACCCTCAACGCGCAGCGATTCGCCACGAAACGACTCATTCACCACGCTACGCGCCCGACCATCCGACGACGCAAGCAACACGTAGCCCGTAGTACCGATCGAATACTCCCCGACCACCCGCCACGTCATCGACCCCACACCCAGAGCACCGCTCGCATCACCGGAACCGCCAGAAGAGGCGGAGCCTCCAGATACTCCCTCCGCATGGCTACCCGTGCGAGCACCGAACCCACCACGAACACCCTTGTAGCCCAACCACCCAAGCGCCACCGCGACCAACACCGCCACCGGCAAAATGAACAACGCTTTAGGTATGACCGCCTTTTGCTTCGTGTGGACCTCCGCGCTGGTGTACAGATCGAACACCTTGCGTGGATAGTTCCATACCGTTTTAACCGCATCCCGAAACCCCGCGTTTGGGTTATGGCAATGGTCCCATTCGTAGAGCATCGCGCGACGCATACCAAACAACCGACGCACATGAACATGACGCCCAACGAGATCTCGAATCGTCTTGTTCAGTCGCTGCGGATGCTGCGTGATCACAACGAAATCGATGCCCATGTGTCGATGCACATGCAGCTTCTCAATATCCTCGCTCGGCTTGCTCCCCATCGCGACCGGCGGCCAAATACGTTGCACCTCATCGACTACGATCAAGTCATTCTGCTGCGCACGGTTATGCCAATCTCGCACCCACGCGTCGTCCACCATTTCATGCTCGATTGCGAGGTCCCTGATGCCGTTCACCACAATGCGACGACCGGCTTTGATCTCCTTTTGCAAATGCCACACCGCGTAAAGCGTCTTACCGCTCCCCGGCGTCCCCGTTACGAGCGAAATCGTCATTGCAGGAAGAACTTCTTAAAGCTCGACGCGCCAGCCATCGCGACCCTAGCGCTGATAGCGCCGCCGATATACGCCATGCCCTGAAACACACCGGCCATTGCCAGCACGTTCGACATATCGGCAGGAATACCCCCAACCGCTGTGTTCAACCATGACTGACACTGGTTCACCGCCAAGTCGATACCTGAAACCGTCAGCACCCCTACGCCGAGTGCGACAAGCGCTTGGAACAAAATGGGCTGGACCATCGACAGCAAAAACGTCGCGAAAGGCATCACGACCTCCGAGTTAAATACCAGCAACGACAATGAGCGCCGCAGCCAATGCGCATAGCACCAAGACGATCGGTTGCACGCCCTGCGCGAACTTGCACACTGGGCTGAAAGAGAAGCTCAACTGTTGACCGAACACGTTCACCGTCTTATCGGCCGGACAAGTACCCGAGCTGGGCCCAACCGACCACGGCGTCATCGGCACCTGGACAGAACTAGCCGGAAGAGTAGGCGCAGACGGAGCCGACCCAAGCGTCGAACACGCTACCGAATTGGGATTGTTCACACACATGTCATCGATGGTCGTGCCACCGCTCGACGTAGTCGAACCCGCCGACGTTGAATACGTGCCCGTTGTACTGAACGGAATCGTTGACGCACCCACTTGTGCGGGCGTCGCATTCACCAAGTCATTAAACGTTGCTTGAACCGGGGATGCAGCGATATCGGCCGCACTAATCGGTGCTGTCGCCGAATACGGGATACCTGCATAACCTGGAGCGGCCGACGCGTCTTGCCAAAGCTGATTTGCCATTGCAGCGACCAGCGGAACCGGCAACGGCATGGGAAGCATGCCCGACGTTATATTCGGTGCAATCGTCGTAAGCGTCCCCGTCAGATTCGGATTCACGTACGCGGGGTTCTTCGTCGCCGAACTCGGCATGGTATAAGTCGACGCAACAGGCAGGGACGACGCACCGCCGCTATAAACGTTGTAGCTCACCGTCAACGTATAAGGCAACGGCTCTACAGAAGCAGACGTACCGGCAAAGACGATGCTCGGGCTGCACCCCTGGTAGATCGTTGAAATGCCACATAACCATCGCGCTAAAGCTGCAGCCTCTTGATTTGCAAGGTCAGCCCCGCTACTACCTGCCAACACCGCACTCGAGATCGCCGGCTTGTCCAAACTCCAACCAGAGTAGTATGGCAACGAATTCGGCAACAGCGACAAGCCTTGCGGACAACTGCTGGTACAGCTTGGCAAGACGTAGTAAACGCCACCACCCGATGACCCTGAACCGCTCGATGTCTGAACCTGCAACGTGATCGAAGCCGGCATAGGTTGCCCATCCGGTGTCGTACCCGAAGACGCATTGTTTTGCAAAAGCTTGTACGTCCCCCACGCTACGCCGCCAACAGCGGCCAACGCCCCTACACCAAGCGCCACCGAACCCCAAACTGGCGATGTTCCGACTGCCATAATTCCGGCACCGGCCGCAGTTGCAACCTCGGCAGCCGTACTTAGCCCACTCATCGTAGCCGCCAGCGCAGCAGCGCCCACCACAACACCTCGACGCGCAAGGTTCGCCGCAACCGCAGCGGCGATTTCGGTATTCAGGCCACCGGTGAATGCTGGGCCCAACGTCGCCACTTGCGCATACGCCCGATTCTGTAAGAACAGCATTGAGCACAACGCAAACACGATAACTACGGTGCGTTTGAACATGATCAGAGAAAAAGAATGAGCCCAACTGCGTAACACGTCGCGACGACAATACCGACGCACTCATAGAACCACGTCATTGCTAGCTCTCCCCGGACGACTCCAACATCCGCCTCAACGAACGAAAACCGAATGCGATCGCCATAGCAAGCAGCACAGCCCCGCCGATATCCAGACCAACCATCTCACCACCCAGAACCGGCTGATCACTCGCGCCTACACCCTTCACCATCAAATAGGCCATGTTGCCGTTTCCATCACTCTGGCAACCCTGTGCCGCGCCCAAAGTCACGATCTGCTGGTACGTCCTGCCCGAATACGTGAACGGGAAAGTCTCCTGATACCCCTGAGGCACCGTCACGCCACTGGCAGGAAAGTCACAAACGACGAACGCATCAGCCATCCGACACCCCGCATCAAAAAAAGGGCGCCCCAGACAACAGAGCGCCCCAAATACGCTAACGGGTCGGCCCCATCAACGACTGACGAAACCCTTCACCACCTTGAAGCCGAACACCATAACCACGATGGCCAACACAGCACCGCCCACATCGAGGATGACCGGCGCCACACCGTTGATGCTGGCCAGAATCGCCGTATCGCTGAACGCCGGAGTTGTGGATCCGCTGGACTGCGCGAACGCCGACACGCTACCGACAGCTGCCACAGCCGCAATCGCGACCGCGCGAACGCAACCCTTCACACGTTGAAGCTTTTCCATGTTTTTCTACTCCCTGATTGGCCCACCTATTAGGATTCGTTCGAGCGGGCCACTCTCGAACGAATCGACTCCCGTTTCGGAGGGTCACGTCGCATCAAAACCCGCGCCGCATAACCAACCCCCTTGCAAACCAAGTACGTCGAAACCAGTATGTTCAGCAACGCCAACTGCTCGCCGATCCGATCTAGCGAATCAAGTGGAAGGCTGACCATCACGCAGCGCCGGCCGCGCCAACACCAGTGCCAGCCTTTGCAACTGGACGGCCTTTGTTGATAGGCGTCCAAGCGACAATACGAGGGACCATACGCCCCGCATCCTGGCCGTACCCTTCCCCCAACCGGAACTGGACGATGTACTCCTCGCCCTTCTCAACCTGCACCGACTCATCGAACAGCGTCGTCTTAGCAACGAACGACCCGTCGACCAGTTCGCCGGTCTCGGCACTCTGATACTGCTGCTCCACGAAGCAGTGCAGCACGCGCATCGGACGCTTTGCACCAGTCTTTTTGCTTGTGATTTCCTCATGGTCAATCTTCAACACGCGAATTTTTTCCGTAGCCATCTTTGACTCCATTCGTTTAGGACTACTAAGCGTAGTCTGTTCAATTAATTTCACTCGGCAACACAACACCTACCGCTTAACTACCCTCACATCGCTACACGCACCGCAACTGAACGCACGGTCGACACCACACCATGGGCACAACTCACTAACTATTTCATCCGATAGCGAACTCACATCACGCCGACGCACATCAAGCGGCATCACCCGGCCACAACGCGCCTCGTCATCACCGAACATATCGGGCGTGACTCGATCCCGTGGACACTTCGCCATGTCACACTCGGAACGGATTCGCCTGCCGACCGACCTGCACCGGCACCAGCGTTAAAAATGCAGGCTCACGGCCCTCGCGTTGCAGCTCTGCACACGCCTTCTCTCTCGCCGATTGCCCATCGCGAACGCGCACCTTCACCGTAGCGACGCGCGCATGCGCATGAGGCGTATACGCATAGACGTTGTAGTTCGGCATTACACCCCCGCAATAGCACCAATCTTTCGCCCCGATTCGCGCGACGACACATCTAGCGACCGCAACCGCCGACGCAGAACTACCCGCACCGCTTCCGCAATCCGTTCTGCATCGTCCGCATCGATCTCGATATCACCGTACGACGTGTAGATGCTAAAACCGCCCGCCATCGCCGGAACCTGCTTCGCCAGCGCATAGCTCAAACGCTCTTGTTCGCTCGTGACCATTTCCCCGTTCGCTCCCGTCACATTCACCCATCAACGCGACAGCCGCGCTTACAAGTCCACTCGCCCAGCATCGATTAACCGCGCACGCACGCGCTCCCAAACTTCAACGTGCCGACCACCCAGCGCAATCTGAACCTCCACCAATGTCATCAACGGCGAAAGCCCGGCCATCTCAGCCATCAGCAAAATCTCCGAGGACCTAGGCTTACGACGCCCCGCCCGCAACTCAGAAACCCGCCCCGGAGCCACACCGAGCCGCTCCGCAACCGCGCCTACCGATCCAACCTCACGGCGACATGCGTCGATCAACGCACCCATATCGAGCACCAACACGCCGAACGCCAAGTCGATACCTCCCGTTTACCTTTTTGCGAAGCCTGATACACTGCACCAACACAAAAACGCTACAAATCACGGAAAAACGTGATTTGACGCTAAATTCTCACACAATTCCGTGATTGTCAACAGGAGAGTTGTATGGACGTTTCCGAATTGCTCGATGCTGCAAAACGTCGGAAGGGCTCGCTGAAAGACATAGCGGCCGAGCTAGGCATGCACCCCAACCGCTTGAGCGACTGGCGCGCTGGCCGGCTCAAGCCCAACGCTAGCGAGATTGCGTACCTAGCCGAGTGCGCCGGACTGCCAATTCTCGAAACGGTTGCCGATATCGAATCGCAACTCGACAGCCAACACGCAAGAATTTGGAAAAAGGCGCTAGGAAGCCTACGCGCAGCCGGAATCGCGGCTGGCCTAGTAATGGGAGTGGGAACCGTAGTTGCGAGCGTAACGCCGCAAAAAGCGCATGCTGCTGAACAGCAGAACAAGATGGCGCGCCCGGCTGGGATCGAACCAGCAACCCCTGCCTTCGGAGGGCAGTACTCTATCCATTGAGCTACGGGCGCGTGAGACATGAAGGCGCCGCCGCAAAAAGCGCGGCGCCAAGCAAGACCGAGAGGATACCCGGTTTCGCCGGCCCCGTCCACCGGGCCAAGCCCCGCCGGGCTTGACGGCATGCCGTGCCGCCTTCGCCAATCTCGTCGCCGCATCGGCAAGAAACCGGCCAGGATAACGTCTCTCGGTCCGCTGAAAAGCGGCGTTGAACGCGCCCATCAAAATGCTCCATCACCCAACCCCCGGGTAAACGCCGCCCCCGCCCTTGCCCCGCCCCGCTCGCCCACGCCAAAACGTTGCGTCTATAATCGTCCCTGTTTGATCGAATTAATTAAGTCGATGCCGACTTAGCCGTTTCAGGTTTTTTAGCTGTTGCCGTCGCGCTGTACCGCTCACCAACAAAACTCCCGGGAGACGAGACAAGCATGAGCGAAGCACCACACGGAGCCCCGATCAAAACCCCCGGCCAGTTGATCGCCGCGGTCATCGCGGCGTTCGCCGTTCCAATCGTCGTCATCATTTTGCTGGCGTACTACGTCAATCAGTCCACCCGCACCGGCGCCGGCACCGACGGCCTATCGGACTCCACCGTCGCCAGCCGCATCGCACCGATCGCGCAAGTGACCGTCCGCGACGCCAACGCACCGCACGTCTTCAAAACCGGCGAGGAAGTGTTCAAGGCCGTCTGCACGACCTGCCACACGCCCGGCGCAGCCGGCGCGCCCAAGTTCGGCAACAACGCCGATTGGGCCCCGCGTATCGCGCAAGGCTATGACACGCTCGTGCATACGGCATTGACCGGCAAGGGCGCCATGCCCGCGCGCGGCGGCACGAGCCCCGACGATTACAGCGATTACGAGATAGCGCGCGCCGTCGTCTATATGGCCGATCATTCGGGCGCGAACTTCCCCGAACCCGCCGCGCCGGCCTCGGGCGCCGCCGCCACGGAAAACGCCGCGTCAACGCCTTCGGCCGCTCAAAGCGCCAGCGCCAGCACCGGCGCCGTCAACGATCAAGCCGCAGCGGCCATCGCCGCGTTGCCGAGCGCGCCCGCGCCGGCTCCGTCGAGCGCCGATAACGCACAGGCCGGCAAGGCGCTCTACACCCAAGTGTGTCAGGCGTGTCACGCCGCAGGCGTGCTCGGCGCGCCGAAGTTCGGCAACAAGGCCGATTGGGCGCCCAGGCTCAAGGAGCCGATGGACACGGTCTACAACTACGCGCTGCACGGCAAAGGCAATATGCCGCCGAAGGGTGGTTCGAGCGCGTCCGACGCCGACGTCAAAGCCGCCGTCGATTACATGGTCAGCGCAGCGAAGTAACGCTCAGGCCGAGGCTCACGCACACGCCGAGGCCGAGGCCGAGGCTGTACGCTCGGAAACAAACGCGGCGCCGGACTTCACACCCGGCGCCGCGCGCTTCGCTCTCAAGGCTTCTGCAACAGCGCCTTCAAACTCGCCAGCCGATCCTTCGGCGTCATCGGCGCTTCTTCAGGCGTGGGCGGCGGCGCTTCGTCGAGTCCCATCTCGGGGATAAACCGCGACGGTTCGCAAACCACCGTCTCCCGCGCCCGCTTTCGCTTCTTGCACCAGTTCAAATGCAAGCTGCGCTGGGCACGCGTGATCGCCACATACATCAAACGTCGCTCTTCCTCGATCCGTGCGTCGTCGATCGGCTCGTCGTCGGCCCCGCCCCGGTGCGGCATGATCCCTTCTTCAACGCCGACGAGAAACACGTGGGGATATTCGAGCCCCTTCGAGGCATGCACCGTCGATAGCCGCACGGCATCTGGATCTTCCTCTTTGCCTTCCAGCATCGACATCAAAGCCACCGTCTGAATCAAGCCGAGCAGGTTCTTGCCGGTATCGCCAAGCCCATCGGCATTGTCAAATCCAGTCGCTTCACCGTCCTCCGCTTGTTCGGGTTCGGGCTTCGTTCCTTTGCGCTTGAGCCACTCGAGAAACTCCAGCACGTTCTGCCAGCGCGATTGCGCTTGGCGCTCGTCGAACGTGTCGTAGAGGTAGGCTTCGTAGTGGATCGCCTCCATCAGATCGTCGAGGAGCGTCGTGGCCGGATCTTTCGTCGCACGATCGGCGATGCGTTGCATGAAATCGCAAAACACGCGCAGCGGCTCGACCTGCCGCGCCGATAGCCGCGCTTCGATCCCGCCCATATAGACGGCCTCGAACAGTGAGACTTTGGCCTGGCCGGCGAACGAACCCAACGCTTCGAGCGTCGTGTTGCCGATGCCGCGGCGTGGCGTGGTGATCGCGCGAATGAAAGCGGGATCGTCGTCGGGGTTCGCGATCAATCGCAGATACGCGCAAATATCCTTGATTTCGGCTTTGTCGAAGAACGATTGACCACCCGAAAGCACATACGGAATCCGCTCGCGACGCAGCACCTGCTCGAAGATCCGCGCCTGAAAATTGCCCCGATAGAGGATCGCGTAATCGCGAAACTGCGTGCGGCGCTCGAACTTGTGCGCCGAGAGCCGGAATACGACGGATTCGGCTTCGTGCTCTTCGTCATTGCAGCCGGTCACGGTGATCGTGTCGCCCATCCCATGCTCGGACCACAACTTCTTCTCGAATAGCTTCGGGTTGTTCGCGATGACGTTGTTGGCCGCCGTCAAAATCCGCACCGTCGAGCGATAGTTCTGCTCGAGCTTGATCACATGCAGCTTGGGAAAATCCTTGCCGAGCTGCGCCAGATTCTCGAGCGTGGCGCCGCGCCAGCCGTAGATCGCTTGGTCGTCGTCCCCCACGGCCGTGAACGCGGCGCGCGGCCCGGCGAGCAGCTTGACCAATTCGTACTGGCAGGCGTTCGTGTCTTGGTATTCGTCGATGAGCAAGTAGCGCAGCTTGTTTTGCCAGCGGTCGCGCACGGCTTCGTTTTGCGCGAAAAGCTCGGCGGGCAAGCGGATCAGATCGTCGAAATCGACGGCCTGGTAGGCGTGCAGCGTCGCCACGTAGTTGCGGTAGACGATCGCCGCTTGATGCTCGTCCTCGTTCGACGCACTGGCCGCCGCCGCGTCGGGATCGATCAGGCCGTTCTTCCACAGCGAGATGATCGACTGAATCTTGCGGATGAAGCCTTTATCGGTCGAGCCCACCTGCTCTTGGATCATGCCGAAGTAATCGTCGGCGTCCATGATCGAGAACTGGGGCTTGAGCCCCAAATGTTCGGCTTCTTGTCGCAAGATCTGCACGCCGAGCGAGTGGAAGGTACACACCGTCAATTGATTGACGGGGACCTTGCGCCCCTCTTTGCCCGGCGCCGTCAGCGTCTTGCCTTCAAGCAGCTTGCCGACGCGCTCGCGCATTTCGGCGGCCGCCTTGTTCGTGAACGTGACGGCCGCGATATGGCGCGGCTCGAAGCCCTTGTTTTCGATCAGGTGAGCGATCTTTTGCGTGATCACGCGCGTCTTACCGCTGCCTGCGCCGGCCAGCACGAGGCACGGGCCGTCGAGGTAGCGCACCGCTTCGCTCTGCGCGGGGTTCAATCCTGCGGACATCGTCTGTGGATGGGTGTAACGAGGTTGGCGGCCCGGCGGGGACGCATCGAGGCTCCTCGAAGAGAAGCCGATGCGGCGCGCGTAGCCGTGAGGGTAAGTGCGCGATGTTAACACGGATGGAGAGATGGGCCGCGCACCCGGGCGCGACGATGGGAGCGGTTCCGCGCTGCAGCAATGCGTGCCACAATATTCGACTCTTTTGCCGCGTGGGCCGGTTCGTCGTCTGACGATCGGCTCGCCGCGCGCGTCCGAATCACTTGTCGTAGGCGGAGGAAAGCACGCATGGCTTCGACGTTGAATATCGGTTTGATGGGCTACGGGTTTGCGGGCGCGACGTTTCACGCGCCCGTGATCGATCACTGCGGGGCGCCCGCCGATTCGCCCGACACCCCCTACGCGCGCGTGACGACCATTGCGACGAGCAAGCCCGAGCGCGCCCTTGCGGATTACCCACATGCCAAGGTGGTGGCCGACATCGACGCGTTGATCGCCTCAAACGATGTCGAATGCATCGTCATCGCGACGCCGAACGACACGCACTACGCGCTCGCCGCCAAGGTGTTGGGAGCAGGCAAGCATGTGGTGGTCGATAAACCAGTCACGCTGACATCGGCGGAGGCGCGCACGCTGGCCCGGCTCGCCCGCGAGCATGGCGTGCTGTTCGCGCCGTTCCATAACCGCCGGTGGGACGGCGATTTCATGACCGTCCGCGCGCTAATCGAGAGCGGCGCCTTGGGCCGTATCGCGCATTTCGAATCGCATTTCGATCGCTTTCGGCCGCAAGTGCCGCAGCGTTGGCGCGAGGAGGCCGCGCGCGGCGGCGGCCTGCTGTTCGACCTAGGCCCGCACCTCATCGATCAAGCGCTCGCGCTGTTCGGCGCACCCGACTCAATCTACGCGAGCGTCAAGCAGCACCGCGATCACGCTAGCGCGCCGGACTACGTGCATCTGCTGCTCCACTATCCCGACAAGGAAGTCGTGCTGCATGCGAGCGTGCTGTCCGCGATCGAGCCGCCGCGCTTTATCGTCCATGGCACGCGCGGCAGCTACGTCAAAACGGGACTCGATACACAGGAAGATCAGCTCAAAGCGGGGTTGCGGCCCGGGCAAGAGGGCTTCGGCGGGGGTAATGCGGCGGGCACGCTACGTGCTCTAGAGGGCGAGCGCTTAGTCGAAAGCGCATTGCCCACCCGCGAGGGCGCGTATGTGGAGTTCTACCGTGCAGTCGCGCAAGCAGTGAAGAACGCTCGACCGTTTCCCGTGACGCCTCAAGACGCCATCGATGTCATGACGATGATCGAGCTGGCGCACGACAGCGCGCGCACGGGCAAGCGGCTGCCGTTCGTTCGCGTGACGGATTGACACGGCGCTCACCGAGCGGCAATGCCGCCGCTGGCGAATAGTTCATGACGGATTCGTGCGATGCGTGTCATCTGCGCGCATGCGCCAGACGTTTGATCTGGCGTGGCTGAAACATCGCCTCGCACGGAACCACCGCACCACCACAAGGAGAATGGGATGCAACGCTCGATTCGCGCACTCGTCTGCTGCGCGCTGATATCCGCGCTGGCGGCTTGCGTGGCGCCGCGGCCGTCGCAGCATCGGCGCGTGCCGCCGCCCCCGCCGCCGCCGCCCGCGCCGGTCGTACGTCCGAATCCGCATGAGGCCGATCTCGCCCGGTATGCGCAGGTGGACGAGCGCATCGACAGCTTGAACCGCCGCATCGAGGAGCGCGTGACTCAAGGCTATTACCCGAAGCTGACCGGAGGATCGTTGCACCACCGGCTCGATGTGATCCATCAAGAAATGCACGATATGGCCGATCAGCACGAAGGCGGCTTGTCGGCCGACGAACAGCGCGTGCTGAATCAAGAACTCGACAGCGCGGCTAGAGCGATCGGTAATTGAGGGCGTCAGCGCCGCGCCTGCGTCGCCATTCGCACGGCCAGGGCGGCGAGCACGGTGCCCATCACCCAACGCTGAACCTTGACCCAGCTCGGCCGGGTGGCGAGAAACGCGGCGATCGAACCGGCCATCATGGCGACGACGGTGTTGACGGCCAAGCTCGCCGCGATTTGGAGCGAGCCGAGCGTCAGCGATTGAAGCAGCACGCTGCCGCGATGCGGATCGATGAACTGCGGCAGCAGCGAGAGGTAGAGCACGGCGATCTTCGGATTGAGCAGATTCGTCACGAGGCCCATAACGAAGAGCTTGCGCGGGCTGTCGGCCGGTAGATTGCGCACTTCGAACGGGGAGCGGCCGCCCGGCTTCAAAGCCTGCCAGGCGAGATAGACCAGATAAAGCGCACCGCCAAGCCGCAGCGCATCGTAGGCGAACGGCACGGCCATCAGCAGCGCCGTAATCCCGCACGCCGTGCTGACCATGTAAAAGACGAAGCCAAGCGCGACCCCGCCGAGCGAGATCATGCCCGCGGCGCGGCCTTGGCACAGCGAACGCGAGACGAGATAAATCATGTTGGGCCCCGGGGTCAGCGCGATACCGAGCGCGACGAGGCCGAAGGCGATCAGAGAACTGGACGTGGGCATTGCATCTCCTTAATAGGTGATAGATGGCCTACATGCCCAGGCGCGCGGCTAAAATCCGCGATCCGAACGCGTGCTGTGCTTTAGCGGGACCACGCAGCACGTGCATACCGTACTTCGCGCATTGATCCTTACCCAGCTGTTCGTGATCCCGTCCCGCGCTCCCCGATGGTGAGCCCCATCTCACGGCGCCAGTCGCGCGGACGGGTCGATTATTCCATGCTTTGCGCGAATGCGTCGTCGGGTGCGTTCGGCGTGCGATCGCACCGATTAAGCACTCACGCGACGGCCGCCGTCGCCGCAGCCACCCGCAGCCGGGCCTCCACGTCGCTCATCAAGCGTTCGATCCAGCGGCGCAGCACGCCATCGAAGCAAACAGCAGCCGTTGAACCGGCGACGAGCCGGTAGACGTCGTTGCGGCGCACCTTTGAAATCCGGGCAGGATCGAGCCAAGCCTCGTTATCAGCGAGCAATCGCAGCGTCTCCAATCCGATCAGGATCGGCCACAAACACGCTAGGCGCAGACGAATCGACAAACGCGGAATCGCAAACGTATAAGCCACTGCCTCGCGGTAATGCGCGAGCGCCGCCGCCATCAGTTCGGTCAGAATCGGCCGCGCCCGCAATGAGGCATCTGGTTCCAGCAGCGCCGCGGGAGCGAGCCCGTATCGGTCGAGCATCGACATCGGCACATAACAGCGGCCGATGCGCAAATCCTTTGAGCAGTCTCGTAGGATGTTCGTCAGTTGCAGCGCCTTGCCGAAGCGAACGCCACGCGCGATCAACGTCTCTTGCGGCTCCGCGAAGGCGCCGGGCAGATGCGCCCACGTCATCTTCGTCCAGAACTCTCCGACGCAGCCCGCGACGAGGTACGTGTAGCGGTCCAGCTCCGATGCTTCACGCAACGCCACGATCTCGCCCGCATTCTCAGCCGGGAACGTGCGCAGGTCGAACTCCATGCCCGTCGTCAGCGTCGTGACGATGTCGCGAATAGCCGTGCGATCAGGCGGTTGGAACTGATCGATGAGCGAGAGCGCCGCGCCGAGCGATTCGAGCAGGCGCTTTTCGTCCGGCAGCGCTTGCCGGCCGGCCACTTCGTCCGCCACCTCGCGAATCGCGGCCTGCGTCGCCTCGCTCGTATCGCCGCCGACGGCCGCGCGTAGCGCCAGCAGCAGCGATAAGCGGCGCGCGGGCTCGATCAGCGGCGTATCGGCGATCGTATCGGCCGCGCGCGCGAGCAGGTACGCAAGCCCGATCGGATCGCGCATCGCGCCCGGCAAGACGCGCAACGTCAGATAAAACGAGCGCGAGACGCTTTTAAGCAGAGAGCCGAGAAGATCGGCTCGGTCGACGTTGGACATGAATCGAGCGAATAGCAGGCGTGTAGGCCGTGGTGCGCAATTGTATCCGGCTAGCTCGCCGGCCCCCCACGCCGCGTCGCGAAAGGGGCTGGCTGGTTCGGCCGGCTTATGCGTCGCCCTACCCGACCCGCTCGCGCAGCGCCGGCTTTTCACCGGCTCGAACCACGAGCGTCAAACCGAGCAGGATCGCGGCCATGCCGAGCCATTCCGATGCGGTCAGGCGATGGCCGAGGAACGCATAGTCCATCCATGCCGTGACGATCGGCACGAGGTAGAACAAGCTCGTCACGTTGACGAGATCGCCGCGCCGCACCAATCGATAAAACAGCAATTGGGCGAACACCGAGATCACGACGCCAAGCCAGAGCAGCGAGACGACAAGCGGCCCATCGACCTTGAAGGCAAGCGGCATCGTCGGCGCGATCGCCGCGCACATGAGCAGACTGACGGCATTTTGCAGCGGCAGGACGTCGATTGGCGCTTGCTCTATTCGCTTTTGCAGCAGTGCGCCGACGGTGATGCAAAGCAGCGAGGCGAGCCCGAACGCCGCTCCGACGACTGATACGGCCGCGCCGTCGCCAGACGGGTGAACGACAAGCGCTAGGCCGATAATCGCGAAGCCCAGCCCCGCCAGGCGACGCACGCTGTAGCGCCGCTGCGTCGCGAGCATCGTCAGGATCGGCTGGGCGCCGAGGATCACGGCTAAGAGCCCCGGCGTGAGCCCACGCGAAAGCGCGAGCAGATAGCAGATCGAATACCCGCCGGTCAGCAGCGCCCCGGTGATCGCGACGCGCCAACGCGCGCCGCTCGCGGGCCACCATTTCCGGCGATACGCGCCGATCACGGCCAGTACCGCCGATGCCAGGGCGAAACGCAAAAGGAGGAAGGCGAACGCTGGTGCATGTTCGATGCCGATCTCGGCGAAGATCGCACCGCTGCTCCAAAGCAAGACAAACAGCGAAGTCGTACCGTAAGCCGCGATCGCGGCTTTAAGCGAGTTCATTTCAATGAGTTCCTGTGCAAACGTGCAAGGGTTCCGCGCGAGCGCGAACGCACACAGTCGACGTTCGCGATCGAACGCGACGCGCTGCGGCGGCAGCACTGCGGGAAACGAAATACCCGGCGAAAACCGGGTAGATACCGGCGTTTAGGCGCGCGCCACGGGGGGCGCGGCGATGCCGACTACGGCGCGCGCGGGCGGCGGGCGCGAGCCTTCTTGCACTTGCACGTGTGCGACCGGAATCGAAGACGAAACGCGCGCAGCGCCGACGATTGAGTCGGACGGACCGGTTACCAGACCACAGGCGCGCAGAGAGTTCGTCATCGATATTGAACGAAAGGAAGATGTCGGCCGCCGATCCGCTTGAACGCGGAAGCAACCGACTGCTCGACAGACTACTCGCGATTGCGGATCGGAGCAACGCCTGTGCGAAGGTCTGCCGGATAGCGAGCGTGATGGGGTACCGTGCGGCGTACCTTACGGCGTGCCTTGCGGCGTGCCTTACGGCGTACCTTGCGGCGCACCCTCGGAACTGGGCGGCTTGCGTTGCGCCTCTTGCACCGCCTGCACGGCTTGGATGGCTTGGGCCTCGCGCTTTCGCCCCATCTGAGCGTAGAGCTTCGCCAGATTCGCCAGCACGCGTATGTAATCCCCGCCGTAGGCGGCCGGCTCTTGTTTTGCAAGAGCGGCATAGAGCGCAACCGAGCGCCGGTAAGCGTCCTCGGCCTCGTATTGGCGGTGCGTTTTGGAAAGCAGGACACCGAGGTTGTTCAGGACGCGCGCCTTATCTGCGCTAAACGTGCCGGGCGCGGCGCGCTCGAGCGGCTGCAGCGTGTGCAAGGCTTCCCGGTATGCGTGCTCAGCCAGCGGCGTACGCCCCTCCTTGCGGTACAGCACGCCTAAGTTCGTCAGCGTCCGGGCGAGATCGGGTGCATCATGCGCCGGGCTTTCGCGCGCCAATTGCCGGCGAATCGCAAGCGCTTCGCCGTACGCGAGTTCGGCATCGTCGAAGCGCTGGCCATCGCTGTAAAGGTTGCCCAGGTTGTTCAACGTGCGCGCGAGCGCCGCCCGGTTCGCGAGCGGATTCTCGCGCACGAGCGCACGCTGCAGATCGAGCGCTTCGACGTAAGCGTGCAGCGCTTCATCGCTCTGATGCGTCATCGCGTACAGCACGCCCAGATCGTTCAGCGTGGTCGCCAAGCCTGCCGTGTACGTCCCAGCGTCGCGCTGCGCGAGCGCGCGGTCCAGTTTGAGCGCCTCCCGATAAGCGTCGATGGCGTCGTCAGGCCGTTCGGCATCGCGGTACAGCGCCCCTAGCGCAGCGAGCAAATCGGCGACCTCGGGGCCGAATCGGTCGGGTTGTTCACGGGCTAGGATCCAACTGATGCCGAGCGCGTGCAAATCGGCCAGCTCCGCATCCTGCGGGAGCGCGAGCGCCGCATAGAGTCGCCCGAGCTTGCCGAGTTCGTGCGCGAAGCGCGGCCGCCAACGGTCTGGCTTGTCTTGCGCGAGGGCCTGGTAACGCAGCGCGAGGGCTTCGACCACGGGCTGCGCCTGCTCGTATAAATGCGCCTCGGCGAGCAAATCGCCATAAAGTTCGGCGATGTCGACATCGTTCGGCTGCAGCGCATGGGCGATCCGCACGAAGGTGAGCGCTCGCTTCGGCGAGAATCTCAGCCATTCGACGAGGCCCGCTTCGAAGCTGCGCGTGGCCGTCAGGGCGTCGGGCGCGTCGGGCTCCGCCAGTTCGGCCGCGAGCAGTTTCGCCGCGGCTTCGAGATCGAGCTCGGCGATCGCGGTCGCCACCTGCGGCTCGAGCGGATCGTCGGTCCTGATCACGCGCATCTGCCGGCGTAGAAGGGCCAGGCGTTCAATCCAGCTGCGCGCGAGTCCCGCTAGATCGAGATCGGGCCTGCCGACGGCTTGCGCCGGAAGCGCAAGCACGAGCGGCGCGACGTGCTCGAACGCATCGGGGGAGGCGGCCGCGAAGATCAAATCGGAGGCTTTGACGAAAGCGACGCGCTGGCCGCCTGTCAGGCGCGCCCGGCGCACCGCGCGCTCGGCGTCGGCGATGAACTGGGCCAACCGCTGCGGCGCGAGATCGCAGCCGCTATCGAAGCGCAACCCGCGCTCGATATCGGTGACCGACAGCGCAAGCACGCAAGGCCGAGGCGCCACCGTATCGGCAGCCGCCGCCGTGACGGCCTGCACCATCGCCAGAGCCATCAGCCATCGATGCGCGCACCGATTCGTCATACTCGTTGCCTCGTGCGAGGGGCCGTCGATCCTCTCTATGAAGGACGGTCGCGACGCGGCTGTCGGTTCGAGAGCGCACGCCGGCGCGGACTCGCAATCGCTCGCCGTCATACGCGCCGGTCACACTTGGCAGCATAAGCGCATTAGCCGGGACGTGCAGGCCGCCGCCCGCGACTTTCAATACGCCGGCGGGGCCAGAAATAGCGACTACCGATTGCCGTCTACCGGCCGGCGCTATCCGCGCGCCCGTCGGCCCTGCTCGCGAATGTCGTCGAGCGTGGCCGCCGGCGTGCTGACTTCCTGCGGCACGCGAATTTCGATGAGCGCCGGCCGCCCGCTGGCGACGCAGCGATCGAACGCCGGCAAGAAATCGGCCGTTTGCTCGACGGTTTCCCCATGCGCGCCGAACGAACGCGCAAACGCGGCGAAGTCGGGATTCGTCAGCCCCGTGCCGTGTGTCCGCCCCGGATAGTGCCGCTCCTGATGCATGCGGATCGTGCCGTAATGCGCGTTGTTGACGACGATAAATATAACGTTCAAGCCATACTGCATCGCCGTGGCGAGTTCCTGCGAGGACATCATGAAGCAGCCGTCGCCGGCCAACGCAACGACGGTCCGCTCGGGATAGAGTGCCTTCGCCGCAATGGCGGCCGGGACGCCGTACCCCATCGATCCGCTCGTCGGCGCCACTTGCGTGCGCCACTGCCGATACGCGAAATGACGATGCAGCCAGATCGCGTAGTTGCCCGCACCGTTCGTGACGATCGCATCGGCCGGCAGCCTATCGCGCAGCTGAACCATGATCTCGCCCAATTGCACATTGCCGAGCATCGGCCGCGGCGCGCGCCATTCTAGGTAGGCGCCGTGCGCCTGCGCGGCCGTCCCCTTCCACTCGGGTGTACCGCGCGGCTCGAGCGCCGCAAGCGCGGCCGCGATTTCCGGCATGCCGGAGACGATCGGCAGATCGGCCGAATAGACGCGCCCGAGTTCCTCGGCGCCCTGGTGGATATGCACCAGCGTTTGCCGCGTCTTCGGAATATCGAGCAGCGCATAGCCGCCCGTCGTCGCTTCCCCCAGACGCGGCCCGACGACGAGCAGTAAATCGGCCTCGCGGATGCGCTGGGCCAGCGCCGGATTGATCCCCAAACCGACGTCGCCCGCATAGTTCGGATGATCGTTGTCGATCGTGTCTTGATAGCGGAAGGCGCAGCCGATCGGCAATTGCCAGGTCTCGACGAATTGGCGCAAATCGGCGCAGGCCGCGCTGCTCCATCCGCTGCCGCCCGCGATCACCATCGGCCTTTGCGCGCGCTCGAGCATCTCGCGCAGCGCTTGCATTTGTGCGGCGGAAGGCGAGGCGGCGATACGCTTGAACGGCGGCGCGGCCGGCACGCTCGGGCACGGATCGGAGAGCATGTCCTCGGGCAGCGCGAGTACGACGGGGCCCGGCCGGCCCGCGCAGGCGGTATGAAACGCATGGCTTAGATATTCGGGGATGCGCTTGGCGTCGTCGATCTGGGCCACCCATTTCGCCATTTGCCCGAACATGCGCCGATAGTCGATCTCCTGAAACGCCTCCCGATCGAGATGCTCGCGCGCGCATTGGCCGATCAGCAGAATCATCGGCGTCGAGTCTTGAAACGCCGTATGCACGCCGATCGACGCATGGGTCGCCCCGGGCCCGCGCGTGACGAGCGCGACGCCGGGACGCCCCGTCAACTTGCCGGTCGCCTCCGCCATATTCGCCGCACCGGCTTCGTGGCGGCAAACAAACGTGCGAATGCGTTCGGTTTCGTCGTGAAGCGCGTCGAGCACGGCAAGAAAGCTTTCTCCTGGGACACTAAAGACGCGGTCGACCCCATGCGTGATGAGCGCATCGACGAGCAAGCGCGCGCCGGTCACGTTGGGGGTATCGGCGGCATGCGACATGTGCGGCAACCTCCTGACTGTCTGTGATGTTGTTAGAAGCGGGACACGGCAAACTGTGTTGCGAGAGACGGCGTCGACAGCTTACGCCTGCGTCGCGCGCGCTGTCACTGTCGAAAAAATGCGGGCGAGGCGCGCATGCGGCCCCCCCATGCTTGGGTCGAACCATGGGTCAACGCATCGCTCGGCTCCGCTCGCAATTCCGCCATCGGCGAAACGATTCTGCGACTTTTCCGCTGCTGGTTTCGAGACCGCGACGATACATTCGAAGCCATGCAACTTGCGAAAGACGCCTCTATGCGAACCGACGAATTCGAAACCGAGGCCGCGCTGGCGCGGCTGGCCCGCAACAATGTCCTAGGCCTGCGCAATATCGCGGACCGACATCTCGATCTAAAGGAAAGAGCGTTTCGCCGTTTTCTAAGAATCTGCCGGCCGCATGAATCGAATCGGCAGTCACGGAGCTGGTTCGACACGCACATGCTCGGCGTACTGAAAGAAGGCCGGCTCACGATAAATTTCAATGCCGACGCCTGGTTCGGCAATGACAAAAACCCGTCTCGCGTATTGAACCTCTTCGAGAAGCAATCCAAACCGACATACAACCCCGACATCGCCAAGGACCGCTGGTATCGGAACGACGTCGAGATGGAGTTTGGCGATTACGGCGGGCGCGCCCGTAGCGGCCGCTCGCACCAACTGAGGGATGCGCGCCGATTGGTCGCACACTTCGGCGCCACGAAGATGAATCGCGTCGGCCTACCGATCTCGCCGACCTTTCAGCGATGGGTGCGACCGCGTTACGGCGCGCTCGATTTCGCCTACTGCCAGGGCGGCGGCGCGGGCGGCAACGGCTATGGGAAGTCCTACGCCGTGCTCAAGGAACATATCAAGCACGCGTCGACCTTCGCCCATACCGATTCGTTCAAGGTCAATAAAGATCTCGCCGCGCGCAGCGAGGAATACGGCGGCCGTCACATCACGCTGCACGACGCGATTGCCACCTACTTCAACCTCGAAAAAATTCTGTTGTACAGCACGCCTGCGATGCTCAAGCAGATCTACCTATACGCCAGCGGACAACGCGCGCGCGGTTCAACTTATTGCCTGCCGCCCGATACGACGGGCGTCAAAGTCAACTACATCGAATTCCAGGCGCATGCGGATATCCGCTTCGACCGCGACATCGCTGCAATGGTGATCTCTCGCTCCGAAATGCGCTCGAGTTTCCTTGGGCTACCTTGGCATGCCGCGGAGCGCCACGTTCGCGATTTCGCTCAAGGCCACGGCATACGGCTGTCGTTCATCGCGTGATTGCAATACTCAACACTCGACGATATTGACGGCCAATCCGCCGCGCGACGTTTCCTTGTACTTCGTCTTCATGTCGGCGCCGGTCTCGCGCATCGTCTTGATCACCGAGTCGAGCGAGACATAATGGCTGCCGTCGCCGCGCAACGCCATGCGCGCCGCATTGACGGCCTTGACCGCCGCCATTGCGTTGCGCTCGATGCAGGGAATTTGCACCATGCCGCCCACCGGATCGCAGGTCAGCCCGAGGTTGTGCTCCATGCCGATTTCAGCGGCGTTCTCGACCTGCTTCGGGTTGCCGCCGGTCACCGCCGCCAGCGCGCCGGCCGCCATCGAGCAGGCCACGCCCACTTCCCCTTGGCAGCCCACTTCCGCCCCCGAGATCGAGGCGTTGAGCTTGTAGAGCATGCCGATCGCGGCGGCCGTCATCAGAAAATCGATCACGCCTTGCTCGTTCGCGCCCGGCACGAAGCGCGTGTAGTAGTGCAGCACGGCCGGAATGATGCCCGCGGCGCCGTTCGTCGGCGCCGTGACCACGCGCCCGCCGGCGGCGTTCTCTTCGTTCACGGCGATCGCGTAGAGATTGATCCAATCGACCATCGAGAGCGGATCGCGCAGCGCCTGCTCGGGGTTGCCCGAGAGCGCGCGATAAAGCTGCGGGGCTCTGCGCTTGACTTGGAACGGCCCCGGCAGATTGCCGTCGGCACCCGGGTTGTCGATGCCGCAGCCACGCGCGACACACGATTGCATCACATCCCAGATCTTCAACAACCCGGCGCGCGTCTCTTCCTCGCTATGCCACACGCGCTCGTTGTCCCACATGATCTCGGCGATGGACTTACCCGTCGAGGCGCACAGCGCGAGCAGTTCGTTGCCGGTGCTAAAGGGATGGGCGCGCTCATCGGCCGCCTGCAACACCTTCGTATTCGGCGCGCCAGCCGTCACGACAAAACCGCCGCCGACCGACAGATACGTCGCCTCGCGCAGCACGGCGCCCGCCGCGTCAAGCGCCCGCAGCTTCAAACCGTTCGGGTGTTCAGGCAGCGCCTGACGGTAGAACGCGATCTGCTCCTTCTGCGTGAATACAATCTCGTGCTTGCCGAGCAACGAGAGCCGGCGCGTGCTTTGCACGGCGTCGAGCCGCGCCGCGATCGTCGACGGATCGACGGTATCGGGCGCTTCGCCCATCAAGCCGAGCATGACCCCGCGATCAGTGCCGTGGCCCTTGCCCGTCGCGCCGAGCGATCCGTACAGTTCGACTTTGACCGAGGCGGTTTGCGCGAGCAGGCCGTCGCGCTCCAATCCTTGCACGAACATAAGGGCAGCGCGCATCGGCCCGACCGTATGGGAACTCGACGGGCCGATGCCGATCTTGAACAAATCGAAAACGCTGACTGCCATGGTGGCTCCACAAGCGGATAAGCCGAAGCGACGCATGCGCGCGCTTCGACGGGTTCAATCGATGCACCTTGCCGCGGCGAGCATCGTCGCCGCACGCAACGATCGAAGCCGCACCTTGCAAGGTGCGCAAATAGCGTTATCTCGCCGGCACCGGCAGGCACACGGCGAGCCAGGGCGGCGGGTTCTCCGATAGCCGCAGCGCAACGCCCGTATAGCGGCCCGACAGCCGCGCCGCGAGGTGAAACAGTTCGGCCGAGCTCTTTGGATCCCAGAGCCCCGAGTAGCCCGGCACGGCTGCGTCGCGCCGCTTCGCATCGAACGCGACGCTCGAGTGGACGAACTCCTCGTGCGTCTTTTCACCGAGCGCATAGGGCATCAGCCAATCGAGCGCAAGCTGGAGCGACGCGCCGTTTTGCGCCCGCTGGGTAAGCCAATTGCGGTTATGACGCCTCGCCGCCAACGCCGCGATCACAAGCGGCTGTAGGTCGTAGGCCACGTAATGCAGCGCATCGCGCTCGGCGAAATCGACCGTCGCACCGTCGGGCGCCACGTTCTCGCCGATCTGCTCGACGAATAACCGCTGCGCCGCGTTGATGAGTTTGCGATCGTCGAGCGTGAACGCCGCCATCGCCACCAGCTTTACGCGATGGCTCTCCCAGTTGTTGCGATACGTCCCGCTCAACGGGCGCGGCTGCGCATCGACACGCTCGACATAGCCGTTCGCGAGCTTGGCGATGAAAGCGGCCGTGGCGTTGCGCGTCTTCACGCTCAGCGCGCTCGCGGTCATGTCGT
>Ga0157369_10000408_pt1 | contig 57117 bp, 46 predicted proteins | sample C25metaG_FD_113461 | JGI IMG/M metagenome (GOLD analysis project Ga0157369, IMG submission 113461) | Corn rhizosphere microbial communities from Kellogg Biological Station, Michigan, USA - C2-5 metaG | ecosystem: Host-associated > Plants > Roots > Rhizosphere > Soil | place: USA: Michigan... | reverse complement strand
GTTGATCCGGAAGTAGGCCTGCAGCGGGATCTCGACGTGCACGCCCGGCGGCACGTAGACGAAGGAGCCGCCCGACCAGGCGGCGGTGTTCAGCGCCGCGAACTTGTTGTCGCCCGACGGAATGACCGTGCCGAAGTACTCCTCGAAGAACTCGGGGTGCTCGCGGAGGGCCGTGTCGGTGTCGGTGAAGATGACGCCCTGCGCCTCGAGGTCCTCGCGGATCTGGTGGTACACGACCTCGGACTCGTACTGTGCGGTGACGCCGGCGACGAGGCGCGAACGCTCGGCCTCGGGGATTCCGAGCTTCTCGTAGGTGTTCTTGATGTCTTCGGGGAGGTCGTCCCAGGTCTGCGCCTGCTTCTCGGTGGAGCGCACGAAGTACTTGATGTTGTCGAAGTCGATCTCGGAGAGGTCGGCGCCCCAGGTCGGCATGGGCTTGCGCTCAAACAGCTGGAGGGCCTTGAGCCGGCGCTTGAGCATCCACTCCGGTTCGTTCTTCAGCCTCGAGATGTCTGCGACGACTTCGGGCGAGATCCCCCGCCGGGCCGATGCCCCGGCGACGTCTGAGTCAGCCCACCCGAATTCGTACACGCCCAGACTGTTTAGTTCTGGACGGTCAAGCAAAACGTCCGACATATTTACCTCTTTCCCACCCACTACAACCCGGATATCAGTCCGGTCATTCCCGGGCATGCCGGTTGAAGGGCATCCGTGGGGAACGGATTGTGTGGACGGCTACGTTGCGTACCTAAGATGTTCACGGACCATGCCACACCGGCTCATGAACCTGCCGGTGACTGTAAACACCTGATTCTACTGCGTGTAGCGGTGCGGAATAAAGCATCTTCGGTGGATTCACACCTGGCCTGGTCCCTGCCGGCTGCCTTCGCCTGCAGCAGGGAAGGGATGGGAACCGTGAAGCAGATCCTCTCGTGGATACCGGATCGGGTCGACAGGCGGCTCCGCGTGGTGGCCTGGGTGTACCTGGCGGCGCAGATCCTGCTCGTCGGCACGGGCGGCCTGGTGCGGCTCACCGGGTCAGGGCTCGGCTGTCCGACCTGGCCCACCTGCACCGCCGACTCGCTCGTGAACACCCCCGAGATGGGCGTGCACGGCATCATCGAGTTCGGGAACCGCCTTCTTGCGGTCTTCCTCGGCCTGGTCGCGATCCTCGCCTTCGTCGCCGTACTGAGACTTCGCCGCAGCCGGCCCGACCTGTTCTGGCTGACCCTCCTGGCCGGGCTCGGCATCCCGGCCCAGGCCGTGATCGGCGGCGTCAGCGTGTGGACCGGCCTGAACCCCTACGTCGTCGGGCTGCACTTCGTCATCTCCATCGTGCTGGTGACACTGTGCGCGGTGTTCGTGCACCGCGTGTTGACCGCTCCCGGTCCCCGCGCCCTCGCGGTCGCGCGTTGGTACGCCGTGCTGGCCTGGGCGACGGCGTTCTTCGTGGCCGTGACCATCGTCGTCGGGATCATCACCACCGGATCCGGTCCCCACGCCGGCGACGCCCACGCACCGCGCAACGGGCTCGACTCCGAGCTTCTCCAGCACGTCCACAGCTGGCCCGCGTACGCCACCTTCCTGCTCACGGCGCTGCTGGTGGCCTTCGCCCTCCGCCGGCAGTTCCCCGTGGCCGGATGGGCGACGCTGCTGCTCGTGATCGAGCTCATGCAGATCGGGGTGGGACTGCTGCAGGCCAACACCGGGCTGCCCCCGTTCCTGGTCGGGCTGCACATGGTGCTTGCTGCGGCCCTGTCGGCGGCGATGACCGCCGTGCTGCTGAACCTGCGGCGCCCGGTGCCCGTGGTGAGCCCCGCCGCTACCGCGGTGGGCGCGGCCCGCTAGCCGCGAGCGCACGGCGGGCGGCCCTTTGCGGCAGTCCTTTGCGGCGGTCGGCCCCGGGCGGGGCCAGGGCCGGGGAGCGGCTAGAGCCAGGGGACGCCGGCGGGCAGCAGCGGGTCGATGCCCACCGCGAGGAAGACCAGCGACAGGTACGCGATGGATCCGTGGAACACGCGCATCGGCGAGACGTGCTCGTGCCGGATCGCGAGGTTGTACAGCCGGTGCGTCTCGTAGATGAACCAGCCGCCGACGACGAGCGCCACGAGCGTGTAGGTGAGGCCCATACCGGCGACCGGCACGAGCAGCAGCGAGCAGGCCACCGTGGCCCACGCGTAGAGGATCACCTGCAGGCCGACCTGGGCGCGCCCGCGCACGACGGCGAGCATCGGCACGCCCGCCGCCTGGTAGTCGCCCCGGTACTTCATCGACAGCGGCCAGTAGTGCGGCGGCGTCCAGAGGAAGATGATCGCGAACAGGATGAACGGGGGCCAGGACAGATCGCCGGTGACGGCCGCCCAGCCGATGAGCACCGGCATGCAGCCCGCGACGCCGCCCCAGACGATGTTCTGAGCGGTACGGCGCTTCAGGATCATCGTGTACAGCACCACGTAGAGCACGATCGCCGCCAGAGACAGCACGGCCGCCAGCCAGTTCGTGAACACCCACAGCCAGAGAATGGATGCCGCCCCCAGCGCCCACGCGAACACCAGCGCCTGCCGGTCGGTCAGCTCACCGGTGACGAGGGGCCGGTTCTTGGTGCGCTTCATCACCCGGTCGATGTCGCGATCGAGGTAACAGTTGAACGCCCCGGCGGAACCGGCGCTCAAGGCTCCGCCGATCAGCGTCGCCAGCAGGAGCCATAGGCTGGGGATGCCGCCCTCGGCGAGCACCATCGTGGGAGCCGTCACCACGAGCAGCAACTCGATCACCCGGGGCTTGGTCAACGCGATGTACGCCTTGACCGTCGTCGCAAGACTCCAGTGCCGGCTGGTCACGGCGGGTTCTACGGCAACGTCCATTACTCCTCTAACGCTCATCTCCCGAGCAATTCTAGTTCACCCGGTCAGGGGTCGGTCCGGCCGGGACCCGGCGGCAACGCTTTACCACGCCTATACTGGGAATTGCTCGCCAGCCACGGTGATGGACGTGTCGGTTCCCATCCGGAGCCCTCCGACAGCACTGTGACGCCGAAGATGTCTACGGGCGCGCTACACCTCATGGGGCGCGGGTTGAGACACCTGCCCTCTTTCTATTTGTAAGAAGGGTCAAGATCTAGTGGCAGCTTTGCAGTGGGAATCGATCGACGACAGGGCTGTTGACACGGCCCGTATTCTGGCCGCCGACGCCGTGGAGAAGGTGGGCAACGGACACCCCGGCACCGCCATGAGCCTTGCGCCGGTCGCCTATCTCCTGTTCCAGAAGGTCATGAGGCGCGACCCGTCCGACAACGAGTGGATCGGCCGCGACCGGTTCATCCTCTCCCCCGGCCACACCTCGCTGACCCAGTACGTGCAGCTGTACTTCGGAGGGTACGGGCTCGAGCTCGAAGACCTGAAGGAGCTCCGCACGTGGGGGTCGAAGACGCCCGGTCACCCCGAGTACGGCCACACCGACGGCATCGAGATCACCACCGGGCCCCTCGGCCAGGGCCTCTCCTCGGCCGTGGGCTTCGCCTACGCCGCCCGGTACGAGCGCGGCCTGTTCGACCCCGACGCGCCGGAGGGGCAGAGCCCGTTCGACCACTTCATCTACACCATCGCCAGTGACGGCGACATGGAGGAGGGCATCACCAGCGAGGCCTCCTCGCTCGCGGGCGTGCAGCAGCTCGGCAACCTGATCGCGATCTACGACAGCAACGAGATCTCCATCGAGGACGACACCGACGTGGCGTTCACCGAGGACGTCGCCAAGCGCTACGAGGCGTACCACTGGCACGTGCAGACCGTCGACTGGAAGAAGACGGGCGAGTACGTCGAAGACGTGCAGGAACTCTACGACGCCATCGAGAAGGCCAAGGCCGTCACCGACAAGCCCTCGCTCATCGTGCTGAAGACGATCATCGGCTGGCCGGCGCCGAAGAAGCAGAACACCGGCAAGGTGCACGGCTCCGCCCTCGGCGGTGAGGAGCTCGCCGCCGTCAAGGAGGTACTCGGCTTCGACCCCGACAAGACCTTCGAGGTCGCCGCCGACGTCATCGAGCACACGCGCCAGGCTGTCGCCCGCGGCCAGAAGCAGCACGCCGAATGGGACACGCAGCTGCAGTCCTGGGCCGACGCGAACCCCGACCGCAAGCAGCTGCTCGACCGCATCCTCTCCGGCGACCTGCCCGACGGCGTCGACGAGGTGCTCCCCGTCTTCGAGCCGGGAAAGGATGTCTCCACCCGCGCCGCATCCGGCAAGGTGCTGAACGCCCTCGCCGCGGTGATCCCCGAGCTCTGGGGCGGCTCGGCCGACCTCGCCGAGTCGAACAACACCACGATCACGGATGCCGCATCCTTCATTCCCGCCGAGCGCTCGACCAAGGAATGGACCGGCAACAAGTACGGCCGGGTGCTGCACTTCGGCATCCGCGAGCACGCCATGGCCGCGATCCTGAACGGCATCGTGCTGCACGGCAACACGCGCCCGTACGGCGGCACCTTCCTGATCTTCAGCGACTACCAGCGCCCGGCCGTCCGGCTCGCGGCGCTGATGAAGGCGCCGTCGATCTTCGTCTGGACACACGACTCCATCGCCCTCGGCGAGGACGGCCCCACCCACCAGCCGATCGAGCAGCTTGCGTCGCTTCGCGCGATCCCCGGCCTCGACGTCGTGCGCCCCGGTGACGCGAACGAGGTCGGCTGGGCGTGGAAGGCGATGCTGGAACGGCGCAACGGCCCCGCCGGGATCGCCCTGACCCGTCAGAACATCCCCGTGTTCGAACGCGGCGACGGCGACGCTTCCGGTGACACCCTCGCCTCCGCGAAGAACACCGTGAAGGGCGCCTACGTGCTCGCCGAGGCGCCGAACGGCACGCCCGACGTGATCATCATCGCCACCGGTTCCGAGGTTCAGCTCGCCCTCGGCGCGCGCGACGAGCTGAAGGGCGAGGGCATCAACGCCCGCGTCGTGTCAGCGCCGAGCCTGGAGTGGTTCGAGGAGCAGTCTGACGAGTACCGCGAATCGGTGCTCCCGGCCGCCGTGACGGCCCGGGTGTCGGTTGAGGCCGGTATCGCCCTCACCTGGCGTTCCTACGTCGGTGACCGCGGCCGCAGCGTCTCGATCGAGCACTTCGGCGCGTCTGCCGACTACAAGACGCTGTTCCGCGAGTTCGGCTTCACGGTCGAACACGTCGTGGCCGCCGCCAAGGAAACCCTCGCTGCCCAGTAACGGCAGCACGAATAGGAGACCGAAAAATGACTGAGAACACTCCCCTCGCCCAGCTGTCCGCTGCCGGTGTGAGCATCTGGCTCGACGACTTGTCGCGGCAGCGCATCGTCTCCGGTGGGCTGCAGGACCTGATCGACACCAAGAACGTCGTCGGTGTGACGACCAACCCGACCATTTTCGCGACCGCGCTCAGCAAGGGCGAGTCGTACGTGGAGCAGGTGCGGGAGCTCGCCTCCTCGGGGACGGACCTGAACACGGCGATCTTCGAGATCACCACGCACGACGTCGCCACCGCGTGCGACCTGTTCCGCCCGGTCTACGACGCCACCAATGGCGTCGACGGCCGCGTCTCCATCGAGGTGGAGCCGGGACTCGCGAACGACGCTGAGGGCACCGTCGCGGAGGCCAAGCAGCTGTGGGCCAAGGTCGACCGCCCGAACGTGATGATCAAGATCCCGGCGACGATCGCGGGCCTCACCGCGATCACCGAGTCGATTGCCGCGGGCATCAGCGTCAACGTCACGCTGATCTTCAGCCTTGAGCGGCACCGCGAGGTCATCAACGCCTACCTTGCCGGTCTCGAGAAGGCCAAGGCGGCCGGCATCGACCTCTCGACCATCCAGTCGGTGGCGTCGTTCTTCGTCTCCCGCGTCGACACCGAGATCGACAAGCGCCTGACCGCGATCGGCACGGAGGAGGCACTGGCACTGAAGAGCAAGGCCGGCATTGCGAACGCGCGGCTCGCCTACCAGGTGTACGAGCAGGCCTTCGCCACGGAGCGCGCGAAGAACCTCCTCGCTGCCGGCGCCAACAAGCAGCGCCCGCTCTGGGCCTCGACCGGTGTCAAGGACCCGAACCTGCCGGACACCCTCTATGTGACCCAGCTCGTCGCCCCCGAGGTCGTCAACACGATGCCGGAGAAGACCATGCTGGCCACGCTGGACCACGGCGAGATCCCGGAGAACTCGATCGCCGGGACCTACGAGGAGTCGAACAAGGTGCTCGACGCCATTGCCGCCCAGGGGATCTCGTACGACGAGGTCACGCAGCAGCTCGAGGAGGAGGGCGTCTCCAAGTTCAACGTGTCCTGGCAGGAGCTCCTGGACACCGTCACCGTGGCCCTGGAGGGCGCCGGCAGCAAGGTGGCGCAATGAGCGTCCGCGTCTCCGTGAGCGGAGCGTCCGCCGAGGCGGTGCGCTCTGCGCTGCCCGCCCTGGTGAGCGACGCGGTCGCGTCGGGCATCCGCGGCAAGAACGCCGAGCTGTGGGGAGCGGACGCGCAGCCTGAGTCTGCCAAGCGGCTCGGTTGGACGGATGCGGTGCAGATCTCCCGTCCGCTCGTGGCCGAGATCGGGGCCCTGCGCTCCGACCTGCAGCAGGCCGGCGTCGACCACATCGCCCTCGCCGGCATGGGCGGCTCGTCACTCGCCCCCGAGGTGATCACCCAGACGGCCGGCGTGGAGCTGACCGTGCTCGACGCGACCGCGCCGGGCCAGGTTCTCGCCGCGCTGAACGACCGGCTGGCGTCCACGGCGCTCGTGGTCTCGTCCAAGTCCGGTTCCACGACCGAGACCGACAGCCAGCTGCGCGTGTTCCGCCGGGCCTTCACCGACGCCGGCATCGATCCCACCGGACGCATCGTCGTCGTCACCGACCCCGGTTCGCCGCTCGACGCGGCGGCCCGCGAGGCCGGCTACCACGTGTTCAACGCCGACCCGAACGTCGGTGGCCGCTACTCCGCGCTCACCGCGTTCGGCCTGGTGCCGTCCGGGCTCGCGGGCGTCGACATCGACGCGCTCCTGGACGACGCCGCCTCCGTCGCGGATGCCCTCGGCGCCGACTCCGACGACAACCCGGGCCTGATCCTCGGGGCTGCCATCTCGGCCACCACGCCGCGCCGTGACAAGCTCGCGCTCGTGGCCGACGGCACAAGCATCGTCGGGTTCCCCGACTGGGCCGAGCAGCTGATCGCGGAGTCGACCGGCAAGATCGGCACCGGCATCCTGCCCGTGGTTCTCGGAACGGATGCACCGGAGCTGTCGGAGAACCTCCCCGACCTGCAGGTGGCGCGGATCGTCGCCGACGCCGGCAGCGAGGTCTACCGCAATGACGGCACCGACGACATCTGCGTGAGCGGTCCGCTCGGTGCGCAGTTCCTCGTGTGGGAGTACGCCATCGCGGTCGCGGGCCGCCTGCTGGGGATCAACCCGTTCGACCAGCCCGACGTCGAGTCGGCGAAGGCCGCGACGCGGGGCCTGCTCGATGAGCGGCCCGCGCCGGAGCCGGCCGCGTTCGTCTCGGACGGCATCGAAGTGCGCGGAACGCCCCACGTCATCGGCGCGGCCAGCGACCTCGCCTCCGCGGTCGACGCACTCCTGGAAGAGCTGGGACCCGACGGCTACCTTGCCGTGCAGGCCTACGTGGACCGCCTCGCGCTACCGCAGCTGGCGGGCGTGCGGGACGTGCTCGCGGAGCGAGCGAAGCGGCCGGTCACCTTCGGCTGGGGCCCCCGCTTCCTGCACTCCACCGGGCAGTATCACAAGGGCGGCCCCGCCACGGGCGTGTTCCTGCAGATCCTGGCGACCCCGGCGGAGGACCTGGACATCCCCGACCGCCCGTTCACGTTCGGGGAACTCATCCAGGCACAGGCCAGCGGTGACGCGAGCGTGCTCGCGGACCACGGCCGTCCGGTGCTGACGCTGACGCTCACCGACCCCGCGAAGGACGTTGACGCCCTGTTCGCCGCCCTCCGCTAGGTTCGGGCGCATCCGCCCGCCGACGCCCCACGAGAAGGAGCTGCATGTCCCCGGTGCCTGTCACCCCGGAGTTCAATCCGCTGCGATCCCCGTCTGATTACCGACTGAATCGCATCGCGGGCCCGTCGAGCCTCGTCATCTTCGGCGTGACCGGCGACCTGTCGCGCAAGAAGCTGATGCCCGCGGTCTACGACCTCTCCAACCGGGGGCTGCTGCCGCCGGGCTTCGCGCTCGTCGGGTTCGCGCGGCGGGACTGGGACGACCAGGACTTCATGCAGGTCGTGTACGAGGCCGTCAAGGAGCACTGCCGCACGCCGTTCCACGAGGACGTCTGGGCGCAACTGGCCGAAGGCATCCGTTTCGTGCCGGGCACCTTCGACGACGACGCAGCCTTCGAGGCGCTGAAGGAAACCATCGACACCCTCGACCGCGAGCGGGGCACGATGGGCAACCACGCCTTCTACCTCTCGATTCCGCCGAAGGCGTTCCCGCAGGTCACCGAGCAGTTGCGGCGCTCCGGGCTGGCTGAGCAGAAGGAGGGCCAGTGGCGCCGGGTGGTGATCGAGAAGCCGTTCGGCAGCAACCTCGAGACCGCCCGTGAGCTCAACGCCGTCGTCGAGTCGGTGTTCCCGCCGGATTCCGTGTTCCGCATCGACCACTACCTCGGCAAGGAGACGGTGCAGAACATCCTGGCGATGCGGTTCGCCAACGAGATGTTCGAGCCGCTGTGGAACTCGAACTACGTCGACCACGTGCAGATCACGATGGCCGAGGACATCGGGGTGGGCGGCCGCGCCGGCTACTACGACGGCATCGGCGCTGCCCGCGACGTCATCCAAAACCACCTCCTGCAGTTGCTCGCGCTGACGGCGATGGAAGAGCCGATCTCGTTCAATGCGGCCGCGCTCCGCAGCGAGAAGGAGAAGGTGCTCGCCGCGGTCAAGCTCCCCGAAGACCTCGCTACGGGAACGGCGCGCGGACAGTACTCCAGCGGGTGGCAGGGCGGCGAGAAGGTCGTGGGCTTCCTCGAGGAGGAGGGGATGAACCCGGACTCCGTCACGGAGACGTACGCCGCGCTCCGGTTGACGGTGGAGACCCGCCGCTGGGCGGGTGTGCCCTTCTACCTGCGCGCGGGCAAGCGTCTCGCGCGGCGCGTCACCGAGATCGCCGTGGTCTTCAAGCGGGCACCGCAGTCGCTGTTCAACGGACGTCGCGCGCAGCAATTGGGACAGAACGCGCTCGTCATCCGGGTGCAGCCCGATGAGGGCGTCACCCTGCGCTTCGGCTCGAAGGTGCCCGGCGCCGGCATGCAGGTTCGCGATGTGACCATGGACTTCGGCTACGGGCACGCGTTCACCGAGGCCAGCCCCGAGGCGTACGAACGCCTCATCCTCGACGTGCTCCTGGGAGACCCGCCCTTGTTCCCCCGCCACGAGGAGGTCGAACTGTCCTGGAAGATCCTCGACCCGATCGAGCGGTTCTGGGCGACGCAGGGACAACCCGAACAATACAGTCCGGGGTCTTGGGGGCCGGCGTCCGCCGATGCCCTCCTGGAACGCGACGGCCGCAATTGGAGACGCCCATGATTGTCGACCTGCCCAGCACCACCACCGCGAAGATCTCGCGTGCGCTCGTGCGCATCCGTGAGGAGGGCGGAGCGGTGGCCCTCGGGCGCGTGCTCACCCTGGTGATCTGCTCGGAGCTGGGGCGTGAGGAAGAAGCCATCGAGGCCGCCAACGACGCGTCCCGCGAACATCCGATGCGCGTCATCGTCGTCTCCACGGAGGCCGGCGACCCGGACTGCGAACCGAAGCTCGATGCGGAGATCCGCGTGGGCGGTGACGCCGGCGCCAGCGAGGTCATCGTGCTCCGCGCCTATGGCGCGGCGGCGTCTGACCCCCAGAGCCTCGTCACGGGGCTGCTGCTCTCCGACGCGCCCGTCGTCGCGTGGTGGCCGGGCATCGCCCCCGACGTTCCCGCCGACTCCCCCATCGGCCGTCTCGCCTCCAGGCGGGTGACGGATGCGTCGGCTCAGCCGGACCCGCAGGCGGCGTTGCACCGGCTGCGCGACAGTTACCGGCCCGGCGACACCGACTTCGCGTGGACCCGGCTCACGCTCTGGCGCGCCCAGCTCGCCGCGGTGCTCGACCAGCCGCCTTACGAGAGCGTCACGGGCATCCAGGTCTCCGGCGCCGCCGATTCCCCGTCAACCACCCTGCTCGCCGCGTGGCTGAAGATGGCCCTGCAGGTGCCGGTCGACTACGAGCTCACGACCGGACCGCTCGCCCACGGCATCCATGGAGTGCAGCTGACGCGGCCCTCCGGTGTGATCACGCTGGAGCGCAACATCCCCGATGTCGCCACGCTCAGCCAGCCGGGACAGCCGACCCAGAACCTGACGCTCAAGCGCCGGAGTCTCCGCGACTGCCTGGCCGATGAGCTGCGTACGCTCGATCCCGACAAACTCTACGGGGAGGTTCTCGACCGGGGACTTCCGCTCCTCGACGAGGAGGTACTCCAAGCGTGACGAACGACCGCCGCGTGCTTGTGCACGCCGACAAGAAGACCCTCGCCGGCGCCGTCGCAGCACGGTTCATCACGAAAGCCGTGGACATCCTCGACGAGCAGGAACAGGCATCCTTCGTTCTGACCGGAGGGACGGTCGGCACGCTGGTGCTGGCCGCCATCCGGGAATCCTCCGCGCGCGACCTCGTGGACTGGTCGCGCGTGCACTTCTGGTGGGGTGACGAGCGCTGGGTGCCGAAGAACGACCCGGAGCGCAACGAGCTCCAGGCCCGTCAGGCCCTGCTCGACCACATCAGCGTGCCCCCGGCGAACATCCACCCGTTCGCGGCGTCCGATGAAGGCCTGAGTCTGCAGGACGCGGCCGCTCGCTACTCGGAGGAGATCACGGCGGCCGCCCCCTTCGGCCAGCCGCTGCCGCGGTTCGACATCACCTTCCTCGGAGTCGGCGCCGACGGGCACATCGCGTCGCTGTTCCCCGACAACCCGTCCACCAGCACCGACGGCTCGAACGTGCTGGCGGTGGAGAACTCCCCCAAGCCGCCGCCGGAGCGGCTGAGCCTCACCCGGCCGGTGATCAACTCGTCGGAGCGCGTGTGGCTGGTGCTCGCCGGTCCCGACAAGGCATCCGCCTTAGGACTCGCCCTCGCCGGCGCCAGCCGCGACGAGGTGCCCGTGGCCGGCATCAAGGGTCGCCGGCGCACGGTGTTCTTCGTCGATCGCGAGGCGGCGGCGGAGGTTCCGGAGAACCTCATCGCTCGCAGCTACTAGCCCGGGCCTGCCCAGACGCCGACGGCCTGGCCGCCTTCCCGAAGACGGGAGCAAGGCGGCCAGGCCGTCGTGACGGGTGTGCCTAGTTGGTTGCCGTGAGCTTGCCGCGGCGGATGCGCAGCTGCTGCAGCGCCTCTTCGAGCAGAGCCTCGGCTTCTTCTTCCGACCGGCGCTCCTTCACGTAGGCCAGATGTGTTTTGTAGGGCTCGAGCTTCGCCACCGACGGCGGGTTCTCCTTGTCGCGCCCGGCGGGCAACCCGGACTGCGGGCTGTCGATCACCTCGGGGATCTCCTCCTCGGGCAGGTTCGCCGCGAAGTACCGGATGGTTTCGTTGCCGAGGGCGTCCCAGTACGACACCTTCACCCGGTCCGCGTGGAACCCGCGGTCCTGCTCGCCCATGGGCCCCGCGCCGACGCGTGAGCCGCGGATCGCACTACCACCAGATGCCATTGTGTTCCTCCGTTAGAACCGGCGGGCGGTCAGAACGACCGGCCGCCTGTGAAAGTCGTGGGCTAAGCGCCGGTCTCGAATTTGGTGATCAGGCCGAGCACGACGATGCACGCGAGCCAGAGCAGGGCGAGGATGACGGTGATGCGGTTCAGGTTGCGCTCGGCCACGCCGGAGGCGCCGAGGTTGGAGGTGACACCGCCGCCGAACATGTCGGAGAGGCCGCCGCCGCGGCCCTTGTGAAGCAGGATGAGCATCGTGAGGAGGAGGCTCGTGATGCCGAGCATCACCTGCATCACTACCTGGAGAATCGCCACGGGGAACCTTTCACAGTGTGGTGGGCATGGCGCCGCACCGAAGACTCTGGCAATTATACCCGAGCGGCTAAACTCCGACGTGCTTCTGGTACCGCACAATGTTGGAGAATTCGGTGAGGTCGAGGCTTGCGCCGCCCACGAGTGCGCCATCGATGTTCGGTTCGCGCATGAAACCGACGATGTTGTCGGCCTTGACCGAGCCGCCGTACAGGATGCGGGTTTTCGCGGCGACATCGGGACCGAGCGCGTCGGCGACCACCTCGCGCAGCGTGGATGCCACCTGCTCGGCCTGGTCGGGTGAGGCCGCCTTGCCCGAGCCGATCGCCCACACGGGCTCGTAGGCGACCACGATGTCCGCGGCGGCGTCGACGCCCGTGAGGGCCGCACGCAGCTGGGCAACGGGAACGGCGCTGGGGCCGTGCTTTTCCAGGTCGTCAGCGCTCTCACCCACGCAGATGACCGGCACGAGGTTGTGTCTCAGGGCGGCCTGCACCTTCGCCTGCACCTGCTCGTCGCTTTCGCCGTGGAGCGTGCGTCGCTCGGAATGCCCGATGATGACGTATTGGCACTCCAGCTGCGCCAGGAACGCACCTGAGATCTCACCGGTGTACGCCCCGGAGTCGTGGGCGGAGAGGTCCTGCGCGCCGTAGGCCAGCGGCAGCTTATCGGCGGAGACCAGCGTCTGCACCGAGCGCAGGTCGGTGAACGGCGGGAACACCGCCACCTCCACCGCGGTGAAATCGTGCCCGGCGTCCTTCAGCCCCCAGGCCAGCTTCTGCACGAAGGCGATGGCTTGAAGGTGGTCGAGGTTCATCTTCCAGTTGCCCGCCATCAGCGGGGTGCGCCGGGTGTTCACTGCCATCCGAGGACCTCCAGTCCAGGCAGGCGCTTGCCCTCGAGGAACTCGAGGCTCGCACCGCCGCCGGTTGAGATATGACCGAAACGGTCGTCGTCGAAGCCGAGCGTGCGCACGGCGGCCGCGGAGTCGCCGCCGCCGACCACGCTCAGGCCGTCGACCTGGGTGAGTGCCTCGGCGACCGTGCGGGTCCCCTCGGCGAAGGGGGCGAGTTCGAACACGCCCATCGGGCCGTTCCAGAACACCGTCTTCGACGAGCGGATGACGTCCGCGAACGCCGCCGCGCTCTCCGGGCCGATGTCGAGACCGAGGCCAGCTGCCCCGAACGGCGTCGCCTCGATGGCGTCCGCCGCCGTGACGACGTGCTCGGCGTCGGCCGAGAACGCGGAAGCCACGACGATGTCGGTGGGAAGCACGAGGTCGACCCCGCGGCGCTCGGCCTCGTCGAGGTACCCGCGCACGGTGTCGATCTGGTCACGCTCGAGCAGGCTCGCGCCGACGGCGTAGCCCTTGGCCGCGAGGAAGGTGAACACCATCCCCCCACCGATGAGCAGGGAGTCGACCCGTGGCAGCAGGTGGCCGATCACGCCGAGCTTGTCGGAGACCTTCGAGCCGCCCAGAACGACGGTGTACGGCGATTCCGGCTTCTCGGTGAGGCGTTCGAGCACGTCGAGCTCGGCTGCGATGAGCAGGCCTGCGGCGCTCGGCAGGATCTGGGCGAGGTCGTAAACGCTCGCCTGCTTGCGATGGACCACGCCGAAGCCGTCGGAGACGAGCACGTCGCCGAGTTCTGCGAGCTGCTCGGCGAACGCCCGCCGAACAGCGTCGTCCTTGCTGGTCTCCCCCGGGTTGAATCGGAGGTTCTCGAGGACGACGATCTGCCCGTCAGCCAGGCCGGCGACGGCCGCCTGCGCCTTTTCGCCGACGGTGTCACCGGCGAAACCGACCCCGTCACCCAGCAGCTCGCCGAGGCGGGCAGCGACGGGCGCGAGGCTGTAGGCGGGGTCGGGGGCACCGTCGGGCCGGCCGAGGTGCGAGACGACGATCACCCGAGCGCCCTGCTCGATGAGGGCGCGGAGGGTGGGCAGCGACGCCCGCACCCGTCCGTCGTCGGTGATGCGCCCGTCGTCCAGGGGGACGTTCAGGTCACAGCGGACGATGACGCGCTTGCCGGACAGCGGCCCGAGCGTTGCGATGGTGCGGAGCGTCACAGCTCTCCTTCGGTCAGGTCAGGGCAGGGTGGTCAGAGACGCTCGGCGACGAACTCGGTGATGTCGACCAGACGGTTGGAGTAGCCCCACTCGTTGTCGTACCACGACGCCACCTTGACCTGGTCGCCGATCACCTTGGTGAGACCGGCGTCGAAGATCGAGGAGTGCGGGTCGCCGACGATGTCGCTGGAGACGATCGGGTCCTCGGTGTAGCTGAGGATTCCCTTAAGAGGACCTTCGGCCGCGGCCTTGTAGGCGGCGTTGACATCCTCGACGGTGACCGGCTTCGAGGCGGTGACCGTGAGGTCGGTGATGGAGCCGGTGGGGACCGGGACACGCAGCGCGTATCCGTCGAGCTTTCCGACGAGCTCGGGGATGACGAGGCCGAGGGCCTTCGCCGCACCGGTGGAGGTCGGGATGATGTTCTCGGCGGCGGCACGCGCCCGGCGGAGGTCCTTGTGCGGCCCGTCCTGCAGGTTCTGGTCGGCGGTGTACGCGTGAACCGTCGTCATCAGGCCGCGCTCGATGCCGAAGTTGTCCATGAAGACCTTGGCGAGCGGGGCGAGGCAGTTGGTGGTGCAGGAGGCGTTCGAGATGACGTCCTGGGTCGCCGGGTCGTAGCTGTCCTCGTTCACGCCGAGCACGAGCGTTGCGACGTTGTCGCCGGTGGCCGGAGCGGAGACGATGACCTTCTTCGCGCCGGCGGCGATGTGCTTGCGTGCGTCCTCGGCCTTGGTGAAGCGGCCGGTGGACTCGATGACGATCTCAACGCCCAGCTCGCCCCAGGGCAGGTTGGCCGGGTCGCGCTCTTCGAGCACCTTGATGGGCTTGCCGTTGACGATGATGGTGTCGCCCTCGAGCTCAACGGTGGCGTCGAGACGGCCGTTGATCGTGTCGTACTTCAGCAGGTGGGCGAGGGTCTTGTTGTCGGTGAGGTCGTTGACGGCGACGATCTCAAGGTCGCTGCCTTTGGCGAGGGCCGCGCGGAAGTAGTTGCGGCCGATGCGGCCGAATCCGTTGATGCCGATTTTTACGGACACAGGTGACTCCAGTTTGCGTTGATTGGCGCCGAAAGGCGCGTGGGTGGATGGTTCCAGGACGCAGCGCGGTGTCCCGCGGGATGGGCCCGCGGGACACCATCGGTTATGACAGTATCAGCAGCCCATCGGTCTTCTCACGGGCGACCTGGAAGCGCTGCTGCACGTTCTCCCAGTTGGCGATGTTCCAGAACGCCTTGACGTAGTCGGCGCGCACGTTCAGGTAGTCGAGGTAGTACGCGTGCTCCCACACATCGAGCATGAACAGCGGGATGACGCCGGCGGGGACGTTGCCCTGCTGGTCGTACAGCTGGTCGATGAAGAGGCGCTTGCCGACGGTGTCCCAGGCGAGGATGGACCAGCCCGAGCCCTGGACGCCCATGGCGGCCGCCGTGAAGTGCGCCTGGAACTTGTCGAAGGAGCCGAAGAAGTCGTCGATGGCGCTGGCCAGCTCACCGGTGGGCTTGTCGCCGCCGTCTGGCGACATGTTGGTCCAGAACACCGAGTGGTTGATGTGACCGCCGAGGTTGAACGCGAGGTCCTTCTCCAGCTTGTTCACGTTGGCCAGGTTGCCCGAGTCGCGGGCTTCGGCGAGCTGGGCGAGGGCGGTGTTGGCGCCGTTCACGTAGGCCTGGTGGTGCTTGTCGTGGTGGAGCTCCATGATCCGGCCGCTGATGCTCGGCTCGAGGGCCGAGTAGTCGTAGGGCAGGTCAGGCAGGGTGTAGTCAGCCATTGCTTATCTCCTTGTGTTTGTGCGACATTTTCAGTCTAGTCAGGCCACCCGGTGTCGATCCGACCGGCGTCACACGTCGTCGAGGTCGGCCGGGAGGTTGGCGTCGGTGCCCGGGATGCCGAGATCGACCGCCTTCTTGTCGGCCATGGCGAGCAGGCGGCGGATGCGGCCGGCCACGGCGTCCTTCGTCATCGGCGGGTCAGCGTGGTGGCCGAGCTCGTCGAGGCTGGAGTCACGGAAGTTCAGCCGCAGCTCCCCCGCGTAGCGCAGGTGCGGCGGGGTCTCGTCGCCGAGGATCTCCATGGCCCGCTCGACGCGTGCGCACGCGGCCACGGCGGCCTGCGCGGACCGGCGGAGGTTCGCGTCGTCGAAATTCACCAGCCGGTTCGCGGTCGCGCGCACCTCCCGGCGCTGCCGCATCTCCTCCCACCCCAGCACGGTCTTCTGGGCGCCCATGCGTTGCAGCATGGCGCTGATCGCGTCGCCGTCGCGGATCACGACCCGGTGCACGCCGCGCACCTCGCGGGCTTTGGCGGCGATGCCGAGGCGTCCGGCCGAGCCGACCAGTGCCATCGCGGCCTCATTGCCGGGGCAGGTGACCTCCAGGGAGGCCGAGCGCCCGGGGTCGGTGAGGGTGCCCTGCGCGAGGAACGCCCCGCGCCAGACGGCCGCGACCTCCTCTTTCGACCCGGTGGTCAAGCGGTTGGGGAGGCCGCGGATGGGGCGTCGGCGCGCGTCGAGGAGTCCGGTCTGGCGGGCGAGGGTCTCCCCGCCCTCCATCACCCGCACCAGGTAGTGGTCGGTGCGGCGCATGCCCGACGCTTGGAGGACCGAGACGGCGCTCCGCACGCCGTACAGCTCGGCGAGGTCTTTGCGCACCCGCTGGGCGAGCACCCGCGAGTCCAGCTCGGATTCCACGGCGATGCGGCCGGAGATGATGTGCAGACCGCCGGAGAAGCGCAGGATGGTCGCCAGCTCCGCCGCCCGCACCGTGGTCTTGGACACCTCAACGCGGGCGAGTTCGTCTTTGACGTCGATGGTGAGTGCCACTGGCGGGATCCGTTCTGTTGAAATGCTGCTGCTGCGTGCCGTTCGGCGCGCGCTATTCGCGACCGAGGTCGCGGTGCTTGACGCTCACGTTGACGCCCAGCTCGTCGCGGATCTTCGCCGCGAGCTCCCGCACCATCGCCACCGAGCGGTGCCGGCCGCCGGTACAGCCGACCGCGATCGTCGCGCGGCGCTTGTTCTCGCGCTGGTAGCCGGCGAGCACGGGCCGGAGCGCCGCAACGTAGTTGTCGAGGAACTCCCGTGCGCCCTCCTGTTCGAAGACGTAGTCGCTGATCTCCTCGGTCAGTCCGGTCAGGGGCCGGAGCTCGGGGATCCAGAACGGATTCGGGAGGAACCGGACGTCGGCGACCATGTCGACATCGGTGGGAAGGCCGTACTTGAACCCGAAGCTCATGACCGTGAGGCGGATGCCCGCCTCATCCTCGTCGGCAAACGCCTCCGCCGTCGCCGTGGCCAGCTGGTGGATGTTGAGGGTGGAGGTGTCGATGACCATGTCGCTGGCGGCACGCACCTCGCTGAGCCTGACGCGTTCCGCCGCGATGCCGTCGAGGAGGGTGCCATCGCCCTGCAGCGGGTGCGGGCGGCGAACCGCTTCGAACCGCCGCACGAGCACCTCGTCGGTGGCCTCGAGGAAGATCACGCGCACCCGGGCGCCGTCGCGCAGGGTGCCCACGACGTCCTGGAAGTCGCTGAAGAAATTGCCGCCGCGGATGTCGACGACGGCCGCGATGCGCCGCAGGGTGCCGGCGCGCTGGGCGAGGTCGACGAGGGGCCGCAGCATCTGCGGCGGCAGGTTGTCGACGACGTACCAGCCCAAGTCTTCGAGTGCGTTGGCGACCGTGGAGCGGCCGGCTCCGGACATCCCGGTGACGATCAGCATCTCCTGCTGTTCGTGGTCGGTCGTCATGGATGCGTCGGGCTTTCGATCGGGAGTGTGCACTGCCTCCAGCCTAGCCAGCCTTGGGGTCGCCGGCATGCACATGCTCGTGGATGGTGGCCGCGAGCACCGGTCCGATGCCGTGCACCTGGCTGATCTCGTCGACGCCGGCCTGCTTCAGCCGGGTCACCGATCCGAAGTGGCGCAGCAGGTGCTTCACCCGGGCGGGGCCGAGCCCGGGCACCTCGGACAGCACGGTGGAGATGTCCCGCTTGCGGCGGGTGCGCTGGTGGGTGATCGCGAAGCGGTGCGCCTCGTCGCGGATGCGCTGAACGAGGAACAGTGCCTCGCTGTTGCGCGGCAGGATCACCGGATAGTCGGAGTCCGGGAGCCAGATCTCCTCGAGGCGTTTGGCGATGCCGCACAGGGCGATGTCGGTGATGCCGGAATCGGCCAGCGCGCGGGCGGCCGCGGCGACCTGCGGCTGGCCCCCGTCGACGATGAGCAGGTTCGGGCGGTAACGGAACTTGGCGCGCCGGGCGCTGCCCGCGGCATCCGTTTCTTCGCTCGGTTCTTTGAGATACGCGAGGCGGCGCATCAGCGTGCGGTAGATCGAATCGGTGTCGTCGGTGGACTCGGGGATGGTGAAGCGCCGGTACTCGTCTTTGCGGGCCAGGCCGTCTTCGAACACCACCATGGAGGCGACGATGTTCGTGCCGCCGAGGTGGGACACGTCGTAACACTCCATGCGGAGGGGTGCCGACGGCATCTCCAGCGCTTCCTGGATGTCTTCGAGGGCTTTGCTGCGGGCCACGAAGTCGGAGCTGCGCCGGGTCTTGTAGAGCATCAGCGCGTGCTTGGCGTTCTGGTTCGCGGTCTCGAGGAGCGCGGCCTTCTCGCCCCGCTGCGCGGCGACGAGCCGCACCTTGCGGTTGCCGATGGAGCCCAGCCAGTCCTGCAGGGCGGCGACGTCGTCAGGCAGTTCGGGCAGCACCACTTCGCGCGGCGGCCGGCCGTCGCCGTCGTAGGCGGACTTCATGATGGAGTCGACGAGTTCGTCGGTGGACAGGTCGAGTTCCTTGTCCACGATCCAGCTCCGCACGCCACGCACCCGGCCGCCGCGCACGATGAACTGCTGCACCGCCGCTGCCAGTTCGTCCTGCTCGATGCCGAAGAGGTCGATGTCCACCGTGTCGCGGAGCACCACCGCGCTCTTCTCGAGCACGGCGTTGAGGGCCATCACCTGGTCGCGGCGCTTGGCGGCGAGCTCGTAGTCCTGCGCTGCGGCGGCCGCCTTCATCTCGATGGTGAGGGCATTGATGAGGGTGCGGTCCTGGCTGGTCATGAAGCTGACGAACTGGTTGACGGTGGCCCGGTGCTCCTCGATGCTCACCTTCTGTGAGCACGGCCCGAAGCAGCGGCCGATCTGGCTGGCGAAGCACGGCTTGCCGCTCTGCATCGCCCGCTTGTAATTCGCGTTGGAGCAGGTGCGGATCGGGAAGGCCTTCAGCATCAGGTCCATGGTCTCGTGTACCGCCCACACCTTCGGGTACGGCCCGAAGTAGCGTGCTCCGCGGATGCCGGTGGTGCGGGTGACGAGAGCGCGCGGCGCCTCGTCGGCGAGGGTCACGGCCAGGTACGGGTAGGACTTGTCGTCCTTGAACTGCACGTTGAAGGGCGGGTCGAACTCGTTGATCCAGGTCCACTCCAGTTGAAGCGCCTCGACCTCGGTGCCGACGACGGTCCACTCCACGCTGGAGGCGGTGGTCACCATGCGGCGGGTTCGCTCGTGGAGGTTGTGCAGCGGCGCGAAGTAGTTGCTGAGCCGCGCGCGCAGGTTCTTCGCCTTGCCCACGTACAGCACGCGCCCGGTGGCGTCGCGGAAACGGTACACCCCGGGGCTCGTCGGGATCTCGCCCGTGCGGGGGCGGTAGCTCAGCATGTCTGACATGGTGCGTCGCAGGTTAGGCCGCGAGGATCTCCTTCAGGAAGCCGCCCGTGTGGCTGCCGGGCACGTTGGCCACCTGCTCGGGGGTGCCGGTGGCGACGATGGTGCCGCCGCCGGATCCGCCCTCGGGGCCGAGGTCGATGACCCAGTCGGCCGACTTGATCACGTCGAGGTTGTGCTCGATCACGATCACGGTGTTGCCCTTGTCGACCAGGCCGTTCAGCACGAGCAACAGTTTACGCACGTCTTCAAAGTGGAGCCCCGTGGTGGGTTCGTCGAGCACGTACACGCTGCGCCCGTTGGAGCGGCGCTGCAGCTCGGTGGCGAGCTTCACGCGCTGCGCCTCACCACCGGAGAGGGTGGTGGCGCTCTGCCCGAGCCGCACGTACCCCAGGCCGACCTCCACGAGGGTCTTCAGGAAGCGGTGGATCGCCGTGATCGGCTCGAAGAACTCGGCCGCCTCGCTGATGGGCATCTCCAGCACTTCGGCGATGTTCTTGCCCTTGTAGTGCACGGCCAGGGTGTCGCGGTTGTAGCGCGCTCCCCCGCAGACCTCGCACGCGACGTAGACGTCGGGCAGGAAGTTCATCTCGATCTTGATGGTGCCGTCACCCGAGCAGGCCTCGCAGCGGCCGCCCTTGACGTTGAAGCTGAACCGGCCGGGAAGGTACCCACGCGCCTTGGCCTCCAGGGTGTCGGCGAACAGCGTGCGGATGCGGTCGAACACGCCCGTGTAGGTGGCCGGGTTCGAGCGGGGGGTGCGGCCGATGGGCGCCTGGTCGACGTGGATCACCTTGTCGAGCTGGTCGAGGCCGGTGACCTTGCCGTGCTTGCCGGGCAGTTTGCGGGCGCCGTTGAGCTGGTTGGCGAGGACCCGGTAGAGGATGTCGTTGACGAGCGATGACTTGCCCGAGCCGCTGACGCCGGTCACCGCGGTGAACACGCCGAGCGGGAAGTCCACCGTCACGTTCTGCAGGTTGTTGGCCGAGGCGCCCTTGACGGTGATCATGCGGCCCTTGTCGAGCCGGCGGCGGCGGGCGGGCGTCTCGATGGCTCGCCGGCCCGCGAGGTAGTCGCCGGTGAGCGAGTGGCCGTCGGCGAGGAGCTGGGTGTAGGGGCCGGAGTGCACCACCTCGCCGCCGTTCACGCCCGCGCCGGGGCCGATGTCGACGATCCAGTCGGCGGTGCGGATGGTGTCTTCGTCGTGCTCGACGACGATGAGGGTGTTGCCGAGGTCGCGCAGGGCGACGAGGGTCTCGATGAGGCGCCGGTTGTCGCGCTGGTGCAGGCCGATGCTGGGCTCGTCGAGAACGTAGAGCACGCCGGTGAGGCCCGAGCCGATCTGGGTGGCCAGGCGGATGCGCTGCGCCTCACCGCCCGACAGGGTGCCCGCGGACCGGGCGAGGTTGAGGTAGGTGAGCCCGACCCTGATCAGGAAGTCGAGCCGCACCTTGATCTCCCGCAGGACCTGGGCGGCGATCGCGCTCTCCCGGTCGGTGAGGCGCAGCTGGTCCATGAAGCCGCGGGCGTCGCTCAGGCTGAGCTCGCAGACGTCGGCGATACTGGCCCCGTGCACGCGCACGGCGAGCACCTCGGGCTTCAGTCGCTTGCCGTCGCAGACGGGGCAGTTCACCTCACGGAGGTACTCCCCCCAGCGCTGCCGCTGGCTGTCGGTCTCGGCCTGCTGGAACTGCCGCTCGATGTAGGGCACGACGCCCTCGAACCCCGACGTGTAGGTCATCTCCCGGCCGTAGCGGTTCTTCCACTTGACCTTGACCTCGAAGTTGTCTCCGCGGAGCACGGCGTGCCGCACCTCGGGGCTCAAGTCTTCCCACGGGGTGGCCAGGGAGAAGCCGAGGTCGCGCGCCAGGCCCTCCAGCAGCTTCTCGTAGTACTGGAACAGGCCCTTGCCCTGCGTGGTCCACGGCACGATGACACCCTCGGCGATGCTGAGGCCGGGGTCGCCGAGCAGCAGGTCCTGGTCGACCGACATGCGGGTGCCGAGGCCGGAGCATTCCGGGCAGGCGCCGAACGGCGCGTTGAACGAGAAGGTGCGGGGCTCGATCTCGGTCAGCTGCACCGGGTGGTTGTTCGGGCAGGACAGTTTCTCGGAGTAGCTCTGCCAGGCAGCCGATCCCTCCTGGTCGACGTAGTTGACCTGCACCAGCCCGTCGGCGAGCTTGAGGGCCGTTTCGAGCGAGTCGGTGAGCCGGCTGAGGATGTCGGGCGAGGCGACGAGGCGGTCGATGACGACCGAGATGTCGTGCTTGACCTGCTTCTTCAGGGTGGGCGGGTCACTCAGCTGCACCGTCACCCCGTCGACCATGGCGCGGGAGTACCCCGACGCCGCGAGCTCCTTGAACAGGTCGACGAACTCGCCCTTCTTCTTTGAGACGAGCGGGGCGAGGATCTGGTAGCGGGTGCCGGAGTCGAGCTCCATGAGCTGGTCGGCGATCTGCTGCACCGTCTGCGACTGGATGACCTCACCGCAGATGGCGCAGTGCGGCACCCCGATCCGCGCCCAGAGCAGGCGCATGTAGTCGTAGATCTCGGTGATGGTGCCGACGGTGGAGCGCGGGTTGCGGTTCGTGGACTTCTGGTCGATGGAGACCGCCGGGCTCAGTCCCTCGATGAAGTCGACGTCGGGCCGGTCGACCTGGCCGAGGAACTGGCGGGCGTAGGCGGAGAGCGATTCGACGTAGCGGCGCTGGCCCTCGGCGAAGATCGTGTCGAAGGCGAGCGAGGACTTGCCGGAGCCGGAGAGCCCCGTGAAGACGACCAGCGAGTCGCGCGGGATCTCCAGGTCGATGTTGCGGAGGTTGTGTACGCGGGCCCCGCGGACGCTCAGTTTGGACTCGGACTCGACCTTGGCAATTGACACTAAATGAGTCTATGCAGACGGTCTGACATCCATTGACCGATCGCGCATGCTATCAGCGAACGCCGCCGGCGGGGGTGACATGACCGGCGCGTTCCATGTTCCGCAGCTCCCGTTTCAGCTCGCTGACTTCGTCGCGGAGCCGGGCGGCCAGCTCGAACTTCAGCTCCCCCGCGGCCTCCAGCATCTGGCCGTTGAGGTCGGCGATGAGCGACTCGAGGTCGTTGGCGCCGTTGGCGGCGAGGCCCTGCCGCCGGAGGTTCGGGGTGGGGCTCTTCTTGCCCCGGTCGCGGCCGGCCAGGAGCGCGGCCGTGTCGGCCTCTTCTCGGGCGAGGATGTCGGTGATGTCGGCGATCTTCTTGCGGAGCGGCGTGGGGTCGATGCCGTGCTGGGTGTTGTAGGCGATCTGCTTGTCGCGGCGCCGGTTCGTCTCGTCGATGGCCTGCGCCATCGACGGGGTGAGCCGGTCGGCGTACATGTGCACCTCGCCGGAGACGTTGCGGGCGGCCCGCCCGATGGTCTGGATGAGCGAGGTGGAGGAGCGGAGGAACCCCTCCTTGTCGGCGTCGAGGATCGACACGAGCGACACTTCGGGGAGGTCGAGCCCCTCGCGGAGCAGGTTGATGCCGACGAGCACGTCGAAGACACCGGCGCGCAGTTCGCTGAGGAGCTCCACCCGGCGAAGGGTGTCGACGTCGGAGTGCAGGTAGCGCACCCGCACCCCCGCCTCGGTGAGGAAGTCGGTGAGCTCCTCGGCCATCTTCTTGGTGAGGGTGGTCACCAGCACGCGTTCGTCGCGTTCCACCCGCGCCCTGATCTGCTCCAGGAGGTCGTCGATCTGCCCGGCGGTGGGGCGCACCAGGATCTGCGGGTCGATGAGCCCGGTGGGGCGGATGATCTGCTCGACGACACCGTCGGCCATGCCAAGCTCATACTTTCCGGGGGTCGCCGACAGGTACACGGTCTGCCCGACGCGGTCTTTGAACTCGTTGAACTTCAGCGGCCGGTTGTCGAGGGCGCTGGGCAGCCGGAACCCATGGTCGACCAGCGTGCGCTTGCGGGAGGAGTCGCCCTCGTACATGGCACCGATCTGCGGCACCGTGACGTGGGACTCGTCGATGACGACGAGGAAGTCGTCGGGGAAGTAGTCGAGGAGGCAGTGCGGGGCTTCCCCCGGCGCACGGCCGTCGATGTGCCGGGAGTAGTTCTCGATGCCCGAGCAGAAGCCGATCTGCTCCATCATCTCCAGGTCGAACATGGTGCGCATGCGAAGGCGCTGCGCCTCGAGCAGCTTGCCCTCGCGCTCCAGCTGCGCGAGTCGTTCCTCGAGCTCGGCCTGGATGGTGCCCATCGCCCGGTGCATGACGTCGGTGCTCGCGACGTAGTGGGAGCCGGGGAACACCGACACCGACTCGAGCTTGCGCACGATCTCGCCGGTGAGCGGGTGCAGGCTGTACAGCGCCTCGATCTCGTCGCCGAACATCTCGATGCGGATCGCGAGCTCTTCGTACATGGGAATGATCTCGATGGTGTCGCCCCGCACCCGGAAGTTGCCGCGGGAGAAGTCGATGTCGTTGCGCTGGTACTGCATCGAGACGAATTTGCGGATCAGCCAGTCGCGGTCGACCTTCTGCCCGACCTGCAGCGGCATCATCGCCTCGAGATAGCCCTCGGGCGTGCCGAGGCCGTAGATGCAGGAGACCGTGGAGACGACGACGACGTCGCGCCGGCTGAGCAGCGAGTTGGTGGTGGAGTGCCGGAGCCGCTCGACCTCGGCGTTGATCGAGCTGTCTTTCTCGATGAAGGTGTCGGTCTGCGGCACGTACGCCTCGGGCTGGTAGTAGTCGTAGTACGACACGAAGTACTCGACGGCGTTGTTCGGCATCAGCTCGCGGAACTCGGTCGCCAGTTGTGCGGCCAGGGTCTTGTTGTGCGCCAGTACCAGCGTGGGACGCTGCACCGCCTCGATGAGCCACGCCGTGGTCGCGGACTTGCCGGTTCCCGTGGCACCGAGGAGCACGATGTCGGTCTCGCCGGCGTTGATGCGGCCGGCCAGCTCTTCGATCGCGGCCGGTTGGTCGCCGCTCGGCGAGTACTCGCTCACGACCTCGAACGGATGCACCGCGCGCGTTGGTTCCATGACCTCCAGTTTACGAGGCGCCCCTGACAACGCGCTCCCAGAGCGCATCCGCCTGCTCGAGGGTGTGCTCGAGCGTGCCGCCGGTGTCGATGACGGTGTCGGCGATGGCGAGCCGCTCGGCGTCGGCGGCCTGTGCGCCGAGCCGCCGCGCGGCATCCGCTTCGCTGAAGCCGCGCAGCTCGACCAGGCGGCGCACCCGGGTGGCGGCGTCGGCGTGCGCCACGACGACGTGGTCGAACGGATGGTCGACGGCGGCTTCGACGAGGAGCGGCACGTCGTACACGACGACGGCGTCGGGGTCGGCCGCCTCGGCCTCGGCGATGAGGCGGGCGGTGAGCGCGCGCACGGCGGGATGCACGATCGCGTTGAGTTTGGCGAGCTCCTCCGGGTGGCCGAAAACGCGGGCGCCGAGGGCCGCGCGGTCGAGCGTGCCGTCGTCGGTGATCACCGTGTCGCCGAAGGTCGCGCGGATGTCGCGGAGCCCCTCGGTGCCGGGTTCGACGACGACGCGGGCGAGCTGGTCGGCGTCGATGTGCACGGCGCCGTGTTCGGCGAGGCGGCGGGCGATGGTGCTCTTGCCCGAGGCGATGCCGCCGGTCAGTCCGATCAGGTACACGCCTGCCATGCTACTGGCCGCCTCCCCCACCTCAGTGCGCGCTTTCCGCCGCCTTTGCCTTCACCGGGCGGCAGTTTGCCCGCACTCGCGGTGATGCCCGCCCGCGCGGACAGAGGGGCTTGAACCGGCGATCAGAGATAATGGAGCATGTCGACCTTCGTCCAACGCCGCTCCAATCCTGCTGCCTGGGCCGCGTTCTGGCTCGCGCTGGCCGGCCTCGTGCTCATGCCGATCCCGCTGTTCATCGGGCTGATCCTCGGCGGTGGCCTCTCGATCATCGCCGCCATCCTCGCTGTGATCGCCTTCTTGAAAGGTCTCGCGCGGAGCGGCACGGGCATCGCGCCCGTGGTCTTCGCTGCGATCTTCATCGCTCTCACGTGGGGCGGGATCTCGGTCGGGGGCGGCATCATCTGGTAGCACCAGCGGGAGGAGCGCCGGGCAACCGGGCTATCCCGTTCCCTGAAGCGCTCCTCTCTTGACCCGGGTCAGTTGATGATCTCACCGCGCTCGTCGGCTGGGAGCGCGGCCAGGCGTTCTCTCCAGGCCTGCAGCGCCTCGGGAGTCAGCCGCGTCCAGTCGGACAGTTCGCCCACGACGCGGAGCGGGGAACGACTTCGATAGGACCGTGTGGGGTTGCCGGGGAACTTCGTGTCGGTCACGTTCGGGTCGTCTTCGAACGCCCCGGTCGGTTCGACGACGTAGACGCGCGGTGCTGCCTCGCCGGGCGCGAGTTCAGCGGCGAGCCCCGCTCCGCTCGGAAGGGCAGTGAAATAGATGTGGTTCATCACAACGTCGGGGCGATAGTTCGACCGGAAGCCGGGCGTGAGAAGATCGCCGTTGTGCAGATCGGCTTTGGTGCCATGAAAGAACGGGCCCTCGTCTGACGGTTGGCTCACTGCGACAGCATAACCACCGGCGGTCCCAACCGTCGTTAACGGCACCAGGCCGAACCCCGAAGGGCCCGGCCTGGTGTGTGGTGCTGGTGGAGCTTAGTGGTTGCCCGACAGCTTCTCGCGAAGAGCCGCGAGAGCCTCGTCGTCGGCGAGGGTGCCCGCGCCGGCGGACTCGCCGGAGTAGCTGGCACCGGTGCCGGTGGCGGCGCCCACCGAGAGCAGCTCGTCGTTGGCCGACGCAACCTGCTTCTTGTGAGCTTCCCAACGAGCCTGGGCGGCAGCGTAGTCCTGCTCCCACTTCTCGCGCTGGGCCTCGAAGCCCTCGCGCCACTCGTTGGTCTCGGGGTCGAAGCCCTCCGGGTACTTGTAGTTGCCCTGCTCGTCGTACTCGGTGAGCATGCCGTAGAGGGCCGGGTCGAACTCGGTGCCCTCGGGGTCGACGCCCTCGTTGGCCTGCTTGAGGCTGAGCGAGATGCGACGGCGGTCGAGGTCGATGTCGATGACCTTGACGAACACCTCGTCACCGACCGAGACAACCTGCTCGGCCAGCTCGACGTGCTTGCCGGAGAGCTCGGAGATGTGCACCAGGCCCTCGATGCCGTCGGCGACGCGAACGAACGCACCGAACGGAACCAGCTTGGTGACCTTGCCCGGAGCAACCTGCCCGATGGCGTGGGTGCGGGCGAAGACCTGCCACGGGTCTTCCTGCGTGGCCTTCAGCGACAGCGACACGCGCTCGCGGTCCAGGTCCACCTCGAGGATCTCGACGGTGACCTCCTGGCCGACCTCGACAACCTCGCTGGCGTGCTCGATGTGCTTCCAGCTGAGCTCGGACACGTGCACGAGGCCGTCGACGCCGCCGAGGTCGACGAACGCGCCGAAGTTGACGATCGACGAGACGACACCCTTGCGGACCTGACCCTTGTGCAGGTTGTTCAGGAACGTGGTGCGGCTCTCGGACTGGGTCTGCTCAAGCAGGGCGCGACGCGACAGCACGACGTTGTTGCGGTTCTTGTCGAGTTCGAGGATCTTCGCTTCGATCTCCTGGCCGAGGTACGGCGTCAGGTCGCGCACGCGGCGCAGCTCGATGAGCGAGGCCGGAAGGAAGCCGCGGAGCCCGATGTCGACGATCAGGCCGCCCTTGACAACCTCGATGACGGTTCCGGTGACGACGCCGTCGGCATCCTTGATCTTCTCGACATCGCCCCACGCACGCTCGTACTGCGCGCGCTTCTTCGACAGGATGAGGCGGCCTTCCTTGTCTTCCTTCTGGAGGACGAGGGCTTCGACCAGGTCGCCGACCTTGACGACCTCAGTCGGGTCGACGTCGTGCTTGATGGAGAGTTCGCGGGAGGGGATGACACCCTCGGTCTTGTAGCCGACGTCGAGGAGGACCTCGTCGCGGTCGATCTTCACCACGGTGCCCTCGATGAGGTCTCCGTCGTTGAAGAATTTCAGAGTCTTTTCGACCGCGGCAAGAAAGTCTTCAGCAGATCCGATGTCGTTGATGGCGACCTGCTTGGGTGCCTTTTCGGTCGTTGCGATTGTCATGTAGTGGTTGCTCCAGTATGGACATGGTTGGGCCGGCGCAGAAGAACACGGGGACAATCGAGCATTCTTGGGCTCCGCGACGGCAGCGGATAGGACGTCACAGACGTGACGTTCAAGTTTAGCTGTTTTTACGCGGCGGCGGCAACCCGAGATCGGGTGTCAGTGCGGGTGCCCTGTATCAGGACAGCAGAGCCTTCTGCAGGGTGTCGAGGCCGACACCGCCGAGGTCGAGGGCCCGCCGGTGGAAGTCGCGGATGTCGAAGGCATCGCCCTCCCGCGCCCGGTAGGCGTCGCGCAGCTGCTCCCAGATGCGCTGCCCCACCTTGTAGGAGGGCGCCTGCCCCGGCCAGCCGAGGTAGCGGTTCACCTCGAAGCGCACGAACCCTTCGTTCATGTTGACGTTCTGCCCCATGAACTCGAACGCGTACGGCGCGTCCCACACGCCGCCTCCGTCGGGCCGCTGCTTGCCGAGGTGCACGCCGATGTCGAGCACGACGCGGGCCGCGCGCATCCGCTGGCCGTCGAGCATGCCGAGCCGGTCGGCCGGGTCGGCGAGGTAGCCCAGCTGCTCCATCAGCCGTTCGGCGTAGAGCGCCCAGCCCTCGGCGTGCCCGGAGGTGCCGGCCAGCTGCCGGCGCCAGGTGTTCAGCGTGCCGCGGTTGTAGACCGCCTGGCCGATCTGCAGGTGGTGGCCCGGCACGCCCTCGTGGTAGACGGTCGTGAGTTCCCGCCAGGTGTCGAACTCGGTGACGCCGGCCGGCACCGACCACCACATGCGCCCGGGCCGGGAGAAGTCGTCGGTCGGGCCGGTGTAGTAGATGCCGCCCTCCTGGGTCGGGGCGATCAGGCACTCGAGCGCCCGGATCTCCTCGGGAATGTCGAACTGGGTGCCGGCGAGCTCCGCGACCGCCCGGTCGCTGGTCTCCTGCATCCACCGCTGCAGCGCGTCGGTGCCGTGCAGCTTGCGGCTCTCATCGGCGTCGAGAATGGCGATGGCTTCGGCAACGGATGCGCCGGGTGCGATCTCGCGCGCGATGCTCTCCTGCTCGCGCACCATGCGTTCCAGCTCCTCGACGCCCCACTCGTAGGTCTCGTCGAGGTCGATGGAGGCGCCGAGGAAGCGGCGGGACTGCAGGGCGTAGAGCTCCCGGCCGACCCCGTCCTGCTCGGTGGCTGCCGGCTCGAGGTCGTGCTCAAGGAAGGCGGCGAGGTTCCCGTACGCGATGGCCGCCTTGCTGGCGGCGGCGCTCAGGTCGGTGGCGAGGGAGGCCGGCAGGCTGCCCTCGGCGAGCTCGGCGCCGGCGACGAGCTGGGTGAAGAAGCCGCGGCGGGCGGCGTGCTTCTTGGCCTGTTCGGCCACCTCCCGCACCTGCCGCCGGCTCGGCGTGATGCCGCGCTCCATGCCGAGCCGGAGCGTCGCGATGTAGCCGGCCACGGCATCCGGAACGTGCGCGAGGCGGGAGGAGATGTTCGACCAGTCGTCGACGGTCGCCGTCGGCATGAGGTCGAAGACGTCGCGGATCTCCTGCGCGGGCGACGCGATGACGTTGAGGTTGCGGAGGTCCCATCCCGCGTCGTGGCTCTCGAGCGCGAGCGCGAGCTCGCTGCGGAGATCGGTGCGGGTGACCTCGTCGACGCTGTCGACCGGCGCAGCGGCGTCAAGCCGGGCGATCGTGGCCTTCGCCGCCTCGGTGAAGCGCTCCTGCCCGGCCGGTGAATAGTCGCCGTAGCGCCCGGCGCCCTCGGTGCGGCCGATGTAGGTGCCGACCGTGGGGTCGAGGTCGACGAGGGTGTCGACCCAGTCTTCGGCGATGGCGTCGATCGCGGTGGGGGTGCGCTGCGGTTCGTTCGTCATGCCACGAGCATAGGGCGGATGCTCAGTGGGCGGCGGCATCCCAGTTCGGTCCGCGGCCGACCTGCACGTCGAGCGGCACCAGGAGGTCGGCGGCGGTCGACATGCGGTGCGTGACCAGCTCGCGCAGGGCGTCCCACTCCCCCGGCGCCACGTCGAAGATCAACTCGTCGTGCACCTGCAGCAGCATGCGAGAGGAGAGCCTGCGCTCGGCCAGGTCGCGGGCGATGTTGATCATCGCGATCTTCATGATGTCGGCGGCCGAACCCTGGATCGGCGCGTTCAGCGCCGCCCGCTCGGCGTTCTCGCGCAGCACCCGGTTGCGGCTGTGCAGGTCGGGGAACGGGCGGCGGCGTCCGTAGATCGTCTCGGTGTAGCCGTCGACGCGTGCCTGCTCGACGACATTGCGCAGGTAGTCGCGCACGGCACCGAAGCGGGCGAAGTAGTCGGTCATCAGCTGTTTCGCCTCGGCGGTTTCGATGCGCAGCTGCTTGGAGAGCCCGAACGCGCTCAGGCCGTAGGCGAGCCCGTACGACATGGCCTTCACCTTCGAGCGCATCTCGGTGGAGACCTCCTCGGGGGCGACGCCGAAGATGCGGGCTCCGACGAATCGGTGCAGGTCTTCGCCCGCGTTGAACGCCTCGATGAGCCCGGGGTCTTCGGAGAGGTGCGCCATGATGCGCATCTCGATCTGGGAGTAGTCGGCGGTGAGCAGGCACTCGGCATCCGCCCCGGCCTGGAACGCGGCACGGATGCGCCGCCCCTCCTCGGTGCGCACCGGGATGTTCTGCAGGTTCGGGTCGTTCGACGAGATGCGGCCGGTGGTCGTGCCGATCTGCAGGTAGTTGGTGTGGATGCGCCCGCTCGCGTCGATCGCCTTGTCGAGCGTCTCGACGATCTGGCGCAGCTTCGTCGCGTCGCGGTGCTGCAGGAGCAGGTCGAGGAAGGGGTGCGGGTTGCGTTCCTGGAGGTCGGCGAGCGAGCCGGCATCCGTTGAGTACCCGGTCTTGTTCGCCCGCGTCTTCGGCATGCCGAGCTGGTCGAACAGCACCTCCTGCAGCTGCTTGGGCGACCCGAGGTTCACCTCGCGGCCGATCTCGGCGTACGCGTCGGCAGCGAGGGCGGCGACCCGCTCGCCGAGCTGCGCGGAGAGCTGGGACAGCTGCTCGTGGGAGACCGAGACGCCGGTGAGTTCCATGTCGACCAGGGCCCGGAGGGTGGGCATCTCGATGTCGGTGAGCACGCGCCGCGACCCGTCGTCGAGCAGGGTGATGATGGCGGCGGCGACCCGCAGCGCGAACCAGGCCTGGGCGGGCGCTCCCCCGCCCGGTCCCTCGTCGGGCACCAGCTGGTTCGGGTCGCTGACCGGCACGGTCTCGTCGAGGTAGCGGGTGACGAGATCGGCGAGGGTCTTGTCGGGGCCGCCGGGACGCAGCAGCCAGCCGGCGACGAGGGCGTCGACGGCGAGGCCGTCGAACGCGACGCCGGCACGGGTGAGCGCCTTCAGCTGGTACTTGGCGTCGCACATGATCTTCGGTGCGTCGCTGGCCAGCCACGCTTCGAGCGGGGCGTAGTCGGCGCGGCCCGGCTGCCAGTTCAGGGTCACCGTCTCGGTGGGGCTCGCGAGCCCGAAACCGACGACCGACTCGCCCTGGACCTCGACGGTGAGGCCGAGGCCCTCCGGGGAGGCGGCCTGGGAGCGGGTGAGCCAGGCGGCGAGCTCCTCGTCGAGGAGCTCGCGGGGCTCGGGGATCGCCGGGGCCTCCGGACGGAGGTCGTTCGCGGCGTCGAGGATCTGATCGGCGACAGGGCCGTCGGCGCCCTCGAGCTTCAGCACCCGGTCGAGGAGGCTCTTGAACTCGAGTTTGTCGAACACGTCGCGCACGGAGGTGTGGTTGATCGCGGCACGCTGCAGGGCTTCGATCTCGACGGGGAGTTCCACGTCGGTGACCAGGCGGTTGAGGCGCCGGTTGCGGATGGCGTTCTCTTTCTGTTCGCGCAGGTTGTTGCCGACGACGCCCTTGATCTCGTCGGCGTGCTCGAGGATGCCGTCGAGGCTGCCGTACAGGCCCAGCCACTTCACGGCGGTCTTCTCGCCGACCTTGCTGATGCCGATGAGGTTGTCGCTGGTCTCCCCCACCAGGGCCGCGACATCGGGGTACTGGTGGGGCTCGATGCCGTACCGCTCGCGCACGCGGGCCGGGTCGTAACGGGTGAGCTGCGACACGCCCTGGCTCGACGGGTAGAGCAGGGTCACGTCCTCGTTGACCAGTTGGATCGCGTCACGGTCGCCGGAGACCAGCAGCACGTTGTAGCCCGCCTCGCGGCCGCGCCCGGAGAGGGTGGCGAGGATGTCGTCGGCCTCGTAGTCCTCCTTGCTGAGGGTGGGGATGTTCATGGCGGCGAGGGCCTCCTGCAGCAGCGGGACCTGCCCCATGAACTCGGGCGGCGTGTCGTTGCGGGTGCCCTTGTACTCCGGGTAGTCGCGGGTGCGGAACGAGTGCCGGGAGATGTCGAAGGCGACGGCCAGGTGGGTGGGGTTCTCATTCTTCAGCAGCAGGAGCAGCATCGACAGGAAGCCGTGAATGGCGTTGGTGTGCTGTCCCGCCCGGGTCTGGAAGCTGTGCACCGGGAGGGCGTAGAACGCCCGGAAGGCCAGGGAATGGCCGTCGATGATCATCAGGGTAGGCTTTTTCGCGTCCGACACAGACCCAGCCTACAAGCGCCCTCTGACGCGGCTGGCCGAGGATTCACAGGTGATCATGAGCGAGCAGACCCAAGCGCCCGAGCAGGCGGAGCAGACGACGCCGGCCGACGGCATCCGTTGGGCGAAGGAGCGCGGCGCCGGCGCCCTCGCCGAGAAGATGGGCATCGAGTTCCTCGAGTTCAGCGTCGACCGGGCGGTGGCGCGCATGCCGGTGGAGGGCAACACGCAGCCGGCGATGCTCCTGCACGGCGGCGCCTATGTCGTGCTCGGCGAGTCCCTCGGGTCGATGGCCGCCAACCTGCACGCCGGGCCCGGGAAACTCGCGGTGGGCATCGAGATCAATGCCACGCACACCCGGTCGGCGACGAGCGGCTACGTGACGGGCGTCTGCACGCCCATCCACCTGGGCCGCACGCTCACCACGCACGAGATTGCCGTTACGGATGACCGTGGCCGGCGCTGCTCGACGATCCGCATCACGAACCTGATCACCGACCGCCCGGCCTGAGCGCGGCATCCGTCGCCTGGCTGCTCACCGAGACCGACAGGTGCGGTCGAAACCGGCCGGCGCACCTGTCGGTCTCGGCCGGAACGGTCGGACTCGGTGGGAGCGGCAGCGGATGCCGCGGGTGCGGATGCCGCGGGTGCGGCTACTTCTTGACGGAGAGCTGCTCGATGATGGCCTGCGCCACGTCGTGCATGGTGAGGCGGCGGTCCATCGACGCCTTCTGGATCCAGCGGAACGCCTCGGGCTCGGTGAGGCCCATCTTCTCGTTCAGCAGGCCCTTGGCCCGGTCGACGAGCTTGCGGGTCTCGAAGCGCTCGACGAGGTCGGCGACCTCGGCCTCGAGCGTGATGATCTGGCTGTAGCGCGAGAGGGCGATCTCGATCGCGGGCAGCAGGTCGTTGGGGGTGAAGGGCTTCACGACGTAGGCGAGGGCGCCGGCTTCGGTGGCGCGCTCGACGAGCTCCTTCTGGCTGAACGCGGTGAGGAGCACGACCGGGGCGATGTGCGCCTTGCTGAGGCGTTCGGCGGCGCTGATGCCGTCGAGCTGGGGCATCTTCACGTCCATGATGACGAGGTCGGGACGCAGCTCCGTGGCCAGGGCGACCGCGGTCTCGCCGTCTCCGGCCTCGCCGACCACCTCGAACCCGTTGTCACGGAGGATCTCGACGATGTCGAGGCGGATCAGGGATTCGTCCTCGGCGACGACGACGCGGCGCGGAGGAGTGGAGGTGCTGTCTTGGTCGGTCACAGTAAAAGCCTACGGTATTCTGAACAACGGTGTTGTGAGCCGGTGTGGCGGAATGGCAGACGCGGAGCACTCAAAATGCTTTGTCCGGAAGGACGTGTGGGTTCAAGTCCCACCACCGGCACCATCGGGTCCCCGAGCGCACCCACCCTTCGGTCAGCTAGTCCTTGAGGGCGCTGACCCGCACGTAGTCGAAGGTGGTGGCGAATCCGGCGCCACCCATCGACACCAGTCCGATCTTCGCGTCGCCGAGCGCATGGGTCCAGGTGCCCGACTCCCGCCAGGTGTGGCCGTCGATGCTCGTGTACGCGGTGTAGGCGTCGGTCTCTCCGAGTTCGCGGTGCACGATCCGCAGGTACGTCCACTCGTCGCCCACCGGTCCGCCGACGGTGTTGCCGTAGGTCGGGTAGCGCGCCGGCACGGGCATGACGTTCTTGCCGAACTCGGTCTGCTTGGTGTTCCAGATCGACACGGATGCGAGCTTGACGTAGTTGCCGTCGTCGCCGTAGATGACGATGCCGCCCTGCACGTAGTTGAAGCAGCACCCGTCGGGCGTGTTGACCTTCACCTTGGCCTCGACGACGTAGTCGCCGCGGGGTGCCGGCTCGGTCAGCACGCTGGCCAGTGGCGTGGTCGGCGGGTGCAGGTCGGCGGCCTGGGTGTTCCAGGTCAGCTTGCCGTGGGCGATGTCGTACTCGTTCGCCGCGGGCTCCCGCACCCAGCTCCACTGCGCCGACAGCCGCTTGCCGCTGAACTCGTCGGACAGGCCGCCGATGCGGTGCCCCGGGCGGAGGACGCCGCTCTTACCCGGCGGGAAGTGGGGAGCGTACGCGGTGCGCTCCCCCGGCTGCGCCGCGGGGCCGGGCACCGGCTCGTCGGAGGGACCCTGGCCCGCCCGCACGACCGGCCAGCCGTCCCGCCAGTCCAGCGGGTCGATGAGCGCGGGACGCTTCGTGTAGCCCACGTCACCGGCGTAGTACGGGTCGGTGCGGTCGACGGCGTGATAGATGATCCAGTCCTGCCCGCTCATGTCGGTGATGATGGTGTTGTGCCCGGTGCCGACCCAGCGGTTGCCGTTCTGGGTGAGCACGGGGGTGCCGCCGACCCGCGGGTCGAGGATCGACACTCCGTCGCGGTCGAGGAACGGCCCGAGTGGGCTGCGGGAGCGGGCCACGAAGACCGCGTACCCGGTGAGCGGGCCATTGCAGCAGTTGGTAGCCGACCCGAAGAAGTAGAACCATCCGTCGTGCTCGACGATGTAGGTGCCCTCGTACCGGTTGTCGATGGCGATCTGCTGCTGGCTGGCGGCATCCGTTGTCAGGCCGTCGGCCGAGAGGGTGCGGGCGAAGATACCGCCGAAATAGCTGCCGAAGTACAGATAGCTCGTGCCGCCGGTGGTCACCACGTGCGGGTCGAACTTCCAGTGCGCGTCGGCGTCGGGCGCCACGACGGGGTCGTAGTCGTAGCGCCACGGCCCGGTGGGGCTGTCGCTCGTCGCGACACCCACGGCGGAGCCGCCGCTGCCGATGGTGGTCTCGCTCGCCGCGTAGTACATGCGGTACTGGCCGTCCCGGTAGATGACCTCGGGCGCCCAGATGCCCCCGGTCGGCGGCACCCAGGCGGGCTTGGTCGGGAACGCATCGCCCACGTAGGTCCAGTGGATGAGATCGGTGGACTGGAACGTCGGGATGCTGTGCAGCACCAGCGCGCCGGAGGCGTCCCGCTCGGTCTCGGTGAGCGCGTCGGAGGTGCAGTAGAGGTACCAGTGGGTGTCCCCGGCCTGCTGCCCGTGGATCACGCTCGGGTCGGCGCAGCTGGCGGCTTGGCCGCCGCCGGGCAGCGTGAGATCGAGCGGGTTCTGGTAGTCAGGGGCAACGGATGCCGTCCCGCCTCGGTCAGGCGGCGACGCGTACGCCGTCGTCGGTATCGAAAGCGCAGCGGCGAGCAGCGCGGCGACGAACAGGGCACTCCGGCAAGGTGACATGACGACCCTCCACATCGTTGTGGGAACTGCCGCCTAGGCTACGCCCGTCGGGCGGCCCGGCCAAGGGCGCCGGCAGGACCGCCTGAGGAAATCTCATCGACCGGCGGCGAACTCCCGCAGTGCCTCGATCACGAGGGCGTGGTCGTCCACCTGGGCGAGGCCCGACACGCCCACCACGCCGACGAGAACGTCGCCGACGACGAGGGGGAAGCATCCGCCGTGTGCAGCGAACTGCCGGGGGTCGAGGCGGGAGTCGCGGTCGAAATCGCGGCCGCCCGCGCGGAACCAGGCCTGGACGGCGAGCGAGGAATGGCCGAAGCGGCGCACCACGCGTGCCTTGCGCTCCAGCCAGTCGTCGTTGTCAGCGGATGCCCCGGGCAGCGCGACGTGAAAGACACGCTGCTCTCCGAGGGTGATCTCCACGGCGATCGGATGCGAGCGCTCCCGGCCCAGGCGCACCAGCAGCAGGCCGAGCTGCCAGGCCTCGTCGTAGCCGAAGGAGTCGAACCGGAGCTCGCGCTCCTGCTGGTGGAGTTCGGCCAGCGCGGTTTGCGCCTCGGCCTGCTGCTGCTCGGTGTCGCTCATGTGCGTCTGCTCCCTGCTCGTGGGTGGGGCGTGGATGGGGTCGTGGAGGGTGCGTGCCTCTGCCCGAGCTTATCGAGGAGCGGGCGCCGGAGTCCGGGGTGTGAAACCCGGGCATTCCGGGTACTCGGCAAGGGTGGGAGCCACGGGCCCCCGTCATGACCGGCGAGAACGAGGAGAGCGATGTCGACCAGCACCCTGTCAAAGAGCGACCGTGCCGGAGGCAGGCCCGAGGCCGGAGCATCGGTCGCACCATCGGCCGCACCATCGGCCGGAGGCACACTGGTCATCACGGATCCCCGCGACGGGAGCCCGGTCGGGGCCGTCGCCATCGCTACCGACGAGCAGGTCGGAGCCGCCCTGGAGCGGGCGGCAGGAGCATTCCCGGACTGGCGCCGCGTCTCGCCGGCGGAGCGCGGCCTTGCCCTCCGCGAGGCGGGGCGGCTGCTCGCGGAGCACGCCGAGGAACTCGCCGCGCTGAATGAGCGTGAGACCGGAAAGCCGTACGACCAGGCCCTCGGTGGTGTGCACGCCGGTGCGGACACGCTGCTGCAGTACTCGGAGCTCGCTCCCGTGCACCGGGGGAAGAGCCTGCGCGGGGCGGCGACCGCCATGGACTACACGGTCGACCAGCCGCGGGGCGTGGTGGTGGTGCTGACCCCGTGGAACGACCCGGTGGCCGTCGCGGCCGGGCTTATCGGCGCCGCGGTCGCCACCGGCAACACGGTGGTGCACAAGCCGAGCGAGCGTTGCCCGCACCTGGGAGCCCGGCTCGGCGAGATCCTTGCGGCGGCCCTGCCGGCGGGCGTGCTCACCACGGTGCAGGGTGACGGCGCGGTCGGTGCCGCCCTCGTCGCCGGTGAGGGGGTGGCCGCCGTCGCCCACGTCGGCTCCTCGGAGGCGGGGCGTCACATCGCCGAGGCGGGCGCGGCCCGCGGGGTGCACGTGATCCGGGAGAACGGCGGCAACGATGCGCTCATCGTCGACGCCGGCGTCGACCCGGCATGGGCCGCCGCCCAGGCGGCCCTCGGTGCCTTCGCCAACTCCGGCCAGATCTGCACCGCCGTGGAGCGCGTGTTCGTGCACCGGGATGTGGCGGAGGCGTTCACCGAGCACCTGGCGGCAGAGGCGCGACGCTGGAACGAGACCGGCGCGCTCGGTCCGCTGGTCGACGAGCGGATGCGCCTGGCGGTGCACGCTCAGGTCGCCCAGGCTCTCGAGGCGGGTGCGCGTGCCCTCGTCGGCGGGGCGGTGCCGGACGGCCCTGGGGCGCACTACCCGGCCACCGTCCTCGTGGACTGCGACCCGGGGATGGACATCCTGCAGGAGGAGACCTTCGGGCCGGTCGCCCCCGTCGTCGTGGTCGACAGTTTTGACGACGCCCTGCGCCTGGCGGCCGATGACCGCTACGGCCTGGCCGCCACCGTTCTCACCCCGTCCATCGAGCATGCCGCCCGCGCAGCCGACGAGCTTCCGGTGGGAACGGTGAAGGTGAATGCCGTGTTCGGCGGCGCGCCCGGCGGTGCGGCCCAACCGCGCGGCGACAGCGGCAGCGGCTTCGGGTACGGCCCCGAGCTCCTCGACGAGATGACCCTGACCAAGGTCGTGCACGTGGAGCCGCTGCCGCCTCGCGTGGCCGCCTCCTAGCCGGCCACTGAACCCCAGGGGCTGGGACGGGAAAGCCCCGCCGGCGCGGGGCGCGGGCGGGGCTTCCGGGACGACGACCGGGGTCAGGCGCGGGCGTACGCGGGGTGAACCCCGTTGTGCGCGTCGCCGACGCGATGCACCCGGATGTCATTGGTGGAGCCGACGATTCCGGGAGGGGACCCGGAGATCACCACGACGGTGTCGCCCATTTCGGCGAGGCCCTCACGGAGGAGGATGTCGTCCACCTGGCCGAACATGGCGTCGGTGTGGGTCACCCGCTCGACGAGGTAGGTCTGCATGCCCCAGGTGAGGGCGAGGCGGCGGCGGATCGCGGGCTCCGGCGTGAACGCGATCATGGGGATCTTCGAACGGAGCCGCGCCATCCGCCGGGCGGAGTCGCCCGACTCGGTGAAGATGCAGAGGAACTTCGCGTCGACGAACTCGGCGACCTCGCTGGCGGCGAGCGTCACCGCACCGCCCTGCGTGCGCGGCTTGGTCGACAGCGGCAGGATGCGCTCCAGCCCGTGCACCTCGGTGGAATCGACGATGCGCGCCATGGTCTGCACGGTGACCACCGGGTACTCGCCCACGCTGGTCTCGCCGCTCAGCATCACTGCGTCGGCGCCGTCGAGCACGGCATTGGCCACGTCGGAGGTCTCCGCGCGGGTCGGCACCGGGCTGTGGATCATGGACTCCAGCATCTGGGTGGCGACGATGACGGGCTTGGCCATGCGGCGGGCGATCTCAACGGCGCGCTTCTGCACGATCGGCACGGCCTCCAGCGGGAGTTCGACGCCGAGGTCGCCGCGGGCGACCATGATCGCGTCGAACGCGTCGATGATCTCCTCCAGGTGGTCGACCGCCTGGGGCTTCTCGATCTTGGCGATCACCGGGATCCGGCGGCCTTCCTCCGCCATGATCTCGTGCACGCGGGTGATGTCGCTCGCGTCCCGCACGAAGGACAGGGCGATGAGGTCGGCGCCCAGCCGGAGGCCCCAGCGGAGGTCGTCCTCGTCCTTCTCGGACAGGGCGGGAACGTTCACGGCAACACCGGGAAGGTTGATGCCCTTGTTGTTCGACACCGGTCCGGCGACGATGACCTTGGTCGTGACCACGGTGCCGTCGGTCTCGAGCACCTGCACCTTGACCTTGCCGTCATCGATGAGCAGGAAGTCGCCCGGGGCGACGTCCTGCGGGAGCCCCTTGAAGGTCGTCCCGGAGAGCTCTTTGGTGCCCACGACGTCATCGGTGGTGATCTTGAAGATGTCGTCGACCGCGAGCTCGTAGGGGCCGGCCTCGAACTTGCCGAGGCGGATCTTGGGGCCCTGCAGGTCGACCATGACGGCCACGGCACGACCGGAGTCCTCCGTGGCCTTCCGCACGTTGGCGTAGACGCCCTCGTGCACCTCGTAGCTGCCGTGGCTCAGGTTCATGCGGCAGACGTCGACGCCGGCATCGATCAGCGCCCTGATCTGCTCGTAACTGGACGCTGCCGGCCCGAGGGTGGCAACGATTTTCGCGCGTCTCATTCTGTTAAGTCTCCGGTTTCTGCGCTCCCAGGAGCGCTGTTCTCAAACGATGCGGGCGCCCGCCGCCCTCACAGGGCGAAGGCGCGGTCCGTGGGCTTCACGGGTGCGGGCAACATGGTCGCGCCCTCGAGGTAACGGTCCACCGCTGCAGCGGCGGCGCGTCCCTCGGCGATCGCCCAGACGATGAGTGACTGCCCGCGGCCGGCGTCACCGGCGACGAACACCCCTTCACGGCTGGTCTGGTAATCGGCATCACGCTCGACATTACCCCGCCCGTCGAACCCGAGGCTCATCTGGGGGCCGAGGTCACCCTGTTCGGGGCCGGTGAAGCCGAGCGCCAGCAGCACGAGGTCCGCCGCAATCTCCCGCTCCGTCCCGGCCTTGGGCACCCGCTTCCCGTCGAGGAACTCGGTCTCGGCCACGCGGATCGCGCGCACCTCCCCCGCCTCGTTGCCCAGGAATTCGACGGTCGACGCCAGGAACTGGCGCACCCCGCCCTCCTCGTGCGCGGAGGACACCTCGAACAGGGTGGGCGACATCGGCCACGGCTGGTGCTCGGGCCGGCTCGTGCCCGGCTGCTTGCCGATGGCGAGACTGGTGACGGATGCCGCCAGCTGCCGGTGTGCCGTGCCCACGCAGTCGGCGCCGGTGTCGCCGCCGCCCAGGACCACGACGTGCTTGCCGGCCGCCGTGATCTGGTCGGCGACCGTGTCGCCGGCGCCCACCCGGTTCTGCTGCACCAGGTAGTCCATGGCGAAGTGCACGCCCTGGAGGTCCCGGCCGGGAATGGGCAGGTCACGCGGCACCATGGCGCCGGTGGCGACCACGACCGCGTCGTAGCGGTTCCGCAACTCGTCCCAGCTCATGTCCACCCCGATGTTGACGCCGGGCCGGAACCGGGTGCCCTCGGCCGTCATCTGCTCGAGTCGCTGGTCGAGGTGACGCTTCTCCATCTTGAAGTCCGGGATGCCGTAGCGCAGCAGGCCGCCGATGCGGTCGTCGCGCTCGAAGACGGCGACGGTGTGTCCGGCACGGGTGAGCTGCTGCGCGGCGGCGAGGCCGGCCGGGCCGGAGCCGACGACGGCGACCGTCTTGCCGGTGAGGCGTCCGGGGAGAACCGGCTCGACCCATCCGTTCTCGAACGCCTGCTCGATGATCGACAGTTCGATGTGCTTGATGGTGACGGCGGGCTGGTTGATGCTGAGGACGCACGCCGACTCGCAGGGCGCCGGGCACAGGGTGCCGGTGAACTCCGGGAAGTTGTTCGTCGCGTGCAGGCGCTCGATCGCCACCCGGCCCTCATCGCGCCAGGTGAGGTCGTTCCACTCGGGAATGAGGTTGCCGAGCGGGCAGCCCTGGTGGCAGAAGGGCACGCCGCAGTCCATGCAGCGGCCCGCCTGGCGCCGGAGCGCGTCGTTGTCGCGGGCCTCGTAGACCTCTTTCCAGTCCATCAACCGCACAGAGACGGGCCGGCGCGCCGGCAGCTCCCGTTCGCGGGTCTTCAGGAACCCCTTCGGGTCAGCCATGGGTAACCTCCAGAATTCTGTTCCAGACGACGTCGCCGTCGGGGTCGAGGCCCTCATCGGCGGCGCTCTGCCGGGTTTCGAGCACCGCCGCGTAATCGCGGGGCAGCACCTTGACGAACGAGGCCAGCGCGGTCTCGATGTCGGCCAGGAGCCGGGCCGCCACCGGCGAGTCGGTCTCAGCGGCGTGCTGCTGCAGCAGGTCGACGAGGATCTCGCGGTCGGCGGCGCCGAGCGGCAGCAGCTGCAACTCGCCCGAGTCGACCGCTTCGCGGTTGACGGCGTCGGGCCGGAGCTCGTACACGTACGCGGTGCCGCCGGACATACCGGCACCGAGGTTGCGGCCGGTGCTGCCGAGGATGACGGCCAGGCCGCCCGTCATGTACTCGAGCGCGTGGTCGCCCACACCCTCGACGACGGCGGTGGCGCCGGAGTTCCGCACCAGGAAGCGCTCCCCCACGATGCCGCGGATGAACAGGCTGCCCTGGGTGGCGCCATAGCCGATGACATTGCCCGCGATGACGTTCTTCTCGGCGGGGAACACGCTGGCCCGGTCGGGTCGGAGCACGATGCGGCCGCCGGAGAGGCCCTTGCCGACGTAGTCGTTCGAGTCACCCTCGAGGTGGAGCGTGATGCCGGCCGGGAGGAAGGCGCCGAGCGACTGGCCCGCGCTGCCCGTCAGGCGGATGTCGATGGACCCGGTCGGCAGGCCGTTCGCCCCGTGGCGCACGGTCAGTTCGTGCCCGAGCATGGTGCCCACGGCGCGTTCGGTGTTCCGGATCGGCAGGTTGATCTCGACCCGGCCGCCGTGCTCCAGCACGCTGGCGCTCTGCCGGATCAGCTCATTGTCGAAATGGTCCTCGAGCTCGTGGTCCTGGGGCCTGGCCCACTGCCGGGGCTCCGACCAGGAGAAGTCGGGGCCGACGAGGATCGGGGCGAGGTCGAGCCCGGAGGCCTTCCAATGTTCGATGGCGCCGTTCACGTCGAGGATCTCGCGGTGTCCCACCGCCTCTTCGATGCTGCGGAAACCGAGCTCGGCCAGGTACTCGCGCACCTCCTGGGCGATGAACTCGAAGAAGTTCACCACGTGCTCGGCCTGGCCGGTGAAGCGCTGGCGCAGTTCCGGGTTCTGGGTGGCGACGCCGACGGGGCAGGTGTCCAGGTGACAGGCACGCATCATGATGCATCCCTCGACGATGAGCGGCGCGGTGGCGAAGCCGAACTCCTCAGCGCCGAGCAGAGCGCCGATGACGACATCGCGCCCGGTCTTCAACTGGCCGTCGACCTGCACCACCACGCGGTCGCGCATGCCGTTCAGCATCAGCGTCTGCTGGGTCTCGGCCAGGCCGAGTTCCCAAGGCGTTCCGGCGTGCTTCAACGAGTTGAGCGGGCTGGCGCCGGTGCCGCCGTCGTGGCCGGAGATCAGGATCACGTCGGACAACGCCTTGGCGACGCCCGCGGCGACGGCTCCGATGCCCGACTGGCTGACCAGCTTGGTGTTGATGCGCGCCTTCGGGTTCGCCCGCTTCAGGTCGAAGATCAGCTGCTTCAGGTCTTCGATCGAGTAGATGTCGTGGTGAGGCGGCGGCGAGATGAGGCCGACGCCGGCGGTCGCGTGCCGGGTGCGGGCGATCCAGGGGTACACCTTGGCCGGCGGCAGCTGCCCGCCCTCACCCGGCTTGGCGCCCTGGGCGAGCTTGATCTGGATGTCCTCGGCGTGGGTGAGGTACATGCTGGTCACACCGAACCGGCCCGACGCCACCTGTTTGACGGCGCTTCGGCGCTCCGGGTCGAGCAGGCGCTCCAGGTCTTCCCCGCCCTCCCCGGTGTTGGACTTGCCGCCGAGCCGGTTCATGGCGATCGCGAGGGTGGTGTGCGCCTCCTCGGAGATGGAGCCGTAGCTCATCGCACCGGTTGCGAACCGTTTCACGATGGCCGAGACCGGTTCGACCTCGTCGAGCGGCACCGGCGGCCGAACGCCGGTCTTCAGCTTGAACAGGCCGCGGAGGGTCATCAGCTGCTCCGCCTGGTCGTCGACCAGCTTCGAGTACTGCCGGAAGATGTCGTACCGGCGCGTGCGGGTGCTGTGCTGCAGCCGGAAGATGGTCTCCGGGTTGAACAGGTGCGGTGCGCCGTCCCGCCGCCACTGGTACTCGCCGCCGGTGCTCAGTCGCTCGTGAGCGGTGACGGCGGTGTCCTGCGGGTACGCCAGCGTGTGCCGCCGCAGGTTCTCGGCGGCGATGACATCCATGCCCACGCCGCCGAGCTTGCTGGTGGTGCCGGTGAAGTAGGCGTCGATGAACGACTGGCTGAGTCCCACGGCCTCGAACGTCTGGGCGCCGGCGTAGGAGGACACCGTGGAGATGCCCATCTTCGACATGATCTTCAGCACACCCTTGCCGAGCGCCTTGATCACGTTGTACACGGCCTGCTCGGGCGTGACGCCCGTGATGGTGCCGCTCCGCACGAGCTCCTCGCACGTCTCCATCGCCAGGTACGGGTTGACAGCGGATGCGCCGTACCCGATCAGCAACGCGACATGGTGCACCTCGCGCACGTCGCCGGCTTCGACGACGATGCCGACCTTCATCCGGTTCTCGGTGCGGATCAGATGATGGTGCACGGCCGCCATCATCAGAAGCGACGGGATCGGCGCGAGGTCCTTGTTGGAGTCGCGGTCGGACAGCACGATGAAGTGCGCGCCGGCCTCGATGGCCCGGTCGACCTCCTCGCAGATGGCCGACAGCCGGTTCGCCATTGCGTCGGGGCCCTCGTCGAAGCGGTACAGGCCGCGGATGGTCTTGGTCGTTCTGCTGCCCGGGGTGATGTCGATGTGCTGGATCTTGGCCAGCTCGTCGTTGTTGATCACCGGGAAGTCGAGGACCACCTGGCGGGCGTGCTCCGGGCCCGAGCTCAGCAGGTTCCGCTCCGGGCCGAGGCCCAGCCGGAGCGAGGTGACGACCGCCTCACGGATGGAGTCCAGCGGCGGGTTGGTGACCTGGGCGAACTGCTGGGTGAAGTAGTCGAACAGCAGCCGTGGCCGCTGGCTCAGCACGGCGATCGGGGTGTCGGAGCCCATCGCACCGATCGGTTCGGCGCCGGTGCGCGCCATGGGCGCCAGGAGGATCCGCACTTCCTCCTCGGTGTAGCCGAAGGTGCGCTGGCGGCGTACGACGGATGCCCGCGGGTGCACGATGTGCTCGCGCTCGGGCAGGTCGGCCAGATTGATGCGGCCCGACCCGAGCCAGTCGCCCCACGGCTGGATGGCGGCGAGCTCGCTCTTGATCTCGTCGTCGTCGATGAGGCGCCCGGCGACCGTGTCGACCAGGAACATCTTGCCCGGGCGCAGCCGCCCCTTCTTCACCACGCGGCCCGGGTCGATGTCGAGCACCCCGATCTCGCTGGCCAGCACGACGAGGCCGTCGTCGGTGACGAGGTAGCGGCCGGGGCGGAGCCCGTTGCGGTCGAGGGTCGCGCCCACCAGGGAACCGTCGGTGAAAACGATCGCTGCGGGGCCGTCCCACGGCTCCATGAGCATGGAGTGGTACTCGTAGAAGTCCCGGCGCTCCTGCGGCAGGCCCGGCTGGTTCTCCCACGCCTCGGGCACCATCATCATGATGGCGTGCGGGAGGCTCCGGCCGGAGAGGGTCAGCAGCTCGACCACCTCGTCGAACGATGCGGAGTCGCTGGCGCCGGGGGTCACGATCGGCAGCAGCGGGCGGAGGTCGCCGAGGAGCTCGGACTCCAGCTGGGACTGCCGGGCGCGCATCCAGTTGCGGTTGCCCTGCACGGTGTTGATCTCCCCGTTGTGGGCGATCATGCGGAACGGCTGCGCGAGGGGCCAGGAGGGGAAGGTGTTGGTGGAGTAGCGGGAGTGCACCAGGGCGAGGGTCGAGGCGAACCGCTCGTCGGAGAGGTCGGGGTAGAACGGCTCGAGCTGCAGGGTGGTGACCATGCCCTTGTAGACGAGCGTGCGGCACGACAGCGAGGCGAAGTAGACGGCGAGCTCCCGCTCGACGCGCTTGCGCAACCGGAATGCCTGCCGGTCCAGGTCGATGCCGCCCACCGGCACGCCGTCTGCGGTGGTGTGCACGCTCGCCACGAACAGCTGCTGGATGGCGGGCATCGCGGCGCGCGCGAGGGTGCCCACTTCGTCGGGGCGCACCGGCACCTCCCGCCAGCCGAGCACGCTGAGGCCTTCCGCCTCGGCGATCGCCGCCAGCTGGCGCTTGACGGTGCTGCGCTCGGTCGGGTCGGTGGGCAGGAAGGCGTTGCCGACCGCGTAGCGGCCGTCCTCGGGCAGCGCGAAGTCGGTGACGGCGCGCAGGAACGCGTCGGGAACCTGGGTGATGATGCCCGCGCCGTCGCCGGTGCCGGCGTCGGAGCCCACGGCCCCGCGGTGCTCGAGGTTGCGGAGCGCGTCGAGGGCTGCCGTGATGATGTCGTGGCCGCCCGTGCCGCGCAGGGTTGCGACCATCGCGAGCCCGCAGGCGTCCCGCTCTTCAGCGGGGTCGTACAGCCCCTGCTTCTCGGGGGCGCTGCCGAACCGGGTGAAAGGAGATTGCTGGGTCACTGGACCACCGTCCTCACAAGGTTGCTTCTGGGTGGGGACGGCGTTGGCCCAGGGGGGAATCTCTAAGAGGGAGAGTCGCTGAAGCTTGTGGCCGGCAACGTCTTGGAGCTGCGCGTCTCGGTGGCATCCTCGCCGTTGTCCGAACCGTACTCACCATCGTCTTCTGAATCGGTGTCGTCGAATTCTACATCAGGGTCGGGCGCGACCCATTCACGACCCGGCACGTAGGGGCTGAGCGGGGCGCCCGTGTGCCGGTAGTGCTGCACGATGAGGATCGCGATGCCGATGGCGATGGCCAGGAACGCGGCCCACACGTTCGTGCGGATGCCGAAGAACATCTCGCTCGGGTCGATCCGGATCGCCTCGAAGAAGCTCCGGCCGAGTCCGTACCAGATGAGGTACACGGCGAACGCCTTGCCCCAGCGCAGGGTGAACCGGCGTTCCAGGAACAGGATCACCGCGATGCCGATCATGTTCCAGACGATCTCGTACAGGAACGTGGGGTGGAAGAGCGTGCCCGCCGGCAGGCCGACCGGGAAGGCCGGGTTGGTGGTCTCGATCTCGAGCCCCCACGGCAGGGTGGTGGGCAACCCGAAAAGCTCGTGGTTGAACCAGTTGCCGACCCGGCCCATCGCCTGGGCCAGCAGCATGGCCGGTGCGAGCGCATCCGCGAACGACCAGTAACGGATGCCGGTCTGCCGGCAGCCGAACCAGGCCCCGATCGCGCCGCCGATCAGGCCGCCGAAGATCGCGTTGCCGCCCTCCCAGATGAAGAGGATGCGCCAGGGGTTCGCGCCGTCGTAGAAGTAGTCGCCCGGGTGCGTGAACACGTGGTACAGGCGGGCGGCGATGATGGCGGGCACGACCGTCCACAGCACGATGTCGAGCACGACGCCGGGCTCGGCACCGCGCTTGGTGAGCCGGCGAGACGTCCACATGGTGGCGGCGATGATGCCGGCCAGGATGCAGAGGGCGTACGCGTGGATGCGGAAGGGACCGACGTCGAAGTAGCTCCAGTCAGGGCTGGGAATGCTCGTCAGGACGGATGCCGGAAGCAGGGACACGTGTTATTGCCTTTCATCGTGGCGGGAGGCCACTTTAATCTAGACGCTGCGGGCGACGCCCTGCGTGCCTTCAGCCAGGTCGCGGGCCAGGGCGGCCACGCCGTCGACGCCGCCGTCGGCGAGGGCCTTCACCAGGGCGGAGCCCACGATGGCACCGTCAGCGTAGCCGAGGATCTCCCGCACCTGCGCGGCGGTGGAGACGCCGACGCCGACGCAGGCGCTCGTGGCCCCGGCGGCCCGGAGCCGGTCGATGAGCACGCGAGCGGCCTGGTCGACATCCTGGCGGGCGCCGGTGATGCCCATGGTGGAGACGGCGTAGACGAACCCGCGGCTGGAGGCCACCGCCTGGCGCAGCCGGGCGTCGGAGGAGGTCGGGGCAGCGAGGAAGATGCGGTCGAGCCCGGTGCGGTCGCTGGCGGCGAGCCACTCGCCGGCCTCGTCGGGAACGAGGTCGGGCGTGATGAGGCCCGCTCCGCCTGCGGCAGCGAGGTCGTCGGCGAACCGGTCGACTCCGTACTGAACGACGGGGTTCCAGTAGGTCATCAGCACGACGGGCGCACTGACCTGGCCCGTGATCGCGCTGACCGCCTCGAAGGCGTGCCGCAACCGGAAGCCGTCGGCGAGGGCCTGCTGGGTGGCCGCCTGGATCACCGGGCCGTCCATGACGGGGTCGGAGTACGGGATGCCGAGCTCGATGACGTCGACGCCGGCGTCGACCAGCGCGACGGCCGCGTCGATGCTGTCGGGCAAGGTGGGGAACCCGATCGGGAGGTAGCCGATGAGCGCACCGCTGCCGGCGTCACGGCGGGCGGCGATGGCGGAGGCGACCGTGCTGGTGGAGGGGTCGGGGCTCATACCTGGAGGGCCCCTTCGTCGAGCAGGTCGAAATAGCGGCCCGCCGTTTCCATGTCTTTGTCGCCCCTCCCGGAGAGACTCACCAGGATGGTCGCGCCCTCTCCGAGCTCCTTGCCGAGTTCGAGCGTGCCGGCGAGGGCGTGCGAGGACTCGATCGCGGGGATGATGCCCTCGGTGCGGCTGAGCAGGCGGAATGCCTCCATGGCGGCAGCGTCGGTGACCGGCCGGTACTGGGCGCGGCCGGTGCTGGCGAGCCAGGCGTGCTCGGGCCCGACCCCCGGGTAGTCGAGTCCGGCGGAGATGGAGTGGGACTCCACGGTCTGGCCGTCCTCGTCCTGCAGCAGGAAGCTGCGGGCGCCGTGCAGCACGCCGGGTCGGCCCTTGGTGATGGTCGACGCGTGCCGGGCGGTGTCGGCGCCCTCGCCGCCGGCCTCGAAGCCCCACAGGGCGACGTCGGGGTCGTCGAGGAACGCGTGGAAGATCCCCATGGCATTGGAACCGCCGCCCACGCAGGCGGTCACCGCGTCGGGAAGGCGACCGGTGAGCTCGAGCACCTGGGCCCTGGCCTCTTCGCCGATGATCTTCTGGAAGTCGCGCACCATGGCCGGGAACGGATGCGGTCCCGCGACAGTGCCGAAGATGTAGTTGGTGTTCCCCACGTTCGTCACCCAGTCGCGCATGGCCTCGTTGATGGCGTCTTTCAGGGTGCGGGAACCGGTCTTGACGGCGACGACCTCGGCGCCGAGGAGGCGCATGCGGGCGACGTTCAAGGCCTGCCGCTCGGTGTCGACCTCGCCCATGTACACGACGCAGTCCAGGCCGAACAGGGCGGCGGCGGTGGCGGTGGCCACCCCGTGCTGCCCGGCGCCGGTCTCGGCGATGACGCGGGTCTTGCCGATCCGGCGGGTGAGCAGCGCCTGCCCGAGCACGTTGTTGATCTTGTGCGAGCCGGTGTGGTTCAGGTCTTCCCGCTTGAGGATCACGCGTGCACCGCCGGCGTGCTGAGCGAACCGGGGCACCTCGGTGATGATGGACGGGCGCCCGGTGTAACTGCGGTGGAGCTCGGCCAGCTCCGCGGCGAATGCGGGGTCCTGCTTGGCGACCTCGTACTCCGCGGTCAGCTCGTCGAGAGCGGCGATGAGCGACTCGGGAACGAATCGACCGCCGAAATCGCCGAAGTAGGGTCCGGCTTCTTCACGTAGGGACATCTAGACCGCCAGGAATTCGGAGAGCGTACGGAGGGGGTCGCTGGTGACGAGCGCCTCGCCGACCAGCACGACGTCGGCACCGTCGCGGCGGTACCGTGCCACGTCATCCGCTGTCTTGACGGCCGACTCGGCGACACGGATGACCCCGTCGGGCAGCCGGCCGGCGAGTGAGCCGAAGAGCGACGGGTCGAGCTCGAAGGTGGAGAGGTTGCGGGCGTTGACGCCCACCAGCCGCGCCCCCACGTCGAGCGCCCGGCTGATCTCATCACCGGTGTGGGTCTCGACGAGGGCCGTCATGCCGAGTTCGCCGGTGAGGTCGTGCAGCGATTGGAGGGTGCGCTGGTCGAGGGCGGCGACGATGAGCAGCACGAGGTCGGCACCGGCCGCACGCGCTTCGAACACCTGGTAGGGGTCGGCGATGAAGTCCTTGCGGAGGACGGGGATGCGCACGGCGTCACGGACACGTTCGAGGTCGTCGAGCGAGCCGGCGAAGCGGCGGCCCTCGGTGAGCACGCTCACCGCGCTGGCGCCACCGGTTTCGTAGGTCGCGGCGAGGGCGGCAGGGTCGGGGATGTCGGCCAGCGCCCCGCGGGAGGGGCTGGCGCGCTTGACCTCGGCGATGATCTTGACCCGTTCAGCGGGTGCGAGGGCGTCGAGTGCGTCGATCGCGTCGGGCCGGTTCAGGGCCGCGGACTCGACGCGGGCGAGGGGCAGCCGGGACCGTCGCTCGGAGGCGTCAGCGAGGGCGCCGCCGAGGAGTTCGGCGAGGAGGTCGGTGGGCACCGGGCTCAGTGGCCGTTGACCGAGTCGACGCCGTAGCCCATGCGCTTCATGATCCAGCCGACGATGAGGCCGACGATCAGAAGCCCGACGGAGGCCCACACCAGCCACTCGATGGCGAAGAAGAAGGCCACCGTGCCGATGACGAAAGCGACGAGCATGATGATGACAGCGGTCCACGCTGCGGGCGAATTCCCGTGGCCGGGGTCTGCGATCTCGGTGCTCATGGTTCTCCTTCTGTCAGGCTGCCCCAAGTCTAGCGGTCGCCGGGACCGGGGTCGTTCAGGCGGTGGGGTCCTCACCGCGGCTGAGCTGGTCCCAATCGCCGACGGCATCGGTGCCCGCGCCGGGCTCGGGCACGGTGTCGACGGGCAGGTTCTCGGCGCTCGCCGCGCCGCCTGCGGCCAGGCGGCGCGCGGCGGCGCCATCGGCGGGCGCGAAGCGCGCCTGGTACCGCCTGGTCGGGCCCGGCCAGCGGGCTCCGGTGACCAGCACGCCGATGCCCGTGACGGCCAGCAGCACGCCGCCGAGGACGGCGACCCAGGGCCAGAAGGTGATGGCGGCCTGGGCGATGTCGGCGCGGATGGCGTCCTGCCCGGCGACGCCGGTCACCGCGGTGACGGCCGGGGCACTGGCCGCGGCCGGGTCGAGGACGGGTGTGAGCGCGGCGATGACGACCGAGAGCCCGAGCAGCGCGGCGAGGGCGCCGAGCACCATGCGGATGACGCGGCCGGCGATCGTCAGCGCCCCGGCCAGGGCGATCCCGGCCAGTGCCAGCGCCGTGACCGCGGGCGCCGCGGTGGACCCGGTGACGCTGAGGTGCGAGCTGGCCGCCGTCCCGGCCACTTCCACCCGCACCCAGGTCTGCGTCCAGGCGAGGAGGGCCAGGCCGCTGGCGGCCAGCACGGCCACGATGTGGATCAGCTTCAGCCGCTTGCCGGCTGTGCGCTGCGTCATCAGGAGACCCGGTGCATGGCGTTGGCCACGGCCACGGCGCGCAAGGGCGCGGCCGCCTTGTTCTGCGATTCCTGGTATTCCGACTCGGGCACGGAATCCGCGACGAGTCCGCCTCCCGCCTGCACGCGGGCGATGCCGCCGGCGATGGTGGCGGTGCGGATGGCGATGGCGAGGTCCGCGTCGCCGGCGAAGCCGAAGTAGCCCACCACTCCCCCGTACACGCCGCGCTGGACGGGCTCGAGTTCGTCGATGATCTCCAGCGCCCGCGGTTTGGGGGCGCCGGAGAGCGTGCCGGCCGGGAACGTGGCGCGGAAGGCGTCGATGGCGCTCCGGCCCGGAGCGAGGTTGCCCTCCACCGAGGAGACGAGGTGCATGATGTGGCTGAAGCGTTCGATGCGCATGAACTCGGTGACCTCGACGGAGCCCGGCGTGCACACCTTCAGCAGGTCGTTGCGGGCGAGGTCGACGAGCATCAGGTGCTCGGCGCGTTCCTTCTCGTCGCGGGCGAGCTCGTCGGCGAGGGCCGCGTCGGCCTCGGGGGTGCCGCCTCGGGGTTTGGAGCCGGCGATCGGGTGGGTGAAGACCCGCCCGTTCTGCACCTTGACCAGCGCTTCCGGCGACGATCCGACGATCCAGTACGGGTCACCGACTGTCGACTCCAGCCGCAGCAGGTACATGTAGGGGCTCGGGTTCAGGCTCCGCAGCACCCGGTAGACGTCGATCGGGTGGGCGGTGCACTCCTGGTCGAAGCGCTGGGAGATGACCACCTGGAAGATGTCCCCGTCGACGATGCGCTCCTTGGCGGTGGCGACGGCGGCGAGGAAGTCGTCACGATCGGTGCGGTGCACGGGTGAGGGCGGCGTGCTGAGGTCGACCTCCGCGAGCCACGCCTCGGCGGGCCGGGCGAGCCGGCGTTGCAGCGAGTCCAGCCGGTTCTGCGCGGACGCCCACAACGCATCCGCTGTGTCGTCGCCGTCGGCGAGAACGTTGGCGATGAGCTGGACGGTGCCGTGCCGGTGGTCGATGACGACGAGGTCGGCGACGAAGGTGAACGCCTGCCCGGGCACGTCGTAGTCGGCCGGGGGCTGGTGCGGGAGGCGCTCGATCTGCCGGATGGCCTCCCAGCCGATGAAGCCGACCAGGCCGCCGGTCAGCGGAGGGTGTTCGGGCAGGCGCGGGGTTTGCCAGCGGCTGTGCAGCTGGGCGAGCGCTTCGAGCGGGGCGAGGCCGGTGATGTCGCCGAGCGCGCGCTCGGCTGAGACGCCGTAGTCGACCCAGCGGGCTGTGTCGCCGTCTTGCGTCAGCACCCCGAACGAGGAGATGCCGACGAACGAGTAGCGCGACCAGATGCCGCCCTGCTCGGCGGATTCGAGGAGGAAGCTGCCCGGGGTCTCCCCGGCGAGCTTGCGGTAGATGCCGACCGGCGTCTCGCCGTCGGCGAAGAGCTCGCGGATCACGGGGATCACCCGGTGCCCGTCGACGAGTGCGTCGAACTGCTCGCGGGTGGTGGAGCCGGCGGTGCCTGCGCTCATGACTCGGTCCCCTCGGGTCGGCGGCCGACGACCACGTCGGTCTCGCGGTCGGTGAAGCAGGTGCGGGTGCCGGTGTGGCAGGCGGCGCCCACCTGGTCGACCTGCACCAGCAGGGTGTCGGAGTCGCAGTCGAGCGCCGCACCGCGGACGTACTGGGCGTGCCCGGAGGTGTCGCCCTTCCGCCAGTACTCCTGGCGGCTGCGCGACCAGAAGGTCACCCGCCCCGAGGTGAGCGTGCGGCGGAGCGCCTCGCGGTCCATCCAGCCGAGCATGAGCACCTCGCGGCTGTCCCACTGCTGGATGATCGCCGGGAGCAGTCCGTCGGCGTTGAAGGCCGCCTGGTCGAGAACAGCGTCGGTCGTCATGTGCGCACCCGCATTCCGGCGTCGGCCAGGCTGCGCTTGACGTCGCCAATCGTGAGTTCCCCGTGATGAAAAACGGATGCCGCGAGCACCGCGTCGGCGCCGGCGCTGATGGCCGGCGGGAAGTGCGCGGCCTCCCCGGCCCCGCCCGATGCGATCACCGGCACGGTCGTCGCGGCGCGCATGAGCGCGATCAGTTCGGTGTCGAAGCCCTGCTTGGTGCCGTCGGCGTCGATGGAGTTCACCAGCAGCTCGCCCGCGCCGAGGTCGACGGCCTGGCGTGCCCAGGCGAGGGCGTCGAGGTCGGTCTCGGTGCGGCCGCCGTGGGTGGTGACGACGAACCCCGACTCGGTGCGCGCCGAGCGCTTGACGTCGAGGGACAGCACCACGACCTGCGCGCCGAACCGGTCGGCGATCTCGGCGATGAGCGGGGGCCGGGCGATGGCGGCGCTGTTGATGCCGATCTTGTCGGCGCCGCTGGCCTGCAGCCGGGAGACGTCGTCGACGCTCCGGATGCCGCCGCCGACCGTGAGCGGGATGAACACCTGCTCGGCCGTGGCCTGCACCACGTCATACATGGTGGCGCGGTTGTCGACGGTGGCGGTGACGTCGAGGAAGGTCAGCTCGTCGGCGCCCTGCTCGTAGTAGCGGCGGGCGAGCTCGACCGGGTCACCGGCGTCGCGGAGGTTCATGAAGTTCACGCCCTTGACCACGCGGCCGTCGGCCACGTCGAGGCACGGGATCACGCGGACGGAGAGACTCATGGCGCCGCCGTCAGAGCCGGGCGTTGTGGATGGGGCTGACCAGGATCGCGCGTGCGCCGATCCGGTACAGCTCGTCCATCACGTTGTTCATGTCGGCGCGGGGAATCATCACCCGCACGGCGACCCACTCCGGGTCGTGCAGCGACGAGACGGTGGGCGACTCGATGCCGGGGGCGAGGGCGCAGGCGTCGTCCAGGAGCGCGACCGGCACGTCGTAATCCATCAGCACGTACTGCCTCGCGACGAGCACGCCCCGGAGCCGGCGGAGCAGGGTGGACACGCCCGGCTTCTCCTCGCCGCCGCGGATGAGGACGGCGGTGGATTGGAGGATGACCGGGCCGAAGATTTCCAGGCCGGCTTTGCGGAGAGTGGAACCGGTGGACACGACGTCGGCCACGGCATCCGCGACGCCGAGCTGCACCGCGGACTCGACCGCGCCGTCGAGGGTGACCAGCTGGGCGGTTACGGCGTGGCGGGCGAGGAAGTCCGCGACAAGGTCGGGGAAGCTGGTGGCGATGCGAACCCCGGCCAGGTCTGCCAGAGTCTGGAAGCGCCCGGGCGGGCCGGCGAAGCGGAAGGTGGAGTCGCCGAAGTCGAGGCTCGCGATCTCGGTGGCCTCGGAGTGGGAGTCCAGGAGCAGGTCGCGGCCGGTGATCCCGACGTCGAGTGCGCCGCTGCCGACGTAGGTGGCGATGTCGCGGGGGCGCAGGTAGAAGAATTCGACGCCGTTGCGGGGGTCGGAGACCACGAGGTCGCGGGGGTCGCGGCGACCGGTGTACCCGGCCTCGAACAGCATCTGGGCGGCGGTTTCTGACAACATGCCCTTGTTGGGCACGGCGATTCTCAGCATGGGCTACTTTCCTGGGGAGTCGGCGACGGGGTCATCTGGGCGCGCACGTCACAGATGTCGGTAGACGTCGGCTGTCGTCAATCCCTTGGCCAGCATGAGCACCTGCAGGTGGTAGAGCAGCTGCGAGATCTCCTCCGCCGCTTCGTCGTCGCTCTGGAATTCGGCCGCCATCCAGACCTCGGCGGCTTCTTCGACGATCTTCTTGCCGATGGCGTGCACGCCGGCGTCGAGCTCGCGCACGGTGCCGGAACCCTCGGGCCGTGTCCGGGCCTTCTCGCTGAGCTCGGCGAAGAGTTCGTCGAAAGTTTTCACATAGACAGGTTACTAGTGCGGGTGGACGTGCGCGTTCGCGGCGGCGCGGAGCCGCTCGATCTGGGCGGCGGGGTCGCTCGCGTTGAAGACGCTGGAGCCGGCGACGAAGGTGTCGGCGCCGGCTTCGGCGGCCGTGACGATGGTCTCCTCGTTGATGCCGCCGTCCACCTGCAGCCACACGTCGAGCGCCGCGCCGCGCACGGCGCGGGCGACCGAGGCGAGCTTGGGCATGGTGTCGTCGATGAAGCTCTGGCCGCCGAAGCCTGGCTCCACGGTCATGATGAGCACCTGGTCGAATTCGGGCAGCAGGTCGAGGTAGGGCTCCGCCGGGGTGCCGGGCTTCAGGGCGATGCCGGCGCGCGCGCCGAGCGAGCGGAGCGTGCGGGCCAGGCCCACGGCATCCGTTGTCGCCTCCGCGTGGAAGGTGACCGAGAACGCCCCCGCTTCGGCGTAGCCGGGGGCCCAGCGGTCGGGGTCATCGATCATGAGGTGCACGTCGAGCGGGAGCGGCGAGACCTGCTGCAGCCGCTGCACCATGGTCAGGCCGAAGGTGAGGTTCGGCACGAAGTGGTTGTCCATGATGTCGACGTGCACGAGGTCGGCGCTGCGGATGCGCCCGAGCTCGCTCTCGAGGTTGGCGAAGTCGGCGGCGAGAATGCTCGGATTGATCCTGGTCGGCATGACTTCACCCTATCGAGCGGAATCAGCGCACGTGGTCAGCGGATGCGGGTGAGCAGCGTGATGAACATGGCGTCGGTGCCCTCCCGGTGCGGCCAGAGCTGCACCTGCGTGCCCGGGCCGGCAAGGTCGAGCTCCGAGCGCGCGAAGCGCTGCACGACGGATGCCGTGTCGACGTCGGCGACCCGGTCGCCCCAGGTCTTCAGCGCGCCGGCGACGATGCCCCGGGTCTCGCCGAGGTGCGGCGAGCAGGTGACGTAGGCGAGCAGCCCGCCGGGCTTCAGCGCGCCGAGTGCCGCGTCGATCAGGGCCGCCTGCAGTCCGGAGAGCGCGGCCACGTCTGCGGGCTCCTTGCGCCAGCGGGCCTCCGGGCGGCGGCGGAGCGCGCCGAGCCCGGTGCAGGGCGCGTCGAGCAGGATCCGGTCGAACGACTCCGGGTGGGTCTCGGCGATCCGGGTGCCGTCGGTCTCCCACACCGGCACGTCGCCGGGCACGGCGGCGAGGGCGTTCCGCACCAGTTCCGCGCGGGCCGGGACCACCTCGTTGGCGATCAGGCCGGCCCCGCCGGCGAGGGCTTCCGCGGCGAGGAGGGCCGCCTTGCCGCCCGGGCCCGCGCACAGGTCGAGCCAGCGCTCCCCCGGTTGCACGGGGCGGGCGCGGCTGAGTGCGAGCGCCGCGATCTGCGACCCCTCGTCTTGCACGCGGATGCGGCCGCCGCTGCGACTGACGACCTCGAGGGGGTCGCCGCCGGCGAGCTTCAGCCCGGTGGGCGCGTAGGCGTCGGGTTCGCCGGCCGCCTGCGCCTCCGACGGCAGGGCGAGCCCGGGCAGGGCGACGAGGTTCACCTGCGGTGCGTCGTTGTCGGCCGCAAGCAGCGCGGTCAATTCGTCTTCGCGGCCTTCTGCGCGCAGCGCCTGCCGGAAGGCGCGCACCACCCACACCGGATGCGAGTACTCGGCCGACAGGCGGTCGTCGGCGTTCCGTGCCTCGGCGAGCACCCGCTCGCGCCACTCCTCGGGGCTGGTGCGGGCGATCGCGCGCAGCACCCCGTTGGTGAATCCGGTCGCCGAGCGTGACGCGACCTGGCGCGCGAGCGCCACCGATTCGTTGACCGCGGCATGGCTCGGCACGCGCATCGACAGCAGTTGGTGGGTGCCGAGGCACAGCACGTCGAGCACGGCCGGGTCGATCGCGCTGACCGGCCGCCCAGCGGCAAGGGCGATGACGCGGTCGTAGTAGCCCTGCATGCGCAGGGTGCCGTAGGTGAGCTCGGTGGCCAGCGCCGCATCGGGGCCGGTCAGCGCGGCCCGCTTGAGGCGGGTGGGCAGCAGCAGGTTGGCGTAGGCGTCGGACTCCCGCACGGCGGCGATGACGTCGTAGGCGACCTGGCGCGCCGGCTGCACCCGCGCGTCCTGTGGTGCCGGGCCGCGCCCGGCGCCGCGGTCGGGCCTCCGGCGGGGTCCGTCGCTCATGAGGCCACCAGTTCCGTGGCAGCGACGCCGCGCCACCAGTCCGCTGCCGGCATGGGCGTCTTCCCGGCCGGCTGCACCCGGCGCAGTTCCAGCGGGTGGGTTCCGGTGCCGACGAGCACGCGGCCGTCAACGAGCCGGATGCGGCCCGCCGGCAGCGGGGCGGCATCGGCGGCCGGCGCCGCTTGGAGGATCTTCAGCCGGGCATCGCCGAGTGTGGTGAACGCTCCGGGCTCGGGCGTGACGCCACGGATGCGGTGGCTGATCGCCTCGGCCGGGGCGCTCCAGCTGATGCGGGCGTCGTCCAGCGTGAGTTTCGGCGCGAGGGTGACCTCGCCGGCCTGGGGCACCGCCCGGGCCGTTCCGTCTGCCAGCTCGTCCACCACGCCGAGGAGCAGGTCGGCGCCGCGCACGCTCAGCGCCTCGAGCAACTCCCCCGATGTGTCGCCTGCACCGACCGGGTGGGTGATGGAGCCGAAGACCGGCCCGGCGTCGAGCTCGGGCACAAGCTGGAACACGGCGGCGCCGGTGACGTCGTCGCCGGCGATGAGCGCCCGCTGCACCGGCGCCGCGCCACGCCAGCGCGGCAGCAGCGAGAAGTGCAGGTTGATCCAGCCGAGCCGCGGGGCGGAGAGCAGGGGCTCGCGCACGAGGCCCCCGTAGGCGACGATGACGCCGAGATCGGAGCCGGCGACGGCATCCGCGTGCTCGCCGGAGAGCCGGTTGGCTTTCAGCACCGCCAGGCCGAGCGCTTCGGCGGCGGCGGCGACGGGCGACGGCGTGAGCACGCGCTTGCGGCT
>Ga0157369_10000407_pt1 | contig 57129 bp, 57 predicted proteins | sample C25metaG_FD_113461 | JGI IMG/M metagenome (GOLD analysis project Ga0157369, IMG submission 113461) | Corn rhizosphere microbial communities from Kellogg Biological Station, Michigan, USA - C2-5 metaG | ecosystem: Host-associated > Plants > Roots > Rhizosphere > Soil | place: USA: Michigan... | reverse complement strand
GGCGTTTCCGATCTTCCAAGCTTGCTTCGGTACGACAAATCCCTGTTCTCCGCGACCCGCTACTACCGGGAATGGCGCACGCAAGTCGCGGGCGTCGGCAATGTCGACCTGAAGACCGTATCGCCGCTTAACTTCGCTTCGCAATTGAAGGTGCCGTTGCTGATCGCTCACGGCGAGCGGGACGAGCGGGTGCCCGTCAAGCAGAGCCACGCGATGGTGGATGCATTGAACAAGGCCGGCGCTCCAGTGACCTCGATCTTCTACAAGAACGACGGCCACGGCTTCGACAGTGCCACCGATCTCGAAGACTGGTTGCGTCGCCTCGAGGCGTTTCTCGCCAAATATAATCCGGCCTGAACCGGGACCGGCCGCGCCTTCACATTTCCGCCACGCGCCGCTAAGCCTCCGCGACTTTTTACACCGAAGGACGGAATCGCTTGGCCAAGGAAGAATTGCTCGAGATGCGCGGCACTGTGGTGGAGCTGTTGCCCAATGCGATGTTCCGCGTCCGCCTCGAGAATGGTCATGAAATCCTCGGCCATACGGCCGGCAAGATGCGCAAGAACCGGATTCGAGTCCTCACCGGTGACGACGTGCTGGTCGAGCTGACGCCCTACGACCTCACCAAGGGCCGCATCACCTATCGCTTCATGCCCGGACGCGCAGGCCCGCCCGGATATCCATAATGCGGCTGATCCTCGCTTCGGCGAGCCCACGCCGCCTCGACCTCCTTGCCCGGATCGGTGTCACCCCTGACGCGGTCCTGCCGGCCGACATTGACGAAAGCGTTCTCAAGGGTGAGCTGCCACGCCAGCACGCCGTTCGCCTGGCGCGAGAGAAAGCGCGGGCGATTTCGGAACGGGAACCCGAGGCGTTGGTCCTCGCCGCCGACACGGTCGTCGCGGTCGGGCGCCGGATCCTGCCCAAGGTCGAGGATGAGGCGACCTTGCGTGCTTGCCTGAGACTGCTCTCGGGCCGGCGTCACCGCGTGCTCACCGGGGTCGCGCTGGCCATTCCTGGCAAGGGCATTCGGACACGGCTGATCGAGACGATGATCGCGATGAAGCGGCTCAGCGATGAAGAGATCGACTATTATGCAAGCCATGGCGAATGGCGCGGCAAGGCTGGCGGCTACGCGCTGCAAGGCTATGGCGAGGTCTATGTCCGCCACATCGCGGGAAGCTATTCCAACGTCGTCGGCCTGCCTCTGGCCGAAACGCGGGTGCTGTTGAAAAGCGCGGGCTATCCTCTTGCCTGAATGGCTTTACGAAGACGGCATCGGCGAAACTCGAGCAGTGTTCGTTGAGGCCGGCGAGATCATCGAGGCGCGGATCGAGCTCGACGGCCTTGCGCGGGCGGGATCGCGTCTCCCGGCGAAGCTCAAAAGCGCCCGTCCAGCGGCCATCGCACTCGCCGAAGGGCAGGAATTTCTGCTTCCCCAGGGCGCCGGCCGGACCGATGAGGGCGCAACTCTCATGATCGAAGTGACGCGCGAGGCGATCCCCGGCCCCGAGCCATGGAAGCGGCCGCTGGCGCGGGTGACCGACCAGGATTCAGGCGGTGGGCCGGAGAGGGATGCGCAGGTCGTGCCGTTTCCGGCACCCGACGATCTGCTCGGCGGAGCCGGCTGGAACGATGTTCTCGAGGAAGCGCGGTCGGGTATCGTCCGGTTTCGCGGCGGCGAACTTCGGATTGCCGCCACGCCGGCGATGACCCTGATCGACGTCGACGGCTATTTGCGCGCGGAGGAACTGGCGGTCGTCGGTGCGCGCGAGGCCGCCAAGGCAATCCGGCGCCTCGACATCGGTGGGTCGATCGGGATCGACCTGCCCACGGCCGGCGGCAAGGCCGCGCGGCACGCTGCCGCCGCGTCGATTGACGCCAATCTGTCGCAGCCGTTCGAACGCACGGCGGTGAACGGCTTCGGCTTCGTCCAGATCGTTAGGCCGCGATTGCGTGCCTCCCTGATCGAATTGGCCCAGGAGCGCACAGGGTTCGAAGCCCGCGCCTTGCTGCGCCGGGCGGCGCTTGAACCGCCGGGAGCGAAGCAGTTGGTTGCCCACCCGGCGATCATCATTTTCCTCGTAGCGCGGGCAGACTGGCTCGAATCGCTCTCGCGCCAGGCCGGCGGGGCAATCGGCTTGCGGGCCGATCCGTCGCTTCCCATGTCGGGCGGGTATGCCGAAAACGCCTGACAAGCCGAATTCCTGCCCGCTCTGCGGCAGTCCCGAGAGCCGGGACCATGCGCCCTTCTGCAGCCGCGGCTGCAAGGACCGAGACCTTTTGAAGTGGCTCGGCCAGGGCTATCGCATTCCCGGCCCACCGGCCGATCCGGACAGGGTGGACAGCGATGGGGACGGCGGTTAGGGAGCGCCCTCGCTGCGCGGCCGACCGGTCGGGATGCGACGCCCAGGTAGCTCAGTTGGTAGAGCACGTGACTGAAAATCACGGTGTCGGTGGTTCGATCCCGCCCCTGGGCACCACGCATCCTGAATTGCGGAGACTGTTTCGGTTAGATTGTTGCGAGGCCGTAACCGTCGGTCGGTCGAAAGTGCGCTGAGATATGACGGACTGAGGTTACGCCCTGCAGGCGCCACCACCGGGCCAGCCGGTCCATCCAGGTCCTCTCACGAACCGCCCCGGAGTTGCACCCGTTGGGCTGCCGCTTCGAAGGGCCTGCACGCCATTGACGAACACGTCTCGAACTCCGGTCGCGTACTGCATGGGCCTGGCGTAGGTCGCGTGGTCGGCGATGGTCGCGGGATCAAAGATGACCACGTCGGCCGCCATTCCTGCTGCAAGCCGTCCTCGGTTCCGCAGCTTCAGATTGCTGGCGGGAAGGGAGGTCAGTCTCCGAATGGCATCCTGCAGCGAGGTGACCTTCTCGTCGCGAACATATTTGCCGAGGAAGCGTGCGAAATTCCCGTACGCCCGCGGGTGAGTGCTGGATTTGAGAAACACGCCTTCTGGCGCCGCCGCCTCTGCGTCGGAGCCGAAACTCATCCACGGAATGGCAACCTCCCGGCGCACATTCTCTTCATTCATGAGGAAATAGACCGCACCCGAACGGCCTTGGTCGGCCAGAACGATATCGATGACCGCCTGCTCGGGACTCACACCTCGCAACCTTGCGACCTCACCCACGCTTTTTCCGATCAACGGCTTCAGTGAGGGGTCCACCAGGTTGGTGAGCTCGATACCGTTCGGTCCGGCGTGGAGAAAAAGATTCTCCCAATCGCGGCCCGGCTCGAGCATCTCGCGTTTGACCCGAGCGACGACAGTCGGATCCTTCAGTCGCTGGAGCATTGCTTCGTTTCCGCCGTCCTGGACCCACGGCGGCAGCGAGGCGGCGAGCCCCGTCGAGCCGGCCGTATAGGTGTACATGTCAGCAGTGATCTTGAGACCGGCTGCGCGCGCCGCTTCCACTCGAGCAATTGCTGGTTCGAGCTTGCCCCAGTTGGAGCGCCCCGCCTGCTTGAAGTGGTAGATCTCGGCTGGCGCGCCGGAGCGGCGAGAGATGTCGATCAGCTCATTGATGCTCTCAAGCAGGCGATCGCCTTCGGAGCGCATGTGGCTGATATACATGCCGCCGCACTTAGCGGCTTCGCTCGTCAAGGCGACGAGTTCGTCGGTCTTGGCGAAGGTCGCCGGCGGGTAAATGAGCGAGCTTCCGACACCGAGCGCGCCTTCCTGCATGGCCTGGTGCACGAGCCGACGCATCCGCTGCAGCTGGACGGGCGTGGGCGCGATATCGCGCTCGCCAAGCTCATGCTGCCGAATGGTCGTCGCTCCCACGAACGAGGCAACGTTTAGGGCCGTGCCCTTCCGCTGGAGGTAGCTGAGGTAATCGCCGAGCGTCGTCCAGCGGATTGGATATTTGATGTCGCCCTGGCGCTGCACCGCGAGCTTCTTCATCGTGGGATTGAGGGGGCCCATCGACCAGCCTTCGCCCATGACTTCGAGCGTCACGCCTTGGCGCAGCTCACTCTGACCGCGCGGGTCGACGAGCAACGACTCGTTGGACCAGCTCAGCATGTTGATGAATCCCGGCGACACGGCGAGGCGGCGCGCGTCGACGACCTTCACGGCGGTCATCCGATGATGGGGGCCCACGTACACGATCCGATCGCGGCGCACCGCTACGTCGCCGACGTACGGAGCATTGCCGCTGCCGTCGTAGATCGTGCCCCCACGGATCAGCAGGTCATACCGCGGCGCTGCCGCCGCGCCTGAAGCAGCAACCGACGCCAGGAGCACTGCCGCGAGGCCTCGCCGGACCGTCATTGCGTGCTGCCTGCGGCGGGAGTGAAGGACAAGTCCTGAAAGTCCCAGCTGAAGTCCGCGGCCGGCGATACCGGCTTCATCGTCACGTGATTGACCTTGCCGTCGGCGCCGATGGAAAAGGTGACGTAGGCGGGCTCGACCCATTTCAGCGACGGATGCGTCTTGAAGGTGTCGTACTGATAATGGGTCAGCGATCCCTCCATCCCGCTTGAGTGCGGGAAGTCGATGGTCAGGCCGTCGGCCCCGCGGCCGACCTTGATCGTGCCGTACCAAGGATCGTTGTACTCGCCGACGTACCGGTCGAGCGGAAGCGACGGACCGATCGCCGCCGGCTTTGCCTCCGCCGCCTGCACCTGAGAGGCAGCCGCCTTCAGGCGCGCGACCTTCCATTCGTGGAACTTCTCCGGCCAGTGACTGGAGGGATAGCCGAGATAATAATCGAGCAGCTCGTCGCGCAGCCCGAGGATGATCTCCCCGTCCTCACTGTTTGCGGCAATGAAGATCCCCACGTTCTTGCCCGGCAACAGTGCAATGGTCGCCTGGGATCCGAGCACCGCGCCGTCGTGGCCGACGACCTTGGCGCCCCGATAGTCCGAGATGTCCCAGCCTAGAGCATAGAGGTTAAAGTTCGGATTGGTGACGGCGAATTCCGCCGGCAACTTGCGGATCGGTGTCGGGACGACACCCGTCCACATCTCGGTAGACTGCTCGTCGGAGAACAGGCGGGCATTGCTGTCGGGGATTCTACCGTGGCTGAGCTGAGTCACCAGCCAGCGGCTCATGTCGTTGGCGCTGATTGCGAGGCCGCCGGCGGGCGCCGCGTTCTGCGAAATGAAAGAGTCGTTCCCCAGCGGCGCCTGTGTGCCCATCCCATGGATCGCGCCGGTCGACCGGCTATGCGACCGAGCCCGGTCAGGGCTCGCAAGATAACCAGCGATACTGTCGGTCGAATGCATCATGCCCAGCGGAGTGAAGACGTGGTCCTTGACGTACTGCTCCCACGGCTCGCCGGTGACTTCTTCGATCAGCTGCCCGGCCGCCATGTAGAGGATGTTGTCGTAGGCATACCCACTGCGGAAGCTGGTAGCGGGCCTGAGATAGCGGATGCGCCGTACCGTTTCCTTCCGCGAGAGGCTGCTATTAGGAAGGAACAGAAGATCGCCTTCGCCTAGGCCAAGGCCGCTGCGATGCACAAGCAGGTCGCGGATCGTGATTTCGCGCGTGACCCATGGATCCCACATGCGGAAATCCGGCATGTGGTCGATGACCTTGTCGTCCCACTTGATCTTTCCCGCGTCGACTAGCGTCGCGAGCGCAGCGTTGGTGAAGGCCTTACCGGTCGACCCGGTGAAGAAGATGGTGTCGGCGTCCACGGGTTGGTTGGTCGTGATGCCACGCACGCCCCAACCACGAGCGAGCGTCGTCTTGCCGTTCTCGACGATCGCGATCGTGAGGCCCGGCACCCCAATATCCCTGCGGAGCTGTTCGACGCGTTGTTCGAACCCGGGAGGCGGTGCCGCGAAGGCCGGAGTCGCGAGGGCGATTAGCGCGAAGAGAGCGATGCGTCGCATGGGACAGCCTCCTTGGGGGTGCGTGGTCTTGCGAGCCGCCACAGTCCCAGGGTGAGGACGGGCAGGACGTAAACGGCGATGAGGACGTAGGCCAAGGCCCGGTACCCTTTGGCGATCAGCGCAACGAGGCCGAAGCGGTCGGCGACCGCCATGCAAAACGCGAGCAGCAGCAAGGAGATCGCGAGCCTCTGTCCGTGGCTGAGAGCAACGCCCCGCCGATTGATCAGAGAGCGGGCAATCCGCTCGTTGATCGCGTGGACGGAACTGGCTCCGCTTTCGAGCAGCGCGGCGAAGATCATCAGCTGGAACAGCAACTCGAAGGCCGGAATCCCGAGGCGCTGGAGCAGGAAGTCGGACGGTAGCGTGGATCCCGCGATCGCGGGATAGAAACCGACCATCACGATGAAAAACAGCAATCCGGGAAACATCGCCAGCGGACCCGCAATTACCCCTGCGATGATTGCGTCACGCGGGCTGGTGAGGTGGCGCAGGACCGGCAGCACGACGACGGCGCCGATCAGATTATAGCCGGCATAGATGACACCGTCGCCAAACCAGCCGGATGCCATTGTCGAATGCGCGAAACCCGATCCAATCCGATCACCGAAATGCGTCAGCGCGAGCAGGACAAAGATCGCGTAGACGGCGTAGAGCAGGTACGACACGGCCTCGAACATGCGCTCGACGGAAGCGTTGCCGAACGTGACGATCGCCAGGATCGATGCGCCGAGCGCGATCGTGCCCCAAAGAGCCGGAACCCCGAGCACCGCGGTGGCAACGGCTCCGGCCGCGGCGCCATAGACCGCAAGGATCAGAATGATGAACAGAACGTACGCGCCTTCGAACAGGACCCAGCCCGGCCCCAGCAGCTGCTTGAAGAACGTCAGGTAATCCCATGCGCAGACCCGGCGCGCGAACAGGAAGGTAACGGCGCAAACCACGCTGAAGATAACCGTCGAAGTCGCGATCGCCGCCAGTCCTCCCCATGGACCGCTCGGCAGGAAATATTCGGCCAGCTCGCGCCCCGTGGCGTAGCCGCCGCCGATCACGACCGCCTTGAAGGCGAGGCCCGGCAGCAGAAAGCGCTGAAACCACGATGAGGGCGGGGCCGAATTCATCAGGTGATCACTCGAGGCAAGCGTCGATGAGCTGATCGAAAGCCGGACCGCCGCGGATCGGGTCCGCAACGGGGAGACCGAGCCGCTCGCGCTCGGTGCTCAGAAGATGCAGCGCTTCATCTTCTGGCAAGTCGGTGGTGTTGAGGCTCACCCCCACGCAGCGGATCGCGCCGTTGGTGAGGCTGCCGAGCACGATCGTCCGGTCGATTACCTGCTCGATCGAAGGCAGCTTGAACGTCGTACAACCGAGCACGTGAGTGCGTGAGGGCTGGTGGCAGACGACGAACATGTCGGGCTGGCTGCCATGCAGTAACCCGAGTGAGACGGGGGCATAGGCCGGGTGAAACAGCGATCCCTGGCCCTCGATCACGTCGATGTGATCGGGTGGCGCCGCGGGGCTTAGCATCTCGGCAGCGCCGGAGACGAAATCCGCGACGACGGAGTCGATAGGAATGCCCGATCCCGCAATCATGATGCCGGTCTGGCCGGTCGCTCGAAACTCCGCGTCCACACCGCGTGCACGAAGCACGCGAGTGATCGCCAGAGCGGTATATTTCTTGCCCAGTGCGCAATCGGTGCCGACAGTGAGCAAGCGGCGCCCCGATCTTGGAAGACCCGTTCCGACGTCGATGTTCTCCGGCGGCACTCGGACTTCGACCAGCTGGCGGCCGAAGCGGGTCGAAGCCTCTGCAAGGCCGTGAACCTCGCTCAGCTTCGCGTGCATCCCGGAAACGATGTCGAGCCCGGCGCTGAGCGCTTCGATCAGCACTGGGATCCAGTGCGCTGGGATGAGGCCGCCCGGGGTTGCAACCCCGATCAGGAGGGCTCGCGCACCTTCGGCGTAAGCCTCGGCTGGGCTGAGTCTTGGAAGGCCGATGCTGACCGACGGCCCTCCGAGGCCGAACTCACCGATGCAGCGATCGGGAGCCCAGTCGCGGAGTCCCATCGCCGTCTTGGCGTACGCAGGTTCGACGATATCTCCGAGAAAGATGAGATAAGGCCCGCGGTCCTGAGGAGTAGTCACACTCATGTCAGACTACTTCGCCGGCACGCCCGCGGACCGCTCTCGACATCAGGAAAAGGCAGACAGCGGCGAGCACGGTCGAACCGAGGCCGAAGCTGAAGAACACCGCGGCCGGAATGACCAACCAATAGGCACCCATAAAGCCTGCAAGTAGGCTGCCCAGAAACTTCGCGATGTACCAAGCGCCCATCGCCATGGATGCGAACCGGACGGGGGAGAGAGCTTCAACCAGCGTCAATCCCACGGGAATTACGAACAGCTCTCCGAGCGTCAGCAGCACGAAATAACCGACGACCCAAAGTGAGCTGACCCGGACGCCGTGTGGGCCGCTCGCGAGTGCGGCGAGGACCATCACCAGCATGGCCGCCGAGGCGATAACGCAGCCGATCGCCATTCGCCGAAGCAGGTGCGGCACGGTCTCCTTGGCGCTGCGGCGTTTCCAGAAGCGAATGAGCAGGGGCGTTCCGATGATGATCAGCAGCGGGTTGATTGACTGAAACCAGGTCGCCGGGATAGCCAAGCCTGACCCGACTGACCGGTCGGTGAAATCCCTGACCCACAGAGCGATCACGTTTCCGCTCTGCTCGTAGCCGACGCGGAACAGCACCACCATCGCGATCATCAGCAAGAGGATCGCGACATGTTCGCGGATAATCGGTGCGACATTCGGACGCTCTTGCGCTGCAATCGCGCCGCGTGACGGCTCCGGCGGAAGCAACCGCAGGAAGCTGCAATAGACCGCAAGTCCAATGGCCATCCCTATCCCGGCCGCGGCGAAACCCCAGTGCCAGCCATAGAACTCGCCGAGCGTGCCACAAACGAGCGGCGCCAAGAGGCCGCCCAAATTGATGCCCATATAATAAGCGCTGTAGGCGTAGGCCTTGCGCGGATCATCGTCCGCATAAAGGCTGCCGACCTGGACCGCGAGCGGCGGAATGAAAAGCCCGTTGCCGAGCGCGACCAGGACGAGCGCCGGGAACAGCAAAGCTTCAAAGGCCATCGCGAAATGGCCGAACATCATCATCGCGCCGCCGACGATCACGCTTAATGTGCGTCCGAGCCAGCGATCGGCGATCAACCCGCCGAAGAAGGGGCTGAAGAAGGCTGCGGCTCCGTAAGCGCCGTAGATCAAGGATGACTTGGCCTGCGAAAAGCCAAGATGCTTAGTCATGTAATAAACGAGCAGCGCCTGCAGGCCGTAAAAGGAAAATTCGGCCCACATTTGCGTAGTGAACAGGATTGTGAGACCCGCGGGGTGCCCGAACAGGGTCCGAGCGGGCTTTACTCCGCTCGAGCTGCCGCCGGCCCCGGTCACTAGGTCAATAATTCAGTGAAGCGGTCAGCAGCCCCAGGTCCAGGCACAACCACGCGAAAAACAAAGCGGAAAGCGCGATCAGCACCGCCCAAATCGTGGCGAGAACGTGCTTGCCGGGCCCTCGAGCCACGATGACCGCGTTCCAAATCGCTGCGATCGTTCCCACGATCGCGACGATGAGAACCAGCTGAAGCAGCCGTATCCAGGGGTCGAGACCGCCGTTCAGCGCGGTGAGGTCCTTGTTGACGGCGCTGAGGGCCAGAAACCAGCCGACCAGGAGCAGGATGAACAGCCATGCGGTCCCGCGCGTCGCCCGGTGGAACTGGAGCGCGCGGCCACCCATTTCCGCTTGATATTTGTACTTCCGCCGCACCAGCGCGACGATCGGCCAGCCGAGCGCGGCGATGACAAGGATCAGCAGCGCGATGCCGCCGACCGGGAAGATCCAGCCGGCATTGAGCGAGGTCGGCGCGGGCAGGAACTCAATGATCGGCGCATAGGGCGTAATCGAAAACATCTTGATGCTGCCGTCGCCGTTCTTGACCGCCTGCAGGTAATCGGCGCCGTTCACGTCCTTCCACAGAAAGGGCTTCACTTCGCGCCATTTGCGCGGCGAGCCGGACAGATCGGTGATCGAGGAAGCGAGCAGGTTCCCATCCTTGTCGACAGCAACCTTCGTCTCGCCGAGCAGAGCAACCATCCGCAGGAAGTTGAACCCGCCGGCCCGGCTGCTGATATAATGGCCGGACAACGCCGTACCGTCAGCCTTGGCGGTGGTCGCGGTCGGCAGGTTCGGCTGCGGTGCGGGGAAGTATCGGTCAGTGAATTCCTGCAGCAGTTCCTCGCGCAACGCGTGAGCCGCTCCGTTCTTGCCGATGCTGTTCATCGAAATGTACAACCCGACGTTCTTGTCGAGGAACAGGTGCAGGTCGGAGTGGAACCACACCGTGTCCCCGCCATGACCGACGATGTTCAGCCCGTTGCGATCCTCATGATAGAAGCCGAGCGCCATTGCCGGCAGGTCCGGGAAAGGCTTGTTGGCGTTCGAATACATGAGCTGCGCGGTCTGCGGGTTGATCAAAGTATGATTGAGATGAGCGATCATGAAGCGGCCCATGTCGGCACCGCTCGAGGCCAGGGCGCCCGCCGGCGACATGCCGATGACCTCATAGGGCTGCGGCTCGTCGCTGCCGGGCTTGTAGCCCTTGGACAATAGCGGCCGGAGGTTGGGCGGGAGCGGCTGGTCGAAGCTCGAATGAGTCATTCCAGCTGGCGTGAAAATGTGGTTCTGGACATAAGTGTCGAACGGTTCGCCCGAAACGCGCTCGACGATGTAGCCGGCAACCGAAGCGGCATAGTTGGAATAGGCCGGCATCTCGCCCGGTCCGTAGATTCGGTCGGGAACCCAACGCGAAAGGACCTGGCCGAGCGGCTTGGGCTTGTTCTCGCCGAAGGCGATCAGATACTTAGCGGTCTCGGCAAAGCCGCCCGTGTGGGTCATGATATTCCGCAGCGTGACGGGCTTGCCGTCCTTCGGCGGAATCTTGAAGTCGAGGTAGGTGTTGACGTCGGCGTCGAGGTTCAGCTTGCCCGCCTGGACCAGCTGCATCACCGAAGTCCAGGTGAACAGCTTGGAGACCGAGCCCGGCCGGAACAAAGTCAGCTCGGGATCAACCGGCTTTTGCGCTTTGAGGTCCGAATAACCGAAGCCGCGCATGGTCAGCGGCTGACCATCCTTGACGACAACCACCACCGCGCCCGGAATCGCCCCCGCTTTCAGCGCATAGGGCATATAGCCGTCGAGCCACGTGTCGACATCTGCCTTGGTCAGATCATGGGGGGCAGTTCCAGTCGCCGAGGTCGCCGGGACCGCGGAGTTCGGAAGAACTGCCGTGTTGGTCCGTGTCGGCTGGAGCTGTGCCGGGGACTGAGCGCTGGCCGGCAGCGCGGCGGCGGCGAGCGCAATGATCCAACCCAAAATTCGCATCATGCAGCTCCTTTAGTAATGGAAGCCGAGGCTCAACCCCACCGTCATCGGGCGGATAATTCCAGTGCCGACCGCGCCGCCCGGGAAGAGCGGCGTAGCCGTTCCTACCACTGACGTAATCCCCCGGCTGTTGCCCAGATTCTTGACATAGGCTTCCAGATCGAATCGGCCGAAGTCGACGCCCGCATTGAGGTCGACGACGTCGTACGCGGGAATATGCCGCTGGTGTCCGTGCGCCGCGACGAAGGCGGCGTCGTACGGTCCAGTCTGACCGGAAAGATGCCGCAGCGAGCCGCCGAAATGCGCTCTGGCAGCCGGGCTCAGCTGCCAATGATAATCCGCGTTGATCGCGCCGCTCAACTTGGGCGTGAACGGCAACTGATCGCCCTTCCGTCCTCCCACCGTCGTAGGTGTATCCGCGGTCAGGCGAGCATTGGTGTATGCACCGTTCAAGGAGAGATCGAGCCCGGGCATCGGCCGCGCTGTCGCGGTCAACTCGACGCCGTCGCTCTTAGCGCCGGATCCATTGATGTTGACTCCGAATGGAATTCCGTTCGCGACCACCGTGGTGAAAAGCTGGATGTCTTTCCAGGTGATGTGGAAGGCAGCGGCGTCGAGGCTGAACCGATGGTCGGCGGACTGGGTCTTGATTCCGGCTTCCCAGCTGACCACCGAATCGGAACCGAACGTGCGCGGCACTGCGGGCGGCGCGTTGGGCGCGATCACATTGGGGCCGCCCGGCCGGAAGCCCTTGGCAACGCGCGCGTACAGCGTCGTATTCTGATCGAGCTTGTATTTGGGCGCGACCGAATAAGTGAAAACGTTCTCAGACGAGCTGTTGCTCTTATCGGTCGTTCCACCGGCCAGAGCGCCCTGGGTCGTCTGCCGCGCCGACTGATCGTTCTTGCTGTAGCGGCCACCGAACTGCAGATCGAACTGCGACGTTATGTGCACCGTTGCGTTGGCGAAACCGGCGATTTCCTTGTACCTCGAATTGAGATCGAGGTGCCCGAGGGTCGGGGCGAGAAAAGACGGCAAAGTGAGAGGTGTGAACGTGCCTGGCTGAAGCGCGATCAGATCCTGTTGAATCAACCCCTTTTCGTGCGTGTAAAAGGCACCCAGAAGCCAGTCGGCAAACGGGGTCTCTCCCGACAGCCTGACTTCCTCGGTGAACTTGGTCAGGTTGGTTTGCTGCGGCTCGATGAACTCGTTCGGCCCGACCAGCGGAGCGATCAGGCCGCTGAAGGCGAACGTCAGATCGCTTCGAAGGTCCTGGTCCTGCTTGCTCAAGCTCGTCGAGGTCGTGAGCTTGCCGAAGCCCAGGTCGAACGTGCCCGTGCCGTTGTAAAGCCGGTAATGGAGGTTCGAAAACTGGGGAACGAACTGCGATTCGGATAAGCCGTGCAACGGCTGCAGTGTCACCGAATCGGCTTCGATCACGCTTGGTTGGTCGGCGTCGATGTTCTGCGCGACTGCGGTGAGGCGGATCGTAGCGGCATTGCTGGGCTTGAACAGGAGCGAAGCGCGGCCGCCGATGACCCGGTCCCCGTTGATGTTCCGCGCGACGTCCGAGCCGCCGGTCCCGATGGAATTGATGAAACCCGAATCCTTGCGGTAACTGCCGGATGCCCGGAACGCCAGCATGGGACCCAGCGGCACGTTGATGGCGGCATTGGCATTGTATTCGACGTCGCCGTGATCGACCAACTCAAGACCGGCGCGTCCGCGAAACTCGAGCCCGGTGGTCGAGGGCGCGTTGGTCACGAAGCGCAGCACACCGCCAAGTGAGCTGGCCCCATAGAGCGTCCCTTGCGGCCCTCGCAAAACCTCGATGCGATTGAGGTCGAACGTATCGAAATCGGCCGCCAGGACAGCACCATTGACCAACCCGCTGCTCGATCCAAAGGGAGACTCGTCGAGATAGACGCTGACCGTGGAAGCGACTCCGCCCGTGTTCACGCCACGCACGATCAGCCGGCCCTCACCCGGCGTGTTCTGGTTCAGCTGCAGCCCCGGAACAAGCTTCAGGTAGTCCTGGAAGTTTGTTGCGTGCTGCGCTTCGAGGGTGCCCCCCGCAACCACGGAGACCGACTGCGGGACGTTGATCAGCAACTGCGGACGCTTTTCCGCGGTGACGATGATCGCATTCTGGTCCGTCTGCGCCTGGGCTGTTGCCGGTTGCGCATTGGCGTTTGCCGCACTGGGCTGCGCGAACGCCGGACCCGCCACCGCAAGAGCGCACGTGCCGGCCATCAACATGCCGACCGATCGATGGATGCTCATCACCCTAGCTCTCCCCCGCAAAATCGTGCCATCATTGGAGCAGTGTTTCAAAAATGGCAACTGGTTTCTGGTTGAGCAAAATGGCTGAGAAGATGCAGGGGAGAAACGACATTTCCAGCGACGACGCCGTTCCCGCGCCCAGCCGCGCGATCCGCGACGCAAGGTTGGCCCAGGGCCTCAGTCTGCGGGCTCTCTCAGCACGAGCCGGTCTCCCTTATTCCACGCTCTCGAAGCTCGAGAACGGCAAGATGGCGCTGACGTACGATAAGCTCATTAGGCTTGCCCAAGCGCTCAACGTCGACCTCAAGGACATCCTGGCGAACGCCGAAGAGCGGTCTGCTCCAGTGGCGGTCGGAAGGCGCAGCGTAATCCGCGCGGGTGAGGCGCTGGATGCCGAATCTGAGCAGCATCTGCACCACTACCCTGCCGCTGACCTGCTAGGTAAGATGATGACTCCGATCATCATTGATGTTCAGGCTCGCAGCGTAGAGGAAGTCGGGGGCCTCGTGCGACATTCGGGCGAGGAGTATCTTTACGTGCTTAAGGGATCGATGGAGCTCCACTCGGACCTTTACGCACCACTTCCGCTGGAGGTCGGCGATTCGGTATATTTCGATAGCGGCATGGCACATGCCTACGTCCGGACCAGCGATGAACCCTGCACCGTGCTGGCGGTCTGCGCGGGCCAGGGAATCCAGCAACTGGCAGAGACGGCAAAGAAGAGGTTTCGGCTGAGTTCTGGATAAGGTCGGACCAACAAACTGTGTTTCTGTATTTGAAACTTTCGTTTCACTCGCTATGCAGTGGTGCATGGCGACCACTAGAATTTCACGGGCTCTGACGACCGAGAAGGCTGCAATTCGATTCAAGGAGCCGTTCCGAATTACCGGATACGTCTTCGAGGCAATGCCTTCAGTGGTTGCTCGAATTTCGGAGGGCGATATCGCCGGCCGCGGCGAGGCAGCCGGAGTTTACTACCTTGGCGACGATCAGCAACGGATGCTGAAAATGATCGAGGACGTCGCGTCCGACATTGAAGCGGGTCTCACGAAGCAACAGCTACAAACACGCCTTCCACCATCTGGAGCTCGAAACGCGCTCGACTGCGCGTTGTGGGAGCTCGAGGCAAAGCTCAGCGACACCCCGGTCTGGCAACTCGCGGGCGTGCCGACGCCAACGCCTCGCATCACAACGTTCACTTTGCCCGCTGACGATCCATCGGTTGTCGCGACGAAGGTTCAGCGCCTCAGCTATGCCAAGGCGATCAAGTTGAAGCTCGACGGGGACCTTGCTCTCGATCGGGAAAGGATCAGGATCGTGCGCGAAGCGCGGCCCGACGCCTGGCTGGCCGTGGACGCCAATCAGGGCTTCGTTTCAAAGGACCTCGACGAGCTTGCCGCAGCCGCGCGCGAGTATAGCGTTTCCCTTATAGAGCAGCCTCTCAAGCGAGGCGACGAGGCCGCGTTGAAGGACTGGCGGCCCGGTGTTCCAGTTGCAGGCGACGAAAGCATTCTCGACCTGGATGAGCTCCACGAGCGGGCCCGCTACTTCGACGTGATCAACATCAAGCTCGACAAGTGTGGTGGACTAACGGAAGCCCTGAAGATCGCTGCGACCGCTCGCGAGATGGGCAAGGGTCTAATGGTTGGAAACATGGGTGGCTCGACGCTCGCCATGGCGCCTGGCTTCGTCGTGGCACAGCTTTGCGATGTCGTCGACCTGGACGGACCATACGGTCTGGCGAACGATCCTCTTGCAGCAGAGATCTACCAGGATGGACGTGTCTTCATCCCCGACGAGATTTGGGGCTCCGATCGCTCTTCGTAGTTGCCACCTAATGTCCGGGATGAGTGGAAAGGGCATTGTCAGACCGAATGCACCGCCGCCGTTTTGAGCCTTCTATCAGCAGAATCAGATTGGCATCAATGGCGCAAATCTGCCGTTTTCCGCGCCCGCCCATTTGGCCCAAATGCTGAAAACCATGGCCAGTGCATTTAGTCTGACTGGCTGACCGCGAATGTCCGCTTTGTGTGGAAAGCACACATTCGAGCAGCTAGCCTGCTCGGTGGTGCCATTGGGGCTAAGCAGAGGATATCCGCATGGAGAGCAAGTCCGGTGTACGCGAACTACGTGGCCAAGGGATCGATTGGCGCCGCCAGCGCAGATCGGGCGCAGCCATCATCGCCGCGTCCGCGGTCGCCGCAGCGCTGCTATGGTTCGGCATCCGCTATCTCGCTCCGCCGATTACGCACATGGATGCGGTCGCGGACAGGCTGATCTATGCGTTCAAATGGTGGTGCGTCGCAGTACTGTTCTGCTTTGCGACCGGCATCGACGCGGTCGCTCATGAGCGGTTGCAATCGCCCGCGTTCGATCCCCTCGTTGGCTACGAGACAAAACGGCTGCGGATCAACCTGCGCTACCTGCAGAACACGCTCGAACAGCTGATCATGTTCACCGCCGCACTGTTTGGCCTGGCACTCTACAGCCTGGGCGACGATGCGATGAGGGCCGTCGAGGCGACCGCGATCGTGTGGATCCTGTTCCGGTTCGCATTCTGGATCGGCTACCATCGCAGCGCGGCAATGCGCAGCCTGGGCGCCGCTGGCGTCGCCCTCAGCCTGATCGTCCTAATCTACGTGGCTGCGCGCATCGCGTTCGATCTCGGTGGCCCGATTGCATCCATGACGGCGCTCATCCTCTTTTCGGCGATAGAGGCGGCGCTGTTCTGGAGCACTCGCTTTCGCGGAGAGGCCGCCAGTCCTCGCGCCGATAGCTCCAAGCAGACGTGACCGGCTAATGTCAGCATTGGGTCGGAATAAGACCTAAGCCGCTAGGAGTCGGCGATGGGTGGAACGCGCACAGACCAAATGCACCACCGCCGTTTTGAGCCTTCTATCAACAGAATCAGATTGGCATCAATGGCGCAAATCTGCCGTTTTCCGCGCCCGCCAATTTGGTCCAAATGTTGAAGACCATGGCCTGTGCATTTAGTCTGACAACACCGACGGGCGCGCTAATCTCGGGATTGGGCGGAAGCCGGACGTTACGGTCTGGGGCTCCAGATCGCGAAACCCAACCAACAGGCGCCGGTGCTCGTCCCAAAGCGTCAGCCGCCAGCATCCGAGGCTCTCGCGCAGGGTTACGACCCTGGCGACGCCGTCCAGTTCCGGGGCGGCGTCGAGACAGGCCTGTAGCCGGTAGTTGGGAACCCGGCTGCACAAGTGGTGAACGTGGTGGAGCCCGATATTTCCGGAAAACCATTGGAGAATCGGCGGAAGCTTAAAATGTGAGCTGCCGCTCATGGCAGCGACGTGGAAATTCCAATCGCTGTCGCGCTCCCAATGGGTCTTGTCGAACTGGTGCTGCACGTAAAACAGCCAGTTCCCGATCCAAGAGGCGATGATCATGACCGGGAGATAAGAGCCCAGAACTGGAAGAACGCCGAACTTTGCGCACGTAAGACCGATCGCGACGAGAAGCGCCAGATCCAGCGACAGGATGCTGCGGCGCAAATTAGGGTCCTGAAAGTCGTGACCTAGCGGCAATCGCTGCAGCACCATGAAGTTGATCGGCGCACCCAAGCCAACCATCACGAAAGGATTGCGGTACAGTCGATAAAGCAGCTTTCTAGACGAAGCCGAGGCTCGGTATTCGGCCACGGTCCACGTTTCCACATCACCACGCCCACGGCGGTCGAGATTGCCTGTCGAGGCATGATGCGCGGCATGACCCTGGCTCCAGCTCCAGTAGGGAGTGAGCGTCAGCACGGAGAGCGCGCGCCCCAGGAAGTCATTGGCGGCTCGTGATTTGAAAAAAGAGCCGTGGCCGCAGTCGTGCTGAATGATGAAAAGCCGCACGAGCAATCCGGCTGTCGGAACTGCCAACACCAATGTCAGCCAATAGCGAGCATGGGATTCGGCCGCCATGACCACGAGCAAGGCGACAAATGCCGTAGCGGTTGTGACCAGCTGAAAAATGCTTTGCTTTACATCCGCGCCATAAGACCTGAATCGCCGCGCCAGGATCGGTCCGAGAGTCTCGGCACTTGTAAGCGCTTGGTCGACAGCTTGCGCTTGTGGAGTTTCGATCGGTCGCGAACTCAAGACATGTCTTCTTTCACGTCAGCCTATTTCATCGGTTGCGCTGCAGATGACAGATGCACGCAGCTCGCGGCGGGGATGATCGAACCGGTCGACAAAAGTGGAAAAGATGCAGGGTCGCGCCCGCGGGGAAGGGGCAAGACTTGAACGGCTCCGCCCGTCTCTTTCCCTTCGCCGCAGTCGCCCTCGCAGCTAGGCCGTCTGCAGGTTCACCGCGCTGGACTTTCCGCCCTTGCCGTTCTCAAGCTCATAGGACAGGCGCTGCTCCTTTTCGAGCGTGCTCATGCCGGCAGCTTCGACGGCAGAAATGTGAACAAACGCATCATTGCCGCCGGCTTCATTCGTAATGAATCCATAGCCCTTGGCATTATCGAAAAATTTCACCGTGCCGATCGGCATAACTGATTCCTTCTTTTCTGAGGACCGCAATTCGGCCCCACTGGTGCCAACAGAAGCGAGAGAAGGAATAGGAGCCTAAAAGCGCCGAAAACCGCCCATTAGCGACTGTACGATCCTTATATAGGAACTCGTGTGTCGAACATCATCCGCTAGAAGCAATTCAACGGCCTGAACCAGTCTACGGAGTAGTTCTTGAGCGCGACCGCGAAGGGATCTAGCGTGATCGAGGTCGCGGCCAGATTGCCCTTCGGAAATGAAATCGAACTGTCCGCCGGTATCGAGGGTCCAGGGTAGGTTAGGCCTTTCGAACACGCGCGAGCCATTTGAGCATGCTTCGAGCCTGCCTTACATGATTCTGGTAATGGACTTTCAGCCGCTTCATCATCGTCGCCTCCACGCGCTGCGCAACGCATAACATGTCAGCAGCTCTAATGTCGGCAATGGGTGGAAAAGGGGACGTTAGCGCTTTGATCAGGTTTCCTCGACACTGTCGACCGTGCCGTCCTTGAAATGTACGATCTCGCGCGCGTAGGCGGCCATGTCTCGCTCATGGGTCACGAGAAGCACGGTCAAACCGGCCTTGCTGTTCAGCTCCGCGAGTAGTTCCATGATCTCAACCGACCTTTCGGAATCGAGATTGCCGGTCGGCTCGTCGGCGAGCAGCACATCCGGCTCCGTCACGAGCGCTCGCGCGATCGCGACGCGCTGTTGCTGCCCCCCTGAAAGCTCGTTCGGATTATGGTCGGACCAGTCCGCAAGGCCTACCTTTTCGAGAGCAGCCATGCCCTGCTCGTGCCGCAATCGCCGGCTTTCGCCGCGGTACAATAACGGCAGCTCGACGTTCTCGAGCGCCGTTGTCCGCGCCAGCAGGTTGAACCCTTGGAAGACGAAGCCGAGGTAACGGCGGCGAAGCAGTGAGCGCTGATCGCGATCCAGCCCCTCCACGTGCATGCCGCGGAATAGGTATGAGCCGGACGTCGGCACATCGAGGCAGCCGAGGATATTCATCGTCGTCGACTTGCCCGATCCGGATGCTCCCATGATCGCGACGAAATCGCCCGGGTCGACGTCCATGTCGATGCCTTTCAGGGCCTCGAACGCCGCGGGCCCTTCGCCGAAGCGCTTGGTGATTCCGCGCAATGCGATGAGCGGTTCACCCATTTACTTGGGAGCACCGTTCAGTTGACCGGCGATCACCTGGAGTCCAGCACGCACGCCGGGTCCGCTCACTTGCGTCAGGCTTCCGTTGGTCTCGCCGACGGTGACCTGGATCGCCTGGGGGGTGCCGTCCTTACGGACAACCCAGATCTGGCCGTGAGCCCCGCGCGACACGTCGCTGTTCTTCTGCGGCTGCGGAGGGCCCATGAACATCGACTTCTTCTTCGGCGCTGGCGGCGTGAACCGGAGCGCCGGGTTGGGCACGAGAAGCGCGTTCCTGATCGAGTTGGTGATAATGCTGGCGGTGGCCGTCATCCCTGGTTTGAGCACACCGTCAGGGTTGGCGACGGATAGTTCCGCAACATAATCGACGACGTTGGTGGTGCTCGTTGCGGCAGTGCCGGCACTATTGACGATCTGCGTGGCGTTGGCGCCGAGGTCGACGCGCGTGACGGTCGCGGGAAAGATGCGGTTCGGGTAAGCATCGACCGTAAAGCTTGCGGGCGCTCCCGTCTTCAGCTCGCCGACATCCGCCTCATCTACCTTCACCTGGAGCTTCATGTTGGAAAGGTCTTGGGCGATGGTGAACAGGGTCGCGACGTTGAAGGAGGCGGCGACGGTCTGTCCGGGCTCGACTTGCCGCGACAACACGACGCCGGTTACCGGCGCGTAGATCGTCCCCTTTGCCAAATTGGTCTGATTGGTCGAGACATTGGCCCGCGCTTGCGCAACCTGCGCTTCTGCCTGTGCGACGTTCGCGACGGCGCGCGCATAGTCGGCGCGCGCAGTGTCGAGTTCGGTCTTCGACGGCACTTTGCCGCCCGACAGCTTGTAGACGTCGTCCTCTCGCGCGAGGTTGGCTTTCGTCTGGGCGACAGTAGCGCGATCCTGCGCGACCGTTGCGATCGCCGCGTGCAGCGACGCCTGGCTCTGCACCAGCGCGTCGCGAAGGCGCGACAGGTCAAGTTGCGCGAGCGGCTGCCCTTTCACGACATGATCATTGTTTTGCACGTAAACCTTGTCGACCAACCCAGACTCTTCCGAACCGACATTCACTTGGACGGTAGGCGCGAGGTTCCCCGTTGCGGTGATCGTCACATTGAGATCATGCCGCTCGACCGGAGCGGTGGCATATTGAACTGTGGGCGCGGGCCGCACGCAGCGGGCGACCAGCAGCAGGACGACCAGCACCGGTACGCCGATCAGGATCCATTTGCGCCACCGCCGCCACCGGATGCGGGGCGGTTGTCCGAGGAACGCGTCCATATCTACGTTGGTCATGCGGGGTTCCTTGTCGGATTCGCCGCCGTCGGCTGCCATCCGCCGCCGAGCGCGAGATAGAGTTGCACAAGCGCAAGCGATTCGTCGGCCTCAGCCGATGCGAGCTGGTCACGGGCGGACAGCAGCGCTTGCTCGCTCTGTAAGAGAATCAGGAAATCGATGAGGCCGGAACGGTATTGGCTGCGCGCGTAGATGGCTGCGTTGCTCGAAGCTTCGAGTGCGATCGCGAGCTGGGCCTGGCGCGCCTTCGCAGCCTCCAGCGACTGCACTGCGTTTTCGACATCCTCCAGCCCGGTGAGGATGGTTTGCTTGTAGTTGGCGAATGCCAGGTCAGCGGCAGCACGCGAGGAACGAACTTCGGATCGGCGCTTGCCGGCGTCGAAGATCGCCTGCGCAACCTGGGCGAAGAGTCCGCCGGTGACGAGGCTCCCGAGCTTGCCGATGGTTGCGGCGTCGGTGCCGATGTTGCCGCTGATGGCGAGCGTGGGAAAGAGCGACGCCCGAGCCACTCCGATCCGCGCCGTTGCTGCTGCGAGTTGGCGTTCTGCACTGCGCACGTCGGGCCGTCGCCGGAGGGTGTCGGCGGGAATACCGAGGGTGATGGTGCCGGGTCCCTGTGGAATGGGCCCAATCCTTTCCATTTCCGACCGCAGCGCGCCTGGCGTTTGACCGGTGAGGGTTCCGAGTCGCGCCACCGCCTGTTCGTAGGAAGTCTCAATCAGCGGAATGCCAGCAGCCGTCTGCGCCCGCTGCGCCCGTGCCTGCTCCACATCGAGGGAGGAGACCAACCCGGCCTGGACGCGCCATTGTGCAATTTGCAGATTCTCGTCTTGCGTGCTGAGCGTGCTGCGCGCGATCTGCGACCGCGCCTGCGCCAGCCGAGCATCGATGTAGTTTGTCGCGATTTCGCCGGCGATCGAGGTGCGGACCCCTTCGAGATCGAAGTACGCCGCGGCTTCGCTCGCGCCCGCCGCCTGTAAGCTTCGCTTGAGCCCGCCGAATACGTCTGCTTGCCACGATGCATCGGCACCGAGCGACAGGTCGGTGGTCGCCGACGTGTACCCGTTGGCGTGCGTGAAGTTGCGGCCTGCGCCCGCCGTTCCGTTGACTGAGGGAAGTAGATCAGCGCCGGCTTGCACCCGCGCCTCGCGCGCTTCGGCGAGCCGCGCGAGGGATTGCGCAATCTGGAGGTTCCCTGCAGTTGCTCGGCCGATCAGGTCGGTGAGGAGCGGATCGTCAAACTGCCTCCACCAGCTCGTGAGCTCGGCAGGTGCGGCGGACGTAACGTTTGCATCGGCTGGGCGTGTAACCGGCGGTGCATAGGCGGGCGGAACGCCGAGACTTACCGCAGTGGGGGCGCGGTAGTCGGGGCCGACGGTGCACGCAGCGAGAAACAGGGCACCTGCGCAAGAAACGAAGCGCCTACTCATGTCGCAACGCGTCGATGGGATTGAGCGCTGCGGCGCGCTGCGCGGGAACATAGCCAAAAAGGATTCCGAGGAAGGAGGAGAACAGCAGGCTTCCGATATTCACGGCAGGATTGAAGACGAATGGAACGTCCAACACGTGGGTCAGCAGAAGCGAAAGCCCGAAAGACAAAGCGATTCCTATCACTCCACCCCACGAGCAGAGAACGACCGCTTCGGTCAGGAATTGCAGGCGAACCTCTCCTGCGAGAGCGCCGATGGCGAGACGGATGCCGATCTCCCGGGTCCGTTCCGTCACAGAAACCAGCATGATATTGACGATGCCGATGCCGCCGACGATCAGCGAGATCGAGGCGATCGCGGCAACCAAGCCTGTCATCACCCGCAGCGTTCCCGATACGGTGTCCGATATCTGCTTCATGTCGATGAGGCGAAAATCGTCAGCCTCGCCCGCTGCCAGGTGACGTCGTTCCCGGAGCAGACGAGTGAGATCGGCCGTAACCGCGTTGTTGTCGTAGGAGGGGTTCACGCCTAGAACCATCCAGTAGATATTCGTCGTGCCGATGAGCTGCCGCTGGACCGTCTTGAGCGGCATCAGCACGGTGTCGTCCTGGTCATTGCCTTGGCCTCCCTGCCCGCGCTCCTTGAGTACGCCGACTATTGGGCACGCGATTTTTCCCACATGCAGCTCGGTGCCGACAGGATCGCCGCCACTCGGATAGAGATTCCTTCGGACGGTTTCGCCGATGATGCAGACGCTCTTCCCGGCGCTTTCTTCATCCGGCGTGAAGATGCGGCCTGAGGTCACGCTCATTGCCTGGACGCGCATGCCTTCGTCGGTCGTTCCGGTGACCGTGGTTTGCCAGCTGATGCCGTTGGCGGTGGCGGTCTGGGAAGAGTTCACTTGGCCTGCCGCTCCGTCGATCCCTCCAACTTGCAGGCGAATGGCGTCGACGTCCTCGGTGGTGAAGTTCCGCGGACTCCCGCTGCCCGCGAGCCGCCCCGAGGTGTTGGGCACCAGAATGAGCGTGTTTGCGCCCAAGGAGGCGATCTGGTTTTGAACGGATGCCGTGACGCCGTTGCCGACCGTCACCATTGTAACGACAGCCGCGACGCCAATGACGATGCCGAGAACCGTCAGGATCGAGCGAAGCAGATGGCGGCGTATCTCTCGCAGAGCGAGAAGGAACGACGCTCCCAGCATGCCTTCAAACATGAATCAGTCTCGCCGCGAGCGAGGGGTTGCTGTTTCGCGTGCGGTACTCAAAGCCATTCATCGCCCCGCCTCCACTGAGACGAGCGTAACAGACGCCCTAATGTCCGCAATGGGTCGAAAGCGGACATCTCAATCGCGCCCGTTAGCGAACCTCGGGGCAAAAATTGGCACCTGAACGGGAACGGCCGCTGGTTAGTCGAAAAGCGCTTCCGAACACTCTGGGATGATCAAAAGTGCCCGAAAAAGGGGCACGGCCATGCACATCAAAGCGGCGAGCCACATGGTGTTTGCACTCACGATTGTTGCGATCGGCATACTTGGGGTCTTGAGTAATGACTTCGCCCCAATTTGGCAGCCAGTCCCTAGTACCTACCCTGACCGCCAACTGCTCGTCGGCCTTTGCACGTTCATGTCTCTCGCGTGTGGCGTTGGTCTTTTGATCAAACGCACATCAGCTCCAGCCGCACTGCTTCTGCTCGCCTATCTGTTGACGTGGACGATAATCTTCAAAGTCCCTTTCATCATCCGCGCACCGCTGGTTGAAGGCAGCTATCAATCCTGCGGTGAAAACGCGGTACTGATCGCCGGCGCCTGGGCGCTCTATGCCTCCCTAGCCGAAGGTCCGAAGAGTTGGGACCTCGGCTTCCTGGCAGGTCCTGCCGGTCTTTGGACCGCTCACGTGATCTACGGTCTAGCCCTTATCGCATTCGGTTTTTCTCATTTCGTCTATTTGGATCTTACCGCGCCACTCGTTCCAACGTGGCTGCCGGCGCCGGTGTTTTGGGCATATTCGACTGGGATGGTTTATGTCGTGACGGGGGTAGCGCTCGTCACAGGAATATTTGCCCGGTTGGCGGCCGCGGCCGCGGCCCTCCAAATTACGCTGATTACGCTTCTTGTTTGGGGGCCGATGGTGCTGAGCTGGCAGCTAAGCCCGACGCACTGGCAGGAAACGATCGTGTCCTGGGCATTGACTACAAGCGCCTGGGTTGTGGCTACTTCGTTCGAGCGCAGTTGGCGGTTCAATCGCAGCGACGGGAGCTTGGGAGAGCATCAAGGCAGCGAACCGCTGCTGGGCTAGCGGCCAAGAGAGCCTCAGCTACCGTGCGATGCCCTTCTTCCGCACGCCTTGGCTTCCTCAAGCTGATGGCAGCTTTGGGTCGAAAAGCAGACCTAGGGCTCTGATGTCCGCAATGGGTGGAACGCGGACGTTAGAAGGTCGGTCAGTTGGCTCGGGAAGCTTGGTGCCGCGCCAAGGACAATAGGGCGATGGCAAGGGGTGGAAAGCGGACTCTAAGGGACCAGATCAACGAAGGGCGCGAACTTCACCTCACGCTTGACGAAGCTAGTCTCGTAACGGTGGACGGTTGGGTGCGACACCAGGACGGCCTCGGCTATGTCCGTGAACTCGTCCATGTGCGCACAGTCGATCAGCAGCAGATAATCATAGGTGCCGGCGATCTCGTAACAGAATTGAATCTGGGTTGTGCTCGCCATGCGGTTGAGCAGCGATTGAATGCCCGACTTGTCCGCATGTTCAGCCAGCTGAACCAGCACGAGCGCGCGCAAACGGCGGCTCGTCAGCTTGGGCGAGAGCAAAGCGACTGTTCGACTGATCCAGCCTTCCGCACGGAGCCGGCGCAAGCGGCGCGCAATCGCCGATGACGACAGCGGCACGTCGGCCGCGAGCGAATCCGCAGTGCGTGAATCATCGCGCTGCACAAGATTCAGGAGTATCAAGTCGAAGCGATCGAGCACGGCCGTGCTTTTGCCAAAATTTGGCGGCTGGGACACCGAAATTGCGCAAATCGAACTGCTCTTTTCGACTAACCTAATGGGGTTTCCAGGAGAACCCGATGCGTTCCTCGTTTCTCGTGTTCATTGCCGCAGCCGCGCAAGCGGCATTCGCGCAGCCAATGGCGCTCCCCCCACCCAAGCCTGATCCGTCGGCAAACTCACCGTCCGAAGCTGAACGGATCACCCCGGCAGAGGTGGATCGGGTTCTCAGCCGGCTTCAGTTGGCTCTTCGCGACTACATATTCCCCGAAACCGCAGTGAAGGTGGAGCGTGAGCTCGCCGCACAGCGCGGCACGTACCGCTCGCTTTCCACCAGAAGCTCGCTTGCCAAGAGATTCACTGAAGACATGCGTGCGATCGGCGGAGACAAGCACTTGTCTGTCACTTTCGGAGAGGAACTTGGCATTCGGAAAAGCCCGACAGCCGCCGAACAGCAGCACGCGCATGATTTCGACCGCGCGAACGCCTTTGGACTGAGGGCCGCGCGCCGTCTTCCTGGAAACATCGGCTACATCGATCTTGCTTACTTCTCACCCGATCCTGAGGCCGGGATGACTATTGCCGCCGCCATGCAGCTGGTGAGTGGAACGGATGCGCTCATCATCGACCTCCGTCACAACGGCGGCGGGAGCGGCGAAACGGAGCGGACTCTCGCCAGCTATTTTTTGCCACAGGAGACGCAGCTTTCGGGAATCTTTGAGAACGAGGGCGGCAGACATCGGGAGCGGCAGCATTGGACGGTGCCGTATCTTGGAGGAGCGCGCTACCTCTCCAAGCCGGTCTACATTCTGGTCGGTCCTCACACGCATTCAGCCGCCGAGGTATTCTCGTACGACCTTCACAATTTGAAGATCGCGAAGATTATCGGTGAACACACGAGCGGCGACGCCACTTCGAGCACCGGCGAAACCGACCTCGGCTATGGTCTAACCGCGTTGATCCCAAATGGGCAGCTGATCAGCCCCATAACCCGTACCAACTACTTCCGTGTCGGGGTCCTCCCCGATGTTGCGGCGTCGGGTGAGGGCAGTCTGCGAATTGCCTATACGATGGCCCTGAAGGAAGCGAGGTCGACCGTGAATTCCGAAGACCTGCTGAGCGAGAAGTCAAAGGCGCTCAGCGATCCAAGCGCCGCGCTAACAATAAACGAATGACAGAATATCTGCTTTGGGTCGAAAGCAGACTTGGCATTTCGCCCCCTACGGCGGAGATTGGTTCGGCCGAGACTGCTTGGCGCACCATCGCTACGCGCAGAGCTTCCGGGGGATGATCGAGCACAGCGATCCCGGCCGCAGGGAGGCCGCCATCGTTTCGACAGGCATTCAACCCGGATCGTGAAGCCTATCGCCCGCTCAATCGTTTGGTTCGCGCCAGTTGAAGGAGGTGCGCATGCCAGCCAAGTCAGCAGCCCAGCAGAAAGCCGCCGGCGCAGCCCTGTCCGCCAAGCGCGGCGACACACCCAAGAGCAAGCTCAAAGGCGCATCGAAGTCGATGGCCTCGTCGATGAGCGAGAAAGAACTCGAGAAAATGGCCTCCACCAGCCGCAAGGGCAAACCGGAGCACAAGTCGAAGAAGAAATAGCTACTGCCAGCCCCGCCGTTTTGCGGCACGCTCCTGGTTAGAATCGAACGGCTCGTTGGCCATGGTCGATCCGACCAGCGCCGCTAGATTGGGATCCATCCCCGCGGCCATCCGGTAATCGCCGGCTTGCCCTTCGGGCGCGGCGAACAATCCCTTCAGCCGCCAACGGCCGCCATTACGGCAGGCAAGGCCGCTGGACGCGGGCGCCGTGAAGCTGCGGCAGACATTCCCGGCGTGGTCGCGAAAAGTGAGTCCGATGCGGACATCCCCAGTGGGCGCGCTGGCAAGCTGGGTATCAAGCGCGCGGTTCAGCGAGGCCGCGGCATACATCGTGCCTCCCTCGACCTGGACTGGCCCTGAGGACCGCTGCGGGACCATAGTGCCGACCGCAATGCCGACCGCCAGTGTCGCCGCTAGTGCCGTCCATTGCGGAAGCGAGCGCATGGTGCGCGACCGCTTCGCGGCGGCGAAATCAATTACATCGACAGAAGGGTGAATCGCCGCACGCAGCCGTGCCGGAATCGGTTCTGCGGCAATCGGATCGAACGCGCCGCGCAGCTGCTCGCCGAGCAAGTGATGCTGCTCGGCAAGCCGCGCGAGTTCCGGATCTGAGGCGACTTTCGCCTCCATTCGGGCGGCATCCGCGGGCTCCAGCTCACCGTCGAGCCAGGCGAAGAATTTTTCGTCCTCGGTCATCGTTCACCCACTATGGCCAGCAGCGCGGTTCGCCCGCGTACCAGCCGGCTCGACACCGTGCCGATCGGCAGGCCGAGCATTTCCGAAACCTCGCGATAGCCAAACCCCTCGATGAGAATCAGCGCAACCACCTCGCGCTGCTCCTCGGGGAGCCGGCTCATCGCCGCCATGATCCGCTTGAGGTCGATCGCCGCATCCATGCCGCGCGGATCCTCGCCGACGTTGAGCCCCTCTTCCTCGGGCGCTTCGCGCGCCGACTTGCGGGATTGAGCGCGCGCCGTGTCGATCCACAGATTGCGCATGATCCGATAGCACCAGCTGTCGAGCCGTGTGCCCGGCTGCCACTGGGCCCGCGATTTGAGGCCGCGTTCGATCGTCGCCTGTGTCAAATCGTCGGCGTCGGCGGAATTGCGGCTCAGCGCGTGCGCGAAGCGGCGCAGCCGCGGCAGCAGTGCGGCAAGCTGGTCTTCGAACGACGATGGCTGGTCCATTCGGCTCCATGCGGATGAAACGACGCGGCCGATACGTTTCATCCGTAAGACGCATGATAAAGAGGATGCCCGATGTCCAGATTGCCCCGCCAGCTGCTGTCCGCCGTAGCCGTAGCCGTAGCGCTGTGCGCCAATGCGGATGCGCAGCTGCTCGGCGTTCGCGCGCTTCCCCCGGTGAGCCTCCCAACGCCCCCGGCGAACTTGCCGGTTGCCGGCCCGGTGCTTCAGGAGCTGCTCGCGCAGCCGAGTGCACAACAGGCGGTCAGCCCCACGCTCGACACCATTTCGGGGCTAACCCAAAGTCTCGCCGAATCCGGCGCCCCGACCCTGCTCGAGCTGCGCCGTTTGCGGCTCCAGGAGTTGATCCGCTCCAACCGTGGCACCGTTGAGAGCGACGGCAACGGCTCGCCGGTGCGGCGCGGCATGGTTGCCATGCTCGATCCGGATCCGGTCGGGTTGCAAGCCGCGATCCAAGCTGGCTTCCGAGTCTCAACCGACCAGTCCGATTCAAACCTTGGCCTCCGTCTGGTATCGCTCGCCGTCCCCAACAGGATGAGCGCAAAGGACGCGCTGAAGCTTCTGCACCGGATCGCTCCGCAACTTCAGCCGGACTTCGACCATCTGTTCGAACCCGCCGGTGGTTCCCTCGGGCCCATGGCCGGAGCGCTCGCCGCGAGCGCCGCATTTCGAAACGGGCCGGTCATCGGCATGATCGACGGCGGGGTCGCGTCGCATCCGTCGCTTGTTGGGAAAAGCATCGAGCAGAACGGCTTTGCCGGTTCTCCGCAGCCGACCGGCCACGGGACCGCCGTCGCCTCGCTTTTGGTGGGAAGCCAGGGGTCTTTTCGAGGCGCTGCCAGTGGCGCTCAGCTGTTCGTTGCCGACGTTTACGGAGGCAACCGTGCGGCGGGATCGGCGACCAGCATCGTCCGAGCGCTGGGCTGGCTGTCGAGCCATCGTCCGCAGGTCATCAACATCAGCTTGGTCGGACCACCCAACCGGCTGGTCCAGCGTGCAATCCAGGTGGTCCAGTCGCGCGGCGTTCAGGTGGTCGCGGCCGTCGGCAACGACGGCCCGGCTGCGCCGCCGCAATACCCCGCCTCTTATGCCGGAGTGATCGCGGTCACCGCGGTGGACTCCGGCGGCCGGGCGCTTCCGGAAGCCGGAAAGGCCGAACATCTCGATTTCGCCGCGCCCGGAGCGGACATGGCGGCTGCAGCCCCGGGGCAGGGTTATGCGCGAGTGCGCGGCACCAGCTTCGCCGCGCCCCTCGCCTCGGCCCGCCTGCTTTTCGCGGGATCGCCGGCCATGCTCGCGCTGGAAGCTCGCCCGGGCAAGGGCCGTGTCGGCCGGGGTATCGTCTGCGGCGCTTGCAGGATCGATCCACGGAGCGTCGGCGCCCGATAAAGCGTGCCCCCGGGATGAAGCGGCCGACTCATGTCGTTCTCCACACAGGAGCCGATTGAAGCTCCCCAGGAAGTTCAAAGGAGAATCACATGACCAAGTTCATGCTGGCCGCCGCCTCGGCACTCGCGCTCGGCGCGGCCCCCGCGCACTCGCAACTGCTCGGCAATGTCGGCGGTAGCGTCGGCGGCGCGCTTAACGGGACCCTCGGCGGGACGCTGAACGGCGCCGGTTCGCTCGGCAGCACCCTCAACAGCGTCGGCAATGTCGGCGGCGCGGTGAATGGCGCACTGAGCGGTCCGGGCTCGATCGCCAACAGCGTCAGTGCCGTCGGATCGAGCTCCACCAATGGCTCAGCGAGCGGATCGGTCGACCGCCGCAATGGCTCGGCTAGCGGCAATGTCGGGCTCGCCGGAACTGTCACCGGTGCCGTGACCGGCGCGAGCTCGGCCGCTTTGGCGGGCACCAATCTCGGCGGGAACGGCTCGGCCTCGGGCGGCGCCTCGGCGAGCAGGAATGTCGGCTTCGGGGTCCAGGGTGTCGGGACCAACCAGGCGCGCTCGCTCGCCGGACAGGCCACCGGCACCGCCAATGGCGCGGCGACTGCCGCCGCTTCCACCGCTCACTCCGCAAGCGGGCAGACGATGGCCGCGCTGAACGGCGCCGTCGGCGGCACATCGCTCAGCGGCCAAGGGGCCGCATCGGGCAATGCCACGGCACAAGGTTCGGCTCAGGGTTCGGCCCGCGCTCGGGGCAACCATCAGCGCCAGGGCCGGAACGACCGCTAGGAAACTGCGGTCAATACGCTGCCCGTCGCGCAACAATCGTGGCGCGGCGGGCAGTTTCGTCCGTGCTAAAGCTTCTCCGTCAGCTCCGGGACGATCTTGAACAGGTCGCCGACGAGGCCGATGTCTGCAACCTGGAAGATCGGCGCTTCCTCATCCTTGTTGATGGCGATGATCGTCTTGGAATCCTTCATTCCGGCGAGGTGCTGGATCGCGCCCGAAATGCCGATCGCGACATAGACTTCAGGAGCGACGATCTTGCCCGTCTGGCCGACCTGATAGTCGTTGGGGGCATAGCCCGCATCGACCGCGGCCCGGCTTGCTCCGACAGCGGCGCCGAGCTTGTCGGCCAGCGGATCGATGAGCGCATGGAACTGCTCGGCCGAGCCGAGCGCTCGACCGCCCGAGACGATGACCTTGGCGCTGGTGAGCTCCGGCCGCTCGCTCTCCGACGCCTCGAGCCCGATGAAGTTGCTGATGCCCGGATCGCCGCCCGCGTCGACCTGCTCGACCGCCCCGGAACCGCCCTCAGCCGCGGCTTTCTCGAACGCGGTCGTGCGCACCGTAATCACCTTCTTAGCGTCCTTGGACCGCACCGTCGCGATTGCATTGCCGGCGTAGATCGGGCGCGTGAACGTGTCCGCTCCTTCGACCGACAGAACATCGCTGACCTGCATCGCGTCGAGCAATGCAGCCACGCGCGGCGCGATGTTCTTGCCGGTCGTGGTCGCGGGGGCGAGGAAGGCGTCATGGCTCTCCATCAGCCGGGCCGCGACCGGCGCGACCGCTTCCGCGAGCTGATGCTCCAGCGCGACCGAACTCGCGGCATAGACTTTGGCGACGCCGGCGATCTTGGACGCCGCCTGCGCGACGCCGTCCACATTGTTGCCCGTGACCAGCGCGTGCACTTCGCCCAGCTTCGAAGCTGCGGTCACCGCCGCGAGAGTTGCGTCCTTGATGTGGGCGCCGTCATGTTCAACCAGGACCAGAACGCTCATCTCGCAATCCCCAAGCCCTTGAGCCGGTCGACCAACCCATCGACGCTGCCGACCTTGATTCCCGCCTGCCGTTTGGCCGGTTCGACGACCTTCAGAGTCTCCAGCCGTCGAGCGACGCCGACGCCGTAATCGCCAGACGATTTGATCGCGAGCGGCTTCGACTTGGCCTTCATGATGTTGGGCAAGGAAGCATAGCGCGGCTCGTTGAGGCGAAGGTCGGTGGTGATCACCGCCGGGAGCTTGAGCTTGACCGTCTCGAGGCCGCCGTCGACCTCGCGGGTGACGGTCACGCTGTCCGACACATCCACCTTCGATGCGAACGTGCCCTGCGGCCAGCCGAGCAGTGCGGCCAGCATCTGCCCGGTCGCATTATTGTCGTCGTCGATCGCCTGCTTGCCGAGGATTACTAGTCCCGGCTGTTCCTCTTCCGCGATCTTTGCGAAGATCTTGGCGACGGCGAGCGGCTCGACCTCCGAGCCAATATCATCTGGGGTCTGGACAAGGATCGCGCGGTCGGCCCCCATGGCGAGCGCCGTGCGCAAGGTCTCCTGCGCCTTGGCGGGGCCGATCGACACCGCCACGATCTCGGTCACGACGCCCTTTTCCTTGAGCCGGATCGCTTCCTCGATGGCGATCTCGTCGAACGGGTTCATGCTCATCTTGACGTTCGTGAGATCGACGCCCGAGCCGTCCATCTTGACCCGCGGCTTGACGTTGTAATCGATCACCCGCTTGACGGCGACCAGCACTTTCATTCCGTTTCACTCCCAAAGCCCTTCTCCCTTGCGGGAGAAGGATACGGAGACTTGGCGCCTCGCCGCCGAGTCGAAGTTGGATGAAGGGTAGCGGCGCTCGCGCCGCGCGCTCGCTTGCGAACGCTCCCCTCACCCCCGCCCGCGCTTCGCGCGAGTCGCCCTGTCCCGCAAGGGGAGAGGGGGTCATGCAGCAATCGGCGCCTTCACTTCGGCCACGATCTTTTTCGCGGCATCGCCGAGGTCGTTGGCGGCGATGATCGGAAGTCCGCTTGTGGCAAGAATGTCCTTGCCCTGCTGGACGTTGGTGCCCTCGAGCCGAACCACCAGCGGCACGTTGAGCGACACTTCACGCGCGGCGGCTACGATGCCCTCGGCGATGATGTCGCAGCGCATGATCCCGCCGAAGATGTTGACCAATATGCCCTTTACCGCCGGATCGCTCAAAATGATCTTGAACGCCGCGGTGACCTTCTCCTTGTTGGCGCCGCCGCCGACGTCCAGAAAGTTGGCCGGTTCGGCGCCCTCGAGCTTGATGATGTCCATCGTCGCCATCGCCAGACCGGCGCCGTTCACCATGCAGCCGATCGACCCGTCGAGCTTAATGTACGAAAGGTCGTATCTGGACGCCTCGACCTCCATCGGATCCTCTTCGGTGAGGTCGCGCAGCTCAGCCAGATCCTTGTGCCGGAACTCGGCATTGTTATCGAAGCCGACTTTGGCGTCGAGCACCAGCAGCCGCCCCTTGTCGTCGACCGCCAGCGGGTTGATCTCGATCTGCGAGGCGTCGGTACCGAGGAAAGCCTGGTAGAGGTTGCCGAGCAGCTTGTTTGCCTGATTGGCGAGGTCGCCGCCGAGGTCCAACGTGGCCGCAACCTCGCGGCCATGGTGCGGCATGATGCCAGTCGCCGGGTCGATGGTGATCGTAGCGATCTTCTCAGGGCTGTCGTGGGCGACCTTCTCGATCTCCACCCCGCCTTCGGTTGAAGCGACCACCGCGACGCGGCCGGTTTCGCGGTCGACCAGCAGCGCGAGATAATATTCCTTGGTGATGTCGACGCCATCGGTGATGTAGAGCCTCTGGACCTGCTTGCCTGCAGGGCCGGTCTGCACCGTCACCAGAGTCTTGCCGAGCATCTCGGCGGCATGCTCGCGGACCTCATCGATCGAGCGGGCGAGGCGGACTCCGCCCTTGGCCGATTCGCCGAGCTCCTTGAAGCGGCCCTTGCCGCGCCCGCCGGCGTGGATCTGCGCCTTGACGACCCACAATGGCCCGGGCAGCTTTTGCGCGGCCTCGACCGCTTCCCCGACGCTCATCGCGGCATAGCCCGCGGGCACCGGCACGCCATATTTCGCGAGCAGCTCTTTGGCCTGATATTCGTGGATGTTCATGGGCCGGGCCCTTAATCAGATTGGAGGCATGCTGCAAAGCCGTGACCCCACTCGAATGTTCGCGAATGTTCGCAGTGACGCGCGCTTCCCCGCGATTCATCAGCCCTAGTGAGGCAGTTGCCGCGGCATTAGAACGAACAGGTGGACTCCGCTTCCTCGCGGCCCTGCCGCAAGATCATCCATGTCGACATGGACGCGTTCTACGCGTCGGTCGAACAGCGCGACGATCCGTCGCTGAAGGGCAAGCCCGTGGCGGTCGGAGGGCAGCACCGCGGCGTGGTGATGGCGGCGAGCTATGAGGCGCGCAAATACGGTGTCCGATCGGCCATGCCGTCGGTGACCGCCAAGCGCCACTGTCCAGAACTGATCTTCGTTAAGACGCGGTTCGACGTGTATCGCGCGGTCTCGCAGCAAATCCGCGCGATCTTCCTTGACTACACCGACCTGGTCGAGCCCCTCAGCCTCGACGAAGCCTATCTCGACGTGACCGAGGACCGGCGCGGTTTGGGCAGCGCACGGGCGATCGCCGAGGACATCCGGCGCCGAATCCGCGCGGAGACCAGCCTCACCGCCTCCGCGGGCGTGTCCTATTGCAAGTTCATCGCCAAGCTCGCCTCCGACCACCGCAAGCCCGACGGCCTGTGCGTCATCATCCCCGAACGGGGCCCCGAATTTGTCGCCTCGCTGCCGGTCGCCCGTTTCCACGGCGTCGGCCCGGTGACTGCGAGGAAGATGGAACGGCTCGGCATCCTCACTGGCGCGGACCTGCGCGAATGGAGCCTCCCCGCGCTGCAGGCCCATTTCGGCAGCTCGGCGGACTGGTACCACCGCATCTGCCGCGGGATCGACGAACGCGAGGTGAAACCCGACCGGCCGTACAAGTCGGTCAGCGCCGAGCGGACCTTCGACGAGGACCTGATCGAGCCCGAACGCCTCGCCGCCGAGCTGGAGCGGATCGCCGGCTACGCCTGGGCGCGCGTCGAACGCGCCGAAGTGGCCGGCCGGACGGTGACGCTCAAGGTCAAGTTCGGCGACTTCACCCTGATCACCCGCTCCAAGAGCTTCACCGCGCCCGTGCCTGGCCTGGAGGCCTTCGCGCTCGCCGGACAGGCCTTGTTGGCCGCACTTCACCCCTTACCTAAAGGTATAAGATTACTGGGTTTGGGGCTGCACAACCTGAGCGAGGAAGAGGCCCACGAGCCGGTCCAACTCGGACTCGCAATCTAGGGTAAGTTGTGATATAAAATTGTCATACGGGGCCGCACGCGAGTCAGCTGCGGCCTTAAATTCAAGGGAAGCCGTCAGAAGGGCAGCCGAGCCGCGACCGCCGGGTCGTTTGGGGAGACGATGCGAGGCGCACCGGCTCTTACTGCCGTAATTGGAAAGGTGAGCAATGGCTACAAAGGCGCTTAGCTTCGACGTGGGTGATTATGTCGTGTATCCCAAACATGGCGTGGGCCGCGTCGTCGAGCTGCAAAGCACCGAAATCGCCGGTACCCGTCTCGACCTTTACGTGCTTCGGTTCGAAAAGGAAAAGATGACCCTGCGGGTGCCCGTCAATAAGGCGGACTCGGTGGGCATGCGCAAGCTGTCGTCCGACAAGACGATGAAGGACGCACTAGCCACGCTGACCGGCAAGCCCAAGGTCAAGCGCACCATGTGGTCGCGCCGCGCCCAGGAATATGAGGCGAAGATCAATTCGGGCGACCTGACCTCGATCGCCGAGGTGACTCGTGACCTGTTCCGCCCGGACGACGCGCCGGAGCAGAGCTATTCGGAGCGGCAGATCTTCGAGGCCGCCTCGTCGCGCCTGGCGCGCGAGCTCGGGGCGATGGAGCAGACCGACGAGAAGTCGGCCCTGGCCAAGATCCTCGAGATTCTGAACAAGGCCGCCGTCGTTCATCAAAAGGCCAAAGAGCCAGCCTAACCGTTATTCCTCAAGAATGGGAAGGGCGTCCCTTGCGGGCGCCCTTTTCTTTTTGGCTTGCGGCTGTTTTGGTACCGGTGTATTGCAACACTAAGACACACGAACAGGAGTCCGATCATGCGCAAGTCGCTCGTCGCCGCGGTCGCCGGGTCCGCTGCCCTCGCCGGCTGCCACGCCCACGGCGATTCCGGCGCGACCGTTTCGCGCAATTACCAGGTCGGCGAATTCCGGGAGATCGAGGTCGCCGGACCCTATGACGTCGAGGTCCGCACCGGGAGCAATCCGGGCGTTTCGGCACAGGGTTCCGAGCGCCTGCTCGAGCGCACCGAGGTCGAGGTCGAAGGCAACAAGCTGGTCATCCGCAGCCGCCATAGCGGCGGCTTCTTCCACTTCGGCTGGGGCACGCGCGGCAGCGCGCACTTCGTCGTCACTGTCCCGCAGCTCGATGCCGCGAGCCTGATCGGATCGGGCGACATCCGGGTCGACAAGGTGCAAGGCCAGAGTTTCGACGGCAATGTCACCGGTTCGGGCGATCTCAGCATCGGCACGCTTCAGGTCCAGTCGCTGAAGCTCGTCATCGCCGGATCGGGCGGCATGAAGGCCGGCAGCGGCAAGGCGCAATCGGCGGTGTACGACGTCACCGGCTCAGGTGACATCGATGCCGGGTCAATCGATTCGCCGCAGATCAAGGCTTCGATCGCCGGATCGGGCGACGTTCACGCTCACGGCGGCGGCACCGCAAGCGTCGACATCATGGGCTCGGGCGATGCCTACATTTCAGGTGGCGCCAAGTGCACGGTCAGCAAGGCCGGCTCGGGCGACGTTCACTGCTCTTAAACCGGCCTTAACCCTGTTCGAGGAAGGTGAGCGACATGCGCACCTTCCTGTTTGCCGTATCAGCTTCAATCGCCTTTGCTTCGCCGGCCGCGGCGGCGACGCGCAATTTCGGCGTCGAGAGCTTCACCAAGATCCGCGTCGACGGTCCATTCAAGGTCATCGTCTCGACCGGCGTTCCGCCCTTCGCCCGGGCCAGCGGGTCGGCCGCCGCCCTCGACCGGGTGGCGATGGAGATGCGCGGCGATACGCTGGTGATCCGCTCCCAGGATTCGTGGGGCGGCTATCCGGGCAGCGATCCGGGGCCGGTCGAGATCACCGTCGGTACCCACGACCTCAGCAACGCCTGGCTGAACGGCGCCGGGAGCATCGCCATCGACCGGGTGAAGGGGCTCAACTTTGCGCTGTCGCTGCAGGGCTCGGGCGCGGGGGAGATCGGCGACGTTGCGATCGACCAGATGAGCGTCAATGTCGTCGGCAGCGCAAACGCGAAGCTCGCCGGACATGCCGGCAAGCTCACGGCGCTGGTCCGCGGCGTGTCGTCGCTGGACGCGGCAGCGCTGACCACGCCCAATGCACAGATCAGCGCCGACGGAACGGCGACGGTGGACGCGACCGTCACCGATACGGCGCGCGTGGACGCCTGGGGGCCGGCAACCATCCGCCTGGCCGGTCACCCCTCCTGCGCTCTGAAGACCGCCGGATCGACTAGCGTCAGCGGCTGTCGCTAGTTGAGGGAGGCGCGGGCCTCGATGCCCGACAGGAAGCTCCATAACACGCCGGCCAGTTCCTCGGCTGCCACCACCGCTTCCGCCTTTTCCGCTTCGGGAAGCCGGTCGAGCAGCACGCGGCAGACCGCGCCATGCTCAACGTCGGCACTCTCGTGCACCCGGAAAAAGCGCAAGGTCTCGTCGTCCTCGATCCCGTAGCGGTCGATCAGGCCTTCGATCTTGGCCGAGGCGACCGCGGGAAACTGGCTCTCGTACGCGTAGAGCGCGCCCAGGCCGGCCGCGTAGGATTGGCGCGACAACCTGCCAAAGGTGTCGATCAGCGCCTGCGTTTCGGCATTGAGCGCCTGCTCGCGAACTTCCTCCTCGCGCTCACCGAGACCGGCGGCGAACATCAGCCATAGGCTCGCATGGTCCTGCTTGCCCGCTTCGATCCCCTCCTCCTCGGCAAGATTCTCGGCTAGCATCCGCCGGCCCTCGCGGTCGGGACAGGCGCAATGGACCGCGCTGACCGCACGCGGAAAGGCCTCGACATGATGGAAATATTGGCGAGCGTAGGCGCGCAGGGTGTCGAGCGGCAGCCGCCCTTCGGTCCAGGCCTGATAGAAAGGATGCTTGAGCATGGCCCGATCGGCGACTTTCGAATCGATCCGCGCTGAAACCGTCATCCGGGTCATCCCTGCTCTCCTTGTTGGATCGCGCTCCCGATAGTCAGCCGGCGAAGAGTCGGCAAGCAGACGCGCTCACCTTTGTGGAACAACCGAATCCGCGCCGTATTCGTTTCATTCCCGAGCGGCTAGCCGAGGGAGTGAGCGATGTATCTCGGCATTGGCGGCCCGATTATCCTGATCATCATCCAGTACATATTGTTTAGGTAGGTCCGGCGGCGTTCACACCAGCGCGAGGGCGGCGAGTCGGCCGTAGAGCCGGGGCGGCAAGGCGCCGAGCCCGCTTTCGTCGCCCTCGTCGCCCGGCGCGTCTGCCTGTTCGAAATAACGCCAGCCCTGATGTGCCCGGCGCGGCATCGGTGAGACAGCGATGAGCCGGGCCGAGCAGACGATGTCGATCCGGCCGTCTTCGCGATCCTCGAACCGCAGGATCTGCTGCGCCGCGACCAGCCGGTGCTTGACGATCCAATAGAGCGAGCCGCCGATAAGCTCGGCCGAGCGCTTGGGCCGCATGCGCGTCGGCACCCGCGCCTCACCGTCGACACCGCGCGCGGCAATGCGCTTCTGCAGCGCTTCTAGATCGCGGCAGGCGAAGGCAACCTTGGTCAGGTGAAGCTTCGGCATCGGTTCTGAATCGCGCTGCACTACAGCTGAATCAAGGGTCTAGTGCAGGTGGAAAGATGCCGCCAACCCCAGGAAGAAGAAGAAGCCCAACGTGTCGGTCATAGTCGTGACGAAGATGGTGGACACCACTGCGGGATCAATCTTGAGCTTGTTGAGTCCGATCGGGATGAGCACGCCCGATAGGCCGGCATTGAGCGAATTGAGGATCATCGCGAGGAGGGTGACGAGGCTCAAGCCCCAGTCGTGATAAAAGAGCTGTATGCCGATGAGCATGATAAGGCCCAGGCCCCAGCCGTTAGCACTGGCGATCCACCACTCACGCAAGATCATACGCCAGCTGTTCGAGCTGGTTAGCTGGCCGGTCGCCAGCGCACGCACGGTGACAGCCATCGTCTGAGTCGCTGCATTGCCGCCCATGCCGGTAATCACCGGCATCAACATCGCCAACACGACGAGCTTGGCGATCAGGTCCTGGTAGAAGCCGATGACAAACACCGACAGTATTTCGGTACCAAGGTTGATGAACAGCCACCACATCCGGCTGCGGATGGTCAACCGAAGCGGCTCGTTGATGTCGCCATCGCCGGCCTGGCTCAAGCGCAGGACATCCTCGCCCGCTTCCTCCTGAATGATGTGGACGACGTCGTCGACGGTGATCATGCCCACCAGCCGACGTTCCTCGTCAACCACGGCCGCCGAGACGAGCGCATATTTCTGGAAGCGGAGCGCGACATCCTCCTGGTCCATGTCGACCGGGATCAGGGTCTGCTCGCGTTGCATGATGTCGCCGACCGACGTTGTCCGAGGAGTGCGAAGTATAAGCGATAGCTTGCAGGTCCCGACCGGATGATGATCGGGGCTGACCACGAATACTTCCCAGAAATCGTCGGGGAGGTCCTCGGTCGAGCGGACATAATCGATCACTTGGCCGACGTTCCAATGCTCGGGCACCGCGCAGAGGTCGCGCTGCATGAGGCGGCCAGCGGATTCCTCCGGATAGCCCAGCGCTTCTTCGACCGCAGCGCGGTCGTCGGGCTCCATCCGCTCGAGGACGGCCTGCTGCTCGTCCTCGTCGAGGTCCTCGATCAGCGCGACCGCGTCATCGGTCTCCAGCTGGCCGGCGATGTCCGCGACCTGCTGCGGTTCGAGCTCGTCGAGCAGGTCCTCGCGAACAAAGTCGTTCATCTCGGCGAGCACGTCGGGGCTGACGATGCCGGCGAGCGCTTTCACCAGGCCCTCGCGCTCGTCGCGCGCGGCCAACTCGATGAGGTCGGCAACGTCGGCCGGGTGGAGCGGGGCAACCAGCTTGCGCGCGGTCTCGTCATCCCCCGCATCGACCGCGTCGAGCACCTTGTCGACGAACTCCGGCCGCAGCCGGGTTTCCTTGTCCATCACCGGATTGGGCGTGTGGTCCTGGGGTGGGGAACCGGCGATCTGGTCGTTTTCGGCCATGCCGCTTCCTCTCGCCTTGACCCAGTGCCGCCCTCCTATGGTCGCCGCCGCTCTGGCGCAACCGTGGACAGGCCCCTAAATCGCCCCCTTCAACAAGCTTTCACCTGGAGTTCGTGTCATGGCCGATGCCGACTGCTTGACCCTTAGCCTTTCCACCGGCGGCGACGTCGTCATCAAGCTCCGGTCGGACCTCGCGCCTGGGCACGTCCAGCGGATCACCGACCTTGCTAACAGCGGATTTTACGATGGAGTCGTGTTCCACCGCGTGATCCCCGGTTTCATGGCCCAGGGCGGCGATCCCACGGGAACGGGATATCACGGCTCGGACCTCCCCAACCTCAAGGCGGAGTTCTCGGCCGAATCGCACAAGCGCGGTGTGGCCTCGATGGCCCGATCGCAGAGCCCCGACAGCGCCAACAGCCAGTTCTTCATCGTCACCAACGACTCCCCTTTCCTCGATCGCCAGTACACCGTGTGGGGTGAGGTCGAGAGCGGGATGGAATATGTCGACGCGTTGCCCGTCGGCGAGCCGCCGCGCGAACCGGGCAAGATCGTTAAGGCGACGGTGAGGAAAGCAGAATGACGCCGTTGCCATAACGGGTGGCTCCGTTAGTCGAAAGGAACCTGCGCTCAGGATCGGCTTTTGTAACGCCTTCGCAATCAGAAGGAGACTCGAGGATGCGCCGGACCGGCCTACCCTGCCTCGCCTTAACGGCGATCACCGTCGTTCAGCCCGCAGTGGCCGGCTCCGCCCTCTGGACGGCGGACGATCCGTTTGTCGGCAAATGGAGGCTCGACGTCTCGCGCAGCACGATCGTCGACGACATGCGAGTCCAGGCCCTGGGGTCGAACAGATACGGGTTCAACTTCGAAGGAGGGCCCACCGAGATCATCGTCGCCGACGGAACCGACCAGCCGGGCCTGCCGGGGACCACGCTGGCGGTGAAGACCGCGGATGCCCACTCGCTGACCATCGTGCGCAAACAGGAGGGCCGCACCATTGTTTCGGCAAGGTGGAAGCTTTCTGAAGACGGCCGCACGCTGCGCGACGCCTTCACAAGCCTGCAGCCCGACGGCTCGAGCGTGACCATAGATTATGTCTACAAACGCCTCTCGGGGACCACCGGGTTTGCCGGCGCCTGGGAAAGCACGACCAAGCCCACCGGCTTGAAACTCGAGCTCCAAATCCAGCCCTACGACAGCAAGGGCCTTTCGTTCGTCAGCGCAGGCTCCAACAGGAGCGTCACCTTCGACGGGCAGGATCATGCCGTTCCGGGCGATAAGGACGGGCTGACATTTTCCGGCCGGCGCCGCAGCGCGCGAGCCATGCAATATGCCGAGAAGAACCTAGGCAGGGTGCAACGCGGTCGGCAGTTCGAGCTTTCGCGCGACGACCGAACCTTAACCGAAACTCTCCACACCCCGGGCCACGCGACCCCCGACGTGTTCGTCTTCGAGCGTGAATAAGCCCCGACTCGGATCGAAGCGGCCGGTCGCGCTCGTCACCGGCGCTTCGGCGGGACTCGGTGTCGAGTTCGCCCGGCAGTTGTCGAAGCGCGGGCATCGGCTGGTCCTCGCTGCTCGGCGCAAGAAGCGGCTCGACGAGCTTGCGAAGGAGCTTGGCGATGCCCGTGCCGTGGCGATCGACCTTTCGAAGAAGGACGCCGCGGCCAAGCTGATGGCGGATGTCGCGGCGAACGGTGAGGTCGTGGACCTGCTCGTGAACAATGCGGGGTTCGGACTGATCGGGCGCTTCGCCGAACTCGACGCCAAGCGCGAACGGCAAATGATCGACCTCAACGTTGGCGCGCTCACCGACCTTTGCCGAGCCGTCGCGCCGGGCATGGTCGAACGGAAATCCGGAGGCATCATCAATGTCGCCTCAACTGCCGCTTTCCAGCCGGGGCCGAAGATGGCCGTCTACTTCGCCACCAAGGCGTTCGTGCTGTCGCTGACCGAGGCACTCCACGAGGAGCTGAAGCCCTATGGGATCAACGTCAGCTGCCTCTGCCCCGGGCCGACCCGGACCGAGTTCGGCGAAGTCGCCGGCTTCGGCGGGAATGGTCTGTTCGACCGGATCGCGATGAACGCTGCCGAGGTAGTGGAAGCGGGATTGAGGGGCTTTGATTCCAACAAGGCAATCGTGATTCCCGGCTTGCTCAACAAGGCGGGCGCAGTCGGCGGCCGGTTCGCCCCGCGCAGCGTAGTTCGCAAGATCGTCGGAGCGATCAAATATTGATCGACAGTTGAAACCGTGCTTGCCATGCCGCCGTTGCGCTTCCGGCATGAGAGTGCGGGGCAGGAGATCGAATGCCCGAAGCAGATACAATCGACCGCGTGATGTCGCGCAAGGTCCAGGTCGCGAGCCTTCCGCCGGCCGATAGCGGGCGCGGCTTTGCCCGACTCCCCGACCGGCTGATGGACGAACTCGGCCTCAGCGAAGGCGACGTGATCGAAATCGTCGGCAAGCGCTCGACCGCCGCCCGAGCCATCCGCCCTTATGGCGAGGACGAGGGCATCGACATTATCCGCCTCGACGGCCTTCAGCGCGCCAATGCCGGGGTCGGATCAGGCGATTTCGTCGAGGTCCGCAAGGCCGAGTCCAAGCCGGCCACCCGCGTCGTGTTCGCTCCGGCACAACCCAACGTCCGGCTGCAGGGGTCGTCGGACGCTCTGAAGCGCACCTTCGCGGGCCGTCCGCTGGTCGAGGGAGATACGGTCGCTACCGCCGGTCACCAGCGAATCAACGCCGACATGCCCGACCACATCCGTCAGCTGCTGAATGCACCGGCCTTCGCGCTCCAGGAACTGCGGCTGGTAGTCGTCTCAACGGCCCCGGCCGGGATCGTGCACATCGACGCCAAGACCGCCGTCGAGCTGCTTCCCGAGTATACCGCCCGCGACGGCGAGGGGCAGCGGCGCGCCGACGTCACCTATGACGATCTCGGCGGCATGCGCGACACGATCGATGGGCTACGCGAAATGGTCGAGCTGCCGCTTCGACACCCCGAATTGTTCCAGCGGCTCGGCGTCGATCCGCCCAAGGGCGTGCTGCTCCACGGGCCGCCCGGTACCGGCAAGACCCTGCTAGCCCGAGCGGTCGCGAATGAGAGCGCGGCCAAGTTCTTCCATATTGCCGGGCCGGAAATCATGGGCTCGGCCTATGGCGAGAGCGAACGGCGGCTACGCGAGATTTTCGAGCAGGCGGCGCAGAGCGCGCCCTCGATCATCTTCATCGACGAGATCGATTCGATCGCGCCCAAGCGCGGCCAGGTCACCGGCGAAGCGGAGAAAAGGCTCGTCGCCCAGCTCCTGACCCTCCTCGACGGGATGGAGCCGCGGCAGAACACGGTGGTAATCGCGGCGACCAACCGCCCCGAAGCGATCGATGAGGCGCTTCGCCGTCCGGGCAGGTTCGACCGCGAGATCATCATCGGCGTCCCCGACCAGCCGGGGCGCCGCGAGATCCTCGGAATCCATACTCGCGGCATGCCGCTCGCGCCGGACGTCAACCTCGACGACCTCGCCCGGCGCACCTACGGGTTCGTCGGTGCCGACATCGCCGCCCTCACGCGCGAGGCCGCGCTCGAGGCCGTTCGCCGGATCATGCCGCGGCTCAACCTCGCCGACGAGGCGATCCCGACCGAAATCCTCGATGCGCTCACCGTCGAGCTCAAGGACTTCGAGAATGCGCTGAAGCGGGTCCAGCCTTCCGCCATGCGAGAAGTCATGGTCGAGGCGCCACAAGTCCGCTGGGACGATATCGGTGGACTCGATGCCGCCCGCGACCGCCTGCGCGAAGGCGTCGAGCTGCCGCTCAAGCATCCCGAGGCGTTCCGCCGCCTCGGTATCCGCGCGGCCAAGGGGTTCCTGCTTTACGGCCCGCCCGGCACCGGCAAGACATTGCTGGCCAAGGCCGCGGCGCGCGAGGCGGAAGCCAATTTCATCGCCACCAAGTCGTCGGACCTCTTGAGCAAATGGTACGGCGAGAGCGAGCAGCAGATCGCCCGCCTGTTCAACCGCGCGCGCCAGGTTGCCCCGACGATCATTTTCATCGACGAGCTCGACGGCCTCGTGCCCGCGCGCGGGGGCGGCCTCGGCGAACCCCAGGTGACCGAGCGCGTGGTCAACACCATTCTCTCGGAAATGGATGGGCTCGAGGAGCTGCAGAACGTCGTCGTGATCGGAGCGACCAACCGGCCGAACTTGATCGACCCCGCCCTGCTTCGCCCAGGACGGTTCGACGAATTGATCTACGTCGGTGTACCGGACACGGCAGGGCGACGCCGGATTCTCGCGATCCACACCGAGGGGATGCCGCTCGCCAGCGATGTCGATCTTGAGAAAATCGCCCGGCGCACCGAACATTTCACCGGTGCCGACCTCGAAGATCTGGTGCGCCGCGCCGGTCTCACCGCGCTCCGCCGGGGCCTCGATGCGGCCGAGGTGACGATGGCCGATTTCGAGGTGGCGCTCGGCGAAACGCGCGCGTCCGTCACCAGCGAGATGCTCGAGGAATATGAGCGAATCCAGGACACGCTGAAAAGCGACGCTACCAGCCCGATGAGCGGGATCGGATTCGTGCTTCCAGGGATGCTTCGGCCGAAAGCCGGCGGCAAGGAAAGCTAGGCACTTTTCGTCGCACAAATGCGCCGCTTCGCAGAGATTGGCTGAGGCCGCCGAGCATTTGTAAGCATTCTGAAACTTGCCAACGGGCGGCGCGTTTGCCAACGCTCCCGTCTTCGCCGTCCCTGTCACGGAGCATCCATGCCCTCCTCATCCGCGCGCACGCTGAAGAGTCCCCGCCGACTCCAGCGCCGCCGCGACCGCCGCGCCCACAGCCCTCGCTGGCAGTTCCTGCGCGGTTTCCTTAAGAATCCGGTGATGGTCGGTTCGATCATCCCGTCGAGCCGGCTACTCATCGATAGGATGTTGGATCCGGTCGATTGGGCGAATACCCGACTGTTCGTGGAATATGGCCCCGGCGTCGGGACCTTCACTCGGCCGGTGCTGGAGCGGCTCGGGCCGGACGCACGGTTGGTGACGATCGACACCAATCCGGATTTCACCCGCTATCTGCGCGAGCAGATCGAGGATCCCCGGCTGATTCCGGTCAACGGATCGGCGGCGGACGTCGAGAAAATCCTCGCTGAGCGTGAGTTGGGCTCCGCCGATTACGTCCTCTCAGGCCTGCCCTTCTCGACTCTCCCGCCGGGCATCGGCGCTGCTATCGCGGAAGCGACCTCGAACGTCATCCGCCCGGGCGGCGCGTTCTTGGTCTATCAGTTCAGTCCCAAGGTACTCGATTTCATCAAGCCGCATTTTGACACCATCAAGCGCGGTTTCGAGTGGATCAACGTTCCGCCGGCAACGCTCTTCTGGGCTTTCAAGAAGGTTTAGCCTTCGGCCCGGAAGTTGAGGCGCCGAGTGACCGTGTAATCCGTCACGTTCACCAGGAAGTGCGACACCGCCCATTTGAATCGCCGCCAAGGGTTTGACCGGCGCCTATGCAGATCGGGCGTGATCCAACGGGAATCGGCGATCTCGCCGTCGACATAGCCGCGCATCGCATTCGCGAACGCGGCATCCTTGATCCGCAGCATGATCTCCATGTTGATATAGAGGCTACGGTAGTCGAAGTTCGACGATCCAATGTGGACGATGTCGTCGACGATCGCGAGCTTGGTGTGCAGCTTGGCCGGCTGATATTCGTACATCTGAACATGACGGCGAAGCAGGCGGCTGTAGCTATTGCGCGCCGCGGCGATCGTCGCATTATTGTCCGACTTGGCGGCGGTGACGATCCGCGCGCGTCCCCGCCGGCCGAGCCGGCCGATGCGCCGCAGCATCGCTCCGGGCGGCGCGAAATAAGCAAAGATCATGTCCAGCCGGTACCCGCGCCGGATGTCCTGCCCTATGCTCCGCCACCAGCTGTTGCGCATGCTCAACGGGCCGGTGAACTTCCACTGCAACGGTCCGTGCCACTCACTATATTCGGCGATCTGACGCCTGAGGTAACTGAGCGACGGGTTCTTGCGCAGCGACCAGCGGAACAAGGTGTCAAAGTAGTGGGCCGGCATCGCCGCCTCCGGACCCTCGACGCGCAGCCAAAAGTCGCGCCAGCGGCCTTCGGCGCGGTCGCTGAGATAGTCGGTGTCGATGTTGGCGCCTCCGATCAGCGCCACCGCCTCATCGATCACGACCAGCTTCTGATGGTTGCGCATCAGGTAGCGGCGACCGTAGTTCGGGTTGAACACGCAATGCTCGACCCCCGCTTCGTCGAAGGCGTAGAAGAATTCCGGACGGGCCGCGGAGCCGAAGCCGTCGATCAGCAGCTTGACTTCGACTCCGCGTCGGGCCGCGGCGACGAGCGCGTTCCGCACCTGCTCCCCCGCCCTGTCGGGGTTGAACATGTACATCAGCATCCGGATCGACCGCCGAGCTCCACCGATCAGCGCGAGCAACGTGCTGAGCCGGGCATCCCCGCTCTCGATCAGCTCTAGGTTGTTGCCGGCGATATCGGCCCGGATCGGCGAGCGCGGAGGTGGATCGGCTGAACGGTCGGCCATCGTCGCGCTTTCCTTGACTTTTCGAATGCCCGCAAGCTATTGGCGCGGCCTTCCTGACATCCCATATCCTGATCCGGATTGGCTCTTGCGGAGCGACTGATGGCGCGCGTTACGGTTGAAGATTGTGTCGACAAGATCCCGAACAGGTTCGATCTGGTCCTGCTCGCGGCCCAGCGCGCGCGCCAGATCTCGGGTGGGGCGGACCTGACCATCGATCGCGACCGCGACAAGAACCCGGTCGTCGCGCTGCGTGAGATCGCCGAGGTTACGGTCAAACCCAAGGAACTCGAGGAAGCGGTCGTTACCAACCTGCAGAAGGTCCGGATCGACGAGGAAGATGAGACGGAAGAGCTGGCGTCGCTGAGCGAGGCCGCCGAGGCGCTTCGGCTGACTGCCGCCGCGCCGCCGCGCCCGACCCCGTCGGGCGGAGACTACGAATAATTTGGCTCTAGCCTGACCTTGGGCCGGGGGTTAGACCGGCCGCATGGTTCCCTTTTCGTTCGCGAGAGAGACGTTCTACCCGACCGCTGGAGGCGCGCTCTTCTGGCCGTCGCAGAGGGCGCTGCTGGTCGCCGACCTCCACCTGGAGAAGGCAAGTTGGTTCGCCCGGCTCGGGCAGTTCCTTCCGCCCTATGATTCGCATGCGACGCTGACCGCGCTTGGCGCCGAGGTCGAGCGTACCGGCGCGATGCGCCTGTTCTGCCTCGGCGACAGCTTCCACGATGCGTTCGGCTGTGACCGGCTCCCGACCAGCGCCCGCGATCTGCTGACGGCGCTTACCGCCAAGCTCGACTGGACCTGGATCGTCGGCAACCACGATCCCGGATTTACGGACCATTGCGGCGGCCGGATCGACGAGGAGGTCGATATGGCGGGGATCGTCCTCCGTCATGAGGCAGTCCGCGACGAAACGCGGCCCGAGATTTCTGGACATTTCCATCCCAAGCTGAGGATGCATCTGAAAGGCCGCCAGGTGTCGCGGCGCTGCTTCGTCGTGTCGGCGGGCAAGATCATCATGCCGGCGTTTGGCTCGCTGACCGGCGGCCTCGACGCCCATCATCCGCAAATCCTCGGTTCGGTGGGCGGCAAGGCTTCGGCCCTAGTGCCCGTGTCCGACCGGCTGCTCCGCTTCCCGCTAGCGGCCTGAAGCTCCCTCTCCCACCGGGGAGAGGCTTTAGGAAGCCGATCGCACCTCGATCGCCATGGCGCCGGTCGGCGACAGCGCTAGTCGCGCCGTCGCTCGCCGCCGCCTGCCGAAGGTCGCCGCCTGCAGCTCGTTGCGCGCCGCGTGTCGGTCGAACTTGAAGCCCCGGGATTCCGCCGCGTCCTTGAGGCGGTCGAGATGGACGTCGAGATTGGCGATCCCGTCGTCCGGGTCGAACTTCATCGTCTCTTCAAGATCGCTCATCGGCTCCAGTCATCGTCGGCGGCGCGACAAAGGACAAGCCCCTTGCGATTGCGCGAGTCTTTGGCAGTTCCTAGACATCGGTCATGACAGTGAAAGCCGCGCTTCTGCTCGCCACCATGCTCATTTCCTCGCCCGCCACAGCCCAACAGATCGATCCCAAGGTGCAGGCGCGCATCGCTCGAATTCTCAAAGCCACGCCGCTGATCGACGGCCACAACGACATCGCCGAGCAGCTGCGCGAGCATCACGGGCTCAGCGTCGAGGGGCTGGTGAGGAACACCGACCGGTGGACGCCTCCGCTGATGACCGACATGGCGCGGCTCCGCCAGGGTCGCGTGGGCGGGCAATTCTGGTCCGTCTATATCCCCAGCGAAGTCACCGGCGATACCGCCATCCGCGAGACGATCGAGCAGATCGACATCGTCAAGCGCATGGTCAAAGCCTATCCGGGCGACCTGGCGCTGGCGCTGACCGCCGACGACGTCGTGCGCATCCACAAAAGCGGCCGGGTCGCCTCGCTGATCGGCGTCGAGGGCGGACACCAGATCGGCGGCAGCCTCGCCGCGCTCCGCCAATATTACGACCTTGGCGCCCGCTACATGACGCTCAGCCACTTCAAAAATAACGAATTCGCCGACAGCGCGACCGACGACCCGAAATATCACGGCCTCAACGACTTCGGCCGGATCGTCGTCCACGAGATGAACCGGCTGGGCATGCTGGTCGACTTGAGTTACGTCTCGCCCGACACGATGCGCGACGCCATCAAGGCCAGCCGCGCGCCGGTGATCTTCAGCCACAGCGACACCCGGGCTCTCGCCGACCATCCGCGCAACGTCCCCGACGACGTGCTGAAGCTGCTCCTGGCGAACGGCGGCGTGGTGATGGTCAATTTCTTCCTCGGCCACCTCTCTCCCGAGTTCATTCGATGGAGCGCAGACAAAGACGGCGAGGAGGCTAGGCTGAAGAACCTCTACACCGGACAACCCGAGCGGCGGGATGCCGCATTGAAGAGCTGGCGGGCCGCGCATCCGACGCCGCGGGCCGATGTCGGGCTGGTTGCTGACCATATCGAACATGTGGTGAAGGTCGCCGGCCACGACCATGTCGGCATCGGCGGCGATCTCGATGGGATCGATCTCGACGGGGCGCCTGCGGGCATGAACACGGTCAGCGGCTATCCCTTGCTCTTCGCCGAGCTCATCCGTCGCGGCTGGTCGGACGAGAATCTCGCCAAGCTCGCCGGAGGCAACGTCCTTCGAGTGATGCGCCTGGCTGAATCCGTCGCCGCCTCGATGAAGGACGAACCTCCGGCGACGGCGACGCTTCAACAGCGGCCGGTGGATCCCTGGAAATGAGCGAGCCGCCGCTCCGGGCCGCCATCATCCCGGTCACCCCGCTGCAGCAGAATTGCACGTTGCTGTGGTGCACGGCGACCATGAACGGCGCCTTCGTCGACCCTGGGGGCGACCTCCCGCGGCTGAAGGTTGCCGCCGAGCAATCGGGCGTCTCGATCGAGAAGATCCTGCTGACCCACGGCCATATCGACCATTGCGGCAGCGCCGGGGTCCTCGCCGAAGAGCTGGGCGTGCAAATCGAAGGACCGCACGAGGCCGACCGGTACTGGATCGACCGCTTGGCCGAAGACGGCGCGAAGTACGGGATTACCGGCCGCTCCTTCGAACCCTCGCGCTGGCTGGTCGACGGCGACCAGGTCACCGTCGGGAATCTCACCTTGAACGTCCGCCATTGCCCCGGCCACACCCCCGGTCATATCGTCTTCCACCACCGCGAATCCAATCTGGCGCTGGTCGGCGATGTCCTGTTTCGCGGCTCGGTCGGCCGCTGGGACTTTGCCCACGGCAACCAGCAACATTTGATTGAATCGATCACCAAGCGGCTATGGCCGATGGGCGACGAAACCGCGTTCGTTCCCGGCCACGGGCCAATGTCGACCTTCGGCCATGAACGCCAAACCAACCCGTTCGTCAGCGATGCGGCGCTGGCAGCTTGACCGGCTCATTTTCGATCAAAGGATTACGTGATGCGACTTGACCGATTGGTGGTCCTGACCGCTGCCGCCGTCCTCGCCACGGCGGCCGCGGCGCAAGACCCGACGATGACCCCGATCCCCATCCCCGCGCAGACCGGCGCGCTCGTGCTTGACACCGGCCCGCTCCCCGGCGCGACGGCGAGTGAAAGCTGGTACCGCCAGTACGACCGCGCCTTTGCCAGAAATGTCACGGTCGCCACCCTCACTCCCTTCCTGCCTGACCCGGCCAAGGCGAGCGGGACGGCCGTAATCGTTGCCCCCGGAGGGGGCTTCCGCAGTTTATCGATGGAAAATGAAGGCTCCGACGTCGCTCGCGCGCTTGCCGCAAGAGGTGTCGCCGCCTTCGTCCTCAAGTACCGGCTTCAGCCAACGCCGCCGGAACTGGACGCATTCGGACAGTCGATGGCCAGGATGTTTGCTGGCGCCGGACGGCCGGGCGACGGCTCTCCACCAGGCCGTCTGGACCTGGCACCTCAGCTGGCGGACTCGCATGCGGCGCTTGAGCTGATCCGCAAGCACGCCTCGGAATGGCGCGTCGATCCGGCCCGGATCGGCATGGTCGGCTTTTCAGCGGGGGCGATGCTCACGCTGCAAACCGCGCTGCGAGACACACGGTCCAAGCCCGCCTTCATCGGCATCATCTATGGGCCGCTCGACCCGGTCGCCGTCCCCGCCGACGCCCCGCCGATGTTCGTGGCCCTGGCCGCGGACGACCCGCTCTTCGGCGGCCGGGGCATGGGACTGGTACAGAGCTGGATCGCGGCGAAGCGCCCGGTCGAGTTCCACCTCTACGAGCAAGGCGGACACGGCTTTGGCATGTATCAAAAGACCACGACCAGCACCGGCTGGTTCGACGCCTTCGTAAGTTGGCTCGGAATGCACGGGTATCTCAAACCCGCACATTGAGCCTCATTCCGGCAGCTTGAGCCGACTCGCGACGGAAAACTGGCCGTTGACGATTGGGAGTCCCGAGCCTGGCTGACCGCCCCCGATCGTCACGCGATATTGGCCAGCCGGAACGACGATGTCCCCCGCCGGTGTGACCATGCTGAGATCGCGCGGCTCAAGGTCGAAGGCCACCCTCTCGCTCGCGCCGGGCGCAAGATGGACCCGGCGAAATCCGCGAAGTGTCCGGATAGGCGCGCCCGGGACCTTCGGGAAGGTAAGATACAACTGCACAACTTCGTCCCCGGCGACGTTGCCGATGTTGGTCACTACCGCCGAGGTTTTGATCGGTCGGCCGGCGCGCACGGGACCGCTCGGCGATGTCAGCTTCCCATAGGCAAAGCTCGTGTAGCTGAGGCCATAGCCGAACGGCCACAGCGGCATTCCGGTGAAATAGCGATAGGTGCGGCCCTTCATCGAATAATCCTCGAAATTGGGCAGCTGATGGACATCGGCGTAGAAGGTTACCGGCAGGCGTCCTGCCGGATCGTTGGCACCGCTCAGTGTGTTCGCGATCGCGCGTCCTCCTTCTTCGCCCGAATACCAGGACTCGAGGACCGCGTTGGCGTGCCCTTTCTCCCAGCGGGCGGCGAGCGCGCTCCCGCTAATCAGCACCACGACCAGTGGCTTGCCGGCCGAGGCAACCTCCCGGACCAGCGCCTCTTCGGGCTCGGGGATGTCGAGGCTGGTGCGATCGCCGCCCTGGAAGCCCGGCTCGCTGACCGGCATCTCCTCCCCTTCGAGCGCGCTGGTGATGCCGACGACCGCCACGACGACGTCGGCGTCCCGCGCGGCGGCGACGGCTGCCGGATCGGGCGTGTCGTCCACCGGCGCCCAGATGAGTTGCGCTGAGGGGTCGGCGCCGGGCCGGTATTCGTAGCTCACGGCAAGCTTTACGGGGTCGCCCCGCTCGAGGTGGACACGGCCAAGGCTCGTGCCTCCGTAGGTTTGCGCGATCATTCGGTCGCCGACGCTCACCCGCGCCGTCCCGCCGGCCTTGATGCCGATCCGATAATCGCCGGTCTGAGGCGCGTTGAGCAGCCCTGTCCAGCGCGCGGTGAACGCCTGGCCGCGCACTTGATTGGGAACTGAGAACGCGTCAACCTTCACGCCCGGTTCTACTCTCGTGACGGCGGCCGGCTCCGATCCATCGCCTGTCAGGTATTCAGCCTCCAGCCCCGGCTGCCCTGCCGCGGTGGTCAGCAGGCCCGGTGGAAGCGCCTGCCCCCGGTTCGACAGGAACTGCGTACCCGGCACGTAGGTGATTTGTGTCCCCGGAAAGGCTGCGCTCATTCCCTCGATCACCGACACTACGTGGGTCGGCGTCCCATGATAATTGCCGAGCAGCACATCGGTCTGGTCGGCCAGCGGCCCGACCACGGCGATCCGTTTCGCGCCTTTGAGCGGCAGGATGCCATCGTTCTTCAGGAGCACCATCGACTCTTCGGCCAGGCGCAGTGCCAGCCGCCGATGCGCGGGGCTGTCGAGCTCGCTTCGGTCAAGCCGCTCGTATGGCACCATTGCGGGCGGATCGAACATCCCGAGCCGCATCCGCGCGGTGAACAGGCGCGTCAGGGCGGTGTCGACCGTACGCCGGGGCAAATAGCCCTTCCGCATGGCGTCGACGTTCGGCTGATAGTCGTCATGACCCGCAACTTCGCCGAAGGTAATGCACTCATTGTCCATGCCCCGCATCAGCGACACAGCGGTCGCTTCCGGTTGGCTGGCTCGGTATCGGTGTCCTTCGAGGATGTCGTGGACCGCGCCGCAATCGGACACGACATAACCGCTGAAATGCCACGCGCCGCGAAGTGTATGCTGAAGCAGGAATCGGCTGGCGCAGGCCGGTTCGCCGTTGACCGCATTGTACGCGCACATCACCGAGCCCGCGTGCCCCTCCGTCACTGCGGCGCGGAAGGCGGGAAGGTAAGTATCCTCCATATCATGCTTGCTGACGTCGACGTCGGCGAAGTGGCGGGTCGACTCCGGCCCGCTGTGGACCGCGAAATGCTTGGGCGTGGAGATCGCCCGATAATAATGCGGATCGCTTCCCTGCATCCCGGTCACATATGCAACCGCCATCCGGCCGGTGAGAAATGGGTCTTCGCCATAGGTTTCCTGACCTCGTCCCCACCGCGGATCGCGGAAGATGTTGACGTTCGGCGCCCAAAAATCGAGCCCCTCGAAGGTGCTCGAGTCACCTGCGCGAACCGCCTCGTCGTGCTTGATCCGCCCCTCGACGCCGATCGCCTCGGCCATCTCTTGAATCCCGGTTGTATCGAACGTCGCCGCGAGCCCGATCGGCTCGGGAAACTCGGTCGTTCCCTTCGTGGCCACCCCGTGGAGCGCCTCGCTCCACCAATCGTAGGCCGGCACTCCAAGCCGGGGGATCGCCCGCGAATGATTGACCAGCTGCGACGCTTTTTCCTCGATGGTCATCCGATGGACGAGGTCCGATGCGCGCGTTTCTGCGCGAACCGCCGGGTTCAGATAAGCGGGCGCAGCCGCGACTTTCGCTGTCGAGGATTGGGCTCCCAGCACGACGCTAACGCCGACGAGGATATAAGCCACGTCACTCTTTGCCATTGCCCCCATCCTCCGGATCGCGCCGAAGTCATCGCCGGTTTGAATCAGGTCCGCAATGGGTCCGAGCGGACCCAACGGCTGATCGTTGACCAGCCCATGACCCTCGGGGCCAAGCGCGGGATGACCTTGCGCTGGGCTCTCTTTTCGCTATAGGAGCCGCGGTTCGCGACGATCCGGCCGCCGCCCGCGGGGCAACCCGCTGAGATGAGGCGCAGATCGTCGCAATTTTTATTGTTGTCAGATCTGCATTTGAAGGTGCCGCAATGGCTGTCCCCAAGAGAAAAACCTCACCGTCGAAGCGGAACATGCGCCGCAGCCATCATGCGCTGAAGGCCGTCGCGTTCCAGGAATGTCCGAACTGCGGCGAACTGAAGCTGCCGCACAACATGTGCGCGGCGTGCGGCCATTATAACGGCCGCGAAATCGTCTCGACCGAGGCCTAAGCCGAACAAAGGGCCATGACAGCGGGGCCCCGCATTGCCATCGACGCCATGGGCGGGGATGCCGGCCCGGCGGCGATGATTGCCGGCGCTGCGCGGGCGCTGAAGAAGGATTCGACGCTTCGCTTCGCTTTCTACGGCGATGAAGCGGGGGTTCATTCCGAGCTGAAGCGGCATGGCGATCTCGTCCGGGCGAGCGCCATCTGCCATTCGCCCGAGGCGATCGGCGGATCCGAAAAGCCGAGCCAGGCGATCCGCCGCGCCCGCTCGACCTCGATGGGCATGGCGATCAACGCCGTGAAGGAACAGGCCGCCGATGCCGCAGTATCGGGCGGCAACACCGGCGCGCTGATGGCCATGTCGAAGCTCGCCCTGCGCACGATGCCGGGAATCGACCGTCCGGCGCTGGCCGCGCTCCTGCCGACGCTCGGCGATACCGACGTCGTGATGCTCGACCTCGGCGCCAATACCGAGTGCGATGCTCAAAACCTGGTCCAGTTCGCGGTCATGGGTGCCGCTTACGCCCGCTGCGTGCTCGGCCTTTCCAGTCCTCGCGTAAAGCTTCTCAACATCGGCACCGAGGAACTCAAGGGGACCGGCGAGCTCAAGGACGCAGCCGCGCTTCTTCGGGAAGCGGACTATTTGCCCTTCAGCTTCGACGGCTTCACCGAGGGTGACCAGCTGTCGCGCGGCGAAGTCGATGTGGTCGTCACTGACGGTTTCTCGGGCAATATTGCGCTCAAGACGGCCGAGGGCACTGCCCGGTTCGTCACCGATCTGCTGCGCCGCGCTTTCACCAGCTCGTTCCGGTCGAAGGCCGGCTTTGCGCTCTCGCGGCCCGCGCTCAACCTGCTCCAGGTCCACCTCGACCCAAACAACCACAATGGCGCGGTCTTTCTCGGACTGAACGGCCTCGTGGTGAAGAGCCACGGTGCCGCCAACCCTAAGGGCGTGGCCAATGCGATCCGTGTGGCGGCCAGCATGGTGCGCAACGATATCACCCGGAAGATCGGCGACGATCTCGACAATTTCCGCGCCCACGCGTTCGCTGACGAGGCGGCGCAGTGAGCCGCCGCTCGGTCGTCCGGGGAACCGGGAGCGCGCTCCCGAGGCGCGAACTCACCAACCGGGAGTTGGCCGCGACCGTTGATACTTCCGACGAGTGGATTGTCGAGCGGACCGGAATCCGCACCCGCTACATCGCCTCGGATGGAGAGACGACCGGGAGTCTGGCCACCGAAGCTGCGCGGCGGGCGCTCGAAGATGCGCACTTGGATCCCGGCGACATCGACCTTATCGTCCTGGCGACGGCCACACCTGACCAGACCTTCCCGTCGACCGCCACGAAGGTGCAGGCGGCGCTCGGCATTGACGATTGTATCGCCTTCGACGTGCATGCGGTGTGCACCGGCTTTCTTTATGCCCTGTCGGTTGCCGATTCGATGCTGCGCTCGGGCAATGCGCGTAACGCGCTGGTGATCGGCGCCGAGACCTTCAGCCGGATCCTCGACTGGGAAGACCGGGCGACGTGCGTCCTGTTCGGGGACGGCGCGGGCGCGCTGGTGCTGACCGTCGAAGAGACCACCGGCGGAATCCTTGCGACGAGGCTCCACGCCGACGGCCGCCACAACGACCTGCTGTTCGTCGACGGCGGGCCGTCGACCACCGGAACCGTCGGCAAGCTGCGGATGAAGGGCCGCGAGGTATTCCGCCACGCAGTCGTCAACCTCGCCGCAGTGATGAACGAAGTGCTTGAGGATGCGGGGCTCAGCGCCGCGGACGTCGACTGGGTTGTCCCGCACCAGGCTAATGCGCGGATTCTCGATGCGACTGCCAAGAAACTCGGCCTTCCGGCCGAGAAGATCGTGGTCACGGTCGACCGCCACGCCAACACGTCCGCAGCCTCCGTTCCCCTGGCGTTCGACACGGCGGTCAGGGATGGGCGAATCAAGCGCGGCGACGTCGTCGTGCTGGAAGCGATGGGCGGTGGCTTTACATGGGGCGCGGCAGCGCTCAGGTATTGAAAAATTTGAAATATCCGGCGATTAGTCGAATTGCCGACGCGTTGGATTTCCGTTACGAACGCGTAACTGCGGCGGCCAGGGGCAGCGCCGTGAAGGGCGGGAGAAAATAATGGCCGATCTCGGCATTGCGCGGGTCACAAACGATGCGGACGCCGCGAATACGCTCACGCGAGCCGACCTTGCCGACGCCGTTCATCGGCGTCTCGGCCTGTCGCGCGCCGAATCGGCCAGCCTCGTGGAGCGCGTTCTCCACCACATGTGTCACGCGCTTTCCGAAGGCGCGAACGTCAAGGTGTCGGGCTTCGGCACCTTCATCCTGCGCGACAAGGGTCAGCGTATCGGCCGCAACCCGAAGACGGGTGTCGAAGTGCCGATCGCGCCGCGGCGGGTGATGACCTTTCGCGCCAGCCAGATCATGCGCGACCGGATCGCGAAGGGCTAGGCCTTGGCGACTGCCGGCGAGAAGGATCCCGGCGCCTTATTGACGATTGGCGAGCTTTCGCATGAGCTCGGCGTCGCGCAGCACATCCTGCGCTATTGGGAGACCCGATTCCCGCAGCTGAGGCCGATGCAGCGCGCCGGCAACCGCCGCTATTACCGGCCCGCAGATGTCGACCTCGCCCGGCGAATCAACCGCCTGCTCAAGCAGGAGGGCTATACCGTCCGCGGCGTGCAGAAGCTACTTCGCGACCGCAATAGCGGCGAGTCGAACATCATGCCGATGCCGATCTCGGAACCACCGCCCGTTGCTCCAGAGCCAGTCGAGGCATCCAACGCCGGGTCGGCCGTGGATGTGTACCGGCTGATCGCGCTCCGCAATCGCCTGCTCGCGGCGCTGGGCTCCTAATCGAGGTCCCGTGGTAAGATCAGTTCGGCAATCTCGCCGGTTCCGACTGCCGCGTCCGGCCATGGTGCCACCGGAAGCTCGATGAGTGCCCATGCTCCCGTCGAAAGCTTCTGCGCCACCTGCGCTCGTTTGCCTTCGGAATCAGCGTGCGTGAGTTCGACGATCAACCTTTGAAGACCGGGATTGTGGCCGACGAGGAGGGGCGCGTGAGCAGATTCCGGTAGAGTGCGAACAAGCTCCAGAAGCGTAGCTTCAGTGGCAAGATACATCCTCGGCTCAAAGCGGATCTCCACCTCAATCGGGAGTTTCTCGCGCACTCCGTCGATCGTCTCGCGGACGCGCGCCGCGGTGCTTGCGAGCACGTAATCGAAGCACAAGCCGCGATGCTTCATGCCGCGACCTATCCGCCGAGCCGCTTTCCAGCCGCCCTCGTTCAGCGGCCGGTCGTGGTCGCCAAGCTGGCTATCGTCCCAGCTCGACTTGCCATGACGCAGTATCGCCAGGTGTTTCATTTCACCGGCTCAATCGCGCGTACCGCATCCGCTGCAAACCGTCGCTCCACCCGAGCGATCGCCTCGTCGAGCGGCGCCCGGCTGACCGGTACTCCGGGCGGAAAGGCCTTGAGCAGCCGCGACGGCATCGCAGCCGACAGGATGACGAACAGCCCGCAATCGCCCTGCCGCCGAATCAGTCGCCCGAACGCCTGCGCCAGCCGGGCGCGGACGACCCGGTCGTCATAGGCGGCGCCGCCGGCCGCCATTCGCCGCGCGGCGTGAAGCACGGTCGGGCGCGGCCACGGCACCCGCTCCATCACCACCAGCCGCAGCGATTCGCCCGGCACGTCGACTCCGTCGCGAAGTGCGTCCGTGCCCAGCAGCGAGGCGCGCGGATCGTCGCGGAAGATGTCGACCAGCGTGCCGGCGTCGATCGGATCGACGTGCTGAGCGAGCAGCGGCAGCCCG
>Ga0157369_10000406_pt1 | contig 57192 bp, 76 predicted proteins | sample C25metaG_FD_113461 | JGI IMG/M metagenome (GOLD analysis project Ga0157369, IMG submission 113461) | Corn rhizosphere microbial communities from Kellogg Biological Station, Michigan, USA - C2-5 metaG | ecosystem: Host-associated > Plants > Roots > Rhizosphere > Soil | place: USA: Michigan... | reverse complement strand
TCGACCACGCACGGCACGCCGGTGAAATCCTGCAGGACCACGCGGGCGGGCATGAAGGAGATTTCGGTATCCGGCTCGGCCTTGGCATCCCACTTCGCCACGGCTTCGATTTCCTTGGCCGTCACGTTCACGCCGTCTTCCTGGCGGAGCAGGTTCTCCAGCAGGATCTTCATCGAGTAGGGCAGGCGCTTCAGGTCGAACTGCTGACCCAGCTTGGCCAGGCTGGCGATCTTGTGGCTCTTGCCGTTGACTTCGATTTTGTCGGCGACTGAGAACGAGTCTTTCATGCTGTACTCCTGGCGTGGCTTGCTTAGCTGGGGAGGCTGGGCGGCCCCGTCAGGGGCGCGCCAAAGCGTCGATTATCGCGCAGTCTGCGGCCGGTATGCGACCGCCGTGAGACCTTGGGTCCGCTAGAATGGACCGTTCGTGGCGCACGCTGCGCGAAATCAGGCGGCAAAAGGATGAGGGCGGCGGCGGATGGGCACAAACGTATTTGATGGCACGCAGCGTTCGATGATTTCGATGGCCCTGTCATCGGTGTCCCTGCGCGACCTCGCCCTGGTCCAGGCCGTGGCCCGTGAAGGCAGCTTCAACAGCGCCGCCCGGGCCATGTACATCAGTGCTTCGGGGCTTTCCCACCAGGTGCAGAAAGTAGAGCAGGCGCTGGGCATGCCGCTGTTCGAGCGGGGTGGCCGCCGGGTCGTGCCGACCTCTGCCGGTCAGCGTCTGTTGGGTTATATCGAAGGGGTGCTGGCGGCGGCCGAGCACCTGGAACATGCCGCCCGTGCCGGCGATGTGGCCTTTGGCGGTGAATTCCGCCTGGGCGTGCCGTCCACGCTGGGGCCGTACCTGCTGCCGCACGTGATCGAGCCGTTCCCGCAGCGCTTCCCGGGGGCGCGCCTGACCATTTCCGAGGGTAAGCCCCGTGGCCTGCTGCGCCGGCTGGGCGAGGGCGAGCTGGATGCCGTGCTGGCGCCCCCTAGCGCCACGGTGACCGGGCTGGAATCGACCGCCCTGTTCTTCGAACCGTACGAACTGATGCTGCACAAGGCGCACCCGCTGGCCGGGCGGCCGGCGGTCGCGCTCACCGACCTGGATGCATCAGACGCCACCCTGATGGCCGAGAGCCACGGTAACGGCGTATCCGACCTGGGGATGCCCGGCGCGGCGCGGCCCGAGCGCATCCAGGATCTTTCGATCGAAAGCCTCGCCACGCTGGTAGCGCTGCGCGGCGGCTACACCCTGGTACCGATCCTGGCCCACGAGCGGCTGCAATCCATTCCGAACGTGGTGCTGGCGGCGGTGGAGGGCGCGCGCCCGGGCCGCCATATCGCCCTGTACTGGCGCAGCGCCTCGCCCTGGCGTGATGACCTGCTCGGCTTTGCCGAGCTGCTACGCACGCTGGCCGGCACGATTCCCGGCCTCGACGCCGCCAGCTGAGCCAACGCACGCTGGCGACGTAAATCGGAGCGTCGTGCCGTCGTCCCGGTTGGCGGGGCTTAGAAGCCGTTATCGAGGGTGGAGCCGGTGAGCAGGCCGCGGGCCAGCATCGCGGTTTGCTTGCCCTGGAACAGCATGTGCCACTGACGGCCGCCGAGCTGGTGCCAAAGCACCGCCGAGCGCACGGACGCCAGCAGGCATGCACGCACCCGGTCCACGTTCGCCTTCTGCTGCAGGTGGGTGGGGTTGCCAGTCACCATCACGCGCGGCTTCAACGTGGAAAGGGTGGTGGCGTACAGCTCAGCGAGGCGCGCGGCCACGTTCGGGTGGGTCAGGCCGAAATGCTCGACCTGCCGTTGCGCGGCGACGATGCCATCGTGCAGGCGATTCAGCAGCGCTTTCTGCCGCGCCAGTGAGCGCTCAAGGCGCAACACGGTTACGCCCATGCGCATCACTGCCACATCGCGCGTCTGCTCCTCGAACTGGTTTACCAGCGTGCGCAGGCCACGGCGCACACCGGCCACGTTGCCGTACACGCCCGCCACCGAGTCCGCATCGATGCGGAACACGCTGGCAAGGCTGGCCTCGTACGCGGCCTCGTCGCAACGGCCTTCGTTGGCCAGCTGCTGGGCCAGGGCGGCACCCTGGAAAACACCGGCCAGGGCCAGGACGCGCTCTTCGTTCATGGATAAAGCTCTTGTAGGAGCGCGCTTGCGCGCGATCGGGCGTGCGGGAATCGTGGATCGCGCGCAAGCGCGCTCCTACAGAAATCGGGAAACGTGCGCTGCCGCCGGATCATGCCAGGCCGCCGTAGGCGGCATCGGTGGCGGAGATCACGGCGCCGCCGAGGCATTCGTCGCCGTCGTAGAGCACCACGGACTGGCCGGGGGTGACGGCGCGCTGCGGTTCATCGAAGGTCACGTGGATCGCATCGCCGTTCACATCCACCGTGCAGGCCTGGTCGGCCTGGCGGTAGCGGGTCTTGGCGGTGCAGCGGAACGACAGGGCAGGGGCCTGGCCGGCCACCCACGTGGCATCGGTGGCCACCAGCCGGGTGGATTGCAGCCAACGGTTCTCGCCGCCCTGCGCCACGATCAGCGTATTGGCGGCGACATCCTTGCCGACCACGTACCACGGTTCATTGGGCGCATCCGCGCGGCCGCCGATGCCCAGGCCGTTGCGCTGGCCCAGCGTGTAATACATGACGCCCTGGTGCTCGCCCACTGTACGGCCGTCCGGGTCCACCATCAAACCGGGCTTCGCGGGCAGGTACTGCGCCAGGAAGGCGCGGAAATCGCGCTCGCCGATGAAGCAGATGCCGGTCGAATCCTTCTTGGCCGCCGTGGGCAGGCTGGCCTCGCGGGCCATTTCACGCACGGCGGGCTTCTCGATCTCGCCCACCGGGAACAGCGTGGCCGAAAGCTGGCGCTGGCCCAGGGCATGCAGGAAATAGGTCTGGTCCTTGGCCGCATCCACGGCGCGGAGCAGGCGGTAGCGCCCTTCGTAAAAATCTACGCGCGCGTAGTGCCCCGTCGCGATCTTCTCCGCGCCGAGGGCCTGGGCGTGCTCCAGGAACGTCTTGAACTTGATTTCGCGGTTGCACAGCACGTCCGGATTGGGCGTGCGGCCCGCCGCGTATTCGGCGAGAAAGTGCTCGAACACCCCATCCCAGTACTCGCCGGCGAAGTTGCGGGCGTGGAAGGGAATGCCCAGGCGGCCACAGACGGCCACGGCGTCGCGGCGGTCATCGTCGGTGGTGCAGGGGCCTGAGCGGTCGTCTTCCTCCCAGTTCTGCATGAACATGCCTTCCACCTCGTGGCCGGCCTGCTGCAAGAGGATGGCGGCGACGGAAGAATCCACGCCGCCGGAGACGCCCAGGATCACTTTCACGGCCGGGACCCCGGCAGCAGGCTGGCCACGGTATCCAGCGGGTAGCGGCGGCCATCCAGCCAGGCATCGATCGTGTCGAGGATGAGCGGGCTGCGCAGGCGCGGGCCCAGCGCCTCGATCTCGTCGCGGCGCAGCCAGAGGGTGCGGCGGATGCCCGTATCGAGCTGGCGCGTGGCATCGTGGGCCACCGAGCGGCCGCTGAAGCCAAAACGGAGCACCTGCTCACCGTGTTCGTGGCTCATCCATTGCCACACGCCGAGGAAGGCGTCGAGCTCCACGGTGTGCCCGGTTTCCTCCAGCGCCTCGCGCACGGCGGCCGTCTGCAGGCTTTCACCTGGGTCCAGGTGGCCCGCGGGCTGGTTGTAGGCCAGCTCGCCGAAGATCTCCTCTTCGACAATCAGATAGCGATCGCCGTCCGCGATGACACAGGCCACGGTCACACGGGGGCACCACACGTTTTCGGCCGCAGCGTCGGTCTGGGTCATCTGACTAATGGGAGGGGTGGCTCTGGAAAAAGACATATTGTGCCATCACCTGTGGAAATCGACCCCGTGGGGGCTCGAAATCCGGTGTATATAATCGAATCGCGTACCGAAGGTTCTTAATTAATGTCCCAGGAACACGAACACGATCAGGAAAGCGAGCGCGGACACGGCCTGGCCATTGAGACAGCCCGCCCCGAGACGGCCCGCCCACCCCTGTTCCAGGTCGTCCTGCTGAACGACGACTTCACACCGATGGATTTTGTGGTTGAGGTGTTGCGTAGCTTTTTTGGCATGGACCAGGAGCGGGCGGTCCAGGTGATGCTCCACGTTCACACCCGCGGAAAGGGCGTGTGCGGCGTGTTCACCCGCGAGGTGGCAGAAACCAAGGTGACACAGGTCAACGAGTACTCACGGTCTCATCAGCACCCACTGTTGTGCACTATGGAAAAGATGTAGCCAGTGCCCCATCTGGAGTTCATGCGGCACTAACAAGGGCAATGACCCCGCCGCCCACAGCTATCGGAGACGGTCCGTATGTTCAGCAAGGATCTCGAAGTCACCATTGGGCACTGCTATAAGCAGGCCCGGGAGCAGCGCCACGAGTTCATGACCGTGGAGCACCTCCTGCTCGCCCTCACGGAAAACACCTCAGCCCTGGCCGCCCTGCGGGCGTGTGGCGTCGATCTGCCCCGCCTGGCGGCGGATCTGCAGCGGATCATCGCCGAAACCGTGCCGGTACTCCCCGCCGGCGACGAGCGTGATACCCAGCCCACGCTGGGCTTCCAGCGCGTGCTCCAGCGCGCCGTGTACCACGTGCAGTCCTCAGGCCGTAAGGAAGTGACCGGCGCCAACGTCCTGGTCGCGATCTTCGGCGAAAAGGACAGCCACGCGGTCTATTTCCTGCACCAGCAGGAGATTACCCGCCTGGATGTGGTCAATTACATCTCCCACGGCATCGCCAAGATCAGCGATGAATCCTCCGCGGCCCCGTCCAGCGCCGAGCGCGATGGCGAGGAAGGCGGTGAGGGCAAGGGCAACCCGCTCAGCGAGTACGCCTCCAACCTCAACGAACTTGCCGTCCAGGGCAAGATCGATCCGCTGATCGGCCGCCAGGACGAGGTGGAGCGCACCATCCAGGTGCTCTGCCGCCGCCGCAAGAACAACCCGCTCTACGTCGGTGAAGCCGGCGTGGGCAAGACCGCGCTGGCCGAGGGCCTGGCCAAGCGCATCGTCGAGGGCCAGGTACCCGAGGTGCTGGAAGATTGCACCATCTGGTCGCTGGACCTGGGCGCCCTGGTCGCCGGCACCAAGTACCGCGGCGATTTCGAAAAGCGCCTGAAGGCGGTGATCGGCCAGCTCAAGAAGCAGCCGAACGCCATCCTGTTCATCGACGAGATCCACACCATCATCGGTGCCGGTTCGGCGTCGGGCGGCACCATGGATGCCTCGAACCTGATCAAGCCCATGCTGGCCTCGGGTGAGCTGCGCTGCATCGGTTCCACCACGTTCCAGGAATTCCGCGGCATTTTCGAGAAGGACCGCGCCCTGGCTCGCCGCTTCCAGAAGATCGACGTGGTCGAGCCCACCGTGGCCGATTCGATCGAGATCCTGAAGGGCCTGAAGACCCGCTTTGAAGAGCACCACTCGGTGGAATACACCGGTGAGGCCCTGCGCGCGGCAGTGGATCTTTCGGTGAAGCACATTCCCGACCGCCTTCTGCCGGACAAGGCCATCGATGTGATCGATGAGGCCGGTGCCCGCCAGCGCCTGCTGCCGGAAGAAGAGCGTACCGGCAAGGTGGATGTGGCCGAGATCGAGTACATCGTGGCCAAGATGGCGCGCATTCCTGCCAAGCAGGTGTCCGCCTCCGATCGCGATGTGCTGCGTAACCTCGAGCGCAACCTCAAGATGGTCGTGTTCGGCCAGGATGCGGCCATCGAAGCACTGGCGTCGTCGATCAAGATGGCCCGTTCCGGCCTGGGCGATCCGTCCAAGCCGATCGGCAGCTTCCTGCTCGCTGGCCCCACGGGCGTCGGCAAGACGGAAGTGACCCGCCAGCTCGCCATGCAGCTCGGTATCGAGATGGTTCGCTTCGATATGTCCGAGTACATGGAAGCGCACTCGGTGTCGCGCCTGGTCGGTGCGCCCCCGGGCTACGTCGGCTTCGACCAGGGCGGCCTGCTCACCGAGCAGATCACCAAGCACCCGCACTGCGTGCTGCTGCTGGATGAAATCGAAAAGGCGCACCCGGATGTGTACAACATCCTCCTGCAGGTGATGGACCGCGGCGTGCTGACCGATACCAATGGTCGCGAGGCGAACTTCAAGAACGTCATCGTGATCATGACGACGAACGCCGGCGCCCAGCTGGCCTCGCGTCGCGGCATCGGCTTCGTGAAGCAGAACCACTCGCCGGATGCGATGGAGACGATCCGCCGCATGTTCACGCCGGAGTTCCGCAACCGCCTGGATGCGGTGATCCAGTTCAACGCGCTGGACTTCGATCACATCCTGCGTGTGGTCGACAAGTTCCTGATCGAGCTGGAATCGCAGCTGGCCGAGAAGAAGGTCAGCGTGGACGTGACCCCGGAGGCCCGCCGCTGGTTGGCCGAGCATGGCTTCGATCCGCAGATGGGTGCGCGCCCGATGGCACGCGTCATCCAGGACAAGGTCAAGCGCGCGCTCGCCGACGAGCTGCTGTTCGGCAAGCTGGCCGATGGCGGCAAGGTCACCCTCTCGGTGGATGGCGACGAGCTGCACGTGGAAACCGAATCGGCCGAGCCGGCAACGGCGGAAGCGTAAAACGTCCGGTCGTGGTGTAAGAGAAAGGCCGCCCATACGGGCGGCCTTTTTTTGTACCGTTGTAGGCGCCGGCAACAAAAAAGCCGCGGCATGCCGCGGCTTTTCTATTCGCAGAAGGGCGGCGCCAGGCGCGCGCTTACTTCATACGGTACGTGATACGGCCCTTGGTCAGGTCGTACGGGGTCATCTCGACCTTCACCTTGTCGCCGGTGAGGATACGGATGTAATGCTTGCGCATACGGCCGGAGATGTGGGCAGTAATGACGTGCCCGTTCTCGAGCTGCACGCGGAACATGGTGTTGGGCAGGGTCTCCTGGACCGTGCCTTCCATTTCGATGACGTCGTCTTTTGCCATGTGTTCCGGGTCAGTGTAGGTGGCCGGAGTGGCCGCATAAGTCCCCTATTATGGCATGCTCACCCGGGCAAGGCCACCCGGGCTCAGGCGAAGTACTGATCCAGCTTCCCGCGGATCTCGTCCTCGATCTTGCCTTTGAACGCCGAGAGCAGCATGCCGAGCTCCGCGCCCACGTGCACATCGTGGTCCGAGACGGTAATGGCGCCCTTCACCCCGGAGCCCGAGAACGCGTAGGCATCGCCCTGCCAGGCGCCCTTGGTGCCGAACTTCTCGGCCATCCGCTCGGCCACCTTGTCCACCACCGCACGTGCTTCGGCGATGCTTTTGCCGTGCTCACGGCGGATATCGATCTTGGCCATGGGGGTCTCCGAGGGAAAAGGGAGGGGGAGTCTAGCAGGCGGCTCGGCTGAACCGAGCCGATCTCTTTGCGTTCAAACAGATACCGCACTCTGCTAAAGTCGCGTCGTCATCTGTCCGGTCCCTCCATGCGTATCGAATTCGTCAGCTCGGCTCGTGGTGATTTCCACTGGTCCCGACCCGTGCTCTCGATCGGCCGGGCGGAGGAAAACGACCTTGTCGTCTCCGAAGCCCAGGTCGCGCCGCAACACGTCACCATTTACCGCGATCGCCGCGGCATGGTGCTGGATGTGGCTGCGGGCGTGGGCCGCGTGTACGTGAATGCGCGCCCGGTGCGCGAGAAAGCCTTGCTCCGCCCCGGCGACAGCCTGTCGCTCGGCGAGTGCCGCATGCTCATTCGTGACGACGAGGATCTGGAAGCCCGCGAGCTGCAGGAGCCGACCGATGCCCGTTGCACGGCCGCACTGCGCCCGGTCGCCGGCCCGCTCTCCGGGCGCCTCGTCGCGATTGGCGATCGCCTTGAGCTGGGCGCCACGCATGGCGCATTGCCCCTGGAGCTGCCCGGCAACGATGCTGCGTTGCTCACCCTGGCCTGGGATGATGGCGAACTGATCCTGGATGCCTCCCGCGTACCCGCCCGGCATGCGGTGCGGGTGAATGGCGTTCGCACGGTGCGCGCGGCGCTGCAGCCGGGCGACCAGATCGGTCTGGCCACGCATCGCTTCATCCTCGAGGCGCCGGGCTGGTCCGCCGAGCCCGTGGTGGTGCAACCGGAACCTGAGCCCGAGTCGGAGCCCGAAGAGGCCGCCGGCCCGCGCGGCGATGTGTGGTGGCTGATTCTTACGGCCGCGCTGCTCGCGGCTGGCATCGCCGTGGTGCTGTTCGCGCCGTTCTAAGCCCCCGTTTCGCCCGCATGCGGCGGCATAATGCCGGTTCACCCATGCGAGAGGACGAGACGTGAGCAGAGCCTGGAATTTCAGCGCCGGACCCGCGGCGCTGCCGGAAGCGGTATTGAAGCGCGCGCAGGCTGAGCTCCTCGACTGGAACGGTTCCGGGGCCTCCGTGATGGAGCTATCCCACCGCGGCAAGCCGTTCATGGCGCTGGCCGCCGCCGCCGAGCAGCGCCTGCGCAGCCTCATGGGTGTGCCGTCGAACTACAAGGTGTTGTTCCTGCAGGGTGGCGCCACGCAGCATTTCGCGCAGATCCCCATGAACCTCGCCGGCCCCGGCGATCATGCGGATTACATCGTGACCGGCCACTGGGGCGAAAAGGCCGTGCGCGAAGCCGCGCCTTACCTCGATGCCCGCGTGGCCGCCACATCCGAAGCCGATCACTACCTGAAGCTTCCCGCGCGTGATACGTGGCAACTCAGCGAGGGCGCGGCCTACGTGCACTACACGCCGAATGAAACCATTCACGGCGTGGAGTTCCACGGCATCCCTGAGGTGGGCGACGCGCCACTGGTGGCCGACATGTCGTCGAACATTCTTAGTGAGCCGGTGGATGTATCGCGCTTCGGCCTGATCTATGCGGGCGCGCAGAAGAACATCGGGCCCTCCGGTCTCGTCATCATGATCATTCGCGATGACCTGCTGGCGCGCGCGGGCAGGCCGATGGCCAAGATCTTCCGCTATGCCGAGCATGCCGCGAACGATTCCATGCTCAACACGCCGAACACGTGGGGCTGGTACCTCGCGGGGCTCACCTTCGAATGGCTGGAAGCGCAGGGTGGCCTGGGAGCCATGGGTGCACGCAATGCCGCGAAGGCGGCGCTGCTCTACGACGCGATCGATAGTTCCAATGGTTACTATCGCAGCCCGGTGGAAGTCAGCTCGCGCTCGCGCATGAATGTGCCGTTCACCTTGCACGACAGCGCGCTGGATGCCGCATTTCTCAAGGAATCCGAGGCGGCAGGCCTGCTCGCGCTCAAGGGCCACAAGGCCGTCGGCGGCATGCGCGCATCGCTCTACAACGCCGTTCCGCTGGAGGCGGTGCAGGTGCTTGTGAATTTCATGCGGGACTTTGCAACGCGGCACGGTTAAAGTCGGGGATCACCGCAATGCAGCAATGCATTTGCGGTGGTAACTGTTTCATTTGCAACCACTTAGCCGCCTGGAAGTCCATGAGCAAAAGTAGTTCCACCGATAAGCAAGCCACGCTGACCGAGGCGCGCCAGCGCATCGACAGCATCGACCAGCAACTGCAGTCGCTCATCAGTGAGCGCGCCCGTTGGGCACAGCAGGTCGGCCGGGCCAAGGGCCCGTTGAAGGCGGCGGTGGAGTATTACCGACCCGAACGGGAAGCCCAGGTCTTACGCGGCGTCATCGATCGCAACGATGGCCCGCTGCCACACGCGGAACTGGTACGCCTGTTCCGCGAAATCATGTCGTCGTGCCTTTCCCAGCAGCAGCCGCTGAAGATCGGCTACCTCGGTCCCGAAGGCACCTTCAGCGAGCAGGCCGTGCGCAAGCAGTTCGGCCACGCCGCCTACGGGCTGCCGCTGGGCAGCATCGAAGAGGTGTTCCAGGAAGTGGCCGCCGGTAATGCCGATTTCGGCGTCGTGCCGGTCGAGAACTCGGGGCAGGGCATGATCCAGATGACCCTGGATATGTTCCTCACCTCCAAGGCCACCATCTGCGGCGAAGTGGAGCTGCGCGTTCACCAGAACCTGCTGTCGCTCACCGGCGATATGAAGGACATCAAGCGTATCTACTCGCACCCGCAATCGCTGCAGCAGTGCCAGGCGTGGCTGCGCGTGAACCTGCCGAACGTGGAGCGCATCGCGGTTTCCAGCAATGCCGAAGCGGCGCGCATGGCAAAGCTTTCGCCGGAATCCGCCGCTATCGCTGGCGAATCCGCCGCGCGCGTGTACGGCCTGAAGATCATCGCAGGCCCCATTGAGGATCGCAGCGATAACACCACGCGCTTCCTCGTGATCGGCCGCACCATCTTCCCGCCTTCGGGCAACGATCGCACCTCGCTGCTGGTGTCGGTGCGTGACAAGCCCGGCGCGCTGTTCGATGTGCTGAAGCCGCTCGCCGAGCATGGCATCAGCATGAACCGTATCGAGTCGCGCCCGGCGCACACCGGCAAGTGGCAGTACGCGTTCTTTATCGATGTCTCCGGCCATGTCGAAGATGCCGCGCTGCAAGCTGCCCTCGAAGAAATGAAACCTGCCGCCGCTGACGTGCGTGTTCTCGGCGCCTACCCTGTCGCACTGCCATGACCGAACAGTTTGATGCCGCCTCGCTCGCCAACCGCGCGACGTCGGCCCTGCGTGCCTACGATCCGGGCCACGACCTTCCCGCGCTCCGCCTGCGTTTTGGCGGCGTGCTTTCCGAGTTGGGTTCCAACGAGAACCCGTTAGGCCCCAGCCCCCTGGCCATGCGCGCGGCCAGCCGCGTGCTGGAAGACATCTGGCGTTACCCCGATCCCCTGGGTGCCGCGCTCAAGCAGCGCCTGTCGGGCGAACTCGGCGTGCCCGTGCGCAGCATTACGCTGGGCAACGGATCGCACGAGCTGCTCATGCTGCTGGCGCAGTGCTTCGCCGATGCGGATCACCCGGTGGTGCATTCGCAGTACGGTTTCGCGGTGTTTCCGATTGCCGCGGCCGCGGCGGGCGCGCGTTCCATTGCGGTCCCCGCGCTGCTGGCCGATCACCCGACGGCGCCCTACGGCCACGACCTCGAAGCGATCGCGAAGGCGGTCACCCCGGCCACGCGCATCGTTTACCTCGCCAACCCGAACAACCCTACCGGCACATGGTTCACCGATGCCGAGCTGGAGCAGTTCCTGGCGAACGTACCGGCCGACACGCTGGTGGTGGTGGACGAGGCGTACCACGAATACGTCGATGCGCCGGGCCTGAGCACCGCGCTTCACCTTCTGGGCCGTTACCCGAACCTGATCGTGACGCGCACGTTCTCCAAGGCGTACGCGCTGGCGGGCCTGCGGATTGGCTACATGCTTAGCCATCCGTCGGTCGCGGCGGTGGCGGAGCGCCTGCGCGAATCGTTCAACGTGAACGGCGTGGCGCTGGCCGCTGCCGAGGCCTCGCTCGGCGATCACGAGCACCGCGCACGCGTGCGCGAGACCAACCACCGCGACCGCGCCTGGCTGGCCGAAGAACTCACCGCGCGCGGCTTCCGCGTGCTGCCATCGCAAACCAACTTCCTGCTCGTCGACCTGGGCCAGGATGCCGCCGCCTTCGAGAAGCACCTTTTCGAACGCGGTGTCATCGTCCGTCCCATGGGTGGCTACGGCCTGCCGCACACCGTGCGCGTCAGCATCGGTAGCCGTGCCGAGCTGCAACGTCTTCTGGAGAACCTGCCATGACCCGCCTGGATTGGGTAAGCCGCCGCGCCGCAGGCGCGTTGCACGGCGACCTCGTCGTACCCGGCGACAAATCCGTTTCGCACCGTGCGCTGATGTTTGGCGCGCTGGCCGAGGGCACCACGCATATCCGTGGTTTTCTCGAGGGTGAAGATACCCGCGCCACCGCCGCCATCCTCGGCAAGCTGGGCGTGCGCTTTGATACCCCCGCACCCGGCGAGCGCGTGGTGCATGGCGTGGGCCTGCATGGCTTGCGCGGCACGGACGAGCCGCTGGATTGTGGTAACGCCGGTACGGGTATGCGCCTGCTTGCCGGCTTGCTGGCGGGGCAGGGCTTCGATGCCACCCTGGTGGGCGATGCCTCGCTCTCCGGCCGCCCCATGCGCCGCGTCACCGATCCGCTGGGTGAGATGGGGGCGCAGATCGATACGAACGACGGGAAGCCGCCGCTGCGCATCCACGGCGGCCGCAAGCTTAAGGGCATCACCTACAAATCGCCGGTGGCGAGCGCGCAGATCAAGTCGGCGCTGCTGCTGGCGGGCCTGTATGCCGAAGGCACCACCGAGGTGATCGAACCGCACCCCACGCGCGATTACACCGAAAGCATGCTCAAGGCATTCGGCTGGCCCATCGAGTATTCGCCCGGCAAGGCGAAGGTCGAAGGCGGCCATGTGCTGCGCGCTGTCGACGTGGACGTGCCTGCGGACTTTTCGTCAGCAGCGTTCTTTATCGTCGCGGCGTGCGTGGTGCCCGGTTCGGTGGTGCGTCTGAAGGGCGTGGGCCTCAACCCGCGCCGCACCGGCTTGCTTGCCGCGCTGGAGCTGATGGGCGCCGACATCGGCGTTGAGAACGAGCGTCATAGCGGCGGCGAAGTCATCGCCGACCTCGTGGTGCGCTACCGCCCGTTGCATGGCGTGGCGCTGCCGCTGGATATCGTGCCGGACATGATCGATGAGTTCCCGGCGCTGTTCGTGGCCGCGGCGTGTGCCGAAGGCATGACCACGATCCGTGGCGCGGCCGAGCTGCGCGTGAAGGAATCCGACCGCATCGCCACGATGGCTAACGGCCTGAAAGCCTGCGGCGTGCTGATCGATGAGCTGCCCGATGGCGCGATCATCCGTGGCGGCCCGATCGGCGGCGGTTCGGTGGATAGCCACGGTGACCATCGCATTGCCATGAGTTTTGCCATTGCGGGCCTGGTGGCGACGGCGCCGATCACCATTGGTGATTGTGCGAACGTGGCGACGTCGTTTCCGGGGTTTGTTGAGCTGGCGAACGGGGTGGGGTTCAGCCTCGGCTCGGCGGGGTGAGATCGCGCAAGCGCGCTCCTACAGGGGCGCGCAGCGCGCGAGTGCGCTTTCGCGCGACACGTTCTCGCGTGGCGATCCATAATGCGGGCTTGACCCCCGCCCGGATCGCCACGCATGGCTGCCAAGACCCCTCCCTTCGTCGTCGTCGTCCCGGCGCGGTACGCCTCCACGCGCCTGCCTGGTAAGCCGCTCCTCCCGATCGGCGGCCTGTCCATGGTGCGTCGGGTGGCCGCGCGTGCGGCCAGCGCTGGCGCCGCCCAGGTGGTGGTGGCCACGGACGATACCCGGGTCGCCTCAGAAATGCGGGGCTGCGAGGGCGATATCCTGGTCTGCATGACCCGCGAGGACCACGCCTCGGGCACGGACCGGATTGCCGAGGTGGTCAACCACTTTGGCTGGCCCGAGGACACCGTGGTCGTGAACCTGCAGGGCGATGAGCCGTTCGCGCCGGCCGCCGGCATTCGTGCGGTGGTGGATACGCTCGCCGGGGACGAGGCGCCCATGGCGACCCTGGCCACCCCGATCACGGATGCCGAGGAGCTCTTCGATCCGAACATCGTCAAGGTGGTGCGGGGCGGTAATGGCCGCGCCCTCTACTTCACCCGCGCCCCCGCGCCGTGGGCGCGTGACGCGTTCGCGGCCGACCGCCACGCCCTGCCGGCCGGGGTGCCGTTCCTGCGCCACATCGGGATCTACGCCTACCGTGCGGGCTTCCTGCGCCGCATGGCGGCCCTGCCGCGCACCCCGCTGGAGCAGGCCGAATCGCTGGAGCAGCTGCGGGCGCTCGAGCATGGCTATGCCATCTCGGTGAACCTCACTCCCGAGCCTTTCCCGCCGGGCATCGATACCCCCGAAGACCTGGTCCGGGCGGAGCGTTGGCTGAAGGAATCGGGACATCTGTAGGGATTCCCCCACAAGGGGGCGAGGGCGGGGCTTACAGGCTTCGCCGGACTTCGCCGGGCGCGCCGACGCGGGCGCCACCGTAACCTATCCCTGTCGCCGGAAACACTTCATGGACGAAGGCGACACTCCCCCAAGGAAGGTCGCGCCGGCATGGTCCCCCTCCATGCCGGCGTTTTTCATTCCCGGTTGCCCATCACCGGCTAAAATGCCCTGATGGAGCACACCGAGTCGCATCCGTTCGACGGCAAGGCCTTCGTTCGCCACCTGACCACCTCGCCCGGCGTCTATCGGTATTTCGATGCCGAGGGCGAGCTGCTGTACGTGGGCAAAGCCGCCAACCTGAAGAAGCGGGTCAGCAACTACTTCCTCAAGCCGCCCATGGATCCGCGCATCGCCTCCATGGTGTCGCAGATCGATCGCGCGGAAGTGACGCTGACACGCACCGCCGGCGAAGCCCTGCTGCTCGAATCGCAGCTGATCAAGTCGCTGAAGCCGCGCTACAACATCGTCCTTCGTGACGATAAGAGCTACCCCTACATCTACCTGTCGGGCGGGGAGGACTACCCACGCCTGGCATTCCACCGTGGCGCCAAGACCGGGGCGGGGCGTTACTTCGGCCCATACCCCAGCACCTTCGCCGTGCGCGAAAGCCTGGGCCTGATGCAGAAGCTGTTCAAGGTGCGCCAGTGCGAGGACAGCTACTTCAAGAACCGCTCGCGGCCCTGCCTGCAGCACCAGATCGGCCGCTGTAGTGCGCCGTGCGTGCAGCTGATCAGCGTCGACGATTACCGGAGCGATGTGCGCCACGCGGAGATGTTCCTCGAAGGCCGCAGCAGCGCCGTGATCGACGAGCTGGCCAAGTCGATGGAGCACGCCAGCGCCGCGCTGAATTTCGAGCGCGCCGCCTCGCTGCGCGACCAGGTCGCCGCGCTGCGCAAGCTACAGGCCCAGCACTTCGTGCAAGGCGCCAGCGCCGATATGGATGTGATCGCCTGCTGCCTCGATGGCGGCATGGCGTGTGTGAGCGTGCTGTTCTTCCGCAACGGCGTCAGCCTGGGCTCGCGCGATTTCTTCCCGCGCCTGCCCACCGATGCCTCGGTGGGCGATGTGCTGGCGCAGTTCATCGCGCAGTACTACCTGGAGCGCCAGGTGCCGCGTGAGCTGGTGCTTAGCGATCCGGTCGAGGACATGGAGATCCTGGCCGACGTGCTCTCGCAGCACGCGGGTTACGCCGTGCAGCTGAAGCCGAATGTGCGCGGCGACCGGGCGCGTTTCCTCGAGATGGCCCAACGCAACGCCAGCGCTGCGCTGACGTCGCGGCTCGCCAGCCGGCACACGTTGCTGGCGCGCTTCGATGACCTGCAGAAGGTGCTGGAACTCAGCGAGCCGCCGCGCCGCATCGAGTGCTTCGATATCAGCCACACCCGCGGCGAAGCCACGGTGGCCTCGTGCGTGGTCTTTGGCCCGGAAGGGCCGGAGAAATCGCACTACCGCCGCTTCAACATCACCGGCATCACCCCGGGCGATGACTACGCCGCCATGCACCAGGCGCTCACCCGCCGGTTCAAGAAAGTGGTGGAGGGTGGGGCGAAGCCGGACATCCTGCTGATCGATGGTGGCCTGGGGCAGGTGGCCCAGGCGGTGGATGTGCTGCGCGAACTTGGCGTGGAAGGCATCCGCGTGGTCGGCGTAGCGAAGGGCCCGGGGCGCCGGGCGGGCGAGGAGACCCTCGTGCTGGCCGAGAGCGGCAAGATGCTGCACCCGGGCACCTCGTCCCCGGCGTTGCACCTCGTGGCCGCGGTACGTGACGAGGCGCACCGTTTTGCGATCAGCGGCCACCGTCGTAAGCGCGAGGCGGCCCGCGAACGCAGTACGCTGGAGGACGTGGCCGGCGTGGGCGCGCGCCGCCGCGCGGCACTGTTGAAGGCGTTTGGCGGTCTATCCGGCGTCGAGGCGGCCGGTGTTGAAGAATTGATGAGCGTAAAGGGTATTGATCGCGGCCTCGCAGAACGCATCTATGCCATGCTGCACCCCTGATCGAACGGAAGCGCCTGCCAGCGCGACGCCTCCCGCAACCGGCTGAATCCATGCGTATCAACCTGCCTACCTGGCTTACCCTTTTCCGTGTGCTGCTCCTGCCGGTCATGGTGGTCGTCTTCTACCTCCCGTTCCGCGGGGCTAACCTGGCCGCGGCCGTGGTCTTTGTGCTGGCGGCTTTCACCGACTGGCTCGATGGCTACCTGGCCCGCCGCCTGGATATGACCTCAGCGTTCGGCGCCTTCCTCGATCCGGTGGCCGACAAGCTCATGGTCGCCATCACCCTGTTCCTGCTGGTGCAGTCGGCACCCACAGGCTGGCCGGGCATCCTGCTGGCCATTACCGCCGCCGTGATCGTGGGCCGTGAGATCAGCGTCTCGGCCCTGCGCGAGTGGATGGCCGAAATCGGTGCCCGCTCCAAGGTGAAGGTGGCCTTCCTGGGCAAGCTCAAGACCATGATGCAGATGGTGGCCCTGGTGGTACTGCTGCTCCAGCATGATGCGGAAACCCTGCGCCTGTACCACATTGGCGAGGCGCTGCTGGTGATCGCGGGCATTCTCACGATCTGGTCGGGGCTGGATTACCTGCGCGCCGCATGGCCTGCGCTGCGTGGTGACAAAAACAGTTGACACAATCGTCCAGTTCCCTAAAATAACCGGACTACGACGCGGGAATAGCTCAGTTGGTAGAGCACGACCTTGCCAAGGTCGGGGTCGCGAGTTCGAGTCTCGTTTCCCGCTCCAGATTCCACAAAGCCTCGGGTGACCGAGGTTTTGTTTTTTAAGCGCTATGCGGATACTCTCCGCCTGCGCAAGCGATGGCCGGGTGGCAGAGTGGTCATGCAGCGGACTGCAAATCCGCGTACGCCGGTTCGATTCCGACCTCGGCCTCCATCGCATTCCAAGGCGCACCGTGTAAGCGGTTGCGCCTTTTTTCTTTTCAGCCCGGATGGCGAAATCGGTAGACGCAAGGGACTTAAAATCCCTCATCCGAAAGGGTATGTGGGTTCGAGTCCCACTCCGGGCACCAGAAACATCAGTGGCTTACGCGAGAATTTACCGCAGCCGCACACTTACCCGTAAAAATCACCGTAAAAATAAGCGCTCTTTGGTCGCGTGCTGGCCACTTGCAGCAGCGCATTGCACTACCGGCCAGGACCTTTCGCAGCGGCATCCATGATCTTCTCGACAACATCGTCGACATTGAAGCTGGCCGATTTCTGGCGTGGCGGAAATTCCTTGAACGATTGAAGCCATCTTGCAACGACAGCTTGTGCGGGGACGATAAAAAATAGCTGGTTCGATGTCTGAAACGGCATGCCCGATTCATCCGCGCGCTCGAAGGGATCGGATCGGAGGTTGTAGGCACGTGGGATGCGATAGTTGGTGAACTCACGTGTCCAAACGTCCAATCCCTTGTGGAGTTGCTGAAGGAAGTTCAGCTTGATGCTCTTTAGCCGAATTCCACATAGCTGGCCGTCATCGTTCCAGTAGATGAACTCTTGCCGGGGCCATGTCTCGGCGAAGCTGAGCGGTTTTGTGCCGCTCTTCTCGTGCGAGCGGAGAGCGTCGGTTAGGTTGTACCCGTCGAGGTGAACTTTGAACTGCTTGCCCGCGAGCGAGGTGCCCTTGAGCAGCCGCTCCTTAATCGTCGTGTCCCCCGCAGCTGCAGCGAAGGTGGGGAGCAGATCTTCATGGGCACAGATGTCGTTGATAATGGAGCCAGGCTCGATGACGCCTGGCCAGCGAATGACCATGGGCACGCGGAACGCGCCTTCCCAGTTCGTGGCCTTCTCGCCCCGGAAAGGGGTCTGACCGCCGTCGGGATAGCTGAGTACTTCGGCACCGTTGTCGGTCGTGAAGACGACAATGGTGTTGTCCGAGATGCCGCGCTCGTCGAGCTTGTCGAGAAATTGGCCGACGAAGCCGTCAAGTTCAACCATGCCATCCGGGTAGAGTCCCAGCCCTGTAACGCCTTGGGATTCTGGTTTCAGATGGGTCCAGACGTGCATGCGCGTCGTATTCATGTAGCAGAAAAACGGGGTGCCGGCTTTCGCCTGGCGATCGATAAAATCGAGCGCGGCGCCGACAAACTCCTCGTCGACTGTTTCCATTCTTTTCTTAGTCAGAGGCCCTGTATCTTCGATGCTCTGCTTTCCGACAACTCCCCAGCGTGGCTCATCGGTCGTGTCGTCTTTATCTGTGGCCCTGGCCTTCAAAACGCCCCTCGGCCCGAACAAATTCTTGAAGCGAGGATCCTTCGGATACTGCGGATCTTCGGGCTCTTCCTCGGCATTGAGGTGATAGAGGTTGCCGTAAAACTCTGAAAACCCATGTACGGTGGGTAGGTACTTGTTCTTATCGCCCAAGTGATTCTTGCCGAACTGGCCTGATACATAACCCAGTGGCGCCAGGACCTCGGCGATCGTCGGGTCTTCCGGCTGGATGCCAATATCAGCGCCAGGCAGGCCCACTTTTGTAAGCCCCGGGCGAATGGGGCATTGCCCCGTTATGAACGCCGCGCGTCCCGCAGTGCAGCTCTGCTGCCCATACCAGTCCGTGAACAGGGCTCCCTCGGCGGCAATTCTGTCAATGTTGGGCGTCCAGTAGCCCATCATGCCGCGGTGGTAACAGCTGGGGTTCATCCAGCCGATGTCGTCACCCATGATGACAAGGATGTTTGGCTTATTGGCAGTGGACATGGCGGGCTCCTATGAGTGCCCACACAATCGGCTTCCGAACAGGTGAGGGCATCCGAAGAAGTCGTGCCCTTCAACTCAGTAAAACCACTGTAGCGCCGCCATCAGTCCTTTTCTGACGGGGCAACCACCGGCAATTCGAAGTCATAAACGTCGAGCATGCGTTCGGATCTATGACCGCTTGCCCGTTGCTTCTCGCCGCGAGTTCCCTTCGTGTCCGTGATGCCCTTGCGCTTCAGGTCGTGCGGCCCAAATCGCTGCGCCTCAGTGATTACGCCCTCGGTGATCGCCAGCTTCATCAGGCGTTGGAAGGCGCTGTCGAACGTGCTTTTCGCAAGTGGACCGCCGGTCTGGTTAACAAACACGCGCCGGTCCTTCGCCTGAAATGGCACTGGCATGCGGTGCCGCGCGAAAATTTCGTCCCGCCTTGCCTGGGCTGCATCCCATGCCGCGCGTAGCCGCGGGGTCCAGGCTACGATGTTGTCACGCGAGCCTTTTACGCGATTGGTCATCAGTCCCTCGGGCAGTTCAGCGTCGTCCGCAAGCGTCAGCGCTTCGATACCGCGCAGCCGGCATAAGTACATGATCTCAACCATCTGCCAGAGGTATGGTGCAAGCGCGCCCTCGCGGTGCGCAGTGTATTCACCGCGCACCTTCGCGAACGAGACGATGCCCACCATCGCACAGTCATCGGGTAGACGGCGCTGCTGGCGCTCTTTCGCCTGCTCGAGCCCGGCACACGGATTGGTTTCGCAGAAGCCGCGGTTCTTTGCCCAGCGGAACATGCGGCGGAGGTAGCGGAGCAGGGCGTTTGCCTTCGTCGGCGTGCCTTGTGCCGCGATCTTGTCGATCACCTTCTGCATCAGCGGCGCGGTGAGCCCCCTCACTGCCAGCGAACCGAGTGGACCTGCGGCCGTGGGGAAGCTGTCGGCGACTTTCCGATATTTCTCGTACCCGTCCTGTGTTGCTGGCGCGAGCGACTTGAATTTCTCGCTGGCTGCGAACTGGCGCATGACGAAGTCGAGCGAGTTACGGTCGACGCCCGCTAGCTGTTCCATGACTCGATGTAGGTCCGACATCAGCGCCGAGGCATCGGCGACCTTCCGCCTTGAAGCCTTAGCCCCCGGCAGGATGGTGTACCAGACACGATCGCGCCTATCCCAGTAGCAGCCTTTCGGCAGCTTGGCCTGGTCGATATGGTCGGGTATGGAGGCGTCCGGCCTCCGTGGGCGTCCTCGGGGCATTTACACGATGTCCGGTGAGTAGGCGTGGTCGTTGGAAGCCGAGGATACCCCCAAGGCCTTATTGACTGCCTCGATGGTTGTCCAAGGGCCATCGGCACCGTCGAACACCCGGATGCCTTGGGCACTGGCCCACCGCTTCACCGCGGCCGGCTGCGTCAGCCCGGACTGCCGGCGAAGCTCCGCCGCATCGATGATGTGGTGATTGGTGCTCACGCCGCTAGACCTCCTTGCGGCCTTCGATAAGGGCGCGCACCATCGGTGCCGAGAATAGAATCGGAAGCTCACGCATGGCAGAACCCTTGGTTGTTGGCTCGCACTGGGCCGTTTTCTCCGTTAAGCACGATCCCGCTGGGTGGAAGGCTTCGTGGGCCGTCTATGCCACCCGGGAAAAAGCGCTCGAAGCGGAGATGCCTGAGACTCAGGGGTCGCTGGTGTCCGGTGCGACCGCAGTGTTCACCAACCCGGACGATGCCTTGGCCAGGGCTCGGCACGACGCTGAGCGCACAGCTGCAGTGCTCAGCGGCACATATCGCGACTGAGCCGGATAGGGCCGGGTTGATGGGCCAAGTTTGTGCGGTCACTATGGTCGTCATTCGCGAAACTGGGTCGTCGTAGTGCTCAAATTCATTACAGGCACACTCGGAGAGTTCCGTTACCGTGCAACCTGGGGGCGGGGAGCCCTCGGGATCGTTATCTGGGAAGGGACGGTATATCGGGCAGATCGCCTCGTAGGTGGACCCAGCGGACAACTGCAAGCCGGTGATGATGAGTCGGCCGGTCTCGAGGTGCGGAAAGCCATGGAGGCGGCGATTCTGGGCCAACGCCAGTTCTGGCAATAGACGGGAATAGCGTAAATGCGGAGCGACCTGACCTTGGTTGATGAGCGAGGCCGTCAAATCCTCGTCACCGTGAGCTTCGAACCGACCGGCCATGAGCTTCAGTGGCTGGCGCAATTCGCGGGTACGACCCATCCCACCGGCGAGCTTGCGGGCACGGCTTCCAATGAAGCGAGCATTCCAGGCAGGGTCCAGGCAGCGATCCTTCAGGCTGGAGCGCTGGTGAAGGGCGGCGGGCAAGGATAAGCGCCGCACCCGATTGCCTCGATAAATCGATGCGGGCACCATCGGCGCACTGAAAAGGATGGGGGGTTCACGCATGGCACTTCCAGGCGACGTCGTGAGGAAGGAAGGCATTAGGCTGATCGCGATGCTCGCTATTGGATTTGTAGCTGGAACCGTCTTGGCTACCGGACAATGCGGAATCTGGCCAGCTACGGCCGCCGATCGGATCGCGGCGGCCGGCATCGTTGTCAACGTTTTCTTCGGTGCAGCGACCGTGGCTGTGGCGATAGTTGCCTATCGGCTTGGTGCGCGCGATGCGCTTGAACGGGCCGAATCGAAAAAGAACAGCGCCGATATCGCCGCGGGCCTTCTCTTCACCACTGTAGTAGCCATTCAATATCTTGCTGAGCAGATCATCATTTTGGCTCAAGCCGTTACGCGGCCCGAGGGAACGGCGCACAAAGCCATCCTCTATCGCCGGATTACTGCTCAGTTGAGAAGGTCGATCGGAGAGATCGACAACGCGCACATCGCACAGCTTGCTCTCGGGGAGAGAGACTTGGCTATGACCTTGGCGTACGCGCTTGGAAGAGTTAGATCGCTGCCAGATCTCGCGGACAAAGAGGCGGAACGGCTCGAACACGGTGCACCAGGAACGCAAGACGCGCGCCACCGCCTTGCTGAGAGCGCGAACGCCTCTGCCCGCCTGTGCGATGGATTCCTGAAGTACTGCGATAAATTCGCTACCTCCATCAACGTTAGGGACGCGGGTGCTGCAGGTGCCGGGTCTGTAGATATCACGACCTGACCTCGAAGTTATTGCGTGATTCACGTTTTCTCGGTCTCCTGATTCTTCGCCAGTTCGATGGCGTCGGTGATCTTGGTAACGAGGGATTCGGCGGCTGCGATGGACATGACCCGGTGCGCGCCGCCCAGGTAGATGTGGACCTTGCCGTCCAAGGCCCCGGCGTCGGGGCGTTCGGTGTCAGGCTGCATCTTGGGCACCTAGGCAAAACCAGTCGACCGTCATCCGGTAGACATCGGGCAACTGATGCGGGAAGCCCAGAAGAACGAGAACCCTGTTCTCGTAGACCTCGTATCGCACGTCACCGTTGGGGAGAACGCGCATGCGGATGCGTGGCTTCTTTGGCCTTGGCTGGATGGGCTTGTCCATGGTCACGCCTCGATAACATCTGTGGAGTAAGGTGGTTGAATGCCGAACAGGGGTGCTCGAGATGGCCTCCAGTCGGAGGCGCGCTCATGGAGATGCCGATTTGTTCCGACCGCCGCACCGGGCAGGCGCGGTCTGTCTATTACGACGAGCACGGCTACGCCGTTCTGGTGGGCGGCGAGCCCATCCTTACCCGTCGTCTTGAGGCCGTCTGCTACTTGGTAGGCGCGCGAGATCGCGAAAAGATTTCGCTTATCCATGCGCTTCAGGATGCCGGCGAGCCTGCTCTCGCTCGGTGGGTGGCCCACGGCATGCACAGTCGCAAGAACCGAAGCTGACCTGCAGGTTGCCAGCAGCATCACTCGGTCTCCGTCGAGCCGTTCGCACGGCAGTAAGCGGCCCAGGCCTTCTGGACCTGATCGAATTTCTCGGCGTCGCCGTTGTTGTCGGGATGATGCAGCGAGCGCAGGTAGCGGTACCGGGCGCGCACGCCGTCGTCGCCCAGGTCAGCCGCGACACCGAGTACACGCACCCAGTCGGCATCGGGGGATTCGATGGCTACGAAGCCGGTGAAGGCTCGATCGAGGATGGCAGCGCCGCCGTGGCGCTCAATGGCGCGCATCGCTTCCAAGGTGGCCGCGATGGCGGCGAGGTTGTCGGCCACGCGGTCGTACCGGTCGATGGCCATGCATTTCGGGGGCGCGTTGCGCTCGCTGGCGCGACGCCAGTACACGGCCACGCCTGGGTCGCGGGGCTCGGCTTGAGCGGAGCGTGGGAGGCCGTCGAGGCGCAGCACCAGGTTTGAGCTGATCACCAGGTCGTCGTCGAGCACGCCCATGCGCTGCAACTGGTCGCGCAGGCGTTCCACGCCCTCGGCAATGGTGATCTGCCGGCCGCTCTCGTAGCTGCCGTCGTAGCGACGCCGCGAGGCCTTAGCGAAGCGCGCGGATGCCCGGTGAGCGGCGTCGACGCGCTTCCATCCCTCGGGCCACGTAAGGGGGTAGGCGGGGATGCTCATTCGGTCACCTGTACTTCGTGGGCCTTGGCCGCGCCGTCATAAGCGGCCTTGAGGCGGTCGATAAAGGCTGGCGCTTCCGGGCCGGTGTCGGCGAGCAAGCGCGCATGGGCTTCGCGGTAGGCGGCGGTGCACTCGCGGAATGAGTCGTCCTTATTGACGCCCAGGACTTCCCACCAGTTGTCGCGCTGCGGTGTCAGGGCCTGACGGGCCTGCGCAGGCGATGGCGTCGCGTGCACGGTCGGCGCGGAGGCGGGCAGGGCCGTCACACCCTGACGCGGAGCGCACACGGGATCCGGGCCCTTGAGCTCGGCAGCAAGCCCCACCAGCCACCAGGCAGTGGAACCGCCGCGGCGATCGTCGCGGATGACCTTGCCGGCCTCGGCCATCTTCCGCAGCTGGCGCCTGGTCTGAGATTCGGACAGGTCGGCCTCGTCGGCGATGTCCTTCAGCAGGGCACCGTACTGGACCGCCGTACGGTCCCCAGCCCGCAGCGGATCGGAACCCACGTGCAGGGCGATCGAGCGCAGGCAGGCGCGCTTCAGGGCCTTCTCGAAGTCTTCGGGGGAAATGGTTGTACTGGTCATGCGGCTTGCTCGATTCGAAGTTGCTGGCCGGCGGCGTGGAGGCGCTGCACGGCGTCCTGGTAGATAGCCCCGTCCAGCTCGATGCCGACGAAGCTGCGGCTGGAGCGGAGGCAGGCCACGCCGGTGGTGCCGCTGCCCATCGTGTTGTCCAGGACGAGGTCGCCCTCGTTGGTGTACGTGCGGATCAGGAACTCCATCCAACTCACCGGCTTCTGCGTCGCGTGATGGCTTCCCTTCTGCTTGTCGCTGGAGAAGAACTGCACCGAGCGCGGGTACCGGTCGGTCGAGTCGTAGGCGGTCAGGCTCAGGGCCTTCCCGTAGACCTCGGAATTGACGGTCTTCCTGCTCGTCGTTTTGCGCACGTGCCCGCTGGTCATCTGCGGGTTGTACGTGGGCTGGCGCCGGTAGAACACCTGGACGGTCTCATGCGCGCGCAGGGGCTGCTTCTTCGCATTGAGGAAGCCCGTAGCGTTGCCTTTTTCCCAGATCCACTCATAGCGGTAATCGTCGAGGTTGCTGGCCACCAGCAGCGACGTGAACGGCTGGGCCGAGCACAGCACGATTGCCGCGGCCGGCTTGGCGACCCGCTGGTATTGCTCCCAGAGCGGTTCGAAGGGGATCACCGCGTCCCACGCGCAGCGCGTGGTGCCGTAGGGGAGGTCGGCGAGGACCATGTCCACACTTGCGTCCGGCAGCTCGCGCATGCGCTGCAGGCAGTCGCCGACCATGAGGCGAATCTGCTTCACGCGGCCTCCTGCTGGCGGTAGAAGGCGATTAGGTCGGCGGCATTCGCTGCCACGAGCGCTTCCGATTCGGTTGGGCACACGCAGTTGCCGACGAGCTTTACCTGGTCGGTCTTGCTGATCGGCTTCCAGATAAAGCGGCCCGAGCCTGGCGTTGTCTCGAACAAGCCCCAGTCGAGAATGTAGTTCTCGGGAATGGCGTTCGCGCGGGCGAGCTCGCGCGGAACCAGCATGCGCAGGGTGATGTCCACCATCGCGTAGCCGCCGACCAGAAGCACGTCGAAGGGCTCGGGGAAGTGTTCCGGCAGTTGCTCGTGCAGGAACGCGGCAACACGACGCGCACCCTCAAGCTGCTCCGGGCTCAGCCAGTCGGCCGGGACGTGCGCGGCTTCCACGACGCCCATGCGGTCCTTGGTCGGCACGGTGTGCATCGGCTCGTTCGCCGCCTGCCACTGGCCACCTTCGCTGTAGTACTTCACGAAGCACGCGGTCACGAGCGCTTGCTCGCCGCGATTGGCGCCGGTGACCGTGCGCATGGCGTCCGTCACCGGATAGCCAGAGCGGTCGCCGTGGTGGGTGAGGTGCGTCAGGTGGGCTGCGACCACGGCATGCTTCACCGAGCCGACCACCGTTCCGAGTGGCGCTTCGTGATCCAGGCAGCGCGGCGCCTGGCCTTCACGTTCGCCGTACCCGACCTGGATAAGCGTGCCGGCGGCGAGGGCAATGTGCCCGCCCTTGACGTTGGCGCAGACCGTGCGCATCGGCTCGTCCGCGTCCCAGCATCGCTGGGCGCTTCCGTTGGCGCACTCGGTGAGGTGACCGGCCACCAAGCCATAACGGATGGCCCCGGCCAGCACCGTATCGGAAGGTTCGCGCACGTCGTAGCCCAGAGCGTTCTGGCCGAAAGCCGTTACGTACGGTTCGATCAGCGCATGGTGGGTGCCCTGACCGCTTACGGTGCTGAGCGGCGCGCGAACGCTATGCGTGCTGGTGTGGCTGGCCGAAGTGCCACGCAGCGGCACCAGGTAGGGGTTCGGGTTGGCGATGCTGTACCGCCACAGCCCGCGAGCGATTCTGCGCTGCGTGTTCTTGGCCAGCGGCTTCTTTCGTCCGAAGATGCTCTTGCCGGGGATCGACCAGTCGATGCAGTGGTCCGCAGCTGTTTTCCACGGCAGCTTGTTTTCGGTCGGAACCTTGGCGTATTGGCCTTCCGGCCACACGATCGGACGACCATCGCAACGGGCGACCAGGTAGAGGCGCTTACGGATCGTCGGCGCGCCGGTGTTGGCGGCGATGCGCTCGCGCCATTCCACCTTGTAGCCAAGGTTCTCCAGCTGGCGCACCCAGCGGCGGAACGTCAGACCCTTACGGGCCGGGTCGGGCTGGCCCGCGGCGTTGAGCGGTCCCCAATCCTCAAATTCCTCGACGTTCTCAAGGAAGATAAGGCGCGGCTTCACCACCTTCGCCCACTTCACCACAACCCAGGCGAGCGCACGCACGCGCTTGCTACGCGGCTTCCCGCCCTTGGCCTTGCTGTGATGTCGGCAGTCCGGCGATGCCCAGAGGATGCCGACCGGGCGACCCTTGGTGGCCTCCACCGGATCAACCTCGAAGATGTCGCACTGGTGGTGCTGAGTGTCCGGGTGGTTGGCGCGGTGGACAGCGACCGCGACCGGGCTGTGATTGATCGCGATATCAGCAGCGCGGTACGCGCGCTCGATGCCGATCTCGGCGCCGCCGAATCCCGCGAAGTGCACGACGACGAGCTCATGGCCGAAATTGAGAAAACCGGAGTGGCTACCGTCAGCCATGTGCTGGCGCTCCTGGGTAAGGGCCGGCGGCGTTGCACCGCCGGCAGGCTGGGTTACGGAGTGAAGGTGCCGACGGTGACGTCCGCGACGCCGCCGAGGGTCGAGTTCAGCGTGTCGCGGAACTCCTTCGCGATTTCCTCGATCACCGCCTCGCGGCGCTGCCAGCGAAGGACGATGAGCGGAACCTCGCCGGTCGTGATGACCGACAGAGCCAGGCGGAACGTGCGCTGCTTCAGGCCCACGTACGGCTCGCACACCCAGGTGAAACCAAGCGGCAGTTCGTCGGACTGCGCCTCGATCTGCTCCATCTCCGAACGGCTGGCGCTGGTAGCGGTGATGCCATGGACCGACTCACCCTGCTTCTTGATGGTCAGCTTGCGAATGGCGGTGATCGCCCGGTTCAAGCTGCCGTCGCCGCCGGTGTAGTCAGCCGAGATGAAGTCGTTCCAGTCCTCGAGGAATTCCGCGAGGTCCTTCTGCTTTAGGCGCTGGCCGTCGAGCCTGCACAGCGCGCTGAAGGCGGCGGTGGGCTTCAAGGTGAGGTTAGCCACCCAGTCGGCGTGGCCTGGCACGGTCTCGTCGCCGAGGTTGAAGAAGGCACGAGCCGCCATGCGATCGACGTCCACGAACACCGGCGTCGTGCCCGGGTTATAGGTATCCACGTAGCGCACAAAGTCATCGAACGACGGGGTGGCGAACACACCGCGATAGCGCGCGCGGTTCAGCTGCAGCGATTCGAGCGATTCGATCTCCTGCCCATCCTTCGTGTTGAGGATGACGGCGGGAACGGTGGTAGTGAGGCGGTTGGCCGAGGCCGCGGCGAGCGCGGTCTGCTGGATGAGTTCGAGGGCGGACTTGTCCATGTGGGTTCCTGGTGGATATCGGGGCGGGATGACGCTTAGTTGCGCGTCTCGCGGTCTTCGCTGCGGAACATGTCCGGCTGCGATTCGGGGAAGAGCGACAGCTTTCCGCGCACGCCCACATGGAGCGGGGTCTCGGTCGTGTTCTCTTCGGAGGTCTTGCCGTTGTTGGTCGGGCGGATGAAGGCGAGCTTGTGCTTCACCGCGACCTGTCGGCTGTTGGCGATCTGCTTGATGTCGAAGGTGAGCGTGACCTTGCCGGAGCGGCCGGTGGCCACAACGCCCTCGGCGACGCTGTGGAGCGCGTGCTCCATCTTCTGGCCGAACACGCCGGCATCGAGATCGGCAATCAACTCGACGACGTTCTGGCTCGTCTTCTTCGTTTCGTTCATGGGTAGTGCCTCAGCAGGGCCGGGCACGCCCGGCGTTTTGGAATAGGTGCCCGGTCAGACCGCCGGGCTCGGTGTGGGCTGTGCGCCGCGCGGGACTAGGGGAGGGCGGGCGACGGCACAGCGAGAAGGACGGCGGCGAAGGTGGTCCAGATACCCAGGACGAGCGCGACAGCCGATTTCTCATCGATGGGCGCGGACATCCACCAGGAGATGGCTTTCTGGATTCGTGCTTCCATCACGGCTTCGCCTTGCATGGGCCGTCGGTGAAGAGCACGACGGGCTGGCCGTAACGGGTATGCCCGACAACGACGGTCTGCTTCTGGCGAACGCACGCCACCTTGGACTCGGCAAGCGAGGTCGGCTGGTGGTGGCGCTCGGCCTGGTTCGCGCAGGCGGTCAGCGCCGCGATGCCGAAGCCGACGAACAGCACCACGAGCCAACCGAAGCGATCCTCGAACCAGTGCTGCAGGGACGGCGTGGACGATGCAGCGTGCATGTGAGCCTGGGCGGCGCGGATGTCGCGATCACCATCAGACTTCGCGATGGCGTACTTGAGCGCCTGGCGCTCCTTGATGGTGAGGCTGCTCATACGATGTCCCCAACGGTGAGGGCGACGACCGGATGGCCAGCGCCGTGGATCCACAACCTCACGGTCTCGCCGCGCTGCATGCGCTCGAGTTCTTCTGGGGTGGGTTCCCAGGCGGAGACCATGAACTGGCCTTCCGGCGTGATGACGTCGCGTACGGGAAAGGCACCGCAGGTCATGTCGCGGCCGTCCCAGCCCGGCGGAGCGCCGAGCACGCGCGTGGCGTCGGCGATGTGCTTGACGATCACGCTGCGGCCGCCTGCGCTTCGCGCGCCATGGCTTCGTAGTGCTCGCGCACCGTCGTGATGCCGCGTGCCGAACGGCATGCCTTCATCAGGTCGTTGCCCATGACGGCAAGGCCCGGGTCGGTGCCGGGGGCGCACGCCACCTGGACGAAAGCCTCGGCCAAGTGCACGACGATGGCGGCGCGCTGGGCGCGGCCACGAACGATCGCCAGGCGGGCGATTAGGTCATCGGCGTCGAAGTAGTTCCGTTCGGTGCACTCGCGCAGGACGTCGACGGTTTCGTCGAGGGTCCCGGCCAGCTGATCTTTGATGGGGGCGTCGCCCATTGCTCTCTCCCTGCCCGGGTGATCCGGCGTGGAGATAAAACTATGGCATTCCATAGACTCGTGTCAATGGGATTCCATAACTTTTTTCGGCGATCATGCGATCTCTATGGAAAACAGGGGATTAGGATGTTCAAGATCGACGATGCCGGCGCATCGAGCCCGGCCATCACGCGCAGCTGGCGCATGGATCGCTCTACGAACGAGTTGATTGGAGTCTGCCGCGGCATCCTTGCTGATGGATCGATCAATATCTCGGAGGCGAAGTTCCTGCACGACTGGCTGGAGCGGCACGCCGAGTTCGCGGGCCATTTCCCGTACAACGTCCTGTTGCCCAGACTTACAGAGGCATTGGCAGATGGGGTGTTAGACCTTGACGAAGAGCGGGATCTTCTCGAGGCACTCAGCGCGACGGTAGGTGGCGAGGTGGCCCACGAAAACGGGGCCAACAGCCTTTCTACCGAACTGCCATACGACGTTCCGCTGCCAACGATCCTGCACTCGGCCAGCACCTTCGTGGTGACGGGGACGTTCAGCTATGGGAAGCGCAGGGCGGTTTGCGAAGCCATCGAGGCCCGGCACGGCGCCGTGCGTTCTGCAGTATCGAAGGCCACCGATTACGTCATCATCGGCGAAGTGGGTTCGCGCGACTGGCTGCATTCGTCATACGGCCGGAAGATCCAGGACGCCATGGACTTTCGCAACCAGGGCGCCATGATCTCGATCGTGCCCGAGCGACATTGGGTGGCGTCGCTTCGCCCCCTGATAGATTGAAGGCAGTCTCATCTTGCGAGTCTGGCGTGCCGGGCTCGCGTCAAAGGTCGAAGGATATGCTGTCGAGTGAGGTGATACGCGACATCAGGATTTTTAGGTCCGCAGCGGGATACTGATCTAGGTCTCGCTGTATGAAGTTCACGATGTCTGGGATATCGGAATCCTGCGGCACGAATATATACCTGACGTCATTGGGCGTGAACGTTAAGGAAGCCTTCTCCTTGGCTGCTGCATCCAACGGCTCAAGCTTCGAGTGGTCGCTATAATGCTCGTGAAGTAGGTACTGCACGACGCCGTCGACCTCCGGGACGTATCTCCACTCCGACTCCTGATAGAACTCCTTTTCAACAAAATCCGTTCCCACTCGCATTTTCCCCGAGAGGGGCTTGGTGTTTGCGAGCAAGTGCCTCATGGCGCTTTTCTCTTTATCGGTTGCCTTGCTCGTCGAGCGCATAACTAAGTTCATTACGTCGTTGAGCGCTGAATGGAGATTATTGTTGCCCTTCATATAGAGAAGGGGATTAAGAGAGTTTTTCTCACCCCATTCTCTCGTCATGCCGATGCCAAAACTCCCGTAGAACGCAACGTGGTCTTGGATTCTACTGATGGGAATATCGCAAAAGCAGACCATTGGAAAGGCGATGTAGGTGTAGTGCCCATAGCCCATCCAAGCCACGTCCTCTAGACAGTATCTAGGCCAGAAACCGTCGGTCAGTATCCTCTTGAGGATGTCAGCGCTTTTTGTGAAATGAAAAAGCGAGTTCGAGCGTGGTGCCATTGCCGTTCCTGTGCAGATCGATAACGTTTGATTCCGTTTACGGCGACGAAGCTAGTCTTCCCAACTACCGATCCATCGCACTCGGCCGTGGATCTCGAAGTGTCTGGTTTCGTCGACCGCGACCGGCTTGCGCCACTTCGGGTCGTCCTTGTTGTCACTGGCGATGAACCACCGGCCGCCCAGTTCCACGAGCCGCTTGGCCATGAGCGTACCTTCGTAGCTGATCACGTAAATCTTGTCGTCACGGGGCTCGATGTCTGAAGTATCGAAGAGGATGGCGTCGCCATTCTTGATGGTGGGCGCCATGGATTCGCCCTTGCCATAAAGAACCGCCAAACGATCGGCCCGCAGGTGCTTGCGGCGCAGGCTCTCGGCCCGGAACTTGAGCTTGTGGGTCTCGGCGTATTCATCGACCACGGCGCCTTCGCCCAGGGCTGCAGCCTGGCGCACGCCGATGATGTCGGCCCAGCCTTCTTCTGCCGGCGGTTCGTCGTCCGCATCCATCTGGCCACGGCCGGTCTCAAGCCACTCAACCCTGATCCTTAGCGCCTTGGCGAGGACATGCAAACGGGTGCTGGACGCCTGGTCACTGTTCTCGATACCGGCGAGGGTTGGGTACGGAATGTCCGCGGCCTTCGCAAGATCGGGCCGGGTCATGCGCCGGAAAAGGCGCGCCTGCTTGATTCGTTCCCCTATGGTCATGGCCGTATGGTTATGGAAAACCGTTATGGGATGCCGTTGACACGGAGTTATGGGATGCCATAACCTGCGGCCCATGAAAACCTGGTCCGAACGAATTGCCGATTTGCAGAGCGACGGATGGTCGCTGACCGAGATCGCCTCAGCCATGGGCTGCTCTCCCCAGGCCTTGTCCGACATCAAGCAGGGTCGGACCAAGGAGCCCACGGGTATGTCGGCTGTTCGCCTGCACAACCTGCATGCAACCGGCGCCAAGCCGCCGGCTGATGGTGAGGACGTGCGCCAGCGACACCGAATCCCGGCCGCCTCGGCAGGGGCGACGGCAGAAGCAACTACGACTGTTCTGACCGTGAAGGTGGCCTGACATGGTCTCGATGGCGCTCACCATGGGCTTTTTCTTCTCGCTGGCGCTCTGGCCGGTATTCACTTCCGTATCCCCTGAGAGGCGCGCATGAGCCTGACGCTCGTTATGACGCTGGCGTCGATCGTCATTTCGCTGGGCAACATCGCATGGCTGGCGCTCTTGGATCGCCGGTGCCGCTTTGTCACCTCGACGGTCAAATTCGACCAGGCGGACCTCGACGAGATGTGCCAGCAGCTCACCGAAACGATCCAGTGCGAGGTGGCCAACCTACGTGCACAGGTTGAGTACCAGTTTCCCAAGCATAGCGTCGTGCTGGCTGATGAATTCAGTCTGGCGTCGGGCACGAGCATGGCAATCCAGCGCGGGCCCGACGGGAAGTTTTTGGCAGCAGGCGTTACCGGGGTTTCTGAAGGCCGCTCGCAGAAGCCTGAAGGATATCCGCCATCTGCGTCACCACCCGGGTGAATTCGTTGGTCATTAGGTCCGAAAGGCCGTGGCCAAGCATGTCGGCGATCGATCTCTCGTTTGCGAACTTCAGGTTGTCGACAAGGTGCTGCGTCGGGTTGTCTCGATCCATGGCCATTTGCAGAACGACCGAATGAAGCGCGTTCAGACGGCCCAGCATGATCTCTTTCTCCGTTTCCAGCAGCCGCACCTTCTCGGCCAGTGAGGCCAGGCTGACTTGTTCGTTCATGGGTTTCCCTTCGTTGGTGGTTGGTGGTGTCGCAACTCGATTCTGCCACGAAGGGTGACCCGCCTAATCCGTGCGTCGTGATGTCCATGGCGCGCACTTTATCGACGCAGCCCACGCGGCTCACCATTTGAGATTCACGATCATGAATGTCCTCGACGCAGCCCAAGCAACTGTGAAGGCGTACCCCGGCGGCGCTGAATCGCTGGCGCCTCGCCTGGACATGTCCGGCGCGCTGCTGCGCGGCAAGGTGAACCCGCAGTACGACCGCAACCACCTGACGCTGGCCGAAGCCGACCTGCTGATGACGGTCACCGGTGACCACCGAATTCTCCACGCACTCGCCGCGCAGCACGGCTACGTCCTTCAGCGTCACGACGATCTGGAGCGCGAGCGCGAAGAAGCCCAGCACCGCGTCGACGAGCTCGTGCTCGACCTGATGCGAGCCACGGGCAGCTTCGCCGGCACGATCGCCGACGCCCGGGAGGATGGGGTTATTACGCCGCGCGAGGCGAAGGACACGGCTCAGGCTGGCATGGGCGTGCAGAAGATCGTGGTTGATCTCGTCGCCGCGTTGCAGGCCCAGGTGAGGCTCGACATCCGGTGAGCACGAAGTGGGCCTTCGCCTGGCTGGTTCTCGTAGCCTTACTCGCCGTAGTGGACAAGCTTCGCTTCCGTTCGATGTTGGAACGTCGCGGCAGCGGCTTAGCTTTCGTCCTTTGTCTCGTAGCCGCGGCGTGGTTCGGCTATGCCGCCGGTCTCCAGCACGCGTGGGGTCCCTGATGCGTCAGACCCTGACGACCTACGAGCAGTTCCTCGGGGTTCGCACCCTGCGTGCGCTCAAGGCGTTCGCACGATGAACCGCCTGTCGTCTCCTGCATACCTCCACGCGAAGGCTGTACTGCCTGGCGTGCTGGCCCATGGGGCGACACCCGAGCAGCTCGTCGCTGCCGAAATCCACCTTTCCTCGCTGCGGCCATCGCCGCAGATGCCCTTGTTCGACCCGCAGCACGCTTACCCGGGGGTAGCTTCCCGGGGACAGCCGGATCCGGCCGGTTGCGTGCCTGCACTTCCCCGGATCCCGGAGTAACGATGGAAGAGAAAGACCTCGACGACCTCGTAATGATCGTCGCTTGCAACCGATGCATGGTGGCCCGCGCGTCTGCCAAGGGTGATCGCGGCACTGCTGACGCCCTCATCGAGATTGGTTCGGCGATCCTGACTGCCTGGTGCCTTCAGCTTGGCCTGAATGCCGAAGCTACCCATGCGCGCTCGCATCGCTTCCTTGAAGTCGTCACCGATCCGCCGGGCGTGGTGCACTGATGGCCGGCGACTGGATCAAGATGCGGTCGGACCTCTTCACGCATCCGAAAGTTGTCCGCATGTCGTCCGCATTGAAAGCGGACGGTCGTCCCGCGTTGTTGGCGGATCGCATGCGCACGGTCGGCGGATTGATGGCGGTTTGGTGTCTCTTCGATGCCCACTCGACCGACGGACGTCTGGCTAGTTACTCGCTGGAAGCGATCGATGAGCAGGTCGGTATGCCCGGCTTCGGCCATGCCATGGCCGCCGTTGAATGGATCGCCGAAGACGCTACAGGCCTTGTCCTTCCTGAGTTTGACAAGCACAACGGTCAGTCTGCGAAGCGTCGTGCGCAGGAAGCTGATCGCAAACGAGAGGCGCGCAAATCGTCCGCAACAGATGCGGACAAAGTGCGGACCAGAGAAGAGAAGAGAAGAGAAGAGAAAGAGAGAGGCGCGACTACGTCGGCGCCCACTCTCGAACTCGTCTCCGACGACCAGGGGCAGGGCGGCAAGGCCGCGGCGAAACGCGGCACCCGACTGTCGGACAACTGGCAGCCGAGCGGCGAGGATTTCGCGTGGGCACGCAAGGAGCGACCGGACGTTGACCTGCGCACCGAGACGGCCAGCTTCTGCGATTACTGGCGCGCCAAGCCGGGCAAGGAGGGCACGAAGCTCGACTGGACCGCGACCTGGCGCAACTGGATTCGCAACTCCCGCAAGGCCGGTGGCGTGTACAACCAGCGTCCTGAGCAGCCGCGCGCCCGGCAGGAGCTGACCCGATGAGCGCGGATAGCCGGATTGAAAGCATGCTGCGCGTGCCACCAAACGCCGTGGCGGCCGAGCAGAGCGTGCTCGGCGGCCTGATGCTGTCGCCTGGCCGCATCGACGCGGTGAGCGCGCGGCTCGAGGAAGACGATTTTTACCGCCGCGACCACCGGATGATCTTCCGGGCCATGGTGCAGTTGAACCGTCGTGGCGTGCCGTGTGACGCGGTGACACTGGCTGGATGGTTCGCGAACAGCGGCCTGGGCTGCGACCCGGCCTACCTCCTCCAACTGGCGAACGACACACCCAGCGCAGCGAACATCGACACCTACGCCGCGATGGTTCGCGAGAAGGCTGTGCGCCGCCGTGTGATCGATGCGGCGACCGAGCTGATGGAGCAGGCCTTCGGCGCCGCACATGACGCCACCGAACTGGTGGACGGCGGCATTGCCACGCTGATGGGCATGCAGCGCATCGAGGTATCCAGCGAATTCAACATGCGTCAGACCCTGACGGTGGCGTACGACGCGGCGCAGGCGGCGAAGGCGCGTGGCGGCAAGATCCCTGGCATTCCCACCGGGCTGTCCGAACTGGACGACGTCCTGGGCGGCCTGCACGACTCGGACCTGATCGTGGTCGGCGCCCGCCCGGCGATGGGCAAGACGGCGCTGCTGTTGAACATGCTGCTGGCCCATGACAGCCCGGCCGGCCTCGCGTCGACCGAGCAGCCGCAGGTGCAGATCGGCTCGCGCCTGCTGGCGATCGAGGGCCGGATCAACGCGTCCCGCCTGCGCAACGGCACCCACGACGACGAAGACCTCGGTCGCATGGCCGCCGCGGTGGCCCGCCTGATGGAGCGCGAGCTCGTGCTGTGCGACCGCGCAGGGCTGACCATCGGCGAACTCCAGCGTCTGGCCCGCCGGTGGAAGAAGAAGCACGGCATCCAGCGCCTTTACGTCGACTACGTCCAGCGCCTCAAGGGCAACAACCCGAGGGATTCGCGCATTGACCAGGTGAGCGAGGTGGCCCAGGGCCTGAAGGAGATCGCTCGCGAGTTGAATATCCCGGTCGTCGCGCTGGCGCAGGTAAACCGCGAGGTGGAGAAGCGCACCGACAAGCGCCCGAACATGGGTGACCTGGCGAACTCCAGCGAGATAGAGAAGGAAGCCGACCAGATCCTGATGCTCTACCGCGACGAGGTGTACCACCCGAACACCGAGGACAAGGGCATCGCCGAGATCAGCGTGGAGAAGAACCGCCACGGCCCGACCGGCTTCAAGAAGGTCGAATGGCACGCCGAGACCATGCGCTTCACCGACCGCGGCGCGGGGTACCACGATGGGTGGTGATCTGCTGGCGCGCATCGAGGCCGACCGCTTGGCCGCTCGCGCTGCGTTGGAGGGCGAACGCGTGCTGATGCGCGTCAAGTTCCCGCTGGTGGCCAGGATCGTGGACGTGTTCCGCGCCGCCGCTGCGTCCGACCAGACCGCGCCGCGCCTGCTGCCGCGACCTGTATACGCCGCGAACGACGCGGGCGAGACGTGGGGCAGGGAACCGCAATCGGAAGGCCTTGCCGTGGACGGCGACAAGCTGGCGCACCTGCCTGCATTCGAAGCCTCCTGGCGCGCGTTCTTCGCTGGCCGGAAGGAAGACCACAAGACCTACCGCGAGCGCATGCAGCGCGCTATCCGCCCCGAGACACGAGGCATCGACGAACCATGAGATACGCCACCCAAGGCCTAGCGCGTCGCCGCGCCGCTGACTTCATTCCTGACGCGCAGAGCCTGATCTATCTCGGTCATGTGCGGCAGGGCGTGCTGTCCATCCATCGGGCCGCCCGCGCCGCGATCCTCGCTCAGGGCCGGGTCGCCATCTTCATCGGAGCCAACGGCGAGGCCGCTGCCTACAGCTACCGCCACGTCGATTACGACCGCCACTGCCGAAAGCACGCTAAGAGCCTGATGGGCGTCTACCAGGTGTCCGCCGCTGGCACTGTGCCGGAGGCCGACGACCTGGCGCTGCTTGCCGATATCCGGTGCCACGTGCTGGCGCTACCAACCCAAGGAGCTAAAGCCGCATGACCGTGTACAGCCAGATCAAGCGCGACCTACTCTCGTTGGCCCTCGTCGCGATTGGCCTCACCGTGGTGCAGAACTGGCTGATGCCACGCGACAGCTGCGACACGGCTGAACTGCGCTGCGGCATGAAGGTACGGACAGATGCGCTGTCCGGTTGCCAGTACCTCGAATCGGAAGCCGGCGCCTTGACGGTACGGCTTGGGCGCGATGGCCACCAGATCTGCGCGGGGTACCAGTGAAGCGCACACCTATCCTCCGCAAGACACCGTTACGCCAGAAGGGTTGCCTGTTGCGCCTGGCTGGCGCCGCGGTCAAGGGACCGCGTCAACGTGTGACGGTCGAGTTCGACGACGACGGCGCGGTTGTGGCCACATGGGCCGCGCCGAAGCTCCGCCAGAGCCGCAGCACGGGCAAGCCGACGAAGGCGCAGGTTGCCCGCTGGGATTCGATGCGCGCCCGCGGCTGCGTGGCCTGCCACCTCAATGGCGTGGACCATGGCCTGGCGCGCGCCAGCTTCGGCCAGGGGTTGGAGATCCACCACCTACTGTCTGGCGGTCGGCGCCGCGGGCACGACTTTACCGTGTGCCTCTGCCACTACCACCACCAGGGCAAGTTCCTCCCGTACCCGGATCACGGATACCAGGAGCACGCCGAGCACTTCGGTCCCAGCCTCGAGCGCCAGTCGCGCCGCTTCCACGAGTTCTACGGTGCCGACGACCTGCTGCTCGAATACCAGAATCTGATGCTGGCGCGCCAGGACCTCCCAACCTTCCCGCAGGCGGTAGCCGAATGAACCTCGTCGTCGAAATCGATGACTTCAAGCTGCTGGCCGGTCCGAACTCGCGCGCCCACTGGCGCAGCAAGGCCAGTCGCGTGAAGCGGGAACGGCAGGCGGCACACTGGCGCATGATGGATGCAAAGCGCCCGCCGCTGCCTGTGGAAGTCCGCCTGGTGCGCATCGCGCCGCGCGCGCTCGACGACGACAACCTGCAAGGTGTGTTCAAGGCCGTGCGCGACGGCGTGGCCGACGCCTACGGCATCGCCGACAACGACAAGACGAAGATCCGCTTCACCTACGACCAGGAGCGCGGCAAGCCGCACCAGTACGGGGTCCGCATCGAGGTGTCGCCGGCATGACCGTCCAGTTCGCCGCCCGCGCCGAGCGTCGCATCGCCAGCGTATGTGGCTGGGTCAACAAGGTGGTGTCAGGGCCTTACGACCCTGCTGACCTTGCCCGCCAGTGCGAGGCCAAGGGCCGCGAGTTGCTGAAGATTGCCGGCGATCTTCGCCGGGCCGCCCGGATCACGAACAAGAGCGGTGCCGCTGGCGCCGTGCACGAACCGAAGTAACCAGGGGAACACCATGCGACGCGGAAGCGAACTCGAAAACCGGCTGACCGAGTGGGCAAGGCATTACGGCGGTAGCCGGTACGAGCGGGAGAGCGGTGGCCATTCGTGGCTCGCTTCCCTGATGAAATGGCACGGCCGCCCTCCCACTGGTCTCGGGTTTGCCACCGAATGCAGCCCCGCCGACGAAGTGCAGGCGGTCATTGAATATCTGCAGAAGGAGGACTGGCTTCGATCGCAGGTGATCCGCTGCGAGTACCTGCTGCCCGGACAGCCCATCCATTCGAAGTTGCAGAAACTGAGACGCATCGGGGAGAACATGGGGCGGAGCACGTATTACGCCCGGCTCAGGTCTGCCCGACGGTACGTGGCCGACCGGCTTGGCATCCGCGACGACGAGTTGGAGAAGGAGGTCATCGGGTGAGGTTCGGCGACGGGAACACCCTTTTGGGGGCTCAGCGGCTCGGTGAAATGCATTTCATCTATGCATTTTTCTTCGAGAACGGAGCGGACATACACGTGAAGGTAGGCGAGAGCACTAAGCCCTACGAACGGCTGAAGTCTATCTGCTGCGGTAGTCCGTTCCAGGTCGCCCAGGCCGTCTTCTGCCACGCGGGCGGAAAGCGTGTCGCCCGAAAATTCGAATCACTGGTGGCGCAATCTCTGGGCGATTTCCGTACGCGCGGAGAGTGGTATTCCTTCAAGAAGGAGGACGCAGTGACCTTCCGGGGCTGCATCGCTGTGGCGTTCGCGAAAGCCACCGGGCGATCCCTGAAATGGACAAAAGTGGATATGCAGGAATTTGCCCGGGACATGGCCAAGGCGAAGGGAAACGCATTCCCTCACTGACCCTCTTGCCTGTTGGACGAAAAAGGGTATATTCGCGTCATCGCTGATAGTCGCGACCTACCTAAGCCCTGGCACCTGCCGGGGCTTTTTCGTTTTCGGCCTTTCCCCTGGGGCCGAACCGGCTGGCGCGTCGCTCCCCTCGGCTCGCCAGCCAACCTATTCCGGAGCATCCAATGGACGCCAAGACACTCGCCAGCGCTGCGGGCATTCCGCTCGTGCGCGCGCAGGTGTGGGCAGGCTTCCTGTCGGCTGCCATGGACAAGTACGAGATCAACACGCCGGCTCGCCAGGCTGCGTTCATCGCGCAGGTCGGCCACGAGTCCATGAGCTTCATGCGCACTTTGGAGATCTGGGGCCCGACGCCGCCGCAGGCTCGCTACGAGGGCCGTATTGACTTGGGCAATACCCAGCGTGGCGACGGCAAGCGATTCATGGGCCGCGGTCTGATCCAGATCACCGGTCGCGACAACTACGCGAAGGCCTCGAAGGCGCTGGGCGTTGATGTCGTGAAGCGCCCCGAGCTGTTGCAGGGTGAAGAACTCGCCAGCCTATCCGCCGCCTGGTGGTGGAAGACCCACGGACTGAACGAGCTCGCCGATGCTGGCCTGTTCGCGGCCATCACGAGGAAGATCAATGGCGGGTTGACCGGCCAGGACAAGCGGGAAGCTCTGTGGAAGAACGCCAAGGCGGCGCTGGGTGTGCAGTGACGACGGACGATGAAGTGGCCCTGGTTCACGAACGTGTTGAGGCGACTGAGGCCCACGCGGCAGAGGTCGCCATCCGTCATATCGGCGCGTATGCCCCATTCATTGGTGCCACGGAGTCCGTTGAGGACCGCGGCATCACGGCTTATGAGCGCATCGCGTCCACCCGCGCCGTGAGTAAGGCAGAAATGACCGAGCTTCTGGGCCGAGATATCCGACGCTTCGTCCGCACGCTGCGGCCACGCACGGCGATCTATCCGCAGCTCGGATCGGTACGTCTTGCGGTGCTGGCCCATGTGGCCATGGTCATCGGCTCGCCGGCCCTGATGGCGTGCCGCCCCTTGTGGGATGCAATCAGTCAGGCGCGGTGGGACGACGCCCAGGACACGTTGCTCCTTACGCGGTGGCCGGAGCGCGCAGTAAGCGATGACGAGCGCCGCCGCATGCTCGAGCTGGCAAGGATGATGCGAACTGGGGTTGTGCCGGCGTCTTGGACGGCGTGACGTGACGAACATGGCGAATCGCAGCATCCGCGCCCTCAAGGGCGGCGTCGCGGTGTTGGTGTTTCTCATGCTTGGCGTAGCGCTCTCCATGCTGATCAACACCGTTGTGCCCGCGGAGAACCGCGACATGGTGAGCATGGTGGTCGGCGGCCTGTTGGCCAAGGCCACAACGATTGTCGATCACCTATTCCCCACCAACCCAGTTCATACAAGGGCTGATGCACCATGAATCCTTGGGTCAGGGTTGCCTGCGCTCTCGCGCTGATGATTGTCGGCGCGGTCGGTGGGTGGTACGTGCGCGGCAAGGGCGCCGATGCTGAACTCGCCAGTGCGAAGCTTGATCGCGCTGCGGACCAGGCCGGCGCGGCCATGGCTTTCGGCCAAGCTGAAGCCCTTCGACTGTCTCAATACGAGACGCAGGCCGAAAAACTGGCCGCTGCCGATGCCGATCACCAGAAGGATATGTCCGATGCACAGGCCCGCGCTGACCGCGTTGCTAATGACCTGCGTGCTGGCACTCTGCGCCTGCGCGACGAATGGGCCACCGCCCGTGCCACCGCCGCAGTGCAAGCTGCCGCCTGTACCGGCAAGCCTGATGCAGCAGCCGAACTACGAGCAGCGGGTGCGCGGGATCTTGTTCTCGCCGGCGCCCAATGCGACAGCACCATCATCGGTCTCCAACGTGCGTTGATGGCCGACCGCGAGGGACAGTGACGTGTCGCCAATCAAGGCAACGGTGAGAGTTCGGTTCCGTTGGTGGCTGAAGCCATACCTGCTCTTAGTTGTTTTGAAGGCTCGGTTGACGGGAAGCTTCCCGGACATGGATAGCGTCGAGGCTCGCATCGTGCCAGCAACCATAACGATCGTTGCCTGATGGGCCGGCTGAAGAGCATAGATAGCCGCCTGGGCTCGCTGCCCGCCCGCGTACGGAACACTGTGCAGCCGGGATCATGGCGCCAGCCCGATGCCACGTCGACGAAGCGAGGCTACGGGTATGCCTGGCAGAAGGCGCGCGAGGGCCACCTGCGCAGTCATCCCTTCTGTGTGATGTGCCTGGTGCAGATGGACTTGGCAACCGAGGCAGATTGCCGCCGCGCATTCGATGGTGAAGCGAAGGCCGAGGTGATGCTGGTGTGCGCAGAGCGCGGGCTCGTGGTGCCTTGGGCACACGTGGTCGACCATCGCACGCCGCATCGCGGTGACCAGGTGTTGTTCTGGAACAAGACGAACTGGCAGTCGCTGTGCACGTCGCACCACAGCCGAGACAAGCAACGCACTGAGGCTGCCGACGCCGCTCCGCAAATGTGAACGAGATGTTAAGGCCATTGGCCGCACCGACCGGTCGGGTCGCCCGGGCAGGGGGTGGGTCGAAAGTCTGGCGCCGCGCAGCGATCTAGACCGCCGCCTCCCTCACGCACGGAAAATTTCCCCTGTTTGATTAATCGCAGCAGGGTTCAAAAATCAAACAACCCGCGCCGCGCAAGGCTTCGCAGCCTGCGTGACGCATCGAGGTGAGCCATGCCGCGAGGTGGCCCCCGACCGGGTGCTGGCCGACCGAAGGGCAGCACCTCGAAGGGAAAGAAAGCTCCAGCGTCGAAGCCGGAGAACAAGAAGAAGAGCGGGAAGGGCAAAGCCACTGGCGGTAAGGCCGTTGTCGTGCGTCCGGATCCGCCCCCGATTGAAGAGGTGCTTCAAGGCGAGGTGCTGCCGGCCAACATGACCCCGCTTGAGTACATGCTCGGTGTCATGAACAACCGGAAGGCCGAGGCGGACCGCCGTGACCGCATGGCAATGGCGGCAGCGCCGTACGTCCACGGCAAGGTCGGCGAGCAGGGCAAGAAAACGGCAAAGCAGGCTGCCGCTACGAACGCGACCGCGGGCGGGCGGTTCTCGTCGGCACCGCCGCCGCGCCGTAGCAGCATGAACTGATCGCATGGAGTGGACCACGGCGTGTGTCGACTGGGCGGAGCGCCTGGTCGCCAGGCAATCCATCATTCCGCCGCCGATTTTCCCCGACGAGGCGGAGCGTGCGCTGCGGATATTCAAGCAGCTGCAGGTGGTCGACCTGGGCAAGACGGTCTGGGATGACCAGATGGGCCAGATGCGTGCGCCGAATTTCGGCGAGTGCTCTGAACAGTTCGTGTTCGACTTCGTCGCCGCGATCTTTGGTGGGTACGACGCGGAGTCCGGCAAGCAGCTCATCCGAGAATTCTTCCTGCTGATCAGCAAGAAGAACACGAAGTCCACGATTGCCGCGGGCATCATGCTGACGGCCGTCATCCTGTGCTGGCGCGATAACGAAGAGCACCTGATCCTGGCGCCGACCAAGGAGGTCGCCGACAACAGCTTCCAGCCGGCGGCGGCCATGGTCCGTGCCGACGACGAGCTGAGCGACATCTTCCACGTCCAGGATCACGTCCGAACCATCACCCACCGCACCACGCGCGCGTCGCTGAAGGTGGTGGCGGCCGACACCGAGACGGTCTCGGGTAAGAAGTCCGGAAAGATCCTGATCGACGAGTTGTGGCTATTCGGTAAGAAGCCGAACGCGTCAGCGATGCTCATGGAGGCCACCGGCGGCCAGATCTCGCGCGACGAAGGCTGGGTGATTCTGCTCACCACCGAGGCCGACGAGCCTCCGGCGGGCGTTTTCAAGGAGAAGCTGAACTACTACCGCGACGTTCGCGACGGAATCATCGTCGATCCGAAGTCGCTGGGCGTGCTGTACGAGTTCCCCCCGGACATGGTGGCCTCGAAGGCCTATCTGGATCCGAAGAACTTCTACATCACCAACCCGAACATCGGGAGGTCGGTCAGCCAGGAGTGGCTCGAAGACAACCTGCGGAAGAACCTGCCCAAGACGGACGGGGACCTCCAGAAGTTCCTGGCGAAGCATCTCAATGTCGAGATTGGGCTGGCACTGCGGTCGAGCGCCTGGGCCGGCGCGCCGCATTGGCTGGCGCAGGCGAACCCTGACATCGACCTCGATTACCTGATCGCGCATTGCGACGTGATCACGGTCGGCGCCGACGGCGGTGGTCTGGACGATCTTCTCGGGTTGTCGTTCGTGGGGCGCCATCGCGAAACGCGGGTGTGGCTCATGTGGAACTACGCGTGGGCCCATCCCTCCGTGCTGGAGCGGCGCAAGGACATTGCGACGCACCTCAAGGACTTCGAGGACGAGGGGGACATGACCCTCGTCAACCGTGTGGGCGACGACGTACAGGAGCTGGCGGCGATGGTGGGCAAGGTCTACCGGGCCTGCCGCCTCGACAAGATCGGCGTGGATCCGAGCGCGCTTGGCGCGATCCTCGACGCGCTCGCGGCCGAGGAGATCCCGGAGGACAAGATCACAGGCATCCCGCAGAACTACAAGCTGCAGGCCGCCATCAAGACCACCGAACGCAAGCTGGCCGGTGGCGAGCTCTACCACGCTGGCCAGCCGCTCATGACCTGGTGCGTGGGTAACGCGAAGGTCGAGACCAAGGGCAACGCGATCTACGTGACGAAGCAAGCGTCCGGTGCCGCGAAGATCGATCCGCTGATGGCCAGCTTTAACGCCATTGAACTGATGTCCCGCAATCCGGAAGCCCCCGGCGGGCTTGAGGACTTCCTGATGAACCCACTGATCTCCGGCGCATGAAGACAGAGCTGGCGCCCAAGAAAATGGGGTTCATCCGATCGGCGATCGTGCGCGCGCTCGGCTACCCGACCCAGCTGTCGCTCACGGATCCCGATGGGTGGCAGGGCCAGAGGCACGAGTCGCCCAGCGGCGAGGTGGTGACGGTCGACGGCATGTTGAAGCTCGCCGCGGTCTGGAGCTGCGTCCGTCTCATTTCCGAGACGATCGCGACGCTGCCGTTCTCGGTTTACGAGCGGACCGCCAAGGGCAAGCGCGTGGCCCAGCGGCATCCGCTCCAGATGCTCATCCACGACCAGCCGAACTACGACACGACGGCCTCGGTCCACTGGGAAGCGGTGGTGGCGGCGATGCTGCTGCGCGGTTGCGCGCAGGTCGAGAAGCAGACGGTGGGCGACCAGCTCGTCGGCCTGAACTTCCTGGCTCCCACGCGCCTCACCACTTCCAAGGACTCGAAGGGCAACAAGGTCTACCGCTACACCGAGGACAACGGCTCGCAGCGTGAGATTCCGGCGGCGCGCGTCTGGACCATCCCGGGTTTCTCCTTGGACGGAAAGACCGGCCTGTCCGTGGTCCGGTATGCAACCAACATCATCGGCAACGCGGCCTCGGCCGATAAAACCGCCGGCGGCGTGTTCCGCGCAGGGCTGAAGCCGACCCGCTTCCTGAAGCTCGCGGCCTGGCTCACGAAGGACCAGCGCGAGCAGTACAAGGAATCGCTCGATTCGGTGAAAAACTCGCTGGATCGCGGCCAGGTGCCCGTCCTCGAGGGCGGCATGGACTTCGGCACGATCGGCATGAAGCCGGACGAGGCTCAGCTGCTAGAAAGCCGGGCTTATTCGGTCGAGGAGATCTGCCGCTGGTTCCGCGTACCGCCCTGGATGGTCGGCCACGCCGAGAAGTCCACCAGCTGGGGCACCGGCATCGAGCAGCAGATGATCGGGTTCCTGACGTTCACGCTCGGCCCGTGGCTCAAGCGCCTGGAGCAAGCCGTTCAGAAAGACCTGCTCAAGCCGGGTGAGCGGTCTCAGTTCTACGTGAAGTTCTCCGTCGAAGGCCTGCTGCGCGCCGACAGCGCCGGCCGCGCCGCGTTCTACGCCGCGATGGTCAACAACGGGATCCTCACCCGCGACGAAGTGCGCGAACTCGAAGACCGCGAACCGATGGGCGGCAACGCCGCCGTGCTCACCGTGCAAACCGCCATGGCCCCGCTGGATTCGCTCGGCAAGAGCGACACGCAGGACGTGCGCGCGCTCCTGAAGAGCGTGCTGTTCCACCCCGATCCCGCCACCGCGGACTGAGGAAACCAACATGACGCTCAAGAGCCTTCCGGGTGCACCGGAGAATCGCCTGCACGCTGGAATCAGCAGCCAGATCCTGCCGCGCGCGTTCGACCGCTGGAATCCGGGCCTACAGGCGCGCGTTACCGAGAAGGCGGCCGCCGGCGGCGACAACGGTGATCCCGACACGACGGCCGATCCGGACCGGACGATCAGCGTCTACGACGTGATCGGCTACGACTTCTGGACGGGCGACGGCGTCACCGCAAAGCGCGTCGCTGGCGCTCTGCGCGGCATGGGTTCCGGGCCGGTCTGGGTGAACATCAACTCGCCCGGCGGCGACATGTTCGAAGGCCTGGCCATCTACAACCTCCTTCGCGAGCACGACGGCGAAGTGAACATCCGTGTGCTGGGGCTGGCGGCCTCGGCCGCTTCCATCATCGCCATGGCAGGCGACAACGTGCAGATCGCCCGGGCCGGCTTCTTCATGGTCCACAACGCCTGGGTGGTGGCCAGCGGCAATCGCAACGATCTGCGCGAGTACGCCGACACCCTCGAGCCGTTCGACCGCGCCATGGCGGACATCTACGCCGCGCACACGGGCGAGAGCCGTGAGGACATGGCCAAGCTCATGGATGCCGAGACCTGGATCGGCGGCAGCGATGCGGTCGACCAGGGCTTCGCCGAATCCCTGCTGGACTCCGACCAGGTCGAGAAGGGCAGCTCGAAGGCGAGCGCCTCTGCCGTGCGCCGGATCGAGAGCGCGCTGCGCGCCTCCGGCCTGCCGAAGTCCGAGGCCATGCGCCTCATCAGCGATTTCAAGTCCTCGCTGGGTGACCAGCGAGGCAGCGGTGCGGGTGATCCCACCGACCCGGGTACGCGCGACGCGACCCACCTGACCGATGCCGCGGCATCCGCCGTGGACCTCACCCGCATTCTCTAAAGGAGCCATCCCATGGCCGCAGTCGAAGAAGATATCAAGCAGATCAACGCCAGCCTGAAGACGGTGGGCGACCAGCTGAAGGCGCACGCCGAAAAGGCCGACGCCCAGATCAAGCAGCACGTCACGCTCTCGGAAGAGACGAAGGCGAGCGTGGACAACCTGCTCAAGGAGCAGGGCGCCCTCCAGAACCGTCTCCAGAACGCCGAGCAGCTGATGGCGAAGCTGGAAGCGGGCACCACCCATGGACACGAGGAAGCCAAGTCTGTCGGCGCGCTCGTGATCGAGAGCGATAACATCAAGGCCATGAGTTCGTCGGTGCGTGGCAGCGCCCGCGTGGCCATGCCTCGCTCGGCCCTGATGAACGTCCCGGCGACCGTCGGCAATAACACCAGCGAGAGCAATTCGCTCGTGGTGTCTGATCGCCGCCCCGGCATCATCTTGCCCGGCCAGGCTCGCCTGACCATGCGCGACCTGCTTGCGCCGGGTACGACGGATAGCAACAACATCGAGTACGTGCGCGAGACGGGCTTTACCAACAATGCCGCGCCCGTGGCCGAAGGCGGCGCCAAGCCGTATTCGGACCTCAAGTTCGAGCTCGAAAACGCCCCGGTCCGTACGCTGGCTCATCTGTTCAAGGGCTCCCGCCAGCTTCTGGACGATGCGCCGGCCCTGATGAGCTACATCGACGCCCGCGCGCGCTGGGGCCTGCAGATCAAGGAAGAGGCGCAGCTCCTGTACGGCAACGGTACCGGCGCGAACATCAAGGGCATCGTGCCGCAGGCGACGGATTTCAACGAGACGCTGCTCGCTCTGGCGGGGATGACCCCCATCGACCGTATCCGCGTCGCGCTTCTGCAGCAGATCCTGGCTGAGTTCCCGGCCAACGGCATCGTGCTGAACCCCATCGACTGGGCGCAGATCGAGCTCACCAAGGATAACGAGGGCCGTTACATCATCGGCGATCCGGCCCGTGGCACGACGCCGCTGCTCTGGAACCTTCCGGTCGTGCAGACCCCGGCGATCACCGTGGACGAGTTCCTGGTGGGCGCGTTTAACCTGGGCGCCCAGATCTTCGACCGCATGGACATCGAGGTCGTGATCTCCACGGAAAACGATAAGGACTTCGAGAACAACATGATCTCGATCCGTGCCGAAGAGCGTTTGGCCCTCGCCGTTTACCGTCCGGAAGCGTTCGTGACCGGCTCGGTGACGGCGCCGGCGCAGGGCGGCGGCTGATCCCACTCATACCTGACTAAGGCACGGGGTGGGCAACCACCCCGTGAACAGCATGAACGAGAAAATCTACGCCAAGGCTCAGCGCTCCTTCGACCACGACAACGTGCGCCGTTCGAAGAAGTCGCTGGCGTTCGCAGTCGAGAAGTCGCTGTATACGCAGTTTGAAGCCACTCACCTGGTTCGCGCGGCGACCGAGGAAGAGATCGCCGAGGCCAAGGCGGCCGAGGTGAAAGCTTCGGCGCCGACCAGCGAGACGACGGTTCCCGACCCGGTGAAGCCCGTTGTCGATCCGAACGGCGGCGGCGACGGTGATGGTGACAACCCGCCGCCCCTGACGGCCGAACAGTTCATCGACGGCACCGTGCCGGATGTGGTCGCCCGCATCGAAGGCGCAACGAAGGAACTGATCGAGGGCGCGCTTGCCGCCGAAACGGCGAAGGGCGAGAAGGCACGTAAGGGCGTGACCGATGCCCTGACCGCTGCGCTGACGCCCGCGGCCCAGTGACATGGCACTGGTAGATACGGCACTCGCGATCCGGCACCTGCGCGAGTCGTCGGACGCCGACGTGTCGGTCTACCTTGAGGCGGCCGAGGAACGCGCCATCGCCTTCCTCGGCCGCAACGTCTACCCAGACGACGCGAGCCTGGCCGCCGCGGTCACGGCCGGTACCGCCGGCGATGCGCCGATGGTGGTCAATTCCTCCGTGAAGGTCGGCATCCTGCTGACGCTGGGGAGCCTGTGGGCCAATCGCGAGTCGGTGATCGCCGGTAGCACGGTGGCGTCGGTGAGGATCCCACTGGATGCGGAGGCCATGCTCTGGCCGTTCCGCACCGGTCTGGGGGTCTAGCCGTGGCGCTGCGCGCGGGCGAGATGCGGCACCAGCTGCGAATCGAGAAACTCGTGGCATCCGATGATGGCGATTATGGCGGCGCTGCCGGTCCAGCCAGTTGGGTGCCCGTTGCCACGGTGTGGGCACGTCGCACGAACACGCTTCGAGCGACCGCCGAGGCTGTCGCTGGTGGCCAGGCTATTGCGCCCCTGCAGGTGCGCTGGGACATGCGCCCCCGTGACCTCGATCCGGCCAATCGCCTGGTTGGCGTCGGCGGCGACCATGATGGTGTCGTGTACGACATCGCAAACGTCGGGATCAGCAACGACCGCAGCGAGATGGCCGTGATGACCACGTCCGGGGCGAGCGATGGCTGATCTTGAGCTCGAAGTCGACGGTCTGGCCGACCTCGAACGCCGCCTTACCGACATTGCCGGCCCCGGCGCCCGCCGTTCGCTCACGAAAGGGCTTCGGCAGGGGACCAATATGGTGCTGGCCGAGGCACGCCGCCGTGTGCGGAAGAAAACGGGTGCGACGGCCAAGGCTACTCGCACAAAAAGCCAGGGTTTGCGTGGTCAGGACCTGATTTTCTCTGTTGTGACCAACGATGTCGGCCGCTGGCTCGAATTGGGCACCTCGAAGATGCAGCCGTATCCGTTCCTGCGGCCCGCCACCGAAGCCATGGCAACCAAGGCGGTAGAGGTGATGCGCGACATTACCCTGGCGGCTATCGAACTCGAGGCCTCGAAGAAATGAGCGCTAAGTCCGCCGTCTTCAAAGCGCTAAATGCAGTCGCGCCCACATTTCCCGTCAAGGCACCCCTCGGTACGAAGGCGCCCTACATCCGCTATCTGCGTGTGGGCGGCCGTGACGCAACGACCTACGACGCCAACGGTGACGGCGCGACGTCTGGCACGTTCCAGATCGACGTCTTCACTACCGAGGGTGGATCGGCCGAACGGCTCGCCATCGAGGCGCGCGCCGCGCTCTACGCGAGTGCCTCGCTGACGATCGGAGAGGTGATCGACCTTCCCGACGATTTCGAGGACGACACCAAGCTCTTCAAAGTGTCCTTTCAACTGGACGCCTGGGAATAGAACCGCAACCGCGGGACCATGCCGGCCACGCCGGTACTTCTAAGCCACCTCCGGGTGGCTTCTTTTTTTGGAGACCACCATGGCGAACAAGGCCAAGAGCACCCAGCTACGCAAGATCGAGGTCAGCGAAACCGGTACCGCGCAGGGGACGTGGACGAAGGTTTCGCAGCTGACGGCCGCGCCGTTCTCGACCGGATCCGCGCAGTTCCTCGACGCGACCAACTACGACAGCCCACGCAAGGAGTACACCGACGGGCTCGACGATGTTCAGGATATGAACATCACTTTCCAGCGTGTCGTCGATGACGAAGGGCAGAACATGCTCCGCGACGCTTGCTTCGAGCGTCCCCGCCCGACGCTGTACTTCCGTGGCACCACCGGCCAGGGCGAGGTCATGACGTTTGAGAGCACCGTGGGCGGCTGGTCGCTCCCGGATGGCCCGAATGCGGTTGAGACGGCGCAGGTCACCGTGCGCCCGAACAACATCGTTTGGACCGGCCCGGAGACGCCGTAATGACGAAGCTTCTCACCAAGGAACAGATCCTTTCGGCCGACAGGAAGAAGTTCGAGGACGTCGCCGTGAAGGAGTGGGGCGGTACCGTCCGCCTCCAGGAGCTCTCGGCCAGCGACCGCGACCAGTGGGAGTCCGAGCAGATCACCGTGCAGGCCGATGGCACGGGCGTGAAGTTCAATCCGAAGCATGCCCGCGCACGTTTGATTGTGCGCAGCCTGGTCGATGAGGGCGGCAAGCGCCTGTTCAAGGACGACGAGGTGGCATCGCTGGGCAGCCTGTCCGCGTCGACGATGCAGAAGCTGTTCAAGAAAGCGATGGCGCTCAACGCGATTAGCGCGGACGACATGAAGGAGCTGGAGGGAAACTCCGGCGCCGCCCCGAGCGCCGGCGGCTCTTCGACCTCTGCGAGCGCTTCGGCGTAGCTCATCCGTCGATCCTGCTCCGGCAGCTCACCTCGAGCGAGCTGTCGGAGCTGATCGCGTACAGCGAGCTACACCCGGTTTCGCCGGGCATGGAACGCATGCTGGCCCGCATTGCGCATATCTCCGCCGTCGCTGGCGGGGTGAAGGCGGATGACGAGCCGCTCCCGGCGACGAGCCACCTCATACGCAAGTTCCCAGACGAGATCTGACCTTGGCCACGATTGCGCAAATCCGTGCCGACCTGGTCGGCTCCAGTGCGAGCTTCCGCAGTGAGATGATCGCTGGCCAGCGTCAGGCCAACATCTCGCTGGCTGCCGTGCGTGGCGATGTGAAAGCCACGGCTGAGAGCCTTGCCACGCTCAACAAGGCCGCGGCCGGGTTCATCGGTTTCGAAGCGATCAAGGCTGGCGTAGAGAATCTGCTGGAGGCGCAGAAGGCCGCGCAGCAGATTCACTACTCGCTCCTGAGCGCCACCGGGTCCGGTACCGCCGCGGATGCGGCCTACAAGGCGGTGTCGGCCACAGCGGAAAAGCTGGGCCTTGACTTGCAGTCGTCTGCCCTGGGGTTCGCGTCCATGTCGGCGGCCGCGAGCGCCAACGGCGTGACGATGAAGGACCAGCAGGCGCTTTTCGATGCGCTCGCGCGTTCCTCGACGGTGCTGCACCTGTCGTCGGAGCAGACCGGCCGTGCGATTACGGCACTCAGCCAGATCTTCGGCAAGGGAAAGATCCAGGCCGAGGAACTCCGGCAGCAGCTGGGCGATGCCGTGCCCGGGGTGGTGCCGAGGTTCCAGGCGGCGGTCATGCAGATGATCAAGGGGACCGACCTTGCCGGAAAGTCGTTCGATCAACTGCTGCAGTCGGGCGATGTTACCGTACAGAAGTTCCTTCCCGCGCTCATCCAGGCGCTGAATGCCACAGGCGCAGGGGCTGAGCAGGCGGCGGGAGGCCTGAATGCCTCAATCAATCGGCTCTCGACCGAATGGTTCAAGCTGAAGACGGACCTCTCCGGCGGCCTCTTCAGTGACGTGGCCATGGCCAGCGTCGACCTGATGGCGAAGAACCTTGATCACCTGGCGAGCGTCGCCGGTGTGGTCGCCGGCGTGGGATTGGCCAGACTCGCCGGTGGCGGTGCATCGTCCGCAGCAGGCGCCGCCACGTCCGGCTACCAGCAGGCGATTCTCGGGCCGCGCATGGCTGCCGACGCCGACGCTGCATACGCCAAGGTCGCGCGGGGTGCGGCCGAAGCCGCTGCGGCGGACGTGCACGCCGCCGAGGCTGCGCTGGCACGAAACGCCGCATGGCAGGCGTCGGCTGTTGCTGCCGCAGACGAGTCCCGAGGCGCTCTTGCCGTCGCATTCGCGAACAACGAGGCGGCGCAGGCAACGCTGGCGCATCAAGCTGGCGCTGCGAGCCTGTCCGCGAACCTGCGCGCGCAACGAATTGCTTTGGCGGAAGCGGCGGCGGCACAGGCTGCGATCACCAAGGCCGAGCAGACCTACGACGCGGCGATGGCCAGCGGCAGCGTGCTCGCTGAGCGCCGTATCGCGCTCGAAGCGGAACTGGCGGCGGCGAAGACGCGCGGGGCGTTGGCCTCCGAAGCCGCAGCGGCCGCCACGGCGCGTGCAGACGCAGCAGCTGCGGCAACGGGTGCGTTCGCACTTGTGCAGAAGGGGGCGGCGAGCCTTGGGAATCTCGCCATCGGCCTCGTGGGTGGACCGTGGGGAGCTGCAGCCCTCGCCATCGGTGCCGTTGGCTACGCCATCTATGACACCCAGAAGCGTTCGGAGGACTATCGTCGAGAGACCGACGAACTGGCCAAGTCGATCGCGCAGGTTCGCCAGGAGGCGGAGGATACTGCCAAGACGTTTGGCGATCTCGATGGTTCGATGACCTTCAAGCAGGGCATCGAGCAATACAAGCAGGAATCGACCGCGATTGCCGGACAGCGCGCTGCCCTGGCTGACCTGCAGGCGCAAGCGGAAGCCATCCAGGCTCGCATTGCCAGCCGTAGCAGCGGTACCGCTGGCGGAGCCTTCGCCAACCTGTTCGATCAGCGCGAACTTGATGGCATCAACGACCGCATCAAGGCCCTACAGCAGCAGATCGACCCGGCGGCCAACGCCGTCGATGCCCTCGGGAACAAGCTCTCTGGCGCGCTCGCGCCTTCCATCGACAGCGTGAAGCGCGCGCTCGACCAGCTTTCCAGCGGCAAGTCCCTCATGGACGTGGTGTTCGACCTGTCGTCGAGCGCCGACAACGGGATCGCCGCGGCCGACGCAGCGCTGGCCAGCGTTCGAGCGAGCTACCAGAAGTTCCAGACCGAAGCGAAGACCCTGTCGGACAAAGCTGCTACGGAAGGGATGACGAACGTTCAGCGGATCCAGTACGAATACCGCCAGGCGCTCGCTCAGATCGATAAGCTCCCTGTGGGCAGCCAGTCGACCGAGCGTGGCCAGCTGACATCCACGTACGCGCTCGCGGTGCAGTCGGCCTCCCAGAAGGATGCCGCCGATGCGGCCAAGAAGGCCGCCACCGAGGCCGCGTCCAAGGCGCGCGAGTGGCAGCAGCAGGCTGATAACCTCAACCAGTCGCTCCTGCGCACCCACGATGAGCTGGACGCGCAGCTCGACAGCACGCAAAAGCTGACACCGGCTGAGAAGTTGTTGCAGGACATCGTCGGTGGCACCAACGATGCCTACAACCACGCCACTAAGGCTCTTCAGCAGAAGATGCTGGCGCAGGCTCAGGCCAACGCCGAATTGTCGAAGGCCGTGGTTCTCCAGCAGCAGGAAACCGCCGCGGCAGCGCGCAGCGCGGCGCTCAATGAGCAGTTGGCCGCGCGGATCCAGCGTCAGAACGAAGCCTCTCAAATTGTGGTGGCCGGTGTAGGCCATGGTCGTGAGGCTACCCAGCAGCTGCAGGATGAGCTCCGGATCCGGCAGGAATACGACCGGCAGCGGCAGCAATACGACAAGGAGGCAGGTCGCCTGCCAGCCGGTTCGCCCGGTTCCGTAGGGTCGTCGGAGTACGACAGCGACGTCGCCAAGATGATGGCGAGCCAGCAGCAGGAGCTCGCCATCTACCGCGCCGGCGCGCAGGCCCGCCTGGAGGCGGAGCAGGACTGGCGTAATGGTGCGGTCGCTGCACTGGAAGACTATCGTTCGTCCGCAAATGATGTGGCTGGCCAGACCCAGCAGGCCTTCTCCGACGCCTTCAGCGGTCTTGAAGATGCGCTGGTGAACTTCGCCCAGACGGGCAAGCTCAGCTTCACCTCCCTGGCCAACTCGATCATCGCTGACCTCACCCGCATGCAGGTCCGCGCGGCGGCGAGCGGCCTGTTCCAGTATGCAGCGCAGGCTATCGGCAGCTACTTCGGCGGGCAGACGGCCGGGGTCCAGTCCCTTGGCGGCGATACTTCCTATTTGAACAGCTCGTACAACACGGGGCAGTACGGCGGCAGCTTCTCGTTCGGCGGCGGCCGTGCAAGTGGGGGCCCCACGACGGGCGGGACGATCTACGAAGTGGCGGAGCAAGGGCCTGAAGTCTATCGGTCCGGCGGCCGCACCTACCTGTTGTCGGGGCAAGACGGGCAGGTATCGCCCGTGACTTCCGGCGGCTCGCTCAGTTCGGACGCGTACGGCTCGGCCGGCGGCCTGGTCGTGAACATCACCAACAACACCGAAGCGCGCGTGACGGCGAAGCGCGGTCGCGATGGCAACGGTATGCCCAGTCTCGACGTGCTCATCGATATGGTCGATTCCGGGCTTGCGGACCGCGTCGCAACCGGCCGTAGCCGCACGGGCAACGCGATCGCCCAGCGTACCGGTACCAGCATGGCGGCAACCCTCTGATGGCGACCATTCCCTCCTGGCCGGACACCCTCCCGGCCCCGATGATCGACGGCTACACCCGCAAACCCAAGCCGTCGTTCGTTCGCACAGATATGGATAGCGGCCTGACCAGGAGCCGCCGGCGCGCGGTCACGACGGCGACCAACTTCCAGCAGCGGTATCGGCTGACGCAGAGCCAGGTTGCCATCTTCGACGACTGGTTCGAGAACGAGGCGTTCGGTGGATCCGCGTGGGTGCTTATGCCCGTGATCACGGGGCAAGGGAAGATCATGGTGCAGGTGCGCTTTACGGACACGCCAGATTACTCCAGCGTCTCCGGCTCGAAGCTGCAGGACATCACCGTCAGTCTGGAGACGTTTGCCAAGCTGGTGCCGAATGGCTGATTTCTCCGAGGCACTGAAGGAAGCGTACGCCTCCAACCCCGTGGGGGAGATCATCCTGGAGACGCTAGAGTTCCTGCACCCGGCGTTCATCAATGACGACGGCAACCCCGACTCTATCCGCATCGTGCATGATGGGCAGGACCTATTTGCGACGCTTGAGCCCACGGCGCCGCTGCACCCGGGCGCTACCGTCCAGTTCCAGGCGTTCGCCTTCGACGTGACGCTTCCGGGCTTCGAGGAAGGGCAGACGCCCACGATGACGATCACAGTGGATAATGTGGGCCGCGAGCTCACCCGCGAGCTGGAAGCCGCAACAGCGTCGATTCAGCCGATCACCGTCATCCACCGGATCTACCTGATCAGCGACTTGTCCGGCCCGCAGATGGACCCGCCGATTCAGATGACGGTTCAGAAGGCGACGGTGGACCTGAATCATGTCGCCTTCACCTGTACCCTGGACGACGTCACCAACGTCCCGTTCCCGCGCCGCCAGTACACGCCAGACGACTTCCCGGGCCTTGTCCGATGACACCGGCCGAGATCCGCGCCTACGTGGGCAAGCCCTACCAGCTCGGTGCTGATGGCCCCGATGCGTACGACTGTCGTGGCCTGGTGTGCCAGGTCCTGCGTGAGCACTTCGGCCGCGAAGTTCCCGCTCTTCCGGTCGGCCCGCAGCTTGGCGATGTGTGGGCGTCGAACATGGCCAGTGGCACCTGGGAGACCGTGCAGACGCCTGCGCACGGCGATGCCGTGGTCCTGCGCGGCGGCGCTGATCCTCACGTTGGCATATACCTGAATTCGGCAGGTCCTGGCGTCCTTCATGCTTCCGAGGGCGCAAGGCAGGTGGTGTGGACCCCCGTGGACCGTCTGCGTATGCTGGGATTCTCGAGGCTGTCATTCGTCCGGTGCCACGCCATGGCAGAATCTGGGCACTCCATGCCATAGGACTTGCCATGCGCCGTTTCGCCATCTTCGCCTGCCTTGGCCTCTTGGCCGGGTGTGCCGCCACACCGCCGAAATTCGGTACCGCGCCACCTGTGCCAGATAGCCGAGTCTTTGACCGATCGATGACCGTATCCGGCCCCGACAAAGGGCAGATCTACGTTGTCCGATGGACGGACGCGGTCGGTGCGGGGGGGATCGACGCTCGGGTTTACGTCGATGGCGTGCGGGTCGCCAACGTCGGAAAAGGTGAGGGATTCCGAGCATTCGTCACTCCTGGGAAGCACACCGTTGGCGTCAAACTCTTGGGAGTAGATTCGGTCGATCAGCCAGTGCGCTATCGAGATGTCGAAGTCTCGGCCGGCGAAGTCCGGGAGTTCGAGATTTTCTGGGCCGGAAGCGCCTTTGATATCCAGCCTCACACCTGAGGCTAGAAGAACACCGACGTTTGTTGAAGGCCCGCGAAAGCGGGCCTTTTCTTTTGGAGAACCCATGCAGGCTACCCTGGTCCACGTCCGCGATCCGTTCCGGCACCATGTAAACCGCGAAGTGCACCGGGTCAGCCGCCGGACGCGAATCGACACGCTGCTACGCCGGCACGGGCTCATCGCCGGGCGTGGCCGGAAAATGCGCCGGCTATCCTCGTTCGTGGTGGTGAAGGGACCGAACGAGTATCTGTTGCAGTCGCAGTGGTCGCGCCAGATCGGCGATGGTGAGGTGCTGTCGGTGGTTGCTCTTCCGAAGGGCGGTGGCGCGCTTCGTATCGTGGCCCTCGTCGCGATCGCCATCCTGGCCGCCTACACGGGTGGTGCTGCCGCGACGGCAGCAGGTGGCTGGGCTAGCGTGGGTGGCGCGGCTGCTGGCATTGCCGCCAGTACGGCGGTGACGATCGCCGGACAAATGCTTGTGAATGCTGTGATGCCCCTGCCGAAGCCCCCGACCGGGAGTTCGGACACCAGCAGCGGCGCGTACGGAATTGGTGCTAAAGGGAATACGGCACGTCTACTGCAAAGCATTCCAGTGATGTATGGCCGGTTCAACGTCACCCCCGATTACGCCGCCCAGCCCTACACCGAGTTCAACAACAACGAGCAGATCCTCTACTCCCTTCTGGCCGTCACCCAGGGTGATATCGCTGATCCGGTGATCCGTATCGGCAACACCGCAATTGAGAACTTCACCGAAGCCACGTACGAACTAATCCCGCCTGGTGGCGCCGTCACCCTGTTCCCAGACAACGTGGTGACCAGCGATGCGGTGCAGGGCTTGGAGCTGAAGCGGCCCGCCGAGGGCGGCGACTGGCAAGGGCCGTTTGTTGCGAATCCTGCTGGCAGTACGACCAAGCAGATCGGTGTGGACATTGGGTTCGCCCAGGGCATTTACCGCATCAATCAGGACGGTAAGGAAAAGACTGCGGTCGCCCACTTCGAGGTTCAGATTCAGCGCGTCGATGACAGCGGCAACGCCATCGGGGGTTGGGTATCCGTGCTGAACCGGACGATAGAGCGCGACGACAAGACGCCAGGCCAGTTCACCACTTACCAGCTCGCCGTCGACGAAGGGCGCTACCAGGTGCGGGCTCGTACCTACGACTACGACAATGGCGGTGGTACGACGATCAACGCGGTGACGTGGGCGGGCATGCGTGCCTACCTGCCCAGCCACCGGACCTATGGCGATATCACGTTGCTGGCGGTGCGCATCCGGGCTACGAACAACCTCAATAACACGACCGCAGGGTCGATCAACGTCACGGCCACGCGCAAACTGCCGGTATGGACGGGCTCAGCGTGGACGGCGCCGCAGGCCACCCGAAGCATCGCCTGGGCCGCGGCGGACGTACTACGCAACCAGACCTACGGCCGAGGGTTCGCGGACAACCGGCTGAACCTTGCCGGGCTGCTGCAGCTGGATCAGGTCTGGGCGGCTCGCGGGGACACGTTCAACGGCATCTTCGACACGAAGACGAGCCTGTGGGATGCCCTGACCACCGTGTGCCGTGCCGGACGTGCGGTACCCATGTACTACGCCGGCGTGGTGGATATCGTGCGCGACGCGCCGCGGGACGTGGCTACCCTGGAGATCACGCCGGACAGCATCGTGGCGGGCAGCTTCTCGATCGACTACGCCTTCCGGGCTCCGGATGCTCCTGACCACGTCGTGGTGACGTATCGCGACGAGACCACTTGGCAGGACCAGACGGTGGCGTGTGCCCTTGGCGACAGCCCGAAGCTGAACCCGAAGAACGTCACCCTGATGGGCGTGACCAACCGCGACCAGGCGTTCCGCGAAGGCATCTACATGGCGGCCTGCGATCGCGACCAGCGCAAGTTGCCGACGCTCACGACCGAGATGGAGGGTTACATCCCGCGCTACGGCGACCTGGTCACGGTCTCCCATGATGTGCCCGCGTGGGGCGAGTGGGGGCACGTCCTCGCCTTCGACGAAGATACTCTGACCGTCACCACGAGCGAGCCCACGCAGTGGTTCGTCGGTCAGCAGCACTATGTACGCCTCCGCGCCCGCAACGGATCAGCCATCGGTCCGTA